>Ga0302314_10007141_pt1 | contig 20129 bp, 17 predicted proteins | sample III_Palsa_N2_3_FD_200533 | JGI IMG/M metagenome (GOLD analysis project Ga0302314, IMG submission 200533) | Peat permafrost microbial communities from Stordalen Mire near Abisko, Sweden - III_Palsa_N2_3 | ecosystem: Environmental > Terrestrial > Soil > Palsa > Peat permafrost | place: Sweden... | reverse complement strand
ATGATTTTGGCTCGTTTGCCCGGATAGCGCTTCGGCGGCGTGCGAGTCGGAAGCCGCGCCTAATCGGGATCTGTGGGCACTTTTGACTCGACGACCAGCACAATGCTTTTTTGCCTTTCATTGCATCCTTGATGAATGGAACCAAAACTTTCGCTTGCAGCGCCGATGTCCAATCGTCAACGTCCACACGCGGGGCCCCCAAATAGACGCCATCCAAGCCACCGACAACCCAAAGGTCAACGACACCACATCTCATTCAAAGGAGCAGCAATGATTAAAGGACTTGCTATCACGCCTCCGATTCTCGGGCGGATTTCAATCGGGCGGGTTGTCGAGAAGAACGGCAAGCACCTAGCTACCTGCGCCTGCGCCGCGCGCGAGACAGAATGAGTGCCCTTAGGGCGCTCCTAACAACTTTGCCGGGGACAGCTGTGCAACCGGGTTTCGGCGAGCGATGCGTCGCTCAATGAAACTGCTGGCAACGGAATGGCCAAAGGAATACCCGGCCGGCGCACTGGAGTGGCTGCTCGTCGAGCGATGTTTGAAAACAGGTGGGGTCTCGGGCGCGGCCGAGGCTCGCGAATAAGCCCTCACTCTTCGGCACGAGGTGTTCCATGTTGGCTATCAAATACAGTTATCGATAGACAAGATGGCGTCGAACTTGTGCAATGCAAAACAGATTTTTCAGAACCTGCGGACTTTGTTGTTTCCGAAAGGTGTTTCCAGCGTTGCCGCAGACTTTGTTGTGTCCCGATAACGCCTTCGAAAAATATTGACAACGTATCTTAAGATATATATCTTAAGATCTGTTTTACGATAATCATGGAGTCCTACGATGAGACATCACCGACATCGCGAGTTCGCTCGCCCCGAAGCTGGATTTGAATCTTCAGACCGTTCTTCCGTGCATGCACTGTGGCATGCCATCGGTCGCCACCATCACCGCCATGACGACGACGGCCGCTTCCCAGGCGGTCCAGGAGGATTCGGCGGCCGCGGCGACGACGGCATGCCGCGCGGCCGCAAGTTCACCTCCGACGACCTCCAGTTGCTCCTGCTCGCCCTTCTGGCCGAAGCACCGCGCCATGGCTACGAGTTGATCAAGGCGCTCGAAGTCCGCTCGAACGGTTTTTACAGCCCGAGTCCGGGCATGGTCTATCCAGCGCTGACTTATCTGGAAGAACTGGGCTATGCAACGGTTGAAGTGGAAGGCAATCGCAAGCGTTATGTGTTAGCCGAACCGGGCCGCAATTACCTGACGACGAACCGCGAGCGCGTCGACCTGATGCTGGCCAAGCTAAGCCATTTCGCCCGCAAGATGGATTCAGTGCGCCGCGCATTTGCAGGCGAAGCAACCGATGAAAACGCGGACGCTAACAGCGACAGCAACGCATGGCTGCCCGAATTCATCCAGGCACGCCGCGCTCTCAAGCACGCCTTGCTGATGCGAACCGACGCACCCGCTGGCGAGCAACGCCGCATTGCCGCCATCCTTGCGCGTGCGACGGCCGAGATCGAAGGGAAAACTGCCGGAGATCCGGCTTGAATCAACACTTAAGAGAACACTCAATGCAAAACAGACCCGATCTGGCGGTCGGCCGCGTCCGCCATCAACTTAAATTCCGCCTGGCTCAAGTCAAGCGCGTTCAACCGCTTACGCCCCATCTGGTACGCGTCACGTTAGGCGGTGACGATCTCAACGACTTTGAATCCGCGTCCTTCGACGACCACATCAAGGTCTTCTTCCCGCCACCGGGAGCCGACAAGCCTGTCATGCCCGCGGCCGGCCCGAATGGCCCGGTGTTCCCGGACGACCAGCCGCGGCCCATCGCACGCGACTTCACCCCGCGCCGATACGATCGCGAAGCATGCGAGCTCGATATCGAGTTTGCGCTGCATGAGGCGGGCCCCGCCGCGACATGGGCGGCGCAAGCGCAGGTCGGGCAATATCTGGGAATCGGCGGACCGCGTGGCTCGTTTATGATCCCCACGGGTTTCGACTGGCATCTGCTGATCGGCGACGAGACCGCGCTCCCTGCCATTGCACGTAGACTGGAAGAGTTGCCGCCGGGAACTCGCGTGGCCGCGCTGATTGAAGTGCAAGATCCGTCGGCGCGCATCGATTTCACGACGCAGACCGACCTGTATGCCGAATGGCGCTATCGCAGCGAATCAGACTTCCCCGGTGGGGCCTTGTTGCTGGCCTTGCGCGAAATGTATCTGCCGGCCGGCGAGGGCTACGTCTGGGCCGCGGGGGAAGCCACGATCATGCGTGCCGTACGCCAGTACTTGTGCACGGAACGGGGTGTCGACAAGGCCAGGATTCGCGCTGCCAGCTATTGGAAACGTGGCGCAGAAGCGGTTCACGAATCGATCGACGACTGACTCGCGCCTGCCGCCTTAGCCGTTAAAAAATTTAATAAGGATGGCTATATGTATAGTCTGGATGCGAATCGCGAGCGGCGCCTTCTCTGGCTGCTTGCACTTACGCAATTCACCATCATCATGGACTTCATGGTGATGATGCCGCTCGGCCCGCAAATCATGCGGAGCTTTCAGATATCACCGGCCGCGTTCGCCACCGCAGTTTCAGCCTACTCGTGGTGTTCCGGTCTCTCGGGACTGCTCGCCGCCACTTACATTGATCGCTTCGATCGCCGCCGTCTCATGCTGGCGGTCTATGCGTTGTTCGCGCTGTCGAACCTTGCGTGCGCCTGCGCCACCAGCTTTCCCATGTTGCTGATCGCGCGCGCTTTTGCGGGCATCACCGGCGGCGTGCTGGGATCGGTCATCATGGCGATCGTCAGCGACGTTATTCCCGCCGCGCGCCGCGGCGCCGCGACCGGCACGATCATGACGGCCTTTTCACTCGCCGCAGTGGCGGGCGTCCCGGCCGGTGTTTTGCTAGGCGCGCACTTCGGCTGGTTCACGCCGTTCATCTTGCTGGTAGGTTTGTCGGTCGTGATCTGGCTGGCCGGAATGCAGATGGTGCCTTCGCTTACCGAACATCTAAGCCGCAAGCAACCCCCGTTAGGCAGCGTGCTGCCTACGCTGTGGCGGTTGGTGTCGAAGCCGCGCAACGCCACCGCGTTCGCGCTTACGTTCATCGTGATGGTGTCGCAGATGCTGGTGATCCCGTTCATCTCGCCCATGCTAGTGGCTAACCACGGCGTCGCGCCGGCACAGTTGTCATGGCTTTACATGGCGGGGGGCGCAGCGACATTCTTCACGGCGCGTCTTGTCGGCAGGCTCTCCGACCGTTATGGCAGCCGCCGCATGTTCCGCCTGCTGGTGGTGCTGTCGCTCGCGCCGGTGTTGTTCATCACTCACTTGCCGAATCTGCCGTTCGTCGCGATGGTGCTGCTGTTCCCAGTATTCATGGTGATCGTGTCCGGCCGCATGGTGCCGATGCAGGCGTTGCTGACGACCGTTCCCGAACCGTCTAACCGCGGTGCTTTCCTCAGCACGAACAGCGCGTTGCAAGCACTCGGTGCCGGTTGCGGTGCGTGGCTCGGTGGGCTGTTCCTGTCGTTCGATGCGCATGGATATATCCGGGGTTACGGCGTCAACGGCTTGCTGGCTGCCGCCCTCGTGTCATTCGCAGCGGTTTGGGTGGGCCGCGTGAAAGCGGCGTCGGAGAGAGCTGTGGCGCCGTCCATTGCCGCTGAGCCGCTTGGGGAAGCGTAGTCGTTTTATCCGTGCCCGGCCGGACTTGAATAAGTTGCGTCTCGCAAGTATATTGGTTGCGCGACGCAACTTATTGGAACGGCCATGGACTATGTCGACTTGTCTGAGAAATCGCGGGACCACACCATCCTCGAACTTCGCGACTTTTCGCGAAAGCTGGTACGCGAGCTTGGTTTCATGCGCAATACGCTGGCCGATAGCGACCTTGCGCCGTCAGCCGTTCACGCCGTAATTGAAATTGGCCTTGCACCCGGGCTTCAGGCGCGCGACCTGGCCGACACTCTGCGGCTCGATAAGTCGAACACCAGCCGGCAGTTGGCAAAACTCGAATCATTGGGACTGGTCACGCGGGAAACAGCTAGCGACGACGCCCGGTCGTCACGGCTCTTTCTGACGGCAGCCGGCAAGAAGCTGCGGCAAAAGATCGACCGCTTTGCGACCGATCAAGTCTCCAATGCGCTGCGGCGCCTGGTGCCCGCCGAGCAGCAAACGCTGGTCCGCTCGCTGGCACTTTACGCGGATGCCTTGGCGCAGGACAACGTCAACAAGACACCGCGAGCGGCGGTATCGATTGATGAAAAAATCCTGGAGAGCTACCAACCGGGATGCATTGGCGACATAGCAAGCCTGCATGCTCGTTTTTATTCCCAGGCTGCCAGCTTCGGCGTCTTCTTCGAAAAGAAAGTCGCCACTGAGCTGGCGGAGTTTGCCATGACCTTGCCGTCTGCGGGCAAAGCGCTTTGGCTTTACGTCGAAAACGGCAGGTCGCTCGCTTCAATTGCCATTGACGCAGACCATGTCAATGACCGGCTTGCTCATTTGCGATGGTTTATCGTCGACGAGTCATTGCGCGGTTCAGGTGTCGGGCGACGTCTGCTCTCAAAGGCACTGGATTTTGTCGACCGGGAATTCGATGAAACCTATCTCTGGACCTTTAAGAGTCTTGATGCGGCGCGTCATCTGTACGAATCATCAGGCTTTCAACTAACCGAAGAAGCAGAAGGTTCGCAGTGGGGTACCCATGTGATCGAGCAAAAATTCAACCGGCGCTCCGAGCGAACGTCCTGGTAAAACACGTTCGGTTAAGACTGTCGTTCGCTGGTGCGCCGGCAGTGCGACGTCGATTGCACAGCTCGCTGCGGGAACGGACATCACGCGGCAATCGATCTCGCGGCAATGGAATCACGCGCTGATAGAACCAAGCTGGCCGTGGAGCCTTGAAACGCAGAGCGATGTGGCAATCGCATCGTGCGCGGCAAGCTAAGGGCCAAACGTGTTTTGCAGTTTGATCGCCTTGGATCGCGCCTTGAACCGGCCAAGCGAGATGACGAACAAAGCTATTAGGCAAGCCCCGCTCGCGCGTTGCGCAACCGGCGACTAAGCGGTAATCTTGCACCCTTAGCACGCGACTCTATTTAATCCGTTTTCCATGACGAACCTTGCGCACCCATGCCTTGCCGCTATCGAGCCTGACTCGAAGGCTGGTCACGTGCGCCTTGGCGGTTATGACGGTCGCGGTTTCTCTCTCGGTTTCTCTGTTTCCCCACCTGTCGTTTCTCCTCCGAACACCGTTCCGGCTGGCGTAGTAGCGCCGCCGCGCACGGGCGTTCCTGGCTGATCTCCCGCCCTTCAAGTCTTAGGCTTGCGGCCTGACCGCAGCACCTTTTGGTGCTTGTCGGCTTGACAGCGCTCGCCCAAGTCCTTTATTCCCTCGACAGGTGAATACTCATGGCTTTTGTAAAAACCGCCGTCGCCGCGTATGGCTCGACAGCACTCTTTGTCCTGTTGTGGAGCAGCGGTGCAATCGTTTCGAAACTTGGACTCGATCACGCTCCAGCCTTCGCTTTTCTCGTGCTGCGTTTTGCCCTTGCGTCAAGCGTCCTTGCAATGCTCGGTCTATGGCGCGGGCGTTGGTTACCTGCGTCTGGGACGCGTTTGCAAGTCGTAATCACCGGTGCCTTGCTGACCGGTGGTTATCCTATTTGCTATCTGCTCGCGCTGGATCGTGGATTGACACCCGGTATTCTCGCTACCCTTCTGGGCGCACAACCCATCCTCACGCTCGTGCTGGTGGAGCGTCGCTTGACCGCCGCACGCCTGGGCGGCCTGTTGCTTGCGTTAGGCGGTTTGTCCCTCGTTGTATTCGCAGCCGGCAAGGCTGAGCGCTTCCCCTTAGCGGGCGTACTTCTCGGCTCCGCCGCTCTAGCGTGCATGACGATAGGCGCCATCCTGCAAAAACGCCTCAAGCAACAACCGACCGATATCTTGCCGCTTCAGAACGTTGTCGGCCTCGTGCTCGCCATGTTGTTCGTCCCGTCCGAGCCCATCACGTTCGTACCCAGCCTGGATCTTCTTATACCGCTGCTGTGGCTAGGCATCGTGATATCTGTTTTCGCACAGTTGCTCTTTTACCGGCTGATGCAGGCCGGCAATCTGGTCAACGTGACGAGCCTCTTTTATCTCGTGCCCGTGGTCACCGCCGTCATGGACTATCTCGTGCTCGGCAATCGCCTGGCGCCTCCTGGCGTAGCCGGAATGGTGTCGATATTGGCAGGCTTGATGCTGGTATTTCGCGCCGCACCCGCACGGAAACGCTAAGCGCTTCATTGGCGGCCCGGATATTCGGCTCGAAATACCGGGTATTCGAGCCGAATCAGCAACTAGCCAATACGTGCCTGATCGTTTCGTTATATATTGCCGGACATATCGAAAATTGTTACCGGCAATTACACCACTACAACAAAGATGCCTCGCCCTATCACAGTGTTTAGGGCGCTCACGCTTGCATCAGCAGGCATGAGCGCTTCGTTCGCCACGTACGCGCAAGAAGATGAAGTCCAGCTTTCCCCCGTTGTCGTTAGCGGCCTCGCGCCGGTGGCTTATCCGACTTACCAGGTTGACCGCATCAGGGTTGGACCGCTTGGTTACAAGGAGCTTCTGGATACGCCTTACTCCATCAGCGTCGTTCCCTCGTCACTAGCCGAGAACCAGCAACTTCAAAGTGTACGGGAAGCATTCCGCTTTATTCCATCAGTTCAGGGCGAAAACATTCGCCCGCAAACGCGTGGACTGCAAGCGGGCGTGGTGCAAAACACCCGCGTCGACGGTCTTAACGTCGCAGCGACAACCGACTATCCAATCGAACAGTTCGACCGCGTTGAAGTCTTGAACGGTCTGGCGGGTGCGCTCTATGGTCCCGCTAATCCGGCAGGCACGTTCAACTACGTGCTCAAGCGCCCGACAGCGGAACCCTTGCGTGAGTTCACGTTCGGTTATGCCTCGCGCGAGTCCCTGACCGAGCATATGGATCTTGGTGGCCAATTTGGCAATGACGATCGCTTTGGTTATCGGCTCAATCTGCTTAACCAGAACGGCGAGGGATACGCGCAGGGCAGCCGCTTGCGGCGCGAGTTAGGCAGCCTCGCCTTCGATGTCCGCTTCACACCGGATACGACACTAGAGACGAATGCGAGCACCTATCACTACCTGGATACCGGATTTCCCGGGACGTTTGCTTTGGCCAAGAATGTACCGTTCCCGGGCGCGCCAGATCCGACCAAGCCCGGGTACGGTCAGTCATGGGCGGGTGACGAAAACGTCACCAATATGTTCAGCGCAACGCTAAAGCATGACTTCAACAAGGACTGGCATTTGACGGCAGGTGTGCTGCGCGAGACGAACGACCGGGCATCGACGGTACCGACCAACACGATCACCAACAAGTCCGGCGCCTACACAACGACCACGGCCACCACCACGTTCAGTCTTGATACGATCGTCAGCAACACGCTCGCGCTTAACGGACGCACGTGGCTGGCGGGTATGTCGCACGATCTGGTCGTATCGAACACCGGGTTTTTCTGGAACCGCTACACCCCGTTCCAGACCGGCGCAATCACGCTGGGAAGTGCGAGCATTGACGATCCGCTCGGATTCGCCAAGCCTGCATTGCCGGATTTTTCGAACCGCTACCGGGCGGTCAACACGATCCAGCAATCGATCACGCTGGGAGACACGATTGGTTTCAACGAGCATTGGTCGACGCTGCTGGCGGCAAGCCAAAGCTGGATCACGGTGCATAACTACAACAAGCAGGGAACGACAACGAGCCAATACGACGCTAACGGCATCAGTCCAACTGCGAGCCTGTTGTACAAGCCCTGGTCGAACATGACTGCTTACCTGACTTATGCGGACAGTCTGCAACAGGGCGATAGCGCGCCCGCCGGTTCCGCGAATGCGGGCAATAGTCTTGCGCCGTATCGAAGCAAGGAATGGGAACTCGGCTACAAGGTGGACCTCAGCAGTATTAACCTTGGCGCTGCGTTGTACCGGATAAAGCGGCCGTATGCGTATGTAGGAACCGACAACGTGTTCGCTGAACAGGGCGAGCAGGTCAACCGCGGCCTTGAGCTCACGGCAAACGGCGCTCTGACGAGAGATCTAAACGTATTCGCGGGCGTCTCGCTGCTGGACCCCCGCCTCTTCGATACCGGCTCGGCCGCCACCAGTGACAAGCAGATCCTCGGGTTGTCGCGAGTCGTTTTCAATGCCTTGCTCGACTATAAGGTCCCGATAGTTCCCGGCCTGGCTTTCAACCTGAACGTCAATCATGCAAGCCGTCGGCCGGGTAACTTCTCGAACACGGACTTCGTCGACGGCTATACGATCGCGGACCTCGGTGTACGTTATCAAACCAAGATAGCAGGCAAACATGTGGTGTGGCGTCTAGCGGTCGACAACTTAACTGACAAGCGCTACTGGGCCAACATCACGCCGAGCGGCCAGAACGGTTTCAACAGCACCGACAACGGAACCGGCACGATTGGCGCGCCGCGGACCATTCGTGCCTCATTGCAGATCAATCTATGACACTCAATCATCCCGCCGTTCGCGGCACGCTGAGCGCCCTTTCCATCTCCGCTGTATTGGCTGGCTTTGCGAACCAGGCGTCCGCTCAGGAACCAGTCACCGTGTACGCTGCCGGCAGCATGGGCGGTGCGTTGTCGGCCATCGCGAAGCAATACACCGCAGACTCCGGACAGAAGATCAATCTCGTCACCGGGCCGGCAGGCCTGCTGCTCGAGAAAATTGAAGGCAACGCGCGAGCCGACATCTTCATCTCCGCGAACATGGCACATCCGCAACGACTGACAGCGCAGGGCAAGGCAGCGTCGACCGTCGTGTTCGCGAGGAACCGTGTGTGTGTTGCCGCGCGCCCGGACGTTGGCTTGACAAGCGACAACCTGCTGGGCAAGTTGCTCGATCCTGCAGTGAAGATCGGCACGTCTACCCCCAAGGCCGATCCTGCTGGCGACTATGCATGGATGTTGTTTGCCAAGGCGGATACGGTGCATCCGGGTGCCGGCAAGATCCTGGAGGATAAGGCGCAACAACTGGTTGGCGGCCGCGCAGAGCCGAACGTGCCCACCGGGAAAAACCCGGTCAAGTACTTCATGGAAACGCGCCGGGTCGATGTGTTCATCGGCTATTGCAGTTCACATGAAACAACTCCCGACACAAGCGTTACACAAGTCGAATTGCCATCGAACCTGGCCATCCCGGCCGACTACGGCATGGCCGTGCTCGACGGCCCACAGAACAACTCAACGCATGATGCCGCTTATCGATTCGCCCTGTACTTGATGAGTCCGCAAGCGCAAGCCATATTGCCGCGCTACGGTTTCGGCGCGGTGGCGCTGGCGTCGCCGCAATGACGGCAATAACATGGTCGCGTCAGGACTTCACCGCGATCACATCGATTTCTATCAGCCACTCCGGCCGGGCCAGCGCCGTCACGGTGATCCCGGTCGACACGGCATGCACGCCCTTCAACCATCGCCCTATGACGCGATACATGGCCTCGCGGTAACGCACGTCATGCAGACTGCTGCGCTCCTTATGATTGATGTGAATCGTGGGCGCGGTCCGGGCGGGTTTCAGCTTACTGAGGGTTTTGAATTTGCTGCTGGAGGCGCATCGGTGAGAGGGTTGTATTACAGCACTTCTTCTGCCCTGATTTCGTGCGATGCACCGAATCGATCGCCAGGAACTAGTGCATACGCTACTTCCCAATCTCCGATCTTTATCCCAAGCCATTGTTTTAAAAGCCAACGTACTCCTGGCACGGTTCGCGCATAGGCACTCCGGTCCTACCGGTAGGAGTGCACCGCATGAGCATGCCGAATTTCGTTGCGCAAACCCTGCAGCAACGCATTCTTTCGGGCGTATACGCGCCCGGTGAAGTCCTGCCCGGACAACGCGAATTAGCGGGCCAGCTCGGCGTCAGCCGTGGTGCCCTGCGCGAAGCCGTGTCCGTACTCATGACGCTAGGCTTCCTTCGCTCTATCCCCGGTAAGGGCACGTTCGTCGCGCATCGCGGACAACGCGATACAGAGCCCGTCAGCCGTAGCGCCGAGCAAACCATGCAACTGCGCTACATCATCGAGCCCTGCGCCGCCGCGCTTGCCGCGCGAACAACCGGCCCCGGCATAGCAAGCCAGTTCCGCGACATGCAAGCCCGGTTCAAGGACGCCCTGCTGCGCAATGACCTGATCGACGCCGCCAACTGCGACCTCGCTTTCCACCAAGCAATTACCGCTTGCTCAGGTAACGACATCCTCGCGGAAATCTCCCACTCGTTCGAAGACCGCATCGGTAAAAGCCAACGCTTTCCCCTTGCTAATACACCACGCCTGATCGAGGCGTTCGAAGAACACGAACACATCGTTGCCGCTATTACCGGCGGCAATGCCACCGCCGCAATGACCGCCATGCAACGTCATCTGCGAGGCGCCGCCGAACGCGCCGGCATCGCGTTCACCATTCCGTAAATATCGGCATGACTAACTGATGGTGTGCCGTTCATGGCTACCCTCTCCGACATCCACCGACGATCAACCACCATAGAGGACCGTACCTGCATGAACTTCATCAAATCAAGTTTGCTGACGTGGGCCTGCGCGCTGGCATGCAGCGCGGCCTTGCCCGCCACCGCACAGGCACAGGAAAAAGTGCTGAGGATCGCAATGACAGCCGGCGACATCCCTCGCACGCTGGGCCAGCCGGACCAGGGTTATGAAGGCAATCGCTTCACCGGCATCACCATGTACGACGGCCTCACGCAATGGGACCTGAGCCACGAAAAAGGACCCAGCGAACTGATCCCCGATCTCGCCACGTCCTGGCAAGTCGATCCCAAGGACCACACCAAGTGGATCTTCAAACTGCGCCCCGGCGTAAAGTTTCACGACGGCTCGCCATTCAACGCCGACGCTGTGGTCTGGAACGTCGACAAGGTCCTCAACAAGAGCGCACCGAACTTCGACCCGAGCCAGGTCGGCGTGACCGCATCCCGCATGCCGACGCTGCGCTCAGCACGCAAGATCGACGACCTGACGGTCGAGCTGACGACTTCTGAGCCCGACTCGTTCCTGCCGATCAACCTGACAAACCTGTATATGGCTTCGCCCGTACAGTGGCAGAAAAAACTCGCTGCCATTCCGGCGTCAGTGACCGATCCCGCCGAGCGCGACAAGCAGGCGTGGATCGCGTTCGCCGCCGATGCATCGGGTACAGGCCCGTTCAAGATGGCGCGCTTCGTGCCGCGCGAACGCCTGGAGATGGTCAAGAACACCGAGTACTGGGACCCCGCACGCAGGCCGAAGATCGATCGCGTGGTACTGCTACCCCTGCCCGAGGCCAACACGCGCACGGCCGCCCTGCTGTCAGGACAAGTCGACTGGATCGAGGCGCCCGCGCCGGACTCCATGGACGCCATCAAGTCGCGCGGCTTCAAGATCTATTCGAACCCGCAGCCTCACGTATGGCCGTGGCAGCTCTCGTTCCTGCCGGGTTCACCGTGGCTCGACAAACGCGTGCGTTACGCAGCCAACCTTTGCGTGAACCGCACGGCGCTCAAGCAGTTGCTGGGCGGGATGATGAGCGAAGCGACCGGCACCTTCGAGCCGGGCGACCCGTGGCGCGGCAGCCCGACCTTCCAGATCAAGTACGACCCGGACGCAGCCCGCAAGCTGATGACCGAAGCCGGTTATTCGACAGCCAAGCCGCTGAAGGTCAAGGTGCAGATTTCGGCTTCGGGGTCTGGTCAGATGCAACCGCTGCCCATGAACGAATTCGTGCAACAAAACCTGAAGGCCTGTTTCATCGACGTCAGCTTTGATGTAGTCGAGTGGAACACGCTCTACACCAATTGGCGTCTCGGTGCGAAGGACCCGTCCGCACATGGCGCTAATGCAACCAACGTGAGCTTCGCATCAATGGACCCGTTCTTTGCCATGGTCCGTTTCGTCAGCACGCAGGCCTTCCCGCCGGTATCGAATAACTGGGGGTACTACAGCAATCCGAAGATCGATGCGCTGATCCAGCAAGCTCGCACGACCTTCGACGCGAAACAGCGTGACGTGCTGCTCGCGCAGTTGCACGGCGATATTGTCGATGACGCCCCGTTCATCTGGATCGCCCACGACACGGGCCCCCGCGCGATCTCCGCCAAGGTGCACGGCGTGGTGCAACCGAAGAGCTGGTTCATCGACATCGCCACCATGTCGATGAACTGACCTGAAACCGCCGTGGGGTGGGGGGGCCCCCCCCCAAACACCCCCACCCCGCGGGCCCAACAACGATGCAAAATTGTCCGCGCCCCGCCCCCACCCCACGGCAACCGGGCTTCACCTCATGCTTTCCTATCTTCTCCGGCGCGCGCTCTATGCGCTGCCGATCATGCTGGGCGTTGCGTTCCTCTGCTTCATGCTGGTTCATATCGCGCCGGGCGACCCGTTGGTTTCCATCTTGCCACCCGATGCATCGGCTGACCTGCAGAAGCAATTGATGGAACTCTACGGCTTCAACCGTCCGCTGCCGGTGCAGTTCTTCAGCTGGGTCTGGCGCGCACTGCACGGCGACCTCGGTACCTCGATCGCCACCGGCCGACCCGTCGCAGGCGAAGTGATCAAGGCAGTCGGCAATACCATGATGATCGCGGCGCTTGCCACGCTGATTGGCTTTGCATTCGGCGCGCTGTTCGGTTTTGTAGCCGGCTACATGCGCGGCTCGTGGATTGACCGCGCGGCCTCGCTCGTCTCGGTGACCGGCGTGAGCGTGCCGCATTACTGGCTGGGCATGGTCCTCGTGATCGTGTTCTCGGTGAAGCTGATGTGGCTGCCCGCCACCGGTGCGGGGCCGGATGGTTCCGACGACTGGCATTGGGACTGGGCGCACTTCCAGTACCTCGTCCTGCCTGCCGTCACCATGTCATTCATCCCCATGGGTATCATCGCGCGCACGGTCCGCGCGCTGGTGGCCGATACGCTGTCGCAGGAATTCATGGTCGGATTGAGGGCGCGGGGCTTGAGCGAGTTCGCCTTGTTCCGCCATGTGCTGAAGAACTGCGCGCCGACCGCCCTAGCCGTGATGGGCCTGCAACTCGGTTATCTGCTCGGTGGATCGATCCTGATCGAGACTGTGTTCTCGTGGCCTGGCACGGGTTTCCTGCTCAATGCGGCGATCTTCCAACGAGATCTGCCGCTGCTGCAAGGCACGATCCTGGTGCTCGCACTGTTCTTCGTCATCCTGAATCTCCTGGTTGACATCCTTCAAACCGTATTCGATCCGCGTATTGAAAGGGGCTGAGCCGTGACCACGACTATCACCACCACCGGCGACACCGCCAAGCCCCTTGCCACGCCGTTGCGTTCGCGAGGGCACGGAGCAAACGTGCTGCGCCGCCTGGTCCGCAACCCCCAGGCGATGCTCGGCGCCACCGTGATCCTCATCTTGCTGATCATGGCGGTTGCCGCGCCGCTGCTGATGCCGGCCGATCCGTTCGCCGCGTCCATGTTCAATCGCCTAAAGCCGATCGGCACGCCCGGCTATTTGCTCGGCACCGACGAACTCGGCCGCGACATGCTGTCCCGCCTGATCCTCGGCGCTCGCCTGTCGCTCTTCATGGGCGTGACACCGGTCCTGCTCGCGTTCGGTATTGGCGGGGCGATCGGGATCATGGCGGGTTACGCAGGCGGTGTGCTCAACGCGCTGGTAATGCGCACAATCGACGTGCTTTACGCGTTTCCGTCGGTGCTGCTCGCCATCGCGTTATCGGGTGCATTGGGTACAGGAATTGGCAACGCGCTGGTATCGCTGACTGTAGTGTTCATCCCGCAGATCGCGCGAATTGCCGAGAGCGTGACCACGCAAGTCCGCCGCAGTGATTTCGTGGATGCTGCGCGCGCGTCGGGCGCAAGCGCTTTGACCATCGTGCGAGTGCATGTGCTCGGCAACGTGATCGGCCCGATCTTCGTGTTCTCCACCAGCCTCATTTCCGTCTCCATGATCCTCGCCTCCGGTCTCTCGTTCCTCGGCCTGGGTGTTACGCCGCCGAACCCCGAGTGGGGCCTGATGCTCAATACCTTGCGTACGGCAATCTATGTGCAGCCCTGGCTCGCGGCGCTGCCGGGCGTGTTTATCTTCGCGACCTCCATTGCTTTCAACGTGCTGTCCGACGGCCTGCGCGCCGCGATGGAGATCAAGTAATGGCCGCGCTCATGACAGACGACCGTGACATCGGCGGCCCGGCCCAGCCTTTGCTGAGCGTCAAGAATGTGGTCCGGCATTTTCCGCTCGGCAACAAAGGGCTGCCGTTTCTGAAGGACGCGCGCAACGTGGTGCGCGCCGTCGACAACATCTCGTTCGACGTATTGAAGGGTGAGACGCTTGGCGTGGTCGGCGAATCGGGCTGCGGCAAGTCCACCATGGCGCGGCTGATGATGCAACTGCTGCAGCAGGATAGCGGCGAACTTATCTTCGACGGCGAAACGGTCGGCTCCCGCGCCCTGCCTCTGCGCGAGTTTCGCCGTCAGGTGCAGATGGTGTTCCAGGACAGCTTCTCGTCGCTCAATCCACGCATGACGATCGAAGACTCAGTCGCGTTCGGCGCGACGGTTCACGGCGTTTCGCCGAAAGACGCAATCGCTCGCGGACGCGACCTGCTCGCGCGTGTCGGGCTCGATCCCATCAGGTTCGCGGGACGTTACCCGCACGAACTCTCCGGCGGTCAGCGACAGCGCGTGAATATTGCACGCGCGTTGGCGCTTGGCCCGCGCCTCGTGATTCTTGATGAAGCTGTGTCAGCTCTCGATAAGTCCGTCGAAGCCCAGGTGCTGAATCTGCTCGCCGACCTCAAGGCGGAATTCGGACTGACCTATGTCTTCATCAGTCACGACCTGAACGTGGTGCGCTACATCTCGGACCGGCTGGTGGTGATGTACCTTGGCGAGATCGTGGAAATCGGCACGGCGGAGGACGTGTTCGCGCATGCGCTGCATCCGTACACGCGGGCCTTGCTCAACTCCATGCCGAGCGTCGATCCAACGCGCCGCACGAGCGTCGCCCCGCTCTTTGGCGATCCGCCCAATCCGATCGATCCACCCAGTGGCTGCCGCTTTCACACGCGTTGTCCGCAAGCACAGGATGTCTGCAGCAAACGTGGACCGGCCGTCTCCACGGTTGGAGGAGGACAAGTGACGTGCCTCGAATACGAGCCGGACAGCGGCTACGTTCCAATTTCGATTGCAGCTGCGCAGGAGCTCGCGTGATGAACAAGAAGCAGGAGGTCAGCATCAGCCTGCGCGACCTGAAGGTCCGCTTTATCACACCCGGCCGGACGATCCACGCAGTCAACGGCGTCGACCTGGAAGTGGGACGCGGCGAGGTGGTCGCCCTGCTTGGCGAATCCGGTTCGGGCAAGAGCGTCACGCTGCGCGCGATCATGCGACTGCATTCGGAGAAGACTACGCAAATGGAGGGTGGACTCGACGTCGAAGGCCATGACGTACTAAAGCTCTCGCGCCGGCAGCTTTCGGGTTTGCGCGGCAAGGTTGTATCGATGATCTTCCAGGAACCGTTGCTCGCTCTCGATCCGGTCTACACACTCGGTGCGCAGATTGCAGAGATGGTCCGGCGGCATCAGGGAGTGTCCAAGGCTGAAGCCCGCAAGCGAGCGTTGGCGCTATTCGAAAAGGTCCGTATTCCAAGCCCTGAACGTCGGCTGGATGCGTATCCGCACGAGATGTCGGGCGGTATGCGCCAGCGTGCGATGATCGCGCTTGCGTTGTCGTGCGAACCGCGTGTCCTGCTCGCCGACGAGCCGACTACCGCGCTCGACGCGACCGTGCAGATCCAGATCCTGCTGCTTCTGCGCGACTTGCAGCAGGAACTCGGCCTGTCGATTGTCTTCGTCACCCACGACATAGGCGCTGCGACCGAAGTCGCAGATCGCATCGCGGTGATGTACGCGGGCCGGATCGTCGAGCAGGGGCCGGCACTCGCGCTGCTGACCGAACCGAGGCATCCCTACACCATCGCGCTGCTCAAAGGCCGCACGCAAGGCACCATGAAAAAAGGCATCCGGCTGGAAACGATCGGTGGTGCACCGCCCGACCTTTCCGCGCTGCCGCCCGGTTGCGCGTTCGCACCGCGCTGCTCGCATGCAATCGACCGCTGCTTGCAGACACAGCCTGAAGAACGCCTGGTCGGTAACGCGCATTCGGCCCGCTGCATCCGGGTTGAAGAAATCGCCATGCTGCAATCGAAAATCGAAACTGCCCCCACCCACTAACAACGACATGACACCCGATAATGCCTCGTATCGCGCTTTCGTACCCTACCCCGATCATCCAGTGCCCCACGCCGCGAGCGGCCCGCTCGCGGGCCTGACGTTCGGCGTAAAGGACATCTTCGATGTGACCGGGTACCCGACCGGCTGCGGCAACCCGCACATGCTGGCCATGTCCGGCATCAAGACGGCCAACGCGCCGGTTGTCGATGCCCTGCTCGCGGCCGGCGCCGCGTTCGCGGGCAAGACCTATACGGAAGAACTCGCGTTCTCGATGACCGGCAAGAACGCGCACTTCGGCGCACCGCGCAATGGCGCTGCGCCGGACCGTGTGACCGGCGGCTCGAGTTCGGGGTCGGCGTCGGCGGTATCGAATGGACTGTGCGATTTTTCGCTCGGCACCGACACCGGCGGCTCCGTGCGCGCGCCGGCAAGCCATTGCGGGCTGATCGGCTTGCGACCAACCCACGCACGCGTGTCGCTCGACGGCTGCATGCCATTGTCACCGGGCTTCGACACCTGTGGATGGTTCACTCGCGACATCGATACATTTGCACGCGTGGGCGACGTGTTGCTCGGCGAAGATACAAAGACGCTCGCATCAATGCCTCAAGCATGTTTGCCGCGCGAGGTATTGGCCGGACTGCCGGAGCCGGTGGTGAAGGTTTTCTTCGCGACACTCGAGCGCGTCAAGGTGTGCTTCAGCTCGATAGAAAGCGTCGACATCATGACGCCCGCAACCGACGCGCTCTACTGGGCATTTCGTTACGCTCAGGGATTTCAGGCTTGGCAAAGTCAGGGTGAATCGATCGAGCGTTTCGACTTCCAGCTCGGCCCGGGCGTGCGCGAACGCTTCGCTTGGTCACGTACGGTCACGCCGGCCCAGAACGAGGACAGTGAACGCGTACGCGAGCGCTTCCGTGCAAACTTGTTGAGCCTGCTAGACGGCGGGCGCATTATTCTCATGCCCACGATGCCCGACGTTGCCCCACTGCTGACGGACACGGACGAAGCGCTGGAGTCGTACCGTAACCAGGCGATCAGGATGCTGTGCGTCGCGGGACTCGGCGGATGCCCTCAGCTCTCGCTGCCGTTGATGCAGATAGACGGCGTACCGCTGGGCTTGTCCCTGATCGGGCCGCCCGGCAGCGACAAAGGATTGATCGAACTGGGCCGCATGCTGATGGCCTGAAGCCGTCCAACATAGGAGGAACCCGCATGACCCGCACACCGGCAGTCCCTACGCAACAGGTATCAAACGATCGCGTGATAGTCACCGAGTGGCGATTCGCACCGGGCGCCGAGACCGGCTGGCATGTTCATGGGCACGACTACATTGTCGTTCCGCAGACCAACGGAGAGCTGCTGCTGGAAACTAAAACAGGCAATCGGGTTTCCGAACTGCACGCCGGGCAGAGTTATGCCGGCTTGAAGGGCGTTGAACACAACGTCGTCAATGCGAGCGACCACGAAGTTGTGTTCGTCGAAATCGAGATCGTCTAAGGGCAGAGCGGAGCGCGGTGCCGGCATGCTAATTAGCGAGGTGGACGCGCTCGCCTTCATCCGGTTCAAACCAATCCGGATTGCGCTCGGCAACCGGTTTTAGCGAGACCAGAATCTCGCGCAGATGGGCACGCATGGCTTCTTCGGCGCCATTGGCATCATGCGCTTTCAGTGCACTCAAAATCCGTGCATGCTGCTTGATCAGCAATTCAAGCGGTGAAACTTCCGGCAAGCTCAGATAACGCACGCGATCCATCTGCGCCTTGATGTCTTGAATGGTGTCCCATGCCGCGACGCAATCAATAGATTGCGCTATCAGGAAATGGAAGCGCTCATCGAGCGCAAGAAACGACGTGGTGTCGTTCACCTTCGCAGCGGTCTTCTGATCACGTAGATTTTCAGCGAGGTCAGCGAGTTGCTCTGCTGTGATTTCAAGCGCCGCCTTGCGGGCCACCGCGGCCTCGATCGCTTCCCGGATGAACCTGCCTTCGCGAACGCGTCGCGGTGAGATCTTCTTGACGAAGGTTCCTCTTTGCGGCAGCACCTGCAGCACACCCGACTCTACAAGCTTGATAAACGCTTCACGCACCGGTTGCCGGGAGACCTGGAACATTTCTGAAACTTCGGTCTCCGACAGCGGCGTGCCGGGCACCAGCGCACCCGAAAAAATGGCTTCGCGAAGGGCACGAAAAATTTGCTTGCCAATGGGTTCGTGCGATTCGACGCGAAGCTGAGCACGCAGGTTCGGCAGCGCCACGCGCGGTTCAGTTGAACGGCCACGGCCACGAGTGGATGCGGCCGACGGCGCGGAAGACGACGCGCTTGCATTGCGATCGACGCCGTTTGACGAGGACGCGTCAGGTCGCAACGGACTCGGCAAGACGTTTTTCGTGACCATGACCCACACCTGAACGAAGAATAAAGAGAGGACAAAGATAAAGCCTGGACTTCATCTTGTCATCTACCATACTACCACGCCGCAGTGGCGGATCTGAGTGTCGGCGGAACGCGAAGCGGGCCTACAATACCAGTGCACGCCGCGCCTTAAGCTTGCCTCCGCGCGGTTCGCGAATCCAGATCAGCGAGCAAAGCGATCCCAGCACCGCGATGGCACCCGCGAGCACGAACGCGCTCCCATACGCACCGTGCGTCGCTTGCACGATAAAGCCCGTCACCGCAGGCCCGATCACCCCAGCGAGGTTCGCCAGCAGGTGTACGAAGCCGCCTACGCCCCCTACATTCTCACGTCGGACGGTGTCCTGGATCACGGCCCAATAGACTGCGCCCGTGACATAGAGGAAGAAGATCGAGACGGACATCAGCGCGACCGCACCCTCCATGCTTTCCACCCTTCCGGCAAATCCAACACATACGGCTGCTACCCCGAGGCATGCCGATAAAACGATCCGCCGCGCGAGCAATGGTTGACCGGTGATCCGCAAGATCAGATCCGTGACGAAGCCGCCAGCGGCCAAGCCAATACTGCCGAGCAACCACGGAATCACAGTCGCAATGCTCATGTCATGAAGCGACATGTGATGTGCTTCCGTCAGGTACGTGGGGAACCATGACAGGAAGAAGAACAGCACATAGTTGTAGGAGAAAAACGCGAAGGCAGTGGCGAGAATGATTGGTTGCTTCAGGTAGTACTTCAGCCCCACCTTTTCACCTTCGGGCGCATGCTCCATCGACGAGGCCTGCTGCTGGCCGGCGACAATCAACGCAAGCTCCTGGGGTTTCACGCGCTTGTCCTGCTGCGGCTGTTCAGTCGTGGTCAAGGTCCACACCACGAGCCATGCCAGACCGAGCACCATGATCGCGACAAACGCCCAGCGCCAGCCAAAGCGGATCGCCATGTAGCCAACGACCGGTCCCGCAAGCGCGCCGCCCAACGGCGTACCTGAACTGATCACACCAATGGCGCTGGCCACCTCGCGGCGAGGAAACCAGTTGTTGACCATCTTGCTGTTCGATGAACTGAATGGCCCCTCACCCATGCCGAACAAAACCCGCAACACGATCAACGAAACAAGGCTGCTTGCCAGCGCCGTCGCCCCGCAGAATAGCGACCAGATGCCCATTGACGCGCCGAACACTTTCTTTGCCCCGATCTTGTCCGACAGCACGCCGCCGACAAAATTGAACAACGCGTAGCCAATGAAAAAGCTGCTGAACACAATGCCCATCTGCGCATGCGAAAAATCCAGATCCTTCTGGATCAAGGGGGCCGCGATCGAGAGTGCTGCGCGATCGAGATAGTTGATCACGCCGGCGAGAAACAGCAAACCGACCACGAACCAGCGCTGGC
>Ga0302314_10007140_pt1 | contig 20130 bp, 20 predicted proteins | sample III_Palsa_N2_3_FD_200533 | JGI IMG/M metagenome (GOLD analysis project Ga0302314, IMG submission 200533) | Peat permafrost microbial communities from Stordalen Mire near Abisko, Sweden - III_Palsa_N2_3 | ecosystem: Environmental > Terrestrial > Soil > Palsa > Peat permafrost | place: Sweden... | reverse complement strand
GAGGGGCCACGCCGAAGTTTGGGACCAGCGCCCTCAAGAGAATGTGGCAAGCACGGAGCGGCCCCTCATCCGACGGGTCTCCGACCCGCCACCTTCTCCCGCGAGGGGAGAAGGAACGTTCAATCGGCGCTAGCCCTCGCCGCCGACATCCTCATCAGCACACCCAACAGGTGCGCATAGCCGCGCGCGTCGTCGATGGAGCGGTGGGTGTGCTCGTGATGGCCCAGCCATTCCGGCGGAAACGAACTCGGCTGGCAGTCCCAGGGCGCGCGGCCGGTCACCGCCGCGGCGAAGGACTTCAGGCAAAGGCCGGAGCCGTCGAACAGCCGGTCCCGGGCGTAATGGCCCTCAACGACCGCGTGCGGCGTGAAGCGTTTGAGATAGTGGTCGATCCACATCCCATCGAAGGCGATCGGAAAGGCGGTGAAGACGCGCCCGACCTCGAAGCCGCGGATCCAGGCGACATAGTCGACCATGACCTGGTCGGCCGGGCGGGGATCCAGCGTCGCCGCCGCCCAGGCCTCCGGCTGGGTCTGGAACCAGGCATAGGTGTCGGGGTCCGGCTCGGCGCCCGTTAGCGGCTGAAGGACAGCCTCGAAGACGCCCTTTTTCTCGCCCGTCGCGGTCACGGCCACCGAAGCGAAGGCGATCATAGAATTGCGCCCCGGCGTCGGCCCATCGGCCTCGATATCGGTGACGATATAGACGGCGTCGGCCATCGGCCGCTGGTTGTTCATGCCAACAGCCGCTCCGCCACGCGATCGGCGCCCAGGCCGTCGCACAGGGCCGCCGCGGAGGCGATCATGGCCGCGCGCAGTTTTTCGTCGGTGACCAGGCGCGCGAACTCCGCGACCAACCGCGCGTCGAAATCGCCGGACGGCGGGGCGATGGCCAGGGTCGCCCCTTCGCGGGCAAGGGCGGCGGTGTTTTCCCGCTGATTGTCGGCGACGATCACCGTCAGGCTGGGCAGGCCGAGACAGCATCGCTCCCAGGCGCTGGAGCCGCCGGCGCCGACGGCGATGTCCGCCGCGGCGATCAGGTCGGCCATGTCGCGGGCGTCGATGTGCAGGCTGATGCGCGGGTCGGCCTTGGCCAGGGCCGCAAGCTCGCCCCGGCTGGCCGCCGCGCCGCCGATCACCACGTCCAGCGCCGCCTCGCCCAAGGCGGGCAGCAAGGCGCGGACGACCCGCCCAGTGATGGCGCCGGCGTCGGTCAGGCCAAGCGAGACGAGCACCCGCGCCGGCGCGCCGTGCGCCGCGCGCCGCGCCAGGGTCGCCGGCCGCAAGGCGGCGAAGGCCGGGCGCACCAGGGCGAAGCTCGGCCCGGCCAGCACCTCGCGGCCGGGATAGTCGGCGGCGGTGCGGCCAATGTTCGAGTCCAGAACCAGGCCCTCGGCATGCCGGCGGCGCAGATCGTCGACGATCAGCAGCCGCGGGCTGGCCACATCCAGGACCCCGTCTTCGCCCGGGCCAAACCCATAATGGTCGGCGACGATCGCATCGGCCGACCAGGATCGCGCCATGCTCGCGCCGGCCTCCGCCAGCTCAGAGGCGCTGGGTTCTTCATCCAAAGCGATGACCTCGACCTGCCCCTCGGCGAAGGCGTCCAGCACCGCCCGGGCCGCCGGACCGGCGACGAAGGCGCAGGCCGCGCCCCCCCGGGTCAGCGCGCCGGCCAGGGTCAGGCAGCGCATGATGTGGCCACCGCCGACTTTGGCGCCGGCGTCGGCCAGGACTAGGATGCGCGACCCTTGCGTCATCGCCTCGATGGAGACCCCATTGCCCGACCGTCCCGACTTCATCGCCCACTGGACCGAGCTGGAGGGCGAGGACGACAGCCACTATCCAGGCGACTCGGAGCTGATGTCCATCGGCGCGCCGCTCGGCCGGGCGCTGGGCCTGACCCGCATCGGCATCCACCATGAGCGGCTGCTGCCCGGCCGGCGCACCTGCTACGCCCACGCCGAGAGCACCGAGGAGGAGTTCGTCTATGTGCTGGAGGGTCGGCCCGACGCCTGGATCGACGGCCATCTGCACGCGCTGAAGCCCGGCGACGCAGTGGCGTTTCCGGCCGGAACCGGCATCTGCCACACCTTCCTCAACAACACCGACGAAGAGGTGAGCCTCTTGGTGATCGGCGAGGCCAGCAAGCCGGAGAACCGCATCCACTATCCGCTCAACCCGGTGCACGAAGCGACACGCGAGGACCGCTGGACCGACGTCCCGCCCCGGACCCTGGGCCCGCACGACAGCAAGGCGCGCGCGCCCGACTGAACCGGCGCCTTCACCGCCGCGCAGGAATGGCTACATAGAGAGCCCTTGAGATTCATGGCCGCGTTTCGCCGGCCGCACCCGAAAGCCCGCCGATGTCCGAACCCCGTTCCGTCCGCTGCGCCATCATCGGCTCCGGCCCCGCCGGCTATACCGCCGCGGTCTACGCCGCGCGCGCTCTGCTGGAGCCGGTGCTGATCGCCGGCCTCGAGCCCGGCGGCCAGCTGACCATCACCACCGACGTCGAGAACTATCCGGGCTTCGCCGAGGTGATCCAGGGCCCCTGGCTGATGGAACAGATGAAGGCCCAGGCCGAGCATGTCGGCGCCGAGATCATGAACGACATCGTGATCGAGGCCGATCTCTCGAGCCGGCCCTTCCGCCTGACTTGCGACTCCGGCGCGGTCCTGCTGGCCGAGACCCTGGTCATCTCCACCGGCGCCCAGGCCAAGTGGCTGGGCATCGAGTCCGAAAAGACCTTTCAGGGCTTCGGCGTCTCGGCCTGCGCCACCTGCGACGGCTTCTTCTATCGCGGCAAGGAGGTGATCGTGGTCGGCGGCGGCAATACCGCGGTCGAGGAGGCGCTGTTTCTGACCAGCTTCGCGTCCAAGGTCACCGTCGTGCACCGCCGCGACGAGTTCCGCGCCGAGCGCATCCTGCAAAACCGCCTGTTCGCTAACCCGAAGATCGAGGTGATCTGGAACACGGCCATCGAGGCGGTGCTGGGAACGGACAATCCGCGCGGCGTTACCGGCGTCGCGCTGCGCAACCTGAAGACCGACAGGCTGACCGAGGTCTCCTGCGACGGCGTCTTCATCGCCATCGGCCACGCCCCCTCCTCCCAGCTCTTCAAGGACCAGCTTGAGATGAACGCCGGCGGTTATCTGAAGGTGAAGCCGGGCACGGTCTCGACCGCCATTCCGGGCGTCTTCGCAGCCGGCGACGTCACCGACGACGTCTATCGCCAGGCGGTCACGGCCGCCGGCATGGGCTGCATGGCCGCGCTGGAGGCGGTTCGTTTCCTGGCCGAGGAGGACCATAAGAAGGCGCACCATCCGATCACCCACACCGAAGCCAAGAAGATCGGTGTCTGGTGAAGATCCGCCCCGCCAGCCCCGACGACTACGCCGCCATCCGCGCAGTGACCGTCGCCGCTTTCGACACGTCGAGGGGCGATGAGGCCGGCATCATCGAGGGGGTCCGCGCCGAGGGCCGCGACCTGGTCGAGCTGGTCGCCGAGATCGACGGCGAGATCGTCGGCCACATCCTGTTCAACCGCATGCGCACCGATCCGCCGCTGGCGGTGGCGGGATTAGGTCCGCTGGGCGTCGCGCCGGCGCATCAGAGTACGGGCATAGGCCAGGCCCTGTCGCGGGCGGGGATCGAGGCCTGCCGCGCCGCCGGCATGGAGGCGATCGTCGTGCTCGGCCACCCGCCCTACTATCCGCGCTTCGGTTTCTCCGCCGAGGCGGCGGCCAAGATCGCCTCGCCCTTCGCTGGCCGCCCGGCCTTCATGGCCATGGCGCTGAAGCCCGGCGCGCTCGATGCGCCGATCCGGGTGGACTACCCAGCCGCCTTCGGCTGAGGCCCGGTGAGGATAGCCTCCGTGTAGAGCAGCTTCAGGCCCTTGCGCTGCATGTTGCGGCTGCTGGCCGAGAGGAAGTTGGCCCCAGAATAGATGCGGCTGGCGCCCGCCGCACGCGCGTGGTCGCAACGCCGGTCTAAAAGCGCCCGGTGCACGCCATGGTGACGAAACTGCGGGTCGACGGCGCTGTCGGCCAGATAGGCGTCCTCGCCGCTCACATAGAGGATGGCCGCGCCGGCCGGCTGGCCGTCGCAAAGCGCCAGATAGAGCGTCCAGCCGGGCGCGGCCAGCCAGGGCAGCATCGGCACACGAAAGCCGGTAATCGCCCAGCCCAGGTGATAGGCGTCGGCGAAGACGTGCAAGTCGCCCTCGCCCGCCACCCGCCGCACCTCGACGCCTGGCGACGGCGCGTCGGCAAGGTCCGTCGGCCCGGCGAAGGTGGCGTGAAAGCCGGTTTGCGCATAGCCCGCGGCGGCCAGCAGCCGCGCCATCTTGGCTGTCGGCCGCCCCGGCGCCAACTCGAACGAGCCGCCGGCGCCGGCCGCGTACCAGTCGATCAGCGCCGGAATATGCTCGGCCTGCTCGTCGCAGAACCCGTAGCCACGATTGAAATGCGGCGCGGGAAACCCCGGCGCCCGCAGCGCCACCGCTTCGCCGAACCGGCGGAACTCCGCGCCCATCGGATTGCCCGGCCGCGCCGCGATGATCTCCAGCCGTGTGCAGGTATAGGCGCCGATGACGGCCTGAGCCCGGCGGACATCTTCGAGGTCTGGGATAAAGGGCGGCTGGGTCATGGCGCGGGCTCCCGGGCGCTTTCGGATACACTAGAGCAAAGGTCGCCGCTGTTGCACGGCCAAGGTTTTCGTCCCTTCTCCCCTCGCGGGAGAAGGTGCCCCCCAACGGGGGGCGGATGAGGGGCCGCGCATGCGTTTGGGACGTGCGCCCTCAAGAGAATGTGGGCTGGCGCCGGGTTAGGACGTCGCCGTCAGCGTCGTCACAGGCGCTTTGACGGCCACCGGAGCAGGCGGCGCGGCCACCGGCGCGGGCGGCGTCACGGCGACGACCGGCGCACCGGCCTTTTCGGCGCTGGCCGCCGCGACAGGCGTCGGCGCGACCGCGAAGACGCCGGAGACCCGCGTGCGCAGGCCGCCCGGCGCGGAATTGTCCGCCACGGTGAAGGTGCGCACATGGCCGACAACGCCGCGGCCGTCCGGTATCGCGCCCGGCCGCGCGACGCGGCTGTCGCCCTCGGTCAGCACCGCTGGCGTCAGGTGCGCCTCATGGCCGGCATAGCGGCCGGTGAAGGCGCTGGGCTCACCCCAGGGTCCAGTCCAGCGATAGAAGATGTGCTGGCCGATCTGAGTGATCTTGACCAGGGTCGGGCTCCAATAGGGCTGTACATAGTCGGCGTGATAGTGGGTCGCCTCGCCGACCGCCGTCATGACGTAGCCGCCGAGCGCCCGCTTCGCGACGGTCTGCGCCTCAGTCCACACCGACGGCACCAGCGGCTGGTTCAGCGAGCCGTCGCAGGTGAAGGAGAACTGGCAGCCGGTCCTTAAGGACGCGCCCTGATAGACCACGCCGCAGACCGATTTCGGATAGTCCGGATGGCGCAACCGGTTGAGCACCGTCTGGGCCACGGCCGCCTGGCCGTCCGCCGGTTCGCGCCCGGCCTCGAAATAGACCGCCTGGGCCAGGCATTGCACCGCCTTGGCGCGGTCGGCCGTCGAGGCCTGCAGCACGAAGGGCTGGGCCGGCGGATTTACGATCGGCGCGGCCGGGATCAGGGCGTTGATCTTGCGCGCGTCGGTGAAGGACGCGTCGCGGAAGTTCAGCGACGGAACCTTGTCCAGGTCGAACATCGCCCAGCCCTCGGGCCGCCCGGCCGTCCGCGCATGCCGCACCGGGTCCATCCGCTCGGCCAGGGCCAGCGCCGCCGGGTCGAGGCTGTGCATATCGCTGTCGAGCGCGGCCTGGGACAGGCCGGCGGACAGGAAGGATAGGTCGGGATGCGGCGCGACATGGTCGGCCTGGGCCTGATGGGTCCAGACGGCGAAACTGGCCACGGCCAGCAGCGCGACAGAAAAAAAAGTCGCCCAGATATGTTTCGGATGCGGGGTAGGCAAATCGTCCTCCAATCCCCGCGGACGCGGCGTCTACCGGGGAAATGAGGCGAAATGTTGCGCTGCACACGCAGCAGATTGTGATCGACGCCTACACAAAGCCCCTTTTCAGCGCGCTTCCGGGAGACTATATGACTTTGTGACTTATGCTCAGATAAAGCATAAGCCTGGGGCGGCGCCGGCGTCCAATGTGACGCACGGCGTTTTTACGGCGCCTTATAATGCTCAAAGTGAGCAAAAGAGGGAGTGAGCAGATGGCGGACGGATCCTTGCCATTGGCGTTTACCGGAGAGGTCGAGTCCGCGACCGGCCCGATCTGGGAAAAGATCAAATCGCGCGTCTCGCCGCTGGAATGGCGGCTGCAGGCGCCGCTGATCGCGGCGATCAATGCGCTGAAGCGCGAGAAGAACGCCGTCATCCTGGCGCACAACTATATGACGCCGGAAATCTTCCACGGCGTCGGCGACTATGTCGGCGACAGCCTCGGCCTGGCCCGCGAAGCGGCCAAGTCGGACGCGGCGATCATCGTCCAGGCCGGCGTGCTGTTCATGGCCGAGACCTCCAAGGTGATCTGCCCGGACAAGACCGTGCTGATCCCCGATCTGCGCGCCGGCTGCTCGCTGGCCGCCTCGATCACCGGCGCCGACGTGCGGCTGATCAAACAGCGCTATCCGGGCGTGCCGGTGGTCGCCTACATCAACACCACCGCCGAGGTGAAGGCCGAGATCGACATCTGCTGCACCAGCGCCAACGCCGTGCAGGTGGTCGAGCACATCGCGGCGGAATGGGGCACGGACCGCGTCATCCTGCTGCCGGACGAGTTCCTGGCCCGCAATGTCGCGCGCCAGACCGCGATCAAGATCATCGCCTGGCAGGGCCGCTGCGAGGTGCACGAACGTTTCGACGCCGCCGACATCGCCGAGCTGCGCCAAGCCTATCCGAACGCCGAAATCCTGGCCCACCCGGAATGCCCGGCCGAGGTGCTGGAAATGGCCGATTTTGCCGGCTCGACCGCGGCGATGAGCGACTATGTGATGACCCGCAAGCCGCGCCAGGTGGTGCTGATCACCGAATGTTCCATGGCCGACAATGTCGCCTGCGATGCACCGGACACCGAGTTTGTGCGCCCCTGCAACCTCTGCCCGCACATGAAGCGCATCACGCTGAAGAACATCTACGACGCGCTTTTGAATCATCAGTTCGAGGTCCACGTCGAAGCCGCCGTCGCCGCCCGCGCCCGCCAGGCCGTCCAGCGCATGATCGACATGCCGCCGCCCCTGACGCCGGCCCGTTACGACCTGGTTAAGGCAAGGCACCATGTCGACGTGGAGCTGATCTAGCGGTCCTTAAGATGAGTGCGTTCGCCAAAGAGCGGCTTGTCCCCCAAAAGCCCTCCCCCTCGATGGGGGAGGGTTGGGTGGGGGTGTGGCCTCTGAGTCTGGGGATGAGCGCGAGTGGGCGCAGGACCCAACAGCGCCAGTTCGTCACCTCATTGCCAACACCCCCATCCCTGCCCTTCCCCCATCGAGGGGGAAGGGTTCTCACGCCTGAGCCTTTACAGTGACCGTCCAGGACGCCCCAGCCCCGCGCCAGAAGCCGTCGCCGGCCGCCGAGATCGGCTGGGCGCTGGCGTCCAGTGCGTTGCTGGCGGCGTTGATCGGCTATTACAACGGCTGGATCTGGGCCCTGGCCGGGGTGGTCGGGGTGTTCGTGCACGAATACGGCCACGTCCTGGCCATCAACGCCGCCGGTGTCGGGCCGGGCCGCATCCGCATCATCCCCTTCGTCGGCGGCGCGGCGACCATGCAGCGGACGCCGGATAGCGACTTCAAGGGGGTGCTGATCGCCCTCGCCGGCCCCAGCTTCGGCCTGATCGCCGCAATTCCTTTCTTCTTACTGGCGCGCCAGACCGGTGACAGCCGCTGGGTGGGCGGCGCCTTCTTCATCGGCCTGATCAACCTGATCAACCTGGCGCCCGCGCCGCCGCTGGACGGCTCCAAGGCGCTCGGCCCGGCCCTGGCGCGCATCCATCCTCTGGTGGAAAAGGCCGCGCTGATCCTGGTCGGCCTGGTCGCGGTGGTATTGGCCGTGCGGACCGGCAACTGGATCTTCGGCGCCTTTGTCGGCATCGCCACCCTCGGCGCCATCCGCGCGCGGACGCTGCGCGCGCCGGCGCGGCCGCTGACCGCCGTCGAATGGATCGCCTCGATCGGGCTCTGGCTGGTGGCCCTGGCGCTCTGCATGGGCGTCATCGCCTTCGCTTCGGTCGGAACGGGCAGCCTCAGATGATCGAACGCCTCCGTTTCGATGGGGTCCTGATCATCGGCGCCGGGCTCGCCGGGCTTTCCGCCGCCCTGGCCGCCGCGCCGCGCAAGGCGCTGGTGCTGAGCGCCGCGCCGCTGCTGCAAGGCTGCTCCTCCGCCTGGGCCCAGGGCGGCATCGCCGTGGCCATGGCCGAGGACGACAGCGCGCAAGACCACGCCGACGACACGGTCAACGCCGGCGCCGGCCTGGTCGATCGTCCGATGGCGGAACTTCTTACCCGCGAGGGTCCGGCCGCCCTGCGCCGTCTAACCGCCCTCGGCGCCCCCTTCGACCGCGACGCCGAAGGCCATTTCGTGCAGAGCCTGGAGGCCGCCCACGGCCGCGCCCGCGTCGCCCGCGTCAAGGGTGACCAGGCCGGCCGCGAGATCATGCGCTCGGTCGCCGCCGCGGCGATGGCGCAGCCGCATGTCGAGGTCCGCGCCAATGCCCGTGTCCGCGCCCTGCTCACCGACGCCGAGGGCCGCATCCGCGGCGTTCTGGTCGAACAGGCCGGCGTGCTAAGCGAGATCATCGCCCCGGCGACCATCCTGGCCACCGGCGGCCTCGGCGGCCTCTACGCCATGACCACCAATCCGCGCGCCGTGCTCGGCGAGGGCCTGGCCCTGGCCGCCCTGGCCGGCGCCCGCATCGGCGATCCCGAATTCGTCCAGTTCCACCCGACCGCCATCGCCGTCGACGCCGATCCCGCGCCCCTGGCCAGCGAGGCCCTGCGCGGCGAAGGCGCGGTGCTGGTCGACGGCAAGGGCGACAGCCTGATGGCCGGCGTGCATCCGCTCGGCGACCTCGCCCCCCGCGACGTCGTCGCCCGCGCCATCCACCAGCGCCTGGCCGAAGGTCGCGGCGCCTTCCTCGACGCGCGCCAGGCGATTGGCGAGCACTTCCCCGACGAATTCCCCGCCGTCTTCGCCGCCTGCATGGCTGGCGGGGTCGATCCGCGCCGCGAGCCCATCCCCGTCGCCCCGGCCGCCCACTACCACATGGGCGGCGTGGTGACCGACGCCGAGGCCCGCACCTCGCTGGAGCGCCTCTACGCCGCCGGCGAATGCGCCTCCACCGGCGTCCATGGGGCCAACCGTCTGGCCTCCAACTCGCTGCTGGAAGCCGCCGTCTTCGGAACCCGCGCTGGCGAAGCCGCCCGCGACGCCGTCGAGCTGAAGACCGCCCCGCTGGCGGCGCGGCCGGCGCCCGACCTGCCCGGGCCGGCGCTTGAAACCCTGCGCACAGCCATGAGCCGCAATGCCGGGGTGGTGCGCGACGCCGCCGGCCTCACCCACCTGCTCGGCCTGATCGAGGACCTGCGGGCCGAGCACGGCGAGGCCCTGCCCCTGGTTGCCGCCCGCCTGGTCGCCACGCCGGCCTGCGCCCGCCGCGAGAGCCGCGGCGGCCACTATCGCGCCGACTATCCGAAAACTGCTCCGGTCGCCGAGCGCACGATGCTGACCCTGGACGAACTCGGCCGCCGGCCGATCTGCATCGCCGCCGAATGATCGCCCCGCTTCCCGACCTGATGATCGAGCCGATCGTGCGCGCCGCTCTGGCCGAGGACCTGGGTCGCGGCGGCGACGTCACCTCGACCGCGCTCATCCCCCGTGGCCAGCGCCTGACCGCGACCTTCGCCGCCCGTGCCGAGGGCCGTGTCTCGGGCACCGACTGCGCCCGCATCGCGCTGGCTGTGCTCGATCCCACCGCGCGGTTCGAGGTGCTGACCGGCGACGGCGCCGACGTCACCGCCAATGACGGGACCATCGCCCGCGTCGAGGGCGAGGCCATCGCCATCCTCGGCGCCGAGCGGGTGGCGCTGAACCTGATGGGCCGCCTCAGCGGCGTCGCCACCCTGACCCGCGCCTATGTTCGCGCTGTCGAGGGGACGCAGGCCCGCATCGTCTGCACCCGCAAGACCACCCCCGGCCTGCGCGCACTGGAAAAGTACGCCGTCCGCTGCGGCGGCGGCGTTAACCACCGCTTCGGCCTGGATGACGCCATCCTGATCAAGGACAACCACATCGCCGCCTGCGGAAGCGTCGGCGCGGCCATGGAACGCGCCAAGGCCGCCGCCGGACACCTGATGCAGATCGAGATCGAGGTCGACACCCTGGACCAGCTCGACCAGGCCCTGCCGTATCGCCCCCACGTGATCATGCTGGACAATTTCGCGCTCGATGACTTGCGCGAAGCCGTCCGCCGCGTCGCCGGCGCGGTGGTCCTGGAAGCCTCCGGCGGGGTGAACCTGCAAACCGTCCGCGCCATCGCCGAAACCGGCGTCGACGCCATCTCAGTCGGCGCCCTGACCCATTCGGCTCCGGTCCTGGATATCGGGCTGGATATCTAATTACCTCTCCCAGAGGGCTAGCAGGTTCACACATCTTGCCGAGCGATAATTATATCAATGACTTAAGGCGACCTGCCCAAAATGATCCTTCTCCCCTTGTGGGAGAAGGTGGCCCCGAAGGGGTCGGATGAGGGGTCGAAAGCCCTACCCGATAGGCTTTTGATTTTGTTCTGATATCGGAGCGCGACCCCTCATCCGTCGGCTACGCCGACACCTTCTCCCGCAAGGGGAGAAGGGACGACAAGGCTGGGCTTCGGAGATGTGTGAATCTGCTAGCCCAGAGGGAGAGGGAGGGGCCCACGCGCGAGGCGCAGCGGGACGGTGAGGGGTTACGGCCTCACAGATTCATCCTGAAACGGCGTACGCCCTCATCCTCCCACGCCCGAGGCGCGTGAGCCCCTCCTTCTCCCCACGGGAGAAGTCTGATTGGTGCAGCCGCGCTCTCTTAAAGCCGCGCCGCCGCCCGTTCGACGTCGGCTCTCCGCTTCGGCAGCGCACCGTCCATGCGGCGCTGGACGGCGGCCAGGACCGCCGGCGGGGCGGTTTCGGGGCGGCCGGCGTTGAACGGCGGCGCGGGGGCGTATTCGATGCCGAGTTGGATGGCCTGGGCCAGGTCCTCGCCGGCCAGTTCGGCCGCGACCACCAGAGCGAAGTCGATGCCGGCGGTGACACCGCCGCCGGTGATGATGTCGCCGTCGCGCACCACGCGGGCCGGGTCCGGGACGGCGCCGAACAGGCTCAGCATGTCACGCCAGGCCCAGTGGCACGCGGCGCGCTTGCCCTTGAGCACCCCCGCCGCGCCCAGGATCAGCGAACCAGTGCAGACCGAGGTCAGGTAGCGCGCCCCGGACGCAAGCCGCCGCGCCTGGTCCATAAAAGCCTCGTCGTTGATCACGTCGGTGGCCGCGAAACCGCCCGGGAAGAACAAAAGGTCGCAGCGTTCGATCTCGGCCATCCGCCGCGTGCCGGCGAAGGTCAGGCCGCCATCGGAGGCGATGGCGCCGCCGGGCTCGGAGGCGACGATCAGTTCGACCTCGGGCAGACGGCTGAACACCGTATGTGGCCCGGTGAAGTCGAGCTGGGTGAGGCCCTCATAGAGAACCTCGACGATAATGAATTTCGGCTCGGCCATGGCGAGGCTCCGTTTGGCGATTTGACGGGGCCAAGGTGGCAGGCCTAGGGTCTGGCGGAAATGACAATGATCCCTCGTTTAGCGCCATGACCCGCACCATAGGCTTCCTGATCTTTCCGGATTTCCAGATCCTCGACGCCGCCGGCCCCATCGGCGCCTTCGAGATCGCCGCCCGCTATGTTCCGGGCGCCTACGCGTTGCATGTCATCGCGGCCGAGGCCGGGCCAGTGCGCAGTTCCTCGGGCGTGGCCATGACCGCCGGGGCGTTCGATGCCGCCCCGCGCCTCGACACCCTGGTCATATCCGGCGGCGAAGGCAGCCGCGCCCCGGCGATCGACGCGCATGTGCTGGGTTTCGTGCGACGGACGGCGGAGAGCTCGCGGCGTACCACCAGCGTCTGTTCTGGCGCCTATATCCTGGCCGCGGCCGGCCTGCTCGACGGGCGGCGCGCCACCACCCACTGGAACCGCAGCCGCGATTTCGCGCGGCGCTTTCCCAAGGTGCGACTGGAGGCGGATCGCATCTATGTGCGCGACGGGCCGATCTGGACCTCGGCCGGGATCACCGCCGGCATCGACCTCAGCCTCGCCATGATCGCCGAGGACCTGGGCGAAACCGTCGCCCGCCAGACCGCCCAGCAGCTAGTGGTCTATCACCGCCGGCCGGGCGGCCAGTCGCAGTTCTCGGCCCTGCTCGAAATGGACCGGCCCGGGGCCCGGTTCGGGGCGTTGATGGCCTGGGCGCGCGAACGCCTGCACGAGCCGTTGAACGTTGAACGATTGGCCGAACACGTCGCCATGAGCCCGCGCAACTTCGCCCGCGCCTTCGCCGCCGACACTGGCACGACGCCCGCCCGCGCGGTCGAGCGGCTGCGCGTGGAAATGGCCCGCGAGCGGATCGAGGCCGGCCCCGAACCCATCGATCGTGTCGCGCAGGCGGCCGGTTTCGGCGACCCCGAACGCATGCGCCGCGCCTTCCTGCGCGCCTTCGGCCAACCGCCCCAGGCGCTGCGGAGGGCGGCGCGGGCCTGACGGCGCTGCGGGTTATTCTCCACCCTTCCCCCTCGATGGGGGAAGGGCAGGGTTGGGGGTGTTGGCAGTGAGATGACGGATGGGCGTTGTTGGGCTCGGCGCCCACTTTTCCCCCAAACTCAGCAGGCACACCCCCACCCAACCCTCCCCCATCGAGGGGGAGGGCTTTCAGGAGATCGGCCGCAGCCCCGCGCCTAGCCTCTCAAACCCCAGCCGCTCGGCGTAAAACCGCACCTGGTCTTGGCGGGAGGGCATCATGTGGATGTTGGCGTAGCGGCTGCCGGCCAGCCAACGCATCGCCGGATCGAGCTTGCCTTCCTTGGCCAAAGCTTCGGCGATGCGCGCCTCGACGCTGCGCCAGAAGTGCGGGCGCGAGCCGTTCAGGTCGTCGAAGTCGTATTCGTCGGCCAGGTCGTCGGCGAACAGCACGAGGCCGGATTTCGCGCCGACCTTCGGATCGGCGGCCAGGGCGGCCACCGCGCGGCCGACGAAATGCGGCGACTCCGAAAAGATGAAGTCAGGATCAGTCTTGGCCCCGTCCTTCCAATTAGCCTCGGTGACGCCGAACCGGTCCAGCATAGCCTCCGAGCGAAGGAACCCAGGCGAGATGGCCAGCGCGGTGACGCCGGTCCCGACCAGATCCCAGGCCATGGCGTAGGCCAAGCGGTTCACCGACGATTTGACCAGGTCATAGATCAGCTGGCCACGATAGCCGGACATCTCCCCGTCGGTGACCTCGACGATCAGACCCCGTTTCGCCTCGACCATCAGCGGCGCCAGATGCCGAGCGGTGATCAGGTGGCTAAAGACGGCCTGGTCGAGGATCGTCCGCGCCTTGGCGATATCCAGGGCCCAGAACTTGGCGCCCCAGTCGATCAGCTCATCGCCGCCCCAGATGTCGTTGACCAGGATGTCGAGCCCGCCCTCCTCGGCCCGGAGGCGCGCGGCCAACGCCTCGACCTCGGCCTCGACCTGGTGGTCGACGCGCACGGCGACGGCCGCGCCGCCGGCCGCTTCGATCAGCTCGGCGGTCTCCTCGATGGTCTCCGGGCGGCCGGGCGCCGCGGAGTTCGCCCGGGTGCTGCGACCGGTGCACCAGACCCTGGCCCCCGCCGCGGCAAGCTCGCGAGCGATGCCGCGCCCCGCCGCCCGCGTCGCTCCGGCGACCAGCGCGACCTGTCCGTCCAAGGGTCCGGTCATCTCAATCGTCCTCGTCCAGATGCAGCCACGCGGCCAGGGTCGCCAGCTTGTAGTCCTCGCTCCAGGGCGGGCCGAGCGCCGCGCCCATGGTCTTCAGTAGCGTTTCGACGGCGGCGATATTGACCCCCAGAACGTCGGCGGCGAGGGCCGGCAGTTCACGCTCGACCGCGCGATGCACCTCCAATCCGACCCGCGCACAGGCCGTGGCGACCACCGCGCGATAGAAAGCGCCCTCGGCGGCGTGCATGCGGGCATGCACCTTCAAGATATCCGCCAGCGCCTCGGGCAGCTTGTTGACCGCCTCCGGTACGACGGCCGCGGAGACCCCGACGCCGTCCCGCTTCAGGTCATCGACCAGGGCGCCGATCTCGCGCGCCGCATTGGCCTCGGTGGCGGCGCGGACGTCCTCGATCAGCGCTCGCGCGGTCTCGATGTCGGTCTGCTCGGCGCGGTGAAAGACCATCCGCTCATTGCCGGTGGCGAAGGTGACGCGGCGCCGCTCGATCACTCGCGGCGCATCGGCCGGCCCGGAGAGCGCGACGGCCGAGGTCCAATAGGTGTGGGGCCGAAAGCCCAGCACGGCGATGGACGGGTGTTCGGACATCCTAAGCGGCCGGGAACAGGCTGGCCGGCCAGGTGATGGCGCCGGCGCGCTCGCGGGCCGGGCGCGCCTCCAGCCGCTCGGTATAGGCGACCAGCACAGGGTCCGGCCGGATCATGCCAGTGAACAGCCGCATGCCGAGCGAGGAGCCCAACATCACGTCGGCGGCGGAAAACCGTGCGCCGAGCAGATAGTCGCGGCCCGTCAGCGCCTGGGTCAGCACTCGCACGACGTCGCCAACATCGCCCCAGTTGGGACCCCAGTTCCTCGGCGGTCCCTTGGCGCCGTAGTCGAGCCTCGCGCCATCCAGCGCCACGGCCGGTTCGAGCACCGCCGTCGAATAGACCATCCATTTCAGATAGGCGCCGCGGTCCGGCTCCTCGATCCGGGGCGCCAGCGACCCGTAGCCATAGCGATCGGCCAGATAGATGCAGATGGCTGGGTTTTCGCTGACCACGACCTCGCCGATCTCCAGCGTCGGCACCGTACCCATGGGGTTGAGGCGCCGGTAGTGGGGCGCGCTGTTCTTGCCCGTCCGCAGGTCCCGGTCCACCAGCCGATAGGGCAGGCCTAGCTCCTCGAGCATCCACAGCGCGATGAGCGATCGGCTGGCGACCGAATAGTGCAGAACGATCTCTTCCTGGGCCATCGTCGTCCTCCCGGCGACTTCGTTCTGCAACTTAAGACCGCATACCTGTCAGGTTCTGTCAGGTTTAAGTTATAGTCTGCGAATTATGCGCGCGAGCCGGCTGCTTTCCATCCTGACCACGCTGCAGGCCAAGGGGCTGGTCACCGCCCAGGCTCTGGCCGACGCCTGCGAGGTGTCGCTGCGCACCATCTATCGCGACATCGACGCGCTCAACGAAGCCGGGGTGCCGGTCTACAGCGAGCGCGGGCCGGAGGGCGGTTATCGGCTGCTCGACGGCTACCGCACCCGGCTGAACGGCCTGAGCCGCGCCGAGGCCGAGGCGCTGTTCCTCACCGGCTTGCCAGGCCCCGCCGCCCTGCTCGGCCTCGGCTCGATCCTGGCCGGCGCCGAGATGAAGCTGCTGGCCGCCCTGCCCGCCGATCTGCGCCGCAGCGCCGAGACCATGCGGGCGCGCTTCTACCTGGACACCTCCGGCTGGTTCGACGATCTGGAGCAGCCGGCGCTGTTGCCCGAGCTGACGGCGGCGACCTGGCGGCTGGCGCCGATCCTGATGCGCTATGCGGGCCGCGAGAAGGCGGTGGAGCGGCGCGTCGATCCGCTCGGCCTCGTCCTGAAAAACGGCGTCTGGTACCTGGTCGGCCGGGTGGGCGAGGACATCCGCACCTATCGCGTCTCGCGCATCGTGGGGTTGACGGCGCTGGACGAGAGCTTCGCCCCGCCGGAGGGCTTCGATCTCGCGGCGCATTGGCAGGCCAGCGAGGCGGCCTTCGAGGACACCCTCTATCGCGGCCATGCCCATGTGCGCCTGTCGCCGCTGGGGATGAAGCGCGCCGCATACATGACCCGCGCCCGTGCCAGGGCGGTGGCCGAAAGCGCCTCGGCCCCCGACGCTGACGGCTGGCGCGAGGCGTGGCTGCCGATCGAATCCCCGCGCGAAGGCCTCGGCACGCTGACCACCCTCGGCGCCGAGGTCGAGGTGCTCGGCCCACCCGAACTCCGCGCCGCTATGGCCGAGGCCGCGGCGGCGATGGCCAAACTTTACCTCTCCCAGAGGTAGAGGTTTTTTTAGTCGATCGCTTCCAGCACGCGCCGGACCGTCGCGAACATCTCTCCGATCTGGTCCTCGGTGATGATCAGCGGCGGCGAGAGCGCGATGGTGTCGCCGGTGGCGCGGAGCAAAAGGCCGGCCTCGAAGGCGCCGGTCAGGGCGGCGTAGCCGCGCGCGCCGGGGGCGCCGTCGCGGGGCGCCATCTCGACCGCCCCCATCAGGCCGAGATTGCGGATGTCGACGACGGTCTTGATGTCGCGCAGGCCGTGGATGGCCTCGGTCCAGGCGGCCTCGAGGCTCTGAACGCGGGTGAACAGGCCCTCGCGCGCAAAGATGTCCAGGGTCGCCAGCGCCGCCGCGCAGGCCGCCGGATGGCCGGAATAGGTGAAACCGTGGAAGAGTTCGATCACCTCGGGCGGGCCTTGCAGGAAGGCCTCGTGGATGGCGCGTCTGGCGAAGACCGCGCCCATGGGCACGGCGCCGTTGGTGATGCCCTTGGCCGTGCTCATCAGGTCCGGCGTCACCCCGAACCGCTGGGCGGCGAAGGCCTCGCCGACCCGTCCGAAGCCGGTGATCACCTCGTCGAAGATCAGAAGGATGCCGTGCCGGTCGCAGATCGCCCTCAGGCGCTCCAGATAGCCTTTCGGCGGCGGCAGCACGCCGACCGAGCCGGCCACCGGCTCGACGATGACCGCGGCGATGGTCTCGGGCCCATGCAGCTGCGCCAGCCGCTCCAGGTCGTCGGCCAGTTCTACGCCGTGATCCGGTTCGCCTCGCGAGAATGGGTTCACGGCCGGCAGAAGCGTGTGCGAGATGTGGTCGATCCCGTGCAGGGTCGGGAACAGGCGGCGATTATTGACCAGGCCGCCGACGGAAATTCCGCCGAAGCCGACCCCGTGATAGCCCTTCTCGCGCCCGATCAGCCGGGTCCTCTGCCCCTCGCCGCGCATCCGGTGATAGGCGACGGCGATCTTCAGCGCCGTATCGACCGCGTCCGAGCCGGAATTGGTGAAGAAGATCCGGTCGAGACCCGCCGGCGCGATCCGGGCCAGCCGGCTGGCCAGCTCGAACGGCAGCGGATGGCCCATCTGCATGGTTGGGGCGTAGTCCATCTCCATCAACTGGCGATGCACCGCGTCGGCGATCTCAGGCCGCCCGTGGCCAGCATTGACGCACCACAGGCCGGCGCTGCCGTCCATCACCGGCGCGCCCTCCGGGGTGCGGTAGAACATGCCCTTGGCCGAGGCCAGCATGCGCGGCTTGGCCTTGAACTGGCGGCTGGCCGTGAACGGCATCCAGAAGGCGTCGAGATCGAGGCTGTTGCGGGCGGCGGCGGTCATGGGCTCATCCAAAGGCATGCCGCGAGGTGTGCAGGACGCGCGGAGCGGCGGCAAGGGGCTCAGCGGCGCGGGAAGCCCGCCACGGTATTCAGCCGCGCCCAGGCCAGGGCGGCGGAGCGGCCGCTCGCGCTTGGCCCGCGCCGGGCGCCGGTGACCGCGCGATGCCAGCGCGCCTCGGCGGCTTCCGCCTCGCGCCAGCAGGCGGCGATGGCGGCAGCGAGCGCCGGCTCGCCGTCGGCCCAGGCCGCGTCCATCCGGGCGCGGAACCCGACCTCCAGCGCGTCGCGCTCGCCGGCGATCAGCGCCAGGGCGGTCGGGACGTCGTCCAGGGCGGCGCGATGCAGCTGCTCGTGCCGCCACCAAAGGCTCGCCGCGTCATAATGGTCGCTGGGCGCCGGCCCCGTATCGGGCAAGGCCATGCCGACCACGACCGGCTTGAACAGGCTGAGGCACGGCGCGGCGGTCCCGGTCACCCAGTGGGTCGTTGCGCCGGGCGTCAGGTCCGAAGTCATCGACGCCACGGTCTGGCTGCGCCGCGCGCCGGCAGCCGCGTGCATGCAGATCGAGCGGTGGGTGGTCTTGGCCGGCGTCCAGTCGGGATCGCCATCGGCCTCGGCGCCGTGGTCGCGCAGCACCGCCTGGATGTCGGCCAGGCCGATCCACCCGGCCTTGGGCGCCAGCAGCGATGTCGCCCGCGCGCAACGGCCGCGTCCGAACGTCGCCGCGTCTCGCGCCGGATCGATCAGCCGCGCGGCGAAGTCGAACCGGCCGTCGGCGTCCAGCCAACCAGCTACGCTAGCATGCTCCAGAAGATCGAAGCTCATGGCGTCCGGCTCGCGGCCGATGCTGAGCGCGTTGGACAGCGAGCGCACGCCCTCCACACGCTCCACCGCCCACCAGCGGCCGACCGTCTCCAGCACATAGGCCTCGCGCGGGTCGGCGATGACGAAGCCGTTGTGATAGAAGAACCGCCCCAGGTGGCCGCAGTCGCCGCCCTGGCCGTGGCGCTCGAGAAGCTCGGTCATGACCTGGACCGCCTCGGCCGCCGTCGCGCCCCGCTCCAGGCCCAGCCGCACCAGATCCATGCCGGTCAGGGCCCGCTTGCGCCCGGCCGGCATGAGCGAATGCATGGCCTCGTTGCCGATCACCACGCCATGCTCGTTGGCGCCCATCTCGGCGCCCCACATCCAGAACGGCCGGCTGAGCAGGCAGGCGTGGGTCTCATCCGCCTCGTCGATCTCGACATAGGTGAGCCGCAGGCGCGCGCCGCGTCCGCCCAGGCGGGCTGGCGACATCTCGAGCGGCTGAGCCTCGTTGCGCTCGCGGTCGCTGTTCTTGCCGAACAGCATCGCGCCCCTGGCCGTGGCCGCCGGCGTCCCAATCAGCGTGTCGCACATCACCCTTGGCTACACCGCCTGGACGGGAAATACGACCTGACGAACGGGCCTTCGGGCGTCTATGGTCGCCGGCATGTCCGAATCCGACAAACCCCTGCGCGAGCAGATGACCGATGCGATGGAGAGGATCCGCGAGCAGCTGGAGCTGCTGCGCTCGGGTCCGACCATAGGCGGGGCGCTGGACGACCGCAGCGTCATCGCCGACCTCGAACAGGAATATCAGGAACTCAAAGCGGCGCGGGCCAACCTCGGTCCCGCGGACCGCTAGGCCGGTCTGGTTCGATCGATGGCGCCCGAACCCTCCCCATCCGTCGCCGACCGCGCGGCCCGGTTGCTCGGCTGGACGCCCACCGCCTGGCGCCCGGTCGTCGGCGGCTACACGCCGGCGGCGCGCTATGTGGCGTCGGCCGGGCGCGAGCGAGCCTTCGTGAAGGTGGCGACGACCGCGGTGACCGCCTCGCACCTGCGCGGCGAGGGCTTCGTCTATGAGCGCCTCACGGGCGCCTTCATGCCCGGCCTGATCGGATGGGAGGACGACGAATTCGAACCCATCCTCGCCATCGAGGACCTCGGCGACGCACGCTGGCCGCCGCCCTGGGACCGGCCGGCCGTGGACCGCGTTCTGGAGCAGTTGGCGGCCCTGCACGCCGACACGACGCCGCTGCGGAGTTTCTCCGAGGCCCACGGCGGGTCCTCGGAAGGCTGGGCCAACGTCGCGGCTGAGCCCGAGCCCTTCCTGTCGCTCGGTCTCGCCTCGCGCGAATGGCTGCAGCGCGCCCTGCCCCGGCTGGTCGAGGCGGAGGCCGCCTGTCCGACGGACGGCCCGACCGTGGCCCATTTCGACCTGCGCAGCGACAATATCTGCCTGACCGCGTCGGGGCCGAAACTCATCGACTGGGCGGCGTCCTCGCAAGGTGATCCGGACCTCGACCTCGGCTTCTGGCTACCCAGCCTCGCCTTCGAGGGCGGCCCGGCGCCGGACGAGATCCTGCCGAACTCGCCTGAGGTCGCGGCCTACGTCTCAGGTTTCTTCGCCGCCTATGCCGGCCTGCCGATCATCCCCGAAGCGCCGTTCGTGCGCCGGGTGCAGCGCGAGCAAC
>Ga0302314_10007137_pt1 | contig 20135 bp, 17 predicted proteins | sample III_Palsa_N2_3_FD_200533 | JGI IMG/M metagenome (GOLD analysis project Ga0302314, IMG submission 200533) | Peat permafrost microbial communities from Stordalen Mire near Abisko, Sweden - III_Palsa_N2_3 | ecosystem: Environmental > Terrestrial > Soil > Palsa > Peat permafrost | place: Sweden... | reverse complement strand
TGCTGCAGGCCCAAGTCAATGAGGTGCAGGCGCATCACGACGAGATCGTCGCCGCCTATCAGCTCCTCAATGCAACGGGACAATTGACGGCCCAATACCTCGCCTTGCCGGTCGAACTTTACGATCCGGCGGTGCATTATGAGGAAGTCCGCGATAAATGGGTGGGATTCGGCGACCGGCCGGACCTTGAACAACAGTATAAGTGATCTTGCGCCCAGCCTGACCTAATGGATCCAATGGTCGGGACGGCGCCATCGAGGGGCGGGTAGAGCTATGAGTGACGACAAGTCGCAACAAGAACCTTCCATGGAGGACATCCTCGCGTCGATCCGTCGGATCTTGTCCGAGGACGATGCGGAGGAGGCCGCTAAGGCGCCGCCTGCGCCGCCCCCGCCTCCGCCGCCCCCTCCGCCTCCGCCACCCCCGCCGCCGCCCCCTCCGCCGCCGGCGCCGACCCAGGCGCCCGAGCCCGAAGTGATGTTCGAGCCGGAGCCGGAGCCCGAACCGGAACCCTTCTTCGAGCCTGAACCGGAACCTGAACCGGTGTTCGCCCGCGCGCCGGAACCGGAGCCGGAACCGGAGGAAGACATTCTCGAGCTGACCGACGACATGGTCGCCGAGGATGAGTCCTATCTGGATGAGATCCCCGCGGTCCGCGAGCCGGCGCCGCGCATGGCGATGCCCAGTTTCGATATCCAGGAGGATGTCGAAAGCATCCTCGCGGCACCGGTGCAGGTGGCCTCGACCACCGCGCTCGCCGAATTGGCCCGCGCCGTCGCCCGCGACCGCGGTGTGGGTCTGGGCCGCGGCGGCCTGACGCTGGAGGATCTGACCCGCGAGATTCTGAGCGCCCTGATCAAGGATTGGCTCGACCAGAACCTCCCTTATATGATCGAGCGCATCGTCAAGAAAGAGATCGAAAAGATGGTCAACCGCGCCGAAAAGCTCTAAATAAACAGCTTCGGACATCTTTTTATGACGCCACTGTCCAGTCCGGGCAGTGGCGTCTGCATTTCACGAGAGATCAATGCTGGATAAGACTTATCGGCCGGGCGACGTCGAGCCCAAGCAGTATCAGAAATGGGAAGAGAGCGGCGCTTTCGCCGCGGGTGGGCAGAACGCCAAGGGCGAGCCTTACACCATCATGATGCCGCCGCCGAACGTAACCGGCAGCCTGCATATGGGCCACGCGCTGACCTTCACCTTGCAGGACATCCTCACCCGCTATCACCGCATGAAGGGCTTCGACACGCTGTGGCAGCCCGGCACCGATCATGCCGGTATCGCGACGCAAATGGTGGTCGAGCGCCAGATGGCCGCCGAAGGCCTGACCCGCCACGATCTCGGCCGCGACAAATTCATCGAGCGCGTCTGGACGTGGAAAGGCGAATCGGGCGGCACCATCACCCGCCAGCTACGCCGCCTGGGCGCTTCGCCGGACTGGGCGCGCGAGCGCTTCACCATGGATGAGGGCCTGTCGGACGCGGTCCGCAAGGTGTTCGTCGATCTCTACAAGCAGGGCCTGATCTACCGCGACAAGCGGCTGGTCAATTGGGATCCCAAACTGCACACCGCGATCTCCGACCTCGAGGTCGAGCAGCGCCCCGTGAATGGCAATCTCTGGTATCTGAAATATCCGATCGAGGGCGAGGAGGGCCGTTTCATCACGGTCGCCACCACGCGGCCCGAGACCATGCTGGGCGACACCGGCATCGCCGTGCATCCCGAGGATGAGCGCTATCAGGATCTGATCGGCAAGAAGGTGCGTCTGCCCATCGCCGACCGCCTGATTCCGATCGTCGCCGATCTCTATTCCGACCCGGAGAAGGGCTCGGGCGCGGTCAAGATCACCCCGGCGCACGATTTCAACGATTTCGAGGTCGGCAAGCGCCACGATCTGCCGATGATCAATATCTTCGACCGCGACGCCAAGCTGAACGAAGCGGTGCCGGCCGAGTATCAGGGCATGGACCGTTTCGAGGCGCGCGCCAAGATCGTCGCCGCCTTCGAGGAGATGGGCCTGCTCGAGAAGATCGAGCCCAACGCCATGACCCAGCCTTACGGCGACCGGTCCGGCGTGGTGATTGAGCCCTGGCTGACCGATCAGTGGTTCGTCGATGCCGCGACGCTGGCCAAGCCGGCCATCGAGGCGGTGCAGGACGGTCGCATGCGCTTCGTGCCCAAGCAGTGGGAAAACACCTATTTCGAATGGATGCGCAACATTCAGCCCTGGTGCATCTCGCGCCAGATCTGGTGGGGCCATCAGGTGCCAGCCTGGTTCGCCCCCGACGGCAAGTTCTTCGTCGCCATGACCGAGGAAGAGGCCCAGACTCAGGCTGACGCCCATTATGGTGAAAAGGTCGAATTGCGCCGCGATTCCGACGTGCTCGACACCTGGTTCTCCTCGGCGCTGTGGCCCTTCTCGACCCTGGGTTGGCCGCAGGAAACCGATGCACTGAAGAAGTATTACCCGACCTCGGTGCTGGTTACCGGCTTCGACATCATCTTCTTCTGGGTCGCCCGCATGATGATGATGGGCATGCATTTCGTCGGCGAGGTTCCCTTCAAGGATATCTACATCCACGCCCTGGTCCGCGACGAGAAGGGCCAGAAGATGTCGAAGTCGAAGGGCAACATCATCGACCCCCTGGACCTGATCGACAAATTCGGCTGCGATGCGCTGCGCTTCACGCTTACCGCTCTCGCCGCCCAGGGGCGCGACATCAAGCTGGCCGAGAGCCGGGTCGAGGGCTTCCGCAACTTCGCCACCAAACTGTGGAACGCGGCGCGCTTCTGCGAGATGAACGAGTGCAAGCCGGTGGCCGGCTTCGATCCGTCCACCGCCAAGCAGATCGTCAATCGCTGGATGGCGACCAAGGTTTCCGAGGCGACGGCGCGCGTCGCGGAGGCGCTTGACGCGTACCGTTTCAATGACGCGGCGCAAGGGCTCTATCAACTCGTTTGGAACGTGTTCTGCGACTGGTATCTGGAATTCGCCAAGCCGATCTTCCAGGGCAGTGATGAGACCGCCAAGGCGGAAACCCGTGCCACCGCCGCCTGGTCGCTGCAGCAGATCCTCAAGCTGCTCCATCCGGTGATGCCCTTCATCACCGAGGAGCTGTGGGAGCAATATGGCGAGGGCGGCTCGCTGATGCTCACCGCCTGGCCCTCGCTCACCCTGCGCGACGAAAAAGCCGAGTCGGAGATCGACTGGCTGGTCCGTCTCATCTCGGAGATCCGCACGGTGCGCGCCGAGATGAACGTGCCGCCGTCGGCCAAGCTTTCGCTTAAGGTAAAAGATCAGTCGGCGCTGACTGAACAGCGCCTGTCGCTCTACCAGCCGATCATCCAGACTCTGGCCCGCCTCGACTCTATCGAGACCGGCGTCGAATCTGGCGGCAAGGGCGCGGTGCAGCTGGTGGTGGACGAGGCTACCCTGTTCCTGCCGCTGGCCGACATCATCGATCTGGCCGCCGAGCGCGCCCGCCTGGAAAAGGAAATCGGCAAGCTCGATGCCGAGATCGCCAAGCTGGACGGCAAGCTCAATAACGAGGCCTTCATTTCCAAAGCGAAGCCCGAAGTGGTCGAGGAGCAGCGCGAGCGCCGCGCCGAGGCCGACGCGGTGCGCCACAAGCTGGCCGACGCGGTCAAGCGGATCGCAGGATAGGGACGCCTATGCCGCCGAGGCTTTCGCGAGCCTCGGCGACGAAGGCTTCCAGAGCGCTGGAGGCGTAAGCATCCCGGCGCCGGATGAATTGCGTTTCGACGTAGGTTTGCTCGCTCGGCAGCTCATGCATCGTGACCCGGTCGGCGATGCGGTGCGCTTCGACCAGGCGGCGCGGCATCATGGTCACGCCAAGTCCCGCCGCCACGCAGCCCAGAACCGCTTCGATGGTGCCGAATTCCAGCTGGCGCAGGCCGGTGATGCCGCGCCGGGCCAGCAGATCCTCCAATTTCTGGCGATAAGAGCAACTGGCCCGCAGCACGACGATGCGGACATCGGCAAGGCCGGGCAGCCAGGCCAGCTGGGTGACGCTGGGCGCGGTCACCACCACCAATTCTTCGGCGAAGATGGTTTCGGCGACGAGGTCCGGATGGTCGATCGGGCCGCACACGAAGGCGCCCTCCAATTGCCGCGCCACCACCTGTTGGACCAGTTCCCAGCTGGTGCCGGCGCGCAGCACCAGATCGACCTTCGGCCATTTCGACACGTAAGAGGTCAATAGCGGCGACAAATGGATGGCGGCGGTGCTCTCCAGCGAGCCGATCAGCAGCGGACCTTGCGGCGTCGCATCGTCCTTGACCACCCGGGCCGCCTCGTGAATCAGCGAACCGATCTGCTCGGCATAGGGCAGCAGGCGCCGCCCGGCCGGCGTCAGGATCACCCCGCGGCTGTGGCGCTCGAACAAGGGCGTCTCCAGCTGCTCCTCCAGCACGCGGATGCGCGCGGTGACGTTGGATTGCACGGTATTGAGTTCGGCGGCGGCGCGGCTCATGCCGCCCAGGCGGGCCACCGCCTCGAAAATGCGGAGATCGGCGCTGTCCATGATATCGGTCCTGATATCTCGATTGGAGATGGATCGTATCATATCTAATCGTTTTTCATGAAGTTGAAACGGGCCTAGCGTCTGGAGGCTGCATCGGAGGTTTCCATGCGTTCCGTTTCGTCATCCATCGCCCAAGAGGCCGCAATGCCCAATCCCTGGCGCGCGACCGCCGCCGCCCTCGCGGCCACTCTGGTCGGCCTCGGCCTGGCCCGCTTCGCGTTCGCGCCGCTCGTGCCCGCCCTGATCGCCGAGCACTGGTTCACGCCGGCGCAGGCGGCCTATCTGGGGTCCGCCAATTTCGCCGGCTATCTCGCCGGCGCCCTGTTGGCCCAGCCCGTTTCCGCGCGCATCGCACCGGCTCATGTGCTGCGGGCGATGATGCTGTTGGCCGGACTCTCCTTCCTCGCTTCGGCCCATCCGGCGCCCTTTCTGTGGTTCGCCGCCTGGCGCGCCGCGGCCGGCATCGCCGGCGGACTGATTATGGTGCTGTCGGCCACCCTGGTGCTGCAGCATGTGCCGGCCGACCGCCGCGGTCTGGCCGGCGGCGTCATCTTCGCCGGGGTCGGACTGGGCGTCATCGCCGCCGCTGTCCTGGTGCCGCGCCTGATCGCCGTCGGGCTGCCGGTGGCGTGGAACGTGCTCGGCGCGCTCTGCCTCGCGCTGGCGGCCCTGGCCTGGACCAGTTGGCCCGCCGATGCCGCCGGCCAGGCTTCGCGGGAGCGTCCCCCGGTCAATCGCCAGGTGTTGATCCTGTTCGCCGTCTACGCGCTGAACGCCATCGGGCTGGTGCCGCATACGATGTTCCTGGTGGATATGACGGCGCGGGAATTGGGCTATGGTCTTACCGCCGGCGCCGGCATGTGGCTGCTGTTCGGGATCGGCGCCATCGCCGGGCCGGTGGCGGCGGGCCGAATCGGCGATGCGCTGGGATTCCGCCCGGTGCTACTGGTCATGCTGCTGGCGCAGGTCGGCCTGGTCGGGCTGGTGAGCCTGACCGGCAATCTCTGGGCCCTGGCTTTCTCGGCCTTGATGATGGGCGGTTGCACGGCGGGCATCGTGCCGGTCGTGCTGGGCCGGGTGCGAGAGCTGATTCCGCACGATCCGCGCGGCCAGCGGGCGATCTGGAGCCTCGCTACCACCGCCTTCGCCATCGGCCAGGCGGGCGGCGCTTTCGCTCTTTCGGGTATATTGGGCTCGATCGGCCATTATCCGCCGCTGTTCGGCATCAGTTCGGCCGCTTTGCTGCTGGCTTTCGTGATCAAGCTTCTGGGGAGGAAATGACGATGACGACCCTGCTTTCCTTGCTGGGTATCGATCTGCCGATCGTCCAGGCGCCGATGGCCGGAACCTCCTCGCCGGCGATGGGCGCGGCGGTATCGAACGCCGGCGCGCTGGGATCGATCGGCGTCGGCGCCACCAACGCGGCGGGCGCGGCCAAGATGATCGCCGAGGTCCGCGAGCGCTCGAACCGCTCCTTCAACGTCAATGTCTTCTGCCATCGGCCCGCCAAGGCCGATTCGGCGGTCGAGGCGGCCTGGATCGAGCGGCTGCGTCCTCGGTTCGAGCGTTTCGGCGCGGCCCCGCCGGCGCGGCTTAGCGAGATCTATAAGAGCTTCGTCGAGGATGACGACATGCTGGCTGCTCTGGTGGCGGATCGGCCCAAGGTGGTCAGCTTCCATTTCGGCATCCCCTCGGGAGATCGCGTGCGTGCGTTGAAGGAGGCCGGCATTGTCCTGCTCGGTTCGGCGACCAGCGTCGACGAGGGCAAGGCCCTGGCCGCCGCCGGCATCGACGCGGTGGTGGCGCAGGGCTACGAGGCCGGCGGCCATCGCGGTGTGTTCGATCCCGACGCCGAGGATGCCCGCTTGGGTACTTTCGCGCTGACCCGGCTGTTGGTCCGCGCGCTGCCGGTGCCGGTCATCGCCGCCGGTGGGATCATGGACGGGGCGGGTATCGCCGCGGCTTTGAGGCTCGGGGCCCAGGCGGCCCAACTCGGCACGGCCTTTATCGGCTGCCCGGAATCCCTGGCCGACGCCGGCTATCGTGCGCGGCTCAGCAGCGACGCGGCTGCTCACACGGTGATGACCCGGGCCGTTTCCGGCCGGCCGGCGCGCTGCCTGGCCAATGGCTTCACCGCGTTGGGTGCGGACATCGCGCCGACCGAGATTCCGGCCTATCCGATCGCCTACGACGCTGGCAAGGCGCTCAACGCGGCGGGCAAAGCGGCGGGCGAAACCGGCTTCGGCGCGCAATGGGCCGGGCAGGGCGCGCCGTTGGCGCGGTCGATGGGGGCTGCGGAACTCGTCGCGGCGCTGGCCGTCGAGATGCGAAACAGCTAGCCGGGTGTTATTGTCAGCACTCGTCAATTGACAAGGCTGGCCATGAAGATTCTCTGCACCCAGGCGCTGGAAGGCGTCTTTCCCGCGATCCTGCCGCATATACCGGGCGATTCGGTGATCTACGGCACCACCGGCCAACTGATCGCCGCGGTCGAGGCGGGCAAGGGCGGCGATCTGCTGTTCGCCTCCCGCCCGGCGCTCGAGGAACTGGCCAATCTCGGTAAGGTCGAGGCCGGCAGCCTGACCGACATCGCCAGCACGCCGGTGGGAATCGGCGTCAGGAAGGGCGTCGGCACGCTCGATCTCTCCACCATCGACGCGCTGAAGAAGCTCTTGCTGGCGGCCGGCCCGATCGCCTATCCCGAGCCGGCCGGTGGCGGGGTCAGCGGCGTGCATTTCGCCCAGATGCTGGACAAGCTCGGCATTGCCGACGAGGTCAATCGCCACGCCATCCTGGTCAAGGCCGGCGGCGTCGCCGCCGACTACCTGGTCTCGCACCAGGCCGCGCTGGCGGTGCAGATGGTCAGCGAATTGATGATGGTCCCCGAAATCGAGATCGCCGGCACCTTGCCGGGTGAATTCGCCAAGACCATCGCCTTTTCCGGCGCGGTGGTGGCGGGCGCCGCCCATGTCCAGGAAGCCCTCGACGTGATCCAGGCGCTGAAGACCCCGGCGGCTCAGGAAATCATGCGGGCTGCGGGGCTGGATCCGGCTTCGTAAGAGTTTTATCCACAGATGCACACAGATAAACACAGATAAAATCGGAGCAGCTTTTCATCTGTGTCCATCTGTGTGCATCTGTGGATTTATTCTTAATCCGCCAGCTCCACCCGGTCCCGACCATTCTGCTTGGCGCGATAGAGCGCCGCGTCGGCGCGTTCGACGGCGTGTTCGAGCGGTTCGTCGGGGGCCAGCTGGGCGACGCCGAACGAGGCGGTCTTGCTGCCGACTATCGGGAAATCGTGCGCGGCGATGGCGGCGCGCAATTTCTCGGCGACGATGCCGGCGTCGCTCCTTTTGGTGGCGGGGCATAGAACCATGAATTCCTCGCCGCCCCAGCGCCCGACGAAATCGGAGTCGCGGACCGTGACGTCGAGCACCTGCGCCACGGTCTGCAGCACCAGATCGCCGGCCTGGTGGCCATAGGTGTCGTTGACCGACTTGAACTTATCGACGTCGATCATGATCACTGACAATTTCTCACCGTGCCGTTTCACCCGCGTCATCTGGATCTGGCAGGCCTCCTCCAGGCGCCGGCGGTTGGGCAGGCCGGTCAAGGTGTCGATGGTGGCGAGACGTTCCAGCGCCGTCTGCTGCTTGTTGAGCTCTCGGCGCATGGTTTCTAACGCCGCCAGCAGCTGGCCCGGCTCGTCAAGGCGGCGGACCTCGATCACCGTGTTGAGGTCGCCGGCGGCGATGCGCTTGGCGTGCCCGACAGCCAGGCCGAGATGGCGCAGCACGTCGTTCACCAGCAATCCGGCGAACAGACCCAGCGCGATAGTGCAGGCGCCTAACGCGGCGATCCAGGCGGCGGCGCGGGCCACCACGCTTTCGACATGGTTAACGGCCGACTCGGAATCGGCCTGCGCGGTTTGCACATTGGAATCGACATCGTCCTGGATCTGATCGGTCAGCTGGTCGAGGCGCTGGTCGCGGTCGCGCGTGGCGCCGCTGGCCACCAGCTCCCATTCCAGCAGCAGGCGGCTGGAATGCTCGACCCGGCTCTTCACCGCCAGATCGGTCGAGGCGCCGTCGAACAGGTCCAGGCTGCGCCGCACCACATCCATTCTCTGGCGGATATGCGGCAGGTCGGGGGCCTTGCGCTCGGCCAGCAGCAGGCGCAATTGCAGGAAGTCGCGCTGGGCCGCCAGACCCGCCTCGGCGGCGCGGAACGGCCCGCTACGCAGCTGGGCGACCGAGCGGCGCACCGTTTCGACGTCGCGCCAGGCTTGTGTTGCCAGCAGCACCATGCAGGTCAGGATCAGGGCGAAGGCGCCGAAGAATTTGACGCCGATCGGAAGGCTTTTCAGGATTTGAACAGCCTCTTCAGCCCGTCGAAACGGCTTTCGATCGCCATCGGCACCGTCATGGCGAAACAGTCGAGCACGACGAGGGCGTTGACCATGGCGTCCTTGTCGAAGCCGTCCCTGATGCGCTCCGCCATGGATTCATTGACCTTGCACACGTCGATCATCACCGCGTTGAGCCGGTCCATGTCATCGGACTCCTCGGCCAGCAATCCGCGCATCAGGAACAGCGACACCACGCGATAGAGCGTCTCGCCTTCCTCGGCGAAGGGCAGGTGGAACCGCGCCATCGGCCGGTAGAAGGCGAGGTGCGGACAGCCCGACGTCGCGCCGATCAGCCCGACCATCGAGGCGATGCCGCTTTGCAGCGGCTTCCTCGCCGTGATGTGGCGGGCCGGGGTGATGACCTCGATATCGACTTCCTCATGGGAGTGCAGATGGCCGAAGGCGTCGACATAGCCCGACAGGGCGAAAGCGAAGGGGCAGGCCGGGCTCTCCTGCGAGGAGAGCGGGCAATGGACGCATTTGTGGAAATCGAGCATCGCCCAGGCCGGAGGCGGCGTGTCGGGCAGCGTCTGTAAAAGAAAGTCGTCCGGATCGAAGGCCAGGCGGATTTCCTCCACCCCGTCGGGAAGATGGAAGCGGTAGATGATCTCGGTCACGGCGACCTTGGCGCGGTGCGCGCCGCCGCCGCCGCCGCGAGCTGCGACAAAGCCCGGTCGGCGGCCAGGCGCAGGCGGGCCTGGCTCAGCCACGAATCCGCGGTTTCCAGATAAGGACCGGGCAGGGCGCGCAGGGACTCGACGGCCTTGTCCCAGTCGCCTTCCTTCAAGGCCGCGTCCGCGCGGGCCAGCACCGCCTCGGCGTCGTTCCCCGCGCCATCCATGCGGCGGACCGACGCCACCTTGCGCAGGTTCCGGGCGATGGCGCGCCAGAAGCCGGGTTCCTCGGATTCGGCTTCCTGCTGGAGCAGCTTGCCCGAGAGTGGCTTGAAGTCGCGCAGTAATTGATCCCGCCTCTCGATGCCGGTCTCGGCGCCGGGGGCGAAGCTGTCGAGCAGGGCAGTGTCGTCGCCCTTGGCCATCTGGCGGGCGGCGGCGAGTTCGGGGGCGAAATGGTCGCCGCGATCCACCGCGTCGCGCAGCTGGCCGATGGTCAGCAGCAGCGCCGAGGCGGCGGCCTGCGACTGGGACAGTTCGCGTTCTGCGCGCTCGGCCGCCTCGACCCGCTCGGTCAGGCGCAGGATCAGACCCTCGGCGGGGATCGAGCGGCGCAGATCGGCGATCTGGCCTTCCAGTTTGGCGGTGTCGGGCGGTTCGCGGGTCGCTTGCGCGGTTTGCGCCGTGACTTGATCGAGGCGGTCCGACAGCTCGCCGATGCGCGATTCCAGATGTGAGATCCGCACTTCGTCATCGGAGAGGAGCCAAAGGCGCAGCTGGTCGCGCTTGTTGTAGCCGGCGGCGCCGATCACCACCACGGCGACCAGGGCGCCGACTATGCCGCCGAAGACGGCCGCCGGCCAGCGCACGACAGGCGTCTTTTGGAGCGTTGAGGGTTCGCCGTCCATCGCCTTACCCCTTCAGCAGCGGGCGGACCATGGCGAGGAACCGCTCGGGGTGCTCGGCATGGGGCCAATGACCCGACTCGGCGATCGTCTGGATCTCCGCCTTCGGGAAATGCCGCAGGATACTCTCTTCGTCGCGCGGTCGGATATAGTTCGAGCGCTCGCCGGCCAGGAAGAAGGTCGGCCGGTCGAAGGCGGCTGTGCTGTCGGGAAAGGCGATCAGGGATTTCATGTTGGCCCCGATATTGGCCAGGTTTACGCGCCAGCGGAAATGTCCGCCGTCACTCACCATGTTCTGCAGCAGGAAGGCGCGCAGCGAATCGTCGGGGATCGTCGCCTTGAGGGCCGCGTCGGCCTCGGACCGGCGCGTCATCCGATCGAGCGGCAGGGCCTGCATCGCCGTGACGTAATCGGAATAATGCTCGTTGTGATAGGACACCGGCGCGATGTCGACCACGATCAGCCGGGATAGCAGTTCGGGCCGGGTCAGGGCGAGGCGCATACCGACCTTGCCGCCCATCGAATGGCCGAGCAGGGTGACGGCCTTGAGATCGTTCTTCTCGATATAGCGCGCCACGTCGGCCGCCATATCGTCATAGGTCATGGTCTCGGCCCAGGGCGAGTCGCCATGGTTACGCAAATCCAGACCATGGATCTGAACGTCCGAGGCCAGGGCGCGGATGATGCCGCCCCAATTGCGCTGCGAGCCGAACAGCCCGTGCAGAATGATGACCGGCGGCCCTTCGCCGAAGATCTGGGCGGAAAGATCGAGAGAGTTTGTCATGGTCGGATCACGAAGCGGGATTTTCCGCGTTGCGTCAAGACTCTGAGAGGAGGGCGGCGAAGGCGCGCTCGGCATGGGTGATATGCCGTTCCTTGTGGCGCAGCGCGTAGAAGCGGCGTTTGGGCAGAGCCAGCCCGATCTGGACCAGGCTGCCTATCCTCAACATGGCGTCCGCCACCAGCCGTGATATCACTGTGGCTCCAGCGCCGGCCTCGACCGCGCCACGGATCGCCTCGTTGGACGGAAACTCCAGCGCGATCTGCAGGCTATCTGCGGCGATGCCCGCTTCGGCCAGCCACGTCTCGAAGATCGAGCGGGTACCCGAACCGGGTTCGCGCAGCACCCACTGTGTTTCACTCAGGTCTGACGGCGAGATGGAAGCGCGCCCGGCCCAGGGATGCATGCGCCCGACCACCAGCACCATCTCGTCCTCGGCGATCTGGGTGATGGCGAGGGTCGGATCGTCGATCTCACCCTCGATCAGGCCGATGTCCGCGCTGGTCTCGTGCACCCAATGCGCCACTTGCTCGGTATTGCCGATGCGCAAGGACAGGGCGACCCCGGGATGGCGTTCGCGATACCGCTGCATGACGGGGGGCAGCCAGTAATTGCCGACGGTCTGGCTGGCGGCCAGGGACAGGGCTCCGCGCTTGAGGCCGGCCAGATCGGTCAGCAGCGCCTCGGCGGCCTGGGCGCGGGCCAGCACGGCGCGGGCTTCGGCGAGGAACAGCCGGCCCGCTTCGGTCAGTTCGATGCGCCGCCCGACCCGGTCGAACAATTTGGTGTCGTAGCGGCTTTCCAGCGCGGCGATGGCGGCGCTGGTGGCGGACTGGGTCAAACGCAGATCGGCGGCGGCCCGGGTCACATGTTCCCGTTCCGCCACCGCTACAAAGATACGAAGTTGTTCGAGTGTCACTGAGATTAGGCCAGGTTGAGCGCTTTGATCAGAGCGTAGCTGATGAGACCTAAGCTCACCAGCGACGCCGTCACCGTGAAGATCACGCGGGGACCGGCCTTGGCCACGACCCGGATATCGACGCCCAGACCCAGGGCCGCCATCGACACTACCGTCAGCAGGCTCGCCAGGGTGGCGATCGGGGGCAGGGCGGCGTGCGGGACCGCATCGACCGACCGTAGCGCGACCAGGGCCAGGAAGCCGAGAATGAACCAGGGCACCAGGCGATGCAGCGGCGGCAGACCAGCCTGCGGGCGGTCGCCGGCGGTCGCGGTGCCGATCGACAGGGCCAGGCACACCGGGCCCAGCATCAGCACCCGGATCAGCTTGACCAGGGTGCCGAGCTGGATCGCTACCGCGCCCATCGGCGCCGCCGCGGCCAGCACCTGCGGCACGGCGTAGACAGTCAACCCGGCCAGGGCGCCATATTGCACGGCCGACATATGCAGGACCTCGCCGAGCAGCGGCAGTCCGAGAACGGTCATGACACCGAGAACGGCGGTGAAGGCGATCGAGGTCGCGACATCGTCGCTATCGGCGCCGATCACCGGCGCGACCGCGGCGATGGCCGAGTTTCCGCAGATCGAATTGCCGCAGGCGACCAGGATGGCCATGCGCCGGGGCAGACCGACAAGCCGCCCGATGCCGTAGCTGGCGGCGATGGCCATGATGACGACGGCGGCGATACCGACCAGGAAGGCCGCTCCGGCCGACGCGATCATCGCGGCGCTGACCGAGGCGCCTAGCAGAACCACGGCGAGTTCGAGCAGGAACTTGGCCGAGAAATCGATGCCGCGATGCCAGATATGGCTGGGCGTCCACAAGGTCCTCACCAGCGTGCCGATCAGGATGGCCAGAACCAGAGATTCCAGCCAGGCCTGGCCGAATAGGCGGGTTTCGAGCGACTGCAATCCCTCCGCTGCCGCTGTGACGCCGATACAGAGCGCCAGACCCGGGAGGACTTCCAGCCAGGGCGCCGGGAGGGTGGGGCTGGGAACCGAAGCTAGATTGGCGGTATTCATGGCAAACATCCTTGAAGAAGGTGCCCTGAAGATCCGCCTCCTCATTCAATCGATCCAACGCATTATAATTGTCGAATCATTCGATTTTAACGATTGATTGCCGATTTCCCTCGCTTGACCATAAGCACATCAGCGTGTGAGACTATCCACGTAATAAACACTTATTTGATGTATTAATAGGATTTCGCCATGAGAAGGCTCGCCGCTGCCCTATTGACCCTGGCGCTGGCTTCGACCCTTGCTTCGACCCTTGCTTCGACCCTTGCCGCGCAGGCGGGAGCCGCCGAGCTGCTCAATGTCTCGTACGACCCGACGCGCGAGTTCTACCAGGACTATGACCAGCTGTTCGTCGCCTATTGGAAGGACAAGACCGGTCAGACGGTGAAGATCGCCCAGAGCCATGGCGGCTCGGGCAAGCAGGCGCGCTCGGTGATCGACGGGCTGGAGGCCGATGTGGTGACGCTCGCCCTGGCCTACGACATCGACGCCATCGTCGAGCATGCCGGGCTGCTGCCGGCCGATTGGCAGACGCGGTTGCCGCACAACAGCACGCCCTACAGCTCGACCATCGTCTTCCTGGTGCATAAGGGAAACCCCAAGCACATCAAGGATTGGGACGATCTGGTAAAGCCGGGCGTGCAGGTGATCACCCCCAATCCGAAAACCTCGGGCGGGGCGCGTTGGAACTATCTGGCCGCGTGGGCCTGGGCCGACGCCAAGTTCGGCCATGACGACAAGCAGACCCGCGCCTATATGACCGCCCTGTTCAAGAATGTCCCGGTGCTGGATTCCGGGGCGCGCGGCGCCACCACCAGCTTCGTGCAGCGGGGGCTCGGCGACGTATTGCTGGCCTGGGAAAACGAGGCGCTGATGGCCGAGCAGTCCTTCGGCAAGAATGATTTCGAGATCGTGCGGCCTTCGCTGTCGATTCTGACCGAACCGCCGGTGGCGGTGGTCGACCAGGTGGTGGATCATCACAAGACCCGCGCCGAGGCCGAGGAATATCTCGCGCATCTCTACAGCCCCGAGGCGCAGGAACTGGCCGCCAAGCATTTCTACCGCCCGACCGACCCGGCGGTGGCCGCCAAGGTAAAGGATCGCTTCCCGGCGATGAACCTGGTCACCATCGCCGATCTGGGCGGCTGGCGGAATGCCCAGCAGACCCATTTCGCCGACGGTGCTATCTTCGACCAGATCATGGGCGCCGCGAGGCAGTAAATGTCGGTAAAATCACCGGTTATTCCAGGCTTCGGGCCGACGCTCGGGGTGACGTTGTTCGCCGCCGGCCTGATCGTGCTGATACCGATCTCGGCCCTGTTTCTGCGCGCGGCCGGACTGTCCTGGGAGCAGTTCGAGGCGGCCGCCTTCAGTCCGCGGGTGTTGGCCTCCTATCGCCTCAGCTTCGGCGGCGCGCTGATCGCGGCGGTCTTCAATGTCTTCGCCGGGCTGATCGTGGCCTGGGTGCTGGTGCGCTACGACTTCCCCTTCCGCAAGCTGGTCGACGCGATGGTCGATCTGCCCTTCGCTCTGCCGACGGCGGTGGCCGGCGTCGCGCTGACCGCGCTCTATGCGCCCAAGGGCGTGCTCGGCAAGCTGCTGCTGAAAGTCGGGATCAAGGCTGCCTTCACCCCCTTCGGGGTGGTGCTGGCGATGATCTTCATCGGCCTGCCTTTCGTGGTGCGCACCGTGCAGCCGGTGCTGCAGGATCTCGAATCGCAGCATGAAGAGGCGGCGGTATCCCTGGGCGCCAATCGCTGGCAAGTCTTCACCTATGTCATCCTGCCGGCCATCCTGCCGGCGCTGGTGACCGGCTTCGCTTTGGCGTTTGCTCGGGCCTTGGGCGAGTACGGCTCGGTGATCTTCATCGCCGGCAACATGCCCGGCGTGTCGGAGATCGCGCCGCTGATGATCGTCACCAAGCTGGAGCAGTATGACTATGCCGGCGCCTCGGCCATCGCGACGGTGATGCTGGTGGTCGCCTTCGTCCTGCTGCTGCTGATCAACAGCGCGCAGAAATGGCATCAGACGAGGATGGCCGGGCGATGAGCTCCTCCCTTAATCCCCTGTTGGAGCCGCGGGGCGTCCGCATCGCTCTGACCTTGACGGCGGCGGTGGTCCTGCTGCTGTTCCTGTTCGCGCCGCTGGTGGTCGTGTTCGGCGAGGCGCTGAGCCGCGGCCTCGACGTCTATCTCGACGCCCTGACGGAGCCCGACACCGTCTCCTCGATCGGCCTGACCCTGCTGGTGGCGGCGATCTGCGTGCCGGTCAATATGGCGGTCGGCATCTGCGCCGCCTGGTGCGTCGCCAAGTTCGATTTCCGCGGCAAGAGCCTGCTGACCACCATCATCGATCTGCCCTTCTCGGTGTCGCCGGTGATCGCGGGCCTCATCTACGTGCTGGTGTTCGGGCTGCAAGGCTGGCTCGGGCCCTGGCTGCGGGCGCATGACATCCATGTCATCTTCGCGCTGCCCGGCATCGTGCTGGCCACCTTGTTCATCACCTTCCCCTTCGTCGCCCGCGAGCTGATCCCGCTGATGGAAGAGCAGGGCACCGAGGATGAGGAGGCGGCGGTCAGCCTCGGCGCCAATGGCTGGCAGGTGTTCCGCCGCGTCACCCTGCCCAATGTAAAATGGGGCCTGCTGTACGGCGTGCTGTTGTGCAACGCCCGGGCCATGGGCGAGTTCGGCGCGGTGTCGGTGGTGTCGGGCCATATCCGCGGCCGCACCACCACGATGCCGCTGCAGGTCGAGATTCTCTACAATGAATACAACATGGTCGCCGCTTTCGCGGTCGCCTCGCTGCTGGCCATGCTGGCGCTGGTGACGCTGGCGGTGAAGACCTTCTTCGAGTGGCGCTATGCCAAGGAGCTCGCCGCAGCAAAATGATCGATATCCGCAACGTCCATAAAACCTTCGGCGGCTTTCCCGCGCTCAGCGACGTGTCGCTCAGGATCAAGGAAGGCGAGCTGGTCGCGCTGCTCGGCCCGTCGGGGTCGGGCAAGACCTCGCTGCTGCGTATCCTGGCCGGCCTCGAATTCGCCGATTCCGGCCAGGTGATGTTCGATGGCGGCGACGCCACCAATGTCTCGGCGCGCGACCGCCGGGTCGGCTTCGTGTTCCAGCACTATGCGTTGTTCCGGCATATGACCGTGTTCGACAATGTCGCCTTCGGCCTGACGGTGCGGCGCGGCCCCGGCAGATTGTCCAAGGACGAGATCGGCGACCGTGTGCGTCACCTGCTGGAGATGGTGCAACTGGGCGGACTGGCCAGCCGCTATCCCTCGCAGCTGTCGGGTGGCCAGCGGCAGCGCGTCGCCCTGGCGAGAGCGTTGGCGATCCAGCCCAAGGTGCTGCTGCTCGACGAGCCGTTCGGCGCGCTCGACGCCCGCGTGCGCAAGGATTTGCGGCGCTGGCTGCGCGACCTGCATGACGAGTTGAAGATCACCGGCGTGTTTGTTACCCACGATCAGGAGGAGGCGCTGGATGTCGCCGACCGCGTGGTGGTGATGAATCATGGCCGCATCGAACAGGTTGGCACGCCGACCCAGATTTATGACAGCCCGGCCACGCCCTTCGTCTATCAGTTCCTCGGCAACGTCAATTCGCTGGATTGCCATATCCGCGACGGCGTCGCCGAGATCGGCAGCCTGACCTTGCCGGCTTCCGCCTATGCCGGTGTGCAGGATGCGGCGGGCGTGGCCTTCGTCCGCCCGCACGATCTGATGCTGTCCAAACCCGGCGACGGGGCCGGGGCGCCGGCCGAGGTGAAGCATGTATCCATTCTCGGACCGCTGGTCAGGGTTGAATTATTGTTGGGTGGCCAGGTGCTGGAGGCCGAGATATCGCGCCAGCGCCATGCCGAACTGGGGTTGAAGACCGGCCAGACGGTCCTGGTGTGGCCGCGCCAAGCCCGTTTCTTTCTGCGGGATTCCTGGCAGGGAACGGCGCTGCTCGATCCCGAGACGCCGATCGATCACGACATTTGATCGGCTCTCATTAATCTACTAAATAACTCGACAATATAGGTCAATAAAACTGGCGGATTTAATTGACCGGGGAACCTTCCTGCACTAGTTTTCGTTAAATCTAATCATATCACGAAAATTTAGTGTGTTTAGACGCGTGTTTAGAAAAGGGGCTCCGTTGTGACCGTCGCCGTTCCGTCCGCACCAATCGCCGAACCGCTTGTCAGCCTGTCCGATCTCGATGAATACCGTGTAGGGCTGACGCACAGACTGGGCGGCGACTGGGACGAGGACAAATGGACGGGCTTTAGGACCCGCTTCGGCGTCTATGGCCAGAAGCAGGCGGGCGTGCAGATGGTGCGCATCAAGATCCCGGGCGGCGTGCTGTCGCGCGACTGGTTGACCACGCTGGCCGAATTCAATCGCCGCTTCTGCCAGGGCGACGTGCACATCACCACCCGCCAGGACATCCAGGCCTATTACGTGCCGCTGGAGAAAACCGCCGAAGCGCTGGACTATCTCTATAGCCACGGCATGACGACGCGTGAGGCTTGCGGCAACACTTTCCGCAACATCACCGCCTGCGCCCTGTCCGGCAATTGCCCGCGCGAGCATGTCGACGCCGGTAAGGTCGCCCAGCAGTTGGCCACCTCCTGGATCCGCCATCCGCTGGTGCAGAACATGCCGCGCAAGGTCAAGGCGGCGGTCTCGGGCTGCGCCACCGATTGCGCCGGCGTCGGTTTCCACGATCTCGGCCTGGTCGCCATCGAGAAGGATGGAAAGAAGGGCTTCCGCGTCTTCGTCGGCGGTGGTTTGGGCAGCCAGCCCCAGCCGGCCACCGAGGTGCTGACCTTCGTCACCGAGGAGCAGTTGCCGACCGTCATGGAGACGCTGGCCCGCATCCATCAGCGCTATTCCGATCGCGTCAACCGCAACCAGGCCCGCATCAAATTCGTCGTGAAGCGCTTCGGCGCGGAGAAATTCATCGGCCTGTTCCAGGAAGAGTTCAACCGTCTGCTGACCCTGCCGCAGCGTCCGTGGGAAAAGCTGGATTGGCGCCAGCCGGGCGACGCCGCCGTCGAGCGCACTCCGATGGGCGTGGTCGAACAGCATGACGGCCGCTATGCCGTGGTCGGCAATCCGGTGCTGGGCAATCTGTCGTCCGACACGCTGGATCGCCTGGCCGCGCTGGCGATCGAGATCGGCATCGAGGAGGTGCGCGTCACCCGTGACCAGAATCTGGTGATCCCCGATGTCGGCGCCGACGCCCTGGCCCATGTGGTCGAGGTGTTGAAGTCGCTGAAGATCGACGTGCCGACCTCGGCCGCCGACAGCACCGACATCGTGTCCTGCCCGGGCACCACCACCTGCCGCATCGGCATCACCAACTCGCCGGGCCTGGCCCACGCGATCCATGCCGAGGCCGCCACCGACGCGACCGCCCGCGGCATCGCGGTGCGTATCTCGGGCTGCCAGAATTCCTGCGGCCAGCATCATATCGGCGATTTCGGCCTGCATGGCCTGGCCAAGAAGATCGACGGGCACCCCGCGCCGCACTATCAGATCCATATCGGCGGCGAAGCCCGCCTGGGCGCCGCCCAGCCCATGGCCGGCCTGTCGGGCCCGATCATCGCCGCCGGCCTGGCGCCGCTCGCCCTGCGGCTCTTGCGTCACGCTTATGCCGAGCAGAAGCAGGCCAATGAGAGCGTGCGCCAGTGGGGGGAACGTTTGGGCAAGGACGGCATCTCCGCCGTGCTGGCCCCGCTGCAGAGCGAGGAGAACGGCCGCAAGTTCCTCGATTGGGGCGATCAGGACGACTTCAAGGGCGCGCCGACCCTGCGCGGCGAATGCGCGGCCCCGTTCGCCTCCGACGACATCCTGGCCAATTTCGCCGATGACGCCCTGATCCAGATCGACCGCTGGCTGTTGCTGGGCGACCTCGCCCGGGCCGCCGGTTCCGCCACCGAGGCTCTGGCCTTCGGCGCCCGCCGCCTGTTGCATCTGGGCAACCAGATGACCAGCGGCGAGGAGGCGCCCGAGGCCCTGTTCGTTGATGCGCAGGGCCTGCATCTGCCGAATGGCGGGGCTGCCGCGATCGCCTTCAAGGATGCGCTGGCCGCCCTCGAACGGGCCCGCGCCGGCGGCCCGGCCGAGCCTCTGCGCGAGGCGGTGGCGCTTTATCTCGACAGTGTCCGATCCGTTCTCAACCAGGGGATTATCGCGGCGGACGCCGCGGAATGAGCGAAGGTTCCATAAGCCGTCTCCGCGCGAGGCACGGCCATCGCGACGGAGCGGAGCTGATCTCCGCGCTGCGCGAGGAGTTCGGCGACAAGTTCGCCGTCATCAGCTCGTTCGGCATCGAATCGGCGGTCCTGTTGGATCTGGTGGCGTCGGTGGACAAGGCGATCCCGGTGATCTTCCTCGATACCGGCGAGCTGTTCGACGAGACCCACGCCTACAAGGTCGAGTTGCAGGCGCAACTCGGTCTGACCGATATCCGCCAGATCCTGCCGACCCCAGAAGAGTTGGCCGAAGCGGAAGAGCTCTGGCGGGTAGATCCCGACCGCTGCTGCCATACCCGCAAGGTGATCCCGCTGCAACGCGCCGCCGCCGGTTTGTCGGTGCTGGCCGACGGCCGCAAGCGTTTCCACGGTGCCAACCGCGCCAGCCTGTCCACCTTCGAGGAAGGGGCGATGGGCGTCATCAAGGTCAGCCCGCTGGCGCGTTGGAGCGCAGAGCAAATCCGCGAGCATTTCGTCGGTCGCGGCCTGCCGTCGCACCCGCTGGCGGCGCAGGGCTTCCGCTCGGTCGGATGCTGGCCCTGCTCGCGCGCGGCACTCCCGGGCGAGGGGCCGCGCGACGGCCGCTGGGCTGGACGCGCCAAGGCTGAGTGCGGTATCCACACGGTGGATGCCGCGATGATGTCGAGTGAG
>Ga0302314_10007136_pt1 | contig 20135 bp, 17 predicted proteins | sample III_Palsa_N2_3_FD_200533 | JGI IMG/M metagenome (GOLD analysis project Ga0302314, IMG submission 200533) | Peat permafrost microbial communities from Stordalen Mire near Abisko, Sweden - III_Palsa_N2_3 | ecosystem: Environmental > Terrestrial > Soil > Palsa > Peat permafrost | place: Sweden... | reverse complement strand
CCATGGCATTGATCGAGGCGCTGCGCGCCAATCCCGCCCTGCTCGTCGGCATCGCCGCGATCCTGGGCCTGATGGTCGGCAGCTTCCTCAACGTGGTCAGCCTGCGCCTGCCGCGCATGATGGAAGCGGAGTGGCGGCACGAAGCCCGGCTGATCCTCGAAGCACCGGCCGAGGAGCCGGCCCCGGCGCGCATCAGCCTGTCGCAGCCGCCCTCCAGCTGCCCTTCCTGCGGCGCCCGCATCCGGCCCTGGCACAATCTGCCGCTGCTCGGCTGGCTGTTGCTGCGCGGCCGCTGCGCCGACTGCCGGGCGCCGATCTCGCCGCAATACCCCCTGGTGGAGCTGACGGCGGGAATCCTGTCCGCGGTCTGCGCCTGGCATTTCGGCTGGGGGCCGCGGCTCGCCGCCGGGCTGGTGCTGAGCTGGGCCCTGCTGGTGCTGACGGTGATCGATTTCCGCGAGCAGCTGCTGCCCGACAGCATCACCCTGCCGCTGCTGTGGGCCGGCCTGTGCCTGGCCTGTTTCGGCGTCTTCACCACCCCGTCCGCCAGCATAGTCGGGGCCGTCTTCGGCTATCTCAGCCTGTGGCTGATCTATCACGGCTACAAGCTGCTCACCGGCAAGGAAGGCATGGGCCACGGCGATTTCAAGCTGCTGGCGGCGCTCGGCGCCTGGTTCGGCGCCACCTCACTGCCCATGATCATCCTGCTGTCCTCCCTGGTCGGTTCGGTGGTCGGCATCAGCCTGATCCTGTTCCGCGGACGCGACCGCAACATCCCCATCTCCTTCGGCCCCTACCTGGCCGGCGCCGGCTGGATCACCCTGATCTGGGGTGAGGCCCTGCGCGGCCTGTCCCATCCGTGACGCCCCGCCGACACCCTGGCAGCGCGCTGGTCATCGGCCTCACCGGCGGCATCGCCAGCGGCAAGAGCACGGTCGGCAACCGCTTCATCGAGCTGGGCGTGCCGCTGCTCGACGGCGACCATGTCGCCCGCGAAGTGGTGGCGCCGCCCTCCCCGGCCCTGGCCGCCATCGCCGGGCGCTTCGGGCCCGAATACCTGCAGGCCGACGGCACGCTCGACCGGCGCCGCCTGCGCGAGCGCGTCTTCGCCGAGCCGGCGGCGCGGCGCGAGCTTGAGGCCATCACCCACCCCCTGATCCGCCAGCGCATCACCGCCTGGCGCGACAGCCAGACCGCCCCATACTGCATCCTCTCGGTCGCCATCCTGGTGGAGTCCGGCATGCACCAGCTGGTCGACCGCATCCTGGTAGTGGACGTGCCGCAGGCGACCCAGCTCGAACGCCTGGTCACACGCGACGGCATCGCCGAGCCGCTGGCGCAGCAGATGATCGCCGCCCAGGCCAGCCGGACCGAGCGCCTGGCGCGCGCCGACGACGTGATCGACAACACCCGGCCCGCGCTGCACCTGGCGGCACAGGTCGATCGGCTGCACCGGCTCTATTTGCAGCTCGCTGCAGGAAAAGTGGTTAGTGATTAGTGACTAGTGCTTAGTAAAAGCCTCCCTCGCCCCTGAGCTGCTGTACTAACCACTAATCACTCATCACCGACCACTGCTTCTCCCCGTTTGCCCTCCCGGCCCCGGCGCGCCACAATGCAAGAATCACCCATGGATTCACAAGATTGATGGACCAGGGCGCGGACTGGATCGCCTTCGAGCATCCGCTGAGCGAGCGGATACGTTTCCTCCTGCGCCTTGAATTCCTGTTTGCCCAGTACCAGCACCAGTGCATCGACACTTCCGCCTGGGGCCTGCGCTCCAGCCTGCACACCCTGCTCGACATCCTCTCGGTGATGGGACGCTCCGACCTGCGCACCGAGCTGCTCAAGGAAATTTTCGAACAGCACTCCACCCTGACCCGGCTCAGCAAGCGCCCCGACGTCAACCCCGAGCGCCTCAACGAAGTGCTGAAGGAACTGGGCGGCGTCGCCACCGAGTTGCAGGGCATGGGCAGCTCCCATCCGGCCATGGTGCTGCGCGAGAACGAATTCCTGTTCGCGGTGCTCAACCGCAGCTCCATCCCCGGCGGCGCCTGCGGCTTCGACCTGCCAGCCTACCACCGCTGGCTGGCCCGCCCGCAGGCGGATACCCAGCGCGACCTGCAATCCTGGTTCGCCAGCCTGCGGCCGCTGGAGCACGCCATCGGCCTGTACCTGCGCCTGCTGCGCGACAGCACCCAGCCCACCAGCCACACCGCCGAAGGCGGCGTCTTCCTGCATGTGCCGCAGGCGTCCTATCAACTGGTGCGGGTGATGGTGCCGGCATCGGCCGACGTCTATCCCGAGATCAGCGCCGGCAAATACCGCGTCTCCATCCGCTTCATGCGCCTGGGCGACGTCAACACCCGCAACGTGCAGGCCGGCGGCAGCATCGACTTCCGCCTGCAATGCTGCCTGCTGTCGAATCATCCATGAGAGCGGCGGCCAACGGCCGCCGGCCAATGTCCCTCTCCCCCTGGGAGAGGGGAGGGCCAATCGCGGAGCGATTGGCGGGGTGAGGGCCGCACCATCTGGACAAACAGGTTCCGCGGCGTAAAGATCCGCGCATGAGTCATACCGCACCGAGAATCGCCGCCTGCCCCCGCTGCGGCACCAGCACCCGCCTCGATCCGCAGAACGTGTGGCGGCCGTTCTGCTCCGAACGCTGCAAGCTGATCGACCTGGGAGACTGGATGAGCGGGCGCTACGCGCTGCCGGTGACGGAAGATCCGGAAGCCGCGCCGGATCAGGACAGGGAATAACTCCCGTACAGCGCCCTAGCCGCCCCAGTAGGCGCTGATACCGGCCACGCCCTGGGCGCCGTGTTCCTGGGCCTGATCCAGCTGCTGCGGCCCCACCCCGCCGATGGCATACACCGGCTGCGGCGACTCCCCCCGCAGCCGCTGCCAACCCTCCCAGCCCAGCCCCTGCGCCTGCGGATGGCTGGCGGTCGGCAGCACCGGCCCCAGCACCATGAAATCCGCCCCCAGGCGCCGCGCTGTCTCCAGGCCCGCCGCATCGTGCACCGAGGCCGCCAGGTGCAGCGGCCGGTCCAGCGGACGGACGCGGTAACGGCGCAGGGCCTCCTCGGTGGCATGCCAGCCGGCCGCGCCCAGCTCGGCCGCCAGCTGCGGCTGCCGGTCCAGCATCAGGCCGATGCCGCAGTCGCCGGCCGGCTGCACCAGGCGAGCCGCCAGGCCGGCGTAGGCCTGGTCGTCCAGCGCGGCGATACGCAAGCGCAGCAGGCTGCCCCGGGGCAGGCGCGGCAGGCCGGAACGGATCAGGGCCTCGTCCGCGTCCGGCGGCGTGAACACGTAATGCTGCGGCAGCCGCAAGGCCAGGGCGATGGGCGCCACTGTCGGCAGGGTATCCAGCGCCTCCAGGCCATCCAGCGTGACCCAGTAGAAGCGCTGCTGCTCGCGCGAATGAGGGTTGCCCTCGAACCGGCTGACCAGCCAGGTATCGAGCATGACCGTGCGATCGGCGTAGTCGTGGCGGAAGCGCAACAGTCGCCGCGCCACGCGCACCTCTACCCCAAGCTCCTCATGAAGCTCCCGCGCCAGCGCCTGCGCAGGCGACTCGCCAGGCTCGATCTTGCCGCCAGGGAATTCCCACTTGCCGGCGGCGATCTTGCCCTCCGGACGTTGCGCGATCAATATCGCACCGGTCTCATCGATCAGGACACCGCAGGCTACCTGGATGAGCGGACGCTGCGGCTGCGGGTTCAGGTGCGGTACTCCGCATTGATCTTGACGTAGTCGTAACTGAAGTCGCAGGTCCACAGGCGGGCCTGGGCCTCGCCGCGTCCGAGCGATACGCGGATGGTGAATTCCGGCTTGGCCACCACCGCCGCGCCCAGTTCCTCGCGATAGCCCGGATGCGGCTCGCCGCGTTCGATCAGCCGCACCTCGTCCAGCGCGATCGCCACGCCGGCGGGGTCCAGCCCCTCGACGCCAGCCTTGCCGATGGCCATGACGATACGGCCCCAGTTGGCGTCGCCGGCGAACATGGCGGTCTTGACCAGGGGCGAATGGGCGATCGAATAGCCCACCTGACGCGCCTCCGCCACGCTGCGGGCGCCGCCCACCTCGATGGTGATGAAGCGCGTGGCGCCCTCGCCGTCGCGTGCGATGGCCTGCGCCAGCTCGATGCACACCGCCGTGACCGCCTCGACGATGACGCCGAAATCCACATGCTGCGGGCCGACCTCCTGGGTGCCGGCCTGGCCCGTGGCCAGCAGCACGCAAGAGTCGTTGGTGGAGGTATCACCGTCCACCGTGACGCTGTTGAAGGAAACTTCCACCGCGCGCCGCAGGCACTCCTGCACCGCTTCCGGGGTCAGCCGCGCATCGGTGGCGATATAGGACAGCAATGTCGCCATGTCGGGGTAGATCATGCCCACCCCCTTGGCGATGCCGGTCACCGTGACCACGCCCTGCGAAGTCTTGACCTGGCGGCTGGCGCCCTTGGGCACCGTATCGGTGGTCATGATCGCCCGCGCCGCATCCTGCCAGGCGTCGGCGCGCAGATCGGCCACGGCGCGCGGCAGCGCCGCCTGCATGCGCTCCACCGGCAGGCGCTGGCCGATCACGCCGGTGGAGAACGGCAGCACCTGCTCCGCCGCGCAGCCCAGGGCCTGCGCCACCGCCGCCGTGGTGGCGCGCGCATCCGCCAGGCCGCCCGCGCCGGTGGCGGCATTGGCATTGCCGGCATTGACCAGCAGACCGCGCATGGCGGCCCCGGCCGCCAGCCGCTCCCGGCACAGCTGCACCGGCGCCGCGCAAAAGGCGTTCTGGGTGAAGACCCCGGCGACCTGGCTGCCCGGAGCGAGCTCGATCAGCAGCAGATCCTTGCGGCCCGGCTTCTTGATCGCCGCTTCGGCCACGCCAAGGCGGACGCCTGGGACGGGGTGGAGGGTGCCGGGGGGATTGAGATTGACGGCCATAAAAGCAGTGGTTAGTGGTCAGTGATTAGTGGCCAGAAAAGCCGCTCGCACGAAGGCAGCCAGTTTAGCTTTTACTAATCACTAACCACTAGTCACTAACCACTGGGGCCGTCTCGCTACGCGAGACGCCCGTGGCACTGCTTGTACTTCTTGCCCGAGCCGCAAGGGCAGAGATCGTTGCGGCCGACCTTGGGCAGCTCGCGCACGAAGGTATCCGGAGCCGGTGCGGCCGGCGCCTGGGGTACCAGCGGACGTCCGGACGGCGGCGGTGCCGCGGCCGGCGCAGCAGCGGCAGCCGGAGCCTCCGTCACCGCGCTCTCCGCCTCGGCGTGCTGGAACTGCATCGGCCGCGGCTGGCGCCGCTCCGCTTCCAGTTGCTCCACTTGAGCCTCGGAGAGAATCTGCACCCGCGCCAGGTTGGAGATCACGGCGTGCTTGAAGCGCACCAGCATCTCGTTGAACATGGTGAAGGCTTCCCGCTTGTACTCCTGCTTCGGGTCCTTCTGCGCGTAGCCGCGCAGATGGATGCCCTGGCGCAGATAGTCGATCGCCGCCAGATGCTCGCGCCAGAACTGGTCGAGGATCTGCAGGGTGATGACTTTTTCCGCGTGGGCCAGTGCCGGCCCGTTGCTGAGCTTCTTCTCGGCATAGGCAGCGCCCAGCGCCTCCAGGATGCGGCCGCGGATGGCCTTGTCGTCGAGCGTCTTGTCGCTCTCGATCCACTGCGCCAGCGGCAGCTTGAGGCCGAAATCGCGCTCCAGCGTCTCTTCCAGCCCGGGCGCATTCCACATCTCTTCCGGAGTCTGCGGCGGGAAGTAGGCGTCGGCCACGGCGTTGACCACGTCGGCGCGCACATCGTCCAGCAGCGGCGTCACGTCCTGCGCCGTCATCAGCTCGTCGCGCAGCTCGTACACCGCCTTGCGCTGGTCGTTGGCAACGTTGTCGTATTCCAGCAGGTTCTTGCGGATGTCGAAATTGTGCGCTTCCACCTTGCGCTGCGCCGTCTCGATGGCATTGCTGACCATACGATGTTCCAGCGCCTCGCCCTGCTGCATGCCCAGCTTGAGCAGCAGCGCGCGCATGCGCGGCGGGGTGAAGATGCGCATCAGGGTGTCGTCGAGCGACAGGTAGAAGCGTGTCGCCCCCGGATCGCCCTGGCGGCCGGAACGACCGCGCAGCTGGTTGTCGATGCGGCGCGACTCGTGGCGCTCGGAGCCGATCACGTAAAGGCCGCCGGCGGCCACCACCTGCTCGTGCCGCTTCTTCCACTCCGCCTTGACCGCTTCGCGCGTGGCCAGATCATCCTCGGGGAGGTGGGCCAGCTCGGCTTCAAGATTGCCGCCCAGCACAATGTCGGTACCGCGGCCGGCCATGTTGGTGGCGATGGTCAGCGCGCCCGGCTGCCCGGCCTGGGACACGATTTCCGCCTCGCGCTCGTGCTGCTTGGCGTTGAGCACTTCGTGCCGGATGCCCTTCTGCTTGAGCAGGCCGGACAGCAGCTCCGAAGTCTCGATCGAGGCGGTGCCCACCAGGATCGGCTGCAGGCGCTGGTTGGCCTCGATGATGTCCTGGATGATGGCGTCGAATTTTTCCTTCGCCGTGCCGTAGACCAGGTCGCCGCGATCCTTGCGGATCATGTCGCGGTTGGTGGGGATCACCACCACTTCCAGGTTGTAGATGCTCTGGAACTCGAAGGCCTCGGTATCGGCCGTGCCGGTCATGCCGGACAGCTTCTTGTACAGGCGGAAATAGTTCTGGAAGGTGATCGAGGCCAGCGTCTGGTTTTCCTGCTGGATCGGCACGCCTTCCTTGGCCTCCACCGCCTGGTGCAGGCCGTCGGACCAGCGCCGCCCGGTCATCATGCGGCCGGTGAACTCGTCGATGATGACGACTTGGCCGTTGCGCACGATGTACTCGACGTCGCGCTTGTACAGGTGATGCGCGCGCAGCAGCGCGTTGAGGTGATGGACCAGCACGATGCGGCTGGCGTCGTACAGGCTCTCGTCCGGGCCCAGCAGGCCGGCCTCGCGCATCAGCTCCTCGACCTGCTCGTGACCCGCTTCGGACAGGTGGATCTGCTTGCTCTTCTCGTCCGGCCAGAAATCGCCGGGGCCTTCCTCTTCCTTCTGCGCCTTGAGGCGCGGGATCAGGCCGTTGAGCTTGCGCCACAACTCGGGATCGTCGTCGGTGGGGCCGCTGATGATCAGCGGCGTGCGCGCCTCGTCGACCAGGATCGAGTCGACCTCGTCGACGATGGCGTAGGCGTGGCCGCGCTGCACCTTGTCGTCCGGGGTGAAGGCCAGATTGTCGCGCAGGTAGTCGAAACCCAGTTCGTTATTGGTGGCGTAGGTGATGTCGGCGGCATAGGCCGCGCGCTTCTCCTGCGGCGACTGGCCCGGCACGATCACCCCGACGCTGAGGCCGAGGAAGCGATGGATCCGCCCCATCCACTCCGCGTCGCGCCGCGCCAGGTAGTCGTTGACGGTGACGATGTGCACGCCTTTGCCGGTCAGGGCATTGAGGTAGGCGGGCAGCGTGGCGACCAGGGTCTTGCCCTCGCCGGTGCGCATTTCGGAAATCTTGCCCTGGTGCAGCACCGCGGCGCCGATCAGCTGCACGTCGAAGTGGCGCATCCCCAGCACGCGCCGGCCCGCCTCGCGCACCACGGCGAACGCTTCCGGCAGCAGGCCGTCGAGCGTCTCGCCCTTGCCCAGGCGCTCGCGGAACAGCCCGGTCTGCGCCGCCAGATCGGCGTCGCTCATCGCCTGGTAGCGCGATTCCAGCGCACCGACCTGAACCGTCAGGCCCTGCAGTTTTTTGACCAGCCGCTGGTTGCGGCTGCCGAAGATGCGCGTGAGTAGAGAAGCCATTATCTGTCTGAATTTAGGGAGATGATCGGCCAGCCGCCAGCCGGCCGCGTCCTAACGGAACGCGGATTATAGGGGATAAGGATTGCGGCAATGCGGGCAGGTTCAAGGGCACCGGGCGCCGAAGGCCGAAATGCAGCCATTTCAAGCAAAAGGCCCCGAAATCAGCAGGGGCCCTAGCTTGTTTCAACAGTCCGCGCCATGGATGGCGCGGTGCTTGTCAGGACGACTACCGCTGGCCCGGTGCTTGTCAGGACGACATACGGCGCGCTACCGCGCCGCCTGGATGTACTGCTCCGGATTCACCACGCTGCCGTTCAGCACCACTTCGAAGTGCACATGCGGCCCGGTGGAGCGGCCGGTGCTGCCGATCAGCGAGATCGCCTGGCCCCTGCGGACGCGGTCGCCGACCTTGACCAGCAGCTTCTCGTTATGGCCGTAGCGGGTGACATAGCCGTTGCCGTGGTCGATTTCCACCAGGTTGCCGTAGCCATTGCGCTCGCCCGCCTCGGTGACGATGCCGGCGGCCACGGCCATGACCTGTGAGCCTTCCGGTGCGGCGAAATCGATGCCCGGGTGATAGTCGCGCAGGCCGGTGAAGGGATCGGTGCGGATGCCGAAACCGGAAGTGATGTAGCCGCCGCTGATGGGCCAGCCCGAAGGACGCACTTCCTTTTCCAGGCGGCCGGCCAGCAGCAGGTCTTCCAGCACCCGCATCTGCCGCTCGCGGTCGCCCAGCTGCTGCTGCAACTGGTCCAGGGAACCCAGCACATCGGCCAGCGCCACCGGCTGCGCCGGCTGGTTGCCGAGCTGCACTTCCGGGCCGCCCATGGGCGGCGGCTTGTCAAAATTGAACTCGGCGGGGTCGATATGGGCAATTTGCGTCATACGGCTGCCGGCGGCATCCAGGCGGATGACATAGGCCTGCAGCTCGGCGATGCGCCGCGACAGGGCATTGGCATCTTCCTCGGCCTTGGCGCGGGCCGTCTGCAACTCGCCACGCTGCTGCTGCAGCTGGCCGTCCCATTGGCTTACGACGTTGGCCGGTAGCAGGCCGCTCGCCGGACGCATCAGCCAGCCGGCGGAAAAGCAGATGCCAATGAGCACCAGCGCACAGAAGCCCACCGGCAACCAGCTTATGATGCTGCGTGGCTCAAAACGCAGTCGCCAAGTGCGGCCGCGTGCGTGACTGACTAGAATAATATCCATTAAGACAACCTACCCCGCAAAGCTGATGAAGCCCCCTCGGGAGCCCGACGCCAAAGGCATCGGCGCATGTTTAAACGATCCAGGTTCCTCTGTGCACAGCCTGCTGGCCCGCGCCAGTCAGCTGGCGGACATCCAATCCGCACTTCGTGACTGGGCCGGCGAACCGCTGGCTTCTTCCCTGACGATTGCCAACGAGCGTGACGGCGTTTTGGTCATTTATGCCGCTTCAGCCGCCGCTCTTACTCAAGTTCGCTATAAGCAGCAAGAATTGATCCATTTCTTGCGCCAGCGCCTAGGTTTGGCTTCCACAAAAGTTGAAGTGAAAATCAACCCTACCGCAAAAAGCGGCTAGGTTTTGGCCAGTCTAAACAGGGTATTGACCTTGATGCAAGCTTTAGCGCACCACAAGCGGGCGTGATCCGCCGCTCCTGCGGGAAATCCGCAGGCACGCAATCAAATCAATCTTTACAAATACTTGGATTGAAGCCGGAGGCTGATCGAAGCAGCCCGGCAGGCCATCCACCGAACCTCTTTGGGCCGATTCAACCTAACGTGGAAGACCGCCGATTGACCGCAGCGCCAGAATTCAGACCAGGGCAGCGGCAGTTTTCGTGTAAAAAGCCGGGGCGGCGGCGCGTTCGTCCTCGAAGATCACCGTTTCCCATGCTGAAGTGTCTTCCAGCACCGCCCGCGCCAGCTTGTTGTTGAGCGCATGGCCGGACTTGAAAGCGGTGTAGGCGCCCAGCAGCGGCTGGCCCAGCAGGTACAGATCGCCCACCGCATCGAGGATCTTGTGGCGCACGAACTCGTCGTCGTAGCGCAGGCCGTCCTGGTTGAGTACGCGGAACTCATCCACCGCCACCGCGTTTTCCAGGCTGGCGCCGAGCGCCAGGCGGCGGGAACGCAGGAACTCGAACTCGCGCATGAAGCCGAAGGTGCGCGCGCGGCTGACTTCGCGGATATAGGCGCTGGTCGAAAAATCGACCGTGGCCTGCTGCGCCGTCGACTTGAGCAGCGGATGATCGAAATCGATATGGAAGCTGAGGCGGAAGCCTTCGTAGGGTTCCAGCCGCGCCCATTTGTCGCCGTCGGACACCTCAACCGGCTGCTTCATGCGCAGGAAGCGCTTGGGCGCATCCTGCTCGTGGATGCCGGCCGACTGGATCAGGAACACGAACGGCCCGGCGCTGCCATCCATGATCGGCACTTCCGGCGAGGACAGCTCCACCACGCAATTGTCGATGCCCATGCCGGCCAGGGCCGACATCAGGTGCTCGACGGTGGCAACCTTGACCCCATCCACCACCAGGTTGCTCGACAGCGTGGTTTCATTGACCGCCAGAGCCCGCGCCGGCACTTCCCGCGGCGGACTGAGGTCCACGCGGCGGAACAGGATGCCGGTGTCCGGGCCAGCCGGCAGCAGCGACATGAACACTTTCTGTCCGCTGTGGAGACCGATACCGCTGGCGCGGATCGGATTGCGTAGGGTGCGCTGCCGGATCATGTTTTAAGGTATATGCGGCACCCCGCTCGAGGCGGGTGATATGGCCGGGAAGTCGGCTTCAGACGGGTATTTTAACACGGAGTTCCAGCCGGCCCGGTTAAGCCTACTTAACCGAGCCCCGACACCCCCGCCGGACGGCAGGGGTCGCGGCAGCCGAGCCTTCCCTGGCCCGGCCGCTGCACCTTGCAACATCAGGTGTGCCATGGCGAGCACACCCGACCGTTCAGCCCTGCCAACCCAAGCGGTCCAGAACCCGCCTGGCTTGTTTCAACAGTCCGCGCCATGGATGGCGCGGTGCTTGACACGGACGTCAAACAGCTTGACAGGACGTCAGACTTTTCAGTCCGCTTGGGCCCGCAGGAACGCCGGAATATCCAGCAGCTCCTCGTTGTAATCCAGCGCCATCAGGCTGGCCGAAGTGGCCGGACGGGCATGGCGCGCCGGCGGGATTTCCACATCGTGCCCACGCGCCGGCCAGGCCGACGGCGTGCGCAGCGGCGTCACCACGCCGGGAGACTTCAGGCGCGGCTGTTCCATCGCCATGGCCGCTTCCTTGGCCTTGCTGGCCACGGCGCGCGAACCTTCCAGGCCGGTGGCGACCACCGTCACCCGCAGCTCGCCGTTCAGCGCCGGGTCGAAGCTGGTGCCGCACTTCATGTCGACTTCGGCCGAGGCGATCTCGTTGATGCGCTCGTTGACCAGCTCCAGCTCGTCCAGGGTCAGGCTCTCGTCGCAGGTGATGTTGACCAGGATGCCGCGCGCGCCGATCAGTTCCAGATCGTCGAGCAGCGGGCTGGACAGCGCCGCTTCCACCGCCCGCTTGGCGCGGTCTTCACCGGTCGCCGAGCCCAGGCCCATCATGGCCATGCCGCGGTTGCTCATCACCGTCTTCACGTCGGCGAAGTCCACGTTCATCATGCCCGGACGGGTGATCAGGTCGGAAATGCCCTGCACCGCGTTCTGCAGCACATCGTTGGCCGCCTTGAAGCCGCTGAGCAGGGTGACGTTGCCGCCCAGCACCAGGCGCAGCTTCTCGTTGGGGATCATGATCAGCGAGTCGACATGCTGCTGCAGCTCGCGGATGCCTTCCTGCGCCACCATCAGACGCTTCTTGCCCTCATGCGGGAACGGCTTGGTCACCACCGCCACGGTGAGGATTTCCAGCTCGCGCGCGATCTCCGCGATCACCGGCGCCGCGCCGGTGCCGGTGCCACCACCCATGCCGGCGGTGATGAACAGCAGGTCGGTGCCTTCCAGCATCTCGCGGATGCGATCGCGATCCTCTTCCGCCGCTTCCCGTCCCAGCTTGGGATTGGAGCCGGCGCCAAGACCGCGCGTCACTTCCGCGCCGAGCTGCAGCTGCAGCGTCGGCACGCACTTTTCAAGGTGATCCCGATCCGTGTTGGCGGAGATGAATTCCACACCCTGGATATTCGCCGCCGCCATCTGGTTGACCGTATTGCAGCCGCCGCCGCCCACGCCGATCACACGGATCACGGCGCGCTTGCATTGACCGTCCACCAACTCGAACATCTCTGGTACCACATTCGCCATGTCAGCCTCCTTACAAAAAACCTTGAGAACAACCCGCCTTAAGCGTCCTTGTCAAAAAACCAGTCAAAAAATCCTTGCCGTCAAAAATGGCCCTTCAGCCAGCCCTGGACGCGTCCCATCCAGTGCTGCATTCCGGCCGTACCGGACAGATGCGATCCGCCCGCCGGCCTCTGTTGTCTGGCGAACAGCAGCAGCCCCACGCCGGTGGCGTAGGCCGGGCTGCGCGTCACTTCCTCGATGCCTTCCACCTGGTGCGGCAGGCCCAGCCGCACCGCCACGTCCAGCACTTCCTCCGCCAGCTCGAGGATGCCGGGGGTCTGCGCCGCGCCGCCGGTCAGCACCACGCCGCCGGCGATGAGGTCGTAGACGTCGGCGCGGTGCAACTCCTTGCGCACGTAGCGGAACAGCTCCTCGTAGCGCGGCCGCATCACCTCGGCCAGCATCTGCCGCGACAGCCGCCGCGGCGGCGTCTCGCCCACGCCGGGCACCTCGATGCCGGGATCGTGCTGCACCATCTCCGGCAGGGCGCAGCCGTACTTGAGCTTGATCTGCTCGGCGTGCTGGCCGGGCGTGCGGAAGGCCACGGCGACATCGCTGGTGACCAGGTCGCCGGCGATCGGCACCACCGCGGTATGCCGGATCGAGCCGCCCTTGAACACCGCGATGTCGGTGGTACCGCCGCCGATGTCCACCACGGCGACGCCGAGGTCGCGCTCGTCCGGCGACAGCACCGCATCGGCCGAGGCCAGGTGCTGCAGCACCAGCTTCTCCACCGTCAGGCCGCAGCGCTCGACGCACTTGTAGAGGTTCTGCGCGGCGGACAGCGTGCCGGTGACCATGTGCACCTTGGCTTCCAGCCGCACCGCGCTCATGCCGATCGGATCGAGAATGCCTTCCTGGCCGTCGACCACGAATTCCTGCGGGATCACGTGCAGGATCTGCTGGTCGGCGGGAATCGCCAATGCACTCGCCGCCTCGATCACGGCGTCGACATCGCGCTGGCCGATCTCGCGGTGGCGGATCGGCACCACGCCGACCGAGTTGAGGCTGCGGATGTGGCTGCCGGTGATGCCGACGTGGGCGGCGCGCACGCGGCAGTTGGCCATCAACTCGGCCGCTTCCACCGCGCGGCGGATCGACTCCACCGTGGCCTCGATGTTCACCACCACGCCCTTCTTCAGGCCGCGCGTCGGCGCCGTGCCGAGCCCGATCACCCGCACCAGCCCGGTCTGGCTCACCTCGCCGATCAGCGCGGCCACCTTGGAGGTGCCGACGTCGAGGCTGACCAGGTATTCGGTGGCTTGGCGTCTACTCATGCTTGTTGCCCTCTGCGGCTTTGGCACCCGCGGCCGGCGGCCGGGCGGTTGCGTTCATTGCCTGCGTCGCATCCTTGCGGCCGCAGTCCGGCCGCGCCGTTCCTGGCGCGGCACCCTTTTTTGTGGTCGGGGCGGCCGGGCACGGCCCGCTGTCCTTCCAGCCCACGGCGAAGCCATTGCTGTAGCGCAGGTCGATGTAGGCGACCTGATCCAGCTTGTCGGCCAGCGTGTGCGTCACCGCGCCCTGCAGCAGCGCGATCTTGCTGCGCGGATCGTCCTCGCCCAGGCGCAGCTCGATGCCGCCGGCGCTGTGCAGGGTCCATGAGCCGCGCGCGTCCAGGCGCAGCCCGTCCGGCGCGAACGCGCTGCCGGCCAGGGTTTCGGCGATGGCCTGGTAGTTCTGCATCACTTCCGCCTCGCGCCCAACGGGGCCGGCCAGGCGCGGCAGGCCCTGCGGCAGATCCTGCGGCGGCGGCGTGAACGCCACGCCTTCCTCGTCGACCAGGCCCTTGTCGCCCCACAGGGCATAGGGCTTGCGCTCCCACACCCGCACCGCGATGCGTCCCGGCCAGACCCGCGAGACGCGCGCGTGCGCCACCCAGGGCAGGCTTTCCACCTGCGCCCGCACCGCGTCCAGCCGCACGTCGAACAGGCGCGCGCCCGGCGCAATCGCCGCCGCTTCCGCGATCTGCTGCGGCTTCAGGTGGGTCAGCTGGCCGTCGACCCGCAAAGCCTGCAGGGGCCGGTTCAGCAGCGGCTTCAGGGCATGCCCGAGCAGCATCGCGACAGCCAGCAGGAGCGCCGCCAAGATCGCCGGGAGCAGAGCACGCGGCAGTGTCGGTGCGTCGTTCATCGGCATGGCCATGGCTCCGGCACTCACTGGGCGCCTCCCAGCGTGGTTTCCAGCACCGCCCAGCACAGCGCCTCGTAATCCATGCCGGCGGCGCGCGCCGCCATCGGCACCAGGCTGTGCGAGGTCATTCCCGGCACCGTGTTGATTTCCAGCAGCCAGGGCTTGCCCTGCACATCCAGCATGAAATCGACGCGGCCCCAGCCGCGGCCGCCGATCAGCTCGAAGGCGCGGGCGCACATCGCCTGCAGCTCCGACTCGTGCAGCGGATCGAGATTGGAGGGGCAGTGATAGCGCGTCTGGTCGGAAATGTACTTGGCGTGATAGTCGTAGAACTCGCCCTCCGGCTCGATGCGGATCAGCGGCAGCGGCTGGCCGTCGAGGATGGCGCAGGTGTACTCGCCGCCGGCGATGAAGCGCTCCGCCAGCACCGCGCGCGGCCGCTCCTCGTAATCGCCGCGGGCGCGGCGGAAAGCCGAGCCGAGCTGCGTGGCGAACTTGACCTTGCTGATGCCGACGCTGGAGCCCTCTTCGGACGGCTTGACGAACAGCGGATAGCCGAACTGCTCGGCGGCGCGCAGCGCATCACCCGGCTCGCGTAGCGCCATCCACTCCGGCGTCGGCAAGCCCTCGGCCTTCCACATGCGCTTGCTGCGCAGCTTGTCCATCGCCAGCGCCGAGGCCAGCACGCCGCTGCCCGTATAAGGCACGCCTTGCAGATCCAGCACCGCCTGCAGCGTGCCGTCTTCGCCGCCGGTGCCGTGCAGCACGTTGAAGGCGCGGGCGAAGCCCTGCTGGCCCAGCGTCAGGACCAGCTCGCGCGTGGCGTCCACCGCCACTGCGTCGACACCGCGGCGCAGCAGCGCTTCGAGCACGCCCTGGCCGCTCCACAGCGACACTTCTCTTTCCGCTGACCAGCCGCCCATCAGCACGGCGACACGCCCGAAGTCTTGGGGGTTGGAGGTGAGCTTACGCATGCGCGGCCTCCCCGACGATTCTGATTTCAGGTTCCAGCTCGATGCCGCTGTTCTGCTTCACGGTGGTACGGATCATTTGAATCAGTTGTTCGACATCGGCCGCCTTGGCGCCCTCGTCGGTGAGAATGAAATTGGCGTGCAGCTCGGACACCATGGCGCCGCCGATGCGCCGACCTTTCAGGCCGCAGCTCTCGATCAGGCGCGCGGCGTGGTCGCCGGGCGGATTGCGGAAGGTGCTGCCGGCGCTGGGCTTGCCCACCGGCTGGGTGGCCTTGCGCCGGGCCAGCGACTCGCGGGTGGTCCGCGCATGGCTGCCATCGTCCGGTTCGACCCGCAGCCGCGCCGCCAGGAAGCCCAGGAAATCCGGCGGCGGCAGCACCGTGCGGTAGGACACGCCGAAATGCTCCGAGCCCAGCCACTCGCAGCGGCCGTCGCGGAAAATCGCTTCCGCTTGCAGCACCGCGCGCCAGGTTTCGCCGCCCCAGGCGCCGGCGTTCATCGCCAGCGCGCCGCCCACCGTGCCGGGAATGCCGGCCATGAAGCCGAGGCCGGCCAATTCGTTTTGCTGGGCGAACTTGGCCAGCCGCGCGCAATGCACGCCGGCCTCCGCCCAAATGGTGGTTTCGCCCTCGCGCGACAGGCCGTCGAGCGCGCCGTGCAGGGCGATCACGGTGCCGCGGAAACCGCCGTCGCGCACCAGCAGATTGCTACCCAGGCCCAGCCACAGCACCGGCTCGCCCGGCGGCAGCTGGCGCACCAAGGTCAGCAGATCGTCGCGGTCCGCCGGCTCGAAATAGCGGTCGGCCGGACCGCCGACGCGCCAGCTGGTGTGCCGCGCCAGCGGCTCGTCGAGCCGCAGCATGCCGCGCACCTTGGGCAGACCCGGTTCGGCCATCACGAGTTCGCCTCCCCGGCCTGCTGCTCCAAAAGGTGCGGCAGGCTGCCGATGTCGCCGGCGCCAAGCGTCAGCAGCACATCGCCGTCGCGCACGATGGCGGACAATGCCTCGGGCGCTTCCGCCACGCTCTTCACGAACACCGGCTCGACCCGGCCGCGCGCGCGGATGCCGCGCGCCAGGGCGCGGCCATCGGCTTCCGGCAGCGGCGCTTCGCCGGCGGCATAGACTTCGGTCAGCAGCAGCACGTCGACGTCCGACAGCACCGCGCAGAAATCGTCGAACAGGTCGCGCGTGCGCGAGTAGCGGTGCGGCTGGAACGCCACCACCAGGCGCCGCCCCGGGTAGGCGCCGCGCATGGCGGACAGAGTCGCCGCGATTTCGCGCGGATGGTGGCCGTAGTCGTCAACCACCCGCACCAGCGCCGTGCCACTAAGGGTCTTGATCGCCACATCGCCGTGCGACTCGCAGCGGCGGCCGACGCCCTCGAATTCGGTCAGGGCCTTGCGCACCGCGCTCATGCTGACGCCCAGCTCGTGGGCGATGGCGATGGCGGCCAGTGCGTTCTGCACGTTGTGGCGGCCCGGTAGGTTCAGATGCAACGCCTCGCGCGTGCCGTCCGGCAGCACCACGGTGAAATGCGCGCCGGACGCTTCGAAGCGGATGTCCTCGGCGCGCAGGTCGGCGGCCTGGTCGACGCCATAGGTCAGCACCGGCCGGCCCACTTCCGGCAGGATCTCGCGCACCACCGGATCGTCGGCGCACAGCACCGCCAGGCCGTAGAACGGCAGGCGCTGCAGGAACTCGACGAAGGTGGCGCGCAGGCGACGGAAATCGCCGCCATAGGTTTCCAGATGGTCGGCGTCGATATTGGTGACCACCGCGATCATCGGCGTCAGATGCAGGAACGAGGCATCGCTCTCGTCGGCTTCGGCCACGAGGTAGGCGCCGCCGCCCAGGCGCGCGTTGGCGCCAGCGCTCTTCAGACGGCCGCCGACGACGAAAGTCGGGTCGAGCCCGCCTTCGGCCAGCACGCTGGCCACCAGGCTGGTGGTAGTGGTCTTGCCGTGGGTGCCGGCGATAGCCACGCCGTAGCGGAAACGCATCAGCTCGGCCAGCATCTCGGCGCGGCGCACCACCGGGATGCGCGCCTCGCGTGCCGCCAGCAGCTCGGGGTTGTCCGCTTTCACTGCGGTGGAGACCACGATGACGTCGGCGCCGGCGACGCGGCCGGCATCGTGGCCGAACTCGATGCTCGCGCCCAGGCTCTGCAGACGCCGCGTTGCCGCGCTGTCCTTCAGGTCGGAGCCGGACACGGCGTAGCCGAGGTTGAGCAGCACCTCGGCGATGCCGGCCATGCCGGAACCGCCGATGCCGAGCAGGTGGATGCGGCGCACGCGGCGCATCCATTTCTGCGCGAGCTGGGGCTGGCCGGTCACGGTCATCATGCGGCCACCTCCAGGCAGGCATCGGCGATCACGTTCACCGCATCCGGCCAGGCCGCCTTGCGCGCCGCCTGCGCCATCGTCGCCAGCTGCGCGCGCCGGGCCAGCAGGCCCTCCAGCATTTCCGCCAGCAGTTCCGGCGTCAGGATATCTTCCGGCACCATCAGCGCGGCGCCGGCATCGACCAGGTACTGGCCGTTGCGCGTCTGATGATCGTCGACCGCATAGGGATACGGCACCAGCAGCGCGGCGCAGCCGGCCGCGGCCAGTTCGGCCACGGTGGAAGCGCCGGCGCGGCAGATCACCAGGTCGGCCCAGCCGTAGGCGGCGACCATATCGTCGATGAAAGCCGTCACTTCGCCGCTGACGCCGTGCCGCGCATAGGCCGCCTGCGCCGCTTCCAGCGTGCGGCCGCCCTGGTGGCGCACCAGCGGGCGCTGCGCCGCCGGGATCAGCGCCAGCGCCGCCGGCACCATCTCGTTGAGCGCCTTGGCGCCGAGGCTGCCGCCGATGACCAGCACATGTGCCGGCGTGCCGCGCGCGCCGATGCGCTGCGCCGGATCGGCCAGTTCGGCGAAGCCCGGGCGCACCGGATTGCCCACCGTTTCGGCGCCGGCGAAGGTCTGCGGGAAGGCTTCCAGCACGCGCCGCGCGATGCGCGCCAGAAGGCGGTTGGTCAGGCCGGCGACGGAATTCTGCTCGTGAATCACCAGCGGCCGCCGCGTCAGCCAAGCGGCAAGCCCGCCGGGGCCGGCGGCGAAGCCGCCCATGCCGAGCAATACGTCGGGCTGCTCGTCGTGGACGACAGCCAACGCGTCGCGCAGCGCGCGCAACAGGCGCAGCGGCGCGCCGAGCCAGCTCAGCGCACCCTTGCCGCGCAAGCCCTTGACCCGAACGAAGCGCACTTCGATGCCGTGCCTGGGCACGGTGCGCGCTTCGAAGCTGTCCGGCGTGCCCATCCACACTACCTGATGGCCGCGGGCGAGCAGCACTTGCGCCACCGCCAGGCCGGGGAACACATGACCTCCGGTGCCGCCGGCCGCAATCATGATTTTCTTGGTGATTTTCATGGCCGGCCTCCCGCTTCGGGATGGCCGGCTTCGATCAGGCGATTCTCGTGATCGACGCGCAGGATCAGCGCCAGCATCACCAGCACGGTGATCAGGCTGCTGCCGCCGTAGCTGACGAAGGGCAGGGTCAGGCCCTTGGTCGGCAGCATGCCCATGTTCACCGCCATGTTGATCATCGCCTGCAGGCCCAGCCAGCTCGACAGGCCGTAGCAGAGGAAGGCCTTGAACAGGCAGTTGAGCTTCTCGGCGTTGTGGCCGATGACGAAGCCGCGCCAGACGATCACGCCGAACAGGGCCAGCAGCGTCGCCACGCCGAGCAGGCCGAATTCCTCGGCCAGGATGGCGAAGATGAAGTCGGTGTGCATTTCCGGCAGGTACAGCAGCTTCTGCACGCTGTTGCCGAGCCCGACACCCATCACCTCGCCGCGGCCGACCGCGATCAGCGACTGGGTCAGCTGCCAGCCGGCATGCTCGGCATCGGCCCAGGGGTCGGTGAAGGTGAGCAGGCGCTTCATGCGATAGGCCGCGGTCAGCACCAGCACCGTCAGGGTGGTGCTGACGATCAGGAACAGGCCGCCCAGATAACTCAGGCGCGCGCCGCCGAGGAACAGCATCAGCATCGCCACCGCGATAAGGATGGCGGTGGCGCCGAAGTCCGGCTCGGCCAGCAGCAGCAGGCTCACCAGCCCCAGCGGGATGAACGGCACGGCCAGGCCGGGCAGGCTGGTCTGCAGCTTGAGCTGGCGCCGCACGATGTAGCCGGCCAGATACAGGATCATGGCCAGGCGCGCCGGCTCCGAGGCCTGCAGGCGGAACAGGCCGAAGTCGAGCCAGCGCCGCGCGCTGTTGACGCGCACGCCGACATGCGGGATCAGCACCAGCACCAGCAGGAAGAAGGCCAGGGCCAGCAGCAGCGGCCCGCTGTTCTCCCAGCTCTTCATCGGCACCGCGAACGTCATCATGCCGCAGACGCAGCCGACCACCACGAACACCAGCTGGCGCTCGAAGAAATACAGCGGCGAGCCGGACATCTTCTCGCCGATCGCCACCGAGGCCGAGGCGACCATGATCAGACCCCAGCCAAGCAGGATCGCCACGGTCAGGCACAAGGTGCCATCGAGCCCGTAACGCGCCCGCGGCAGGCCCAGCGCCAGGCTGCCCTGCGTATTGATGCGCTGGGCGCTCATATATTCCGCACCAGCGCCGCGAACTGCGCGCCGCGATCTTCGTAATTGCGGAACTGGTCGAGGCTGGCACAGGCCGGCGACAGCAGCACGCGGTCGCCGGCCTGCGCCATCTTGCGCGCCTCCGTCACCGCTGCGGCCAGATCCGGCACACGCTTCACCGGCACGGCGCCGCCGAGATCGCGCTCGATGCGAGCGGCATCCTCGCCGAAGACGATCGCCGCGCGCGCCTTGTCCTTCAGCGGGCCGCGCAGCGCGGTGAAATCCTGGCCCTTGCCCTGCCCGCCGCCGAGCCACAACAGCGGACCGGAAAAGCCCTGCA
>Ga0302314_10007135_pt1 | contig 20136 bp, 19 predicted proteins | sample III_Palsa_N2_3_FD_200533 | JGI IMG/M metagenome (GOLD analysis project Ga0302314, IMG submission 200533) | Peat permafrost microbial communities from Stordalen Mire near Abisko, Sweden - III_Palsa_N2_3 | ecosystem: Environmental > Terrestrial > Soil > Palsa > Peat permafrost | place: Sweden... | reverse complement strand
CCTGCACCGCGAAGCGCACCTGCACCCGGCCCTCGCGATCGTCCAGCAGATCGCCCTTGAGGCGCACCCATCCGCTCTCGGTGAACTTCACGGCGTTGGACAGCAGGTTCAGGATCATCTGCGACAGTCGCGTCGGGTCGCCGCGCAGCCGTCGAGGCAGGTGGTCGGTGTCCACCACCAGCTCCAGGCCCTTGTTCTGCGCGCGCTCGCCCACCATGTCGCAGGCCGCCGACAGCAAGGTGTCGAGCGCGAAGTCCCTCTCCTCCAGCGTCAGCTTGCCGGCCTCGATCTTGGACAGGTCCAGCACGTCGTTGATGATCTGCAGCAGATGCTGGCCCGCGTCGCCGATCTTGCCCAGGCGCTCGCGCTGCAGTGCATCGCGCGGGTCGCGCGCGAGCAGGTAGGCCAGGCCCAGGATGCCGTTGAGCGGCGTGCGGATCTCGTGGCTCATGTTGGCCACGAATGCACTCTTGGCGCGATTGGCGATGTCGGCCTCGTCGCGCGAACGGGCCAGCGCCTCGTTGGTCAGCGTCAACTCGCGCGTGCGCGCCGCGACCTGCGCCTCGAGTTCGTCGCGATGGTGCTGCTCGCTCTCGCGCAACGCGCGCTGGGCCTCGCGCTTCGCCGTCACGTTGCGCGAGACGCCCAGGATTCCCAGCAGCGTGCCTTCGGAATCGATCAGCGGCCCCTTGGTGGACAACAGGTGGACGAGGCCGTTCGGCGTCGGGATCGACTCTTCGTAGGTGCCGCCCGACTGGCCAAGAGCCGCCCTGCGGTCGTCCGCCGACAGGCGCGCGGCGTCCTCCGGCCCGAACAGATCCTCGTTCCTGCGGCCCAGCACGTCCGCCGCCGATCGCCCGACGAGATCCGCCGCAGCCCGGTTGCAGAAGACGTAGCGCCCGTCCAGGTCCGTTGCGTAGATGGCATCGCTGGCGCTCTGCGCGATGGCCTCGAGCAGCGCCAGCGCACGCAGCCGCTCGCGCTGCGCGTGGCGTTCGTGCTCGGCCTGCCGCACCAGCCGGCGCTGCGACCACAGGCGCGCAGCCAGCGCGGCGCCCAGCAGCGCGAGCAGCGCCTCGAGCCCCGTCTCGCGCGCGCGCGCCCAGGCCGGCGCATCGACTTCGTCCATGTCGATCTTGGCCACGAGCCACCAGTCCGTGCCCGCCACCGGGCGTCCCACCCAGAGCACCGGCGCGCCCTCGTAGTCCACCACGTGGGTGGCCACGCCCCGCGGCACCTCGCCGCGAACTGCACGCGCGATGGGCAGTGCCGAGGTCGCGATGGGCTGGCTGATGCGGCCGACGCTGTCGGCCTGCTTGCCGACCGCGCTGATGTTGACGATGCGGTCCCCGACGCGATCCCACAGCACGGTCTCGGCCGAGCGGCTGGGCACGGGCCAGGTGGCCAGCATCGGAAACAGCGAGCGGCGCGGGTCGACGCGCAGCACCATGGCGCCGTGTGCCGGCTTGCCCGTCTTCAACAAGGGGATGACGATGTCGAGTCGCTGCGGGATCTCCGTGCCGGGGCGGCCGTAGATGCTGGAAGCGGTGGATTCGCCCGCGGCGATGGCCTCGCGCACGGTCTGGCTCAGTTCGGGACTCGCCAGGCGGTCGGCTGGATGTTCGCGTGCGAGCACGTTGCCCATCGCATCGACCAGCAAGGCACTGTCGGCGCCGACGGCATGCCGCGAGTCGATCGTGCGCACCATCAGCTGGCGCCCGGCCTCGGCATCGCCATGATCCTGCCAGCGCGTGTAGAGCTCGGCGAACAGCGTGCTGTCATCGAGGAACTGCGCGAAGCCCATGTGGCGGTCGAGCCAGGCCTGCACCTGGGTGGCGCGCAACTCGGCCACCGACTCCAGCCGCGCGGCCGCCTGTTCGCGCTCCTGGCGAAAGTCCCTGACGATCGTCCCGCCTGCAATCAGCCCGACGGCAAGGATCACCGCGAGGGCAGGCGTCGCCCGCAAGACGCGCGATCGCGGCGGGCCTGGCCCCCTGTCGGCAAACAATCCCATCTACGCTGCGCCTTGGAACGTCCGGACGGCCAGTGTATGCCTCGCCGGGCGGGCACACACGTCAATGCATCGGAATCAGCGCAGGGCCAGCTGCAGGCCGTGCAGCACCAGACCCGCGATGCCGCCGACGATCGTGCCGTTGATGCGAATGAACTGCAGGTCCTTGCCCACGCTGAGCTCGAGTTCCTCGACGAGCTGGCTGTCGTCCCAGCCCTTGATCGTCTGCGCGATGTGGTCGGTGACGCCGGCGCGCAGGTTGATGGCCAGTTGACCGGCGGCCGACAGCACGTGCTCGTTGAGCGAGGCGCGCAGGCTCTCGTCGTCGCGCAGCCGCGCGCCGACATCGCGCAGCGCCTGCGCGATGTGCTCGCCGAGGGTGGAGCGCGGATCGGCCAGGTCGTCCTGAAGCAGGCGCTTGATGTCGGTCCACACCGAGCCGGCGTAGTCCAGGACGGCCGGGTCGGTGATGGCGCGCTCCTTGACGCGCTCGAACGCGGCGACCAGGGTCTCGTCGTGGCGCAGGCGCTCGATGAATTCGGCCAGCCACTGCTCGTAGCGCTGGCGCACCGGGTGATCGGGCTGCGCCAGCACGTCGCGCAATTCGCCCAGCACCGAGGCGCTGAGCTTGTCGGCGAGTCCATCGGCCATCCGCGCCACCGGCGTCACCAGCTCGACCATGACGATCACCTTGGGCCATTCCTTGCGCGCGTGACGCACCATCAGCTCGGACACGCGCGCCTTGACTTCGTCCTCGCCCAGGAAGCCGCCGATCTTCTGCAGGCCGGCATCCAGCAGCTCGTGGTGCCGGCCGCCTTGCGTCAACAGCGTCAGCACCTCGGCGGCGGTGGCAGCGCTGTTCCAGCGCCGTGCCTGGGCGACCACCAGTTCGAGCGTCGCCTGCCGCATCCGGCCGTCGTCGAACAGGCCGACCGCCTTCAGCGCCCAGCGCCGGCCTTCATCGACCCATTCGTGCACCCGCGACGGGTCGGTGAGCCAGTCGCCGAGGCGGCGCGCCGGGTCGAACACGCCCAGCTTGGCGATCAGCGCATCCGGATCGAGGAAATGATCCCGCACGAAATGCGCCAGGCCGTCGGCCACGCGCGCCTTGCTGCGCGGGATGATCGCGGTGTGCGGCAGCGGCAGCCCCAACGGATGGCGGAACAGCGCGACGACGGCGAACCAGTCGGCGACGGCGCCCACCGCCGACGCCTCGCAGAACGCCTTGACCCAGCCCCAGGCGCCCGCGCCGCCCTGCCAGACGGCCAGCGCCAGCCCGGCCAGCGCGGCGGCGAGCAAGGCAGCGGCGCTCCATTTCATTCGTTCCAAGGCGGTCGCGCGCGGATCCGTGGCGGCTCGCGAGGCACTTTCAGTGCGATTCATCGTCGTCAGTGTGCTCTCCAGGGGGCCGCGACCCGTCATACTCCGCTATTCCTTCGAACGACGCACGCGCCTGTGACCACGCGCGTGCCGCTGCATGAGCTCCGAACCCGCGATCCTTCCGTCTTCCGACCCCGCCGCTGCCGCGCCGCGCGCCTTCAAGCTGCCCAGCGCCCGCCATGCGAGCCGGGTACCCGGCTCCATCACACCCGCCGACGTCGCGCGCATCCAGCAGGCGGCGTACCAGCTGCCGCAGGTCGTCAAGCCCGCCGACTACATCGACGAGCACGCGCCGCATCTCGAGCAGCACCTGGACACGCTCGGGCTGATCCTGCTGCAGAAGGCCGTGGCAGGCTCCCGCCCGAGCCGCTGGATCGCGCCCGATCGCATGGCCGACGCGCTGCGCCACCTGGAGGTCGTGGGCAACGGCCCGCAGGTGCGGGCGCTGATGCAGGCGCGCACGGTGGAGCTGGAGAACCTGGGCGTCACGCGCGAGGCCGGCGAGTTCGACCGTTTTCTCACGCAGATGCTCACGCTGCCCGGCAGCGGCGCGCAACTGCGCGTGGCCTATCGCCAACCGGTGCCCGCCGCGCCGGTCTGGGACTTCTACCGCACGGGCGATCTCGACGCGTTCAAGGCCGCGCTCGGCGCTGCCCCGCCCTATGCCGACGCGGCCGAGCTGGTCGCGCACCTGGAAGCGCTCGTCGCGCGCGCCGAGTCCGGGCACTCGGAGCACGTCGCCTCGCTGGTGCAGCGCCTGCAGGCCGAGACCGCGCGGCCGCAGCCGTTCGCCGACCTGAAGGCCTCCACCGTGCGCGCGCAGGACCGCTGGGAGCGCCACGTCGCCGAGCTGAACGCGCTCGCCGGCCTGAACTCCGAACTGGCGTTCCAGGGCTACCCGGACACCTTCGAGATGGCGCGCCGGCTGCAACGCACGGTGACGCTGTACGTGGGCCCGCCCAACAGCGGCAAGACCTACGCCGCGTTCGAGCGCCTGGCCGCCGCGCACGACGGCTGCTACCTGGCGCCGCTGCGGCTGCTGGCGCTGGAAGGCCGCGACCGCCTCGTCGGCCGCGGCGTCGCCTGCTCGCTGCTCACCGGCGAGGAGAACGATCCGGCGCCCGATGCGCGCGTCGTCTCCAGCACCATCGAGATGGTCAACACGTCGCGCCCGATCGACGTCGCCGTCATCGACGAGGCGCAGATGATCTTCGACACCTCGCGCGGCTGGGCATGGACGCAGGCCATCGTCGGCGTGCCCGCCAACGAACTGATCATCATCTGCTCGGCCTATGCCGCCGAGGCGATCGAGAACCTGCTCAAGCTGTGCGGCGAGAACTGCAAGGTGCTCACGTTCGAGCGCAAGCAGCACGTCGACCTGCTGCCCGGCCCGGTGCCGATCTCGGCGCTGAAGAAGGGCGACGCCGTCGTCGCGTTCAGCCGCCGCGAAGTGCTCATGCTGCGCGACCAGGTGGCCGCCAACGGCCACGCCGTCTCGGTGATCTACGGCGCCCTGCCGCCCGAGGTGCGCCGGCGCGAGGCCGAGCGCTTCGCGCATGGCCACGCGCACATCCTGATCGCCACCGACGCCATCGGCATGGGCCTGAACCTGCCGATCCGCCGCGTTCTCTTCAGCACGATGAAGAAGTTCGACGGCATCGGCGACCGCACGCTCAACGAGTCCGAAGTGCACCAGATCGCCGGCCGCGCGGGCCGCTACGGCATGCACGAGGAAGGTTTCACCGGCGTGCTGCGCGAGGCCGAGCCGACGGCGCTGCGCACGTTGAAGGAACTGCTGCCGAAGCCGCCGCGCGCGCCGCGCGACTTCAAGGCCACCGTGGCGCCCAACTGGTGGCACGTCGACACCATCGCCACGCGGCTGCACCTGACGCAGCTGCGTGCCGTGCTCAACGTGTTCGTCGACCAGCTCAAGCTGGACAACGCGCACTTCGCCGTCGCCGAACTCGACCAGATGCTGGAGCTCGCCGAGCAGCTCGATCGCACCGCCGGCACGCTGACGCTGAAGCAGCGCTTCATCTACGCGCAGGCACCGGTGGACACGCGCACCGAGGCGCAGGTGCAGGCCTTCCTCGACTGGACGCACCAGCACGCGCTGGCAGGCAAGGCCGGCACGCCCTGGTTCCTCGACGAGGTGGACGAGCACAGCCGCCTCGACAACATGGAAAAGGCGCTGCGCTCGTGCACGCTGTGGCTGTGGCTGGACCTGCGCTTTCCGGGCATCTACGGCCATCTCGACGCCGTGATCGACCTGCGCGAGCGGCTCAACGAAGGCATCGAGCGCCACCTCAAGGGCAAGAAGCCGCTCTGGCAGCGCGGCGGCGGCGGACGGCGGTAAACGTCATTGAGGCGCGCCGACCTGGCGCGCCGGATCGGCGGCGGCGAACGCCTCCAGCTTCTCGCACTCGGCCATGATCCGCGTGACCGTCGGAATGTCGTCGAACGTGATCTTGAAGACGCGCATGACGGCGAACACGCTGGCCAGGCAGATGTCGGCCAGCGTCGGCGTATCGCCGTGGCAGAAACGGCCGGTGCCCGGTTCGTCGGCGAGGCGCTGTTCGACGGCGCGCAGGCCGGTGCCGAACCACTGGATCTGCCACGCGCGCCACGACTCGGCATCGAAACCGGTGGTGGTCGTGAGGTACCTCTTGACGCGCGGCGTGATCAGCGGATGGGTGTCCACCGCGAGCATCTGCGCCAGCGAGCGCACGCGCGCGCGCCCGTGCGGATCGGCCGGCAGCAGCGGCGGCTGCGGATAGATTTCGTCGAGGAATTCGAGGATGGCCAGCGACTGGGTAAGCGGCACGTGCGACTGCCCCGGGCCGTGGTCGATCAGCGCCGGGATGCCGCCCATCGGGTTGATCTTGCGAAACGCGGCGTCGTGCTGCTGGCCGGTGTCGATGTTGATGTCGGTCTCGCGCGGCTTCACGCCCTTCAGGTTGAACGCGACGCGCACGCGGTAGGTGGCGGAGGTGCGCCAGTAGGAGAACAGCTCGAAGCGGTCGGTGTCGGTCATGCGGGGCCTCTCGGGTCGCGTCGAAGTCAACGCCGGCGACGATGGTAGCCAAGCCGTCCGACCCCTGTGCGGACGATGGGCTTACGATCCGCCCACAACCCGCCTGGAGACACGATGAAACCCGTTGCCCTGACCGCTGCGCTCGCCTGCACGTTCGTCCTCGGAGCGCTCAGCGCGCGCTTCATGCCCAGCGCCGGCGCCGCCGATGCCGCGGCGCCCGCGCCGCGCATCGTCGACCTGGCGAAGATGACCGACGAGGATCTCGGCGCGCCGGTGATCGGCACGCTGCGCTCGCAGACGCTGCTGGCCACGCCCGGCGCGACGGTGGCCATCCAGACCGGCGACGCGCCGAAGCACTTCCACGCGGACAGCGTGGAGGTGCAGTACGTCATCGAAGGCACGGGCACGTTCTGGCTCGGCGACACCAGGCGCGACGTGGGCCCGGGCGACCTGATCATCATCCCCAAGGGCACGACCCACGGCGCCAGCGTGGCCACCAGCGGCCGCTTCAAGGTGCTGGCGATCAAGACCCCGCCACAGGCCCAGGGCGACCTGCACATCGTGCCCTGAGGACGCTCAGGCCGCCGCCGCGGCCTCCCGGCAGAAGGCCATGAAGCGCGCCAGGCTGGGCGAGAACTGCTTGCGGCGGTGGTGCACAAGCCAGAAGCGGCGCACCAGCCGCGGCAGCGTGGTCTGCACGCGCACGAGCCGGCCCAGCGTGAGCAGGTCCTGCACCGCGAACAGCGACAGGCACGTGAAGCCCAGCCCTTCCACCGTGGCCTGCTTGATGGCCTCGGTGCCGCCGAAACGCAGGCCCTCCACGAGCTGGTGCAAGTGTGGTTGCAGCGCCTGTTCGACGGCCTCGCGCGTGCCGGAGCCCGGCTCGCGCAAGAGCCAGGGCGCCTGGCGCAGCGCGGCCATGTTCAGGCGTCGCGAGACGTCGCCGCGCAGCAAGGGATGCGACGGCGCGCAGACGATCGCCAGCTCCTCCTCGCGCCAGGGCTGCGCGATCACCTCGGGTTCGTGGCAAGGGCCTTCGATGAGTCCGATGTCCACTTCCAGCCGCGCGACGGCCGCGGCGATCGCGCCGGTGTTGGCGATCTGCACGTCGACGTGGGCCTCGGGCCGCGCGCGGCGCCAGGCCGCGACGAGGGACGGCAGCAGGTAGTTGCCGATGGTCGTGCTGGCGCCCACGCGCAGCAGCGATGGCGCAGCGTGATCGCCCGGCGCGGCGCCGAGGCCGAATTCGCGTTCGATGCCCGCGGCGCCGTCGATCACCGCACGGGCCTGCGGCAGCAGCCCGCGGCCGGTGTCGTTGAGCACCAGGCGGGTGCCGACGCGGTCGAACAGCCGCGCCTCGAGCACCGCTTCCAGCTCGTTGAGCGCGGCACTGGTGGCCGATTGCGACAGCGCCACGCGCTCGGCGGCGGCCGACGTGCTGCCGGCGTCCGCCACCGCCGTGAAGATGGCCAACTGGCGCAAGGTGATACGCATCCGTTCACTCTACCTTTTTTATAGGTTGATTCAACGAAATCAATTCGTTTTACGGATACATCACGGAAGTTCACAGTCCACGGCATCGCATCCGCATTCCCACTGGACCCGCCGTGACCCCCGCCGCAGCCACTCTTTCCGCCCCCTCCACTGTTCTCCGCCTCGTGCCAGGGCTGCTCCTTGCGGCCGCCGTGGCCGCCGCCGCGACGGCCATGGGCCATCTCGCCTGGCTGCAGGCGAACGGCATCTCGGCCCTGACGCTCGCGATCGTCATCGGACTCGTCGTCGGCAACCTGTTGCCGGGCAGCGCCCATGCGAGCTCCGCCGAAGGCCTGCACCTGGCCAAGCAGCGCCTGCTGCGCCTGGGCATCGTGCTGTACGGCCTGCGCCTGACGTTCCAGGACATCGGCCACGTCGGCATCGCCGGGCTCGCGATCGACACCACGGTGCTGTGCAGCACCTTCGCGCTGGCCTGCGTGCTCGGCACGCGCGTGTTCGGCCTCGACCGCCGCACCGCGATCCTGATCGGCGCCGGCAGCTCGATCTGCGGCGCCGCCGCGGTGATGGCCACCGAACCGGTGGTGCACGGACGCCCCGAACAGGTGGCGGTGGCCGTCGCCACCGTCGTGGGCTTCGGCAGCGTCGCGATCTTCCTGTACCCCGCGCTGTATCACCTGCTGGCCGCCATCCACCCGCTGTCGGCCACCACCTACGGCCTGTGGGCCGGCTCGACGATCCATGAGGTGGCCCAGGTGGTGGCCGCGGGGCATGCCGTCGGCGACCCGGCGGCCGACATCGCCGTCATCGCGAAGATGGTGCGCGTGATGATGCTGGCGCCCTTCCTCGTGATCCTGTCCGCGTGGTTCGCGCGCTCGGGCTCGGCGGCCGCGAGCCATTCGAAGCAGGCGCGCCCGCCCATCACGATCCCGTGGTTCGCGCTCGGCTTCGTCGCGATGGCCGGCGTGCGCTCGCTCGGCGTGCTGCCCGCTTCGACCATCGCCGTGGCCAACGACGCGGACCTCGTCGTGCTGGCGATCGCCATGGCCGCGCTGGGCCTGACCACGCGGCTGTCGGCGATGAAGGCCGCCGGGCTGGCGCCGCTGGGACTGGGGGCCGCGCTGTTCGCCTGGCTGGTCATCGGCGGCGGCGCGATCAACCTGGGCCTCGGCGCGCTGCTGGGGCAAGGTTGACAGGCGCGGCGGCTCATCCATTGATATTGCGCCGCCAGGCCTCACATACTGGGAAGCCCTTCGGCACCGGCCGGCACGCCGACTGCTCATCCAAGGTTGCGCAGTGGTAAAGCCGAGCCCTTGTGCTCGACATGGCGGCCCGAAGGGCAAAAAATGGCTGCATACGCGCGCGTCATGCGCGCTCGAAGGAGTCCGAAATGAGTACAGCAATCGTTCATGCATCCGCGCCTGTGCGTGCCCGCAAGCTCGGCCGCGCCGTCGCGATCGCGTTCGGCGCCCTGGCGCTGGCCTGTGGCGGCGCCCAGGCGCAAGGCCACGGCGGCTTCCACGGCAGCGGCTTCCACGGCGGCGGCTATCACGGCGGCGGCTACTACCGCGGCGGCGGCTGGGGCTTCCCGTTCTGGGGCGTCGGCCTGGGTCTCGGTCTGGGCTTGGCCGGCGCGTACTACTACGACCAGCCCAACTACGTGGTGGTCAACCCGACGCCGTACTACTACCCGCCGGCAGCGGTGCCTGTGTATCCGGCGCAACAACCCGCGCCTGCGCCGGCAGCGGCACCGATGGCGGATCCGATCTTCTATCCGCGCAACGGCCAGGCCGCCGCGCAGGTCGAAGCCGACCGCCAGGCCTGCAATCGCTGGGCCACGACGCAGCCCAGGGCGATGTCCGACGGCAGCATCTTCCAGCGCGCCACCCTCGCGTGCATGGACGGTCGCGGCTACACGGCACGTTGAGGTTCGCTGCCGGGGCGCCTGCGCCCCGGTGAGCGCGCTCAGTTGACGTCGCATCCAACATATTGGACACTTCGTCCAATATGAAAGACGCGACGTCCGACAGCCTCAACGACCGCATCGCCCAGCGCGTGCGCGACCTGCGCGCCGCCTGCGGCCTGTCGCTGGACTCGCTCGCCACACATTGCGGCATCAGCCGCTCGATGATCTCGCTGATCGAACGCGGCGAGAGCAGCCCGACCGCGGTGTTGCTCGAGAAGCTTGCCAGCGGGCTCGGCGTGCCGCTGGCCGCGCTGTTCGACACGCCGCAGCCGTCGGCCAGCCCGGTAGCGCGTGCCGCCGACCAGCCTTCGTGGCGCGACCCGCACTCCGGCTACGTGCGCCGCAACGTCTCGCCCAGCGGCGTCGGCTCGCAGATCCAGATCGTCGAGGTAGCGTTCCCCGCCGCGGCCCGCGTCTCGTACGAGACGGGCCCGCGCGAACCAGTGATGCACCAGCAGATCTGGGTACTCGAAGGCGCCATCGACGTCACCGTCGGCGACGAGCACCATGGCCTGGCCGCCGGCGACTGCGTGGCGATGGTGCTGGACAAGCCCATCACGTTCCACAATCCGCACCCGATCGCCGCCCGCTACGCCGTGGTGCTGGCGTCCATGCCCTACCCCTTGCCGTTCCGGAGATCCCATGGCGACCAGCGCCCCAGCCTCTACCCTTGACGTGCAACGCCTGGGCTCGGTCAGTGCGGCGCAGCTGCAGGCGCTCGCCGACGTGCTGATCGACTGCGTCGAGGGCGGCGCGTCGGTCAGCTTCATGCTGCCGATGACACGTGCCAAGGCGCTCGCGTTCTGGCGCCGCGTGGCCGACGACGTCGAGCGCGGCGAACGCGCGCTGCTGGTGGCGCAGGATGCGCAAGGCATCGTCGGTACCGTGCAGGTGATCCTCGATCAGCCGGAGAACCAGCCGCACCGCGCCGATGTCGCCAAGATGCTGGTGCATCGGCGCGCGCGCCGCCAGGGTGCAGGCGCGGCGCTGATGCGCGCGGCCGAGCGCGCTGCACGCGACGAAGGCAAGACGCTGCTGGTGCTCGACACCGCCGACGAGACCGCGGCGCGCCTGTACGCGCGACTGGGTTGGCAGGCCGCCGGAACCGTCCCGCGCTTCGCGCTGCTGCCCGGGGGCGGCGAGTGCGCGACGACTTATTTCTACCGCGAACTCGACGCCTGATTGCCCGCCGGGCAGGCAGGCAACGACACACGGTGCGCCGCGTCGCCGTCCGTCGTCGCGACGATCGGCTTCTGGGCAGCAGTCGCCCACGGCGTCGCCGGCCACCAATGCTGCGAGTCGCCCGGGTGCAGCGCCGTCGGCTCGATGCTTTGTCCGGGCCTTGGCGTCAGCACCTTCAGGTCGGTGCAACTCGCCGCAGCCAGAACGCGCTCCACGGGTTCCGTCCAGCCGTGATGCGCCAGCTTGAACAGCCCCCAGTGCACCGGGATCAAGGCCTTGGCGCGCACGCGCTGCGCCGCCAGCACCGATTGCTCTGGGCCCAGGTGCCAGTCGGGCCAGTCCGCGTCGTACTGGCCGGCCTCGATCAACGCCACGTCGAAGGGGCCGAAGCGTTCGCCGATCTCGGTCATCGCCTCGAACAGGCCGGTGTCGCCCGAGTAATAGACGCGGTGCTGCCGGCCCACCAGCGCGAAGCCTGCCCACAGCGTCAGGTCGCTCTGCGCCAGCAGGCGCCCGGACGCGTGGCGCGCGGGCGTGAGCGTGACGGTGAGCGCGCCCACGCGCATGGACTGCCACCAGTCGAGCTCGACGATGCGCTCGGCCGGGATGCCCCAGCGCGCCAGATGCGCGCCGATGCCCAGCGGCACGATGAACACGTTCTTCCAGGAGCGCATCGCGACGATGGTCGCGTAGTCGAGGTGGTCGTAGTGGTCGTGCGAGATCAGCACCGCATCCACCGGCGGCAGTTTCGCCAGCGCGATGGTCGGCGGGTACCAGCGATGCGGGCCGACCCATTGCAGCGGCGACGCGCGCTCGCTCCAGATCGGGTCGGTCATCACGCGCACGCCATCGACCTCGATCAACGTCGAGGAATGGCCGAACCAGGTCACGCGCAGCCCGCTCGCGGGCGCCACGGCCAAGGAGGCCGGATCGGTCTGCACCACCGGCACCGGCGCGGTGGGCTCGACATCGGGGCCGCCGGCCAGCGCATGCAGCAAGGCGTCGCGCAGGTCGCTCCACATCGCCTGCGGATTCGCGAACCGATCGCCGTGCCACTCGGGCGAGCGCTTCATCCGCGCCAGTCGTTCGCCGCTGGCGTGCTCGCCAAACGATTCGCAGCCGGCCAGTGTCAGCGTGATCGTCGCCGCCAGGGCCGCCAGCACGGCCAGCACGACCGCCGCCGCGCGCCGTCCGCGCATCAGGCGGACTTGGCGCGCTCGGTGAGCCAGGCATCCAGCGCCTTCACCGTGTCGCCGTAGAACGTGCGGTACAGGTCGTCGGCCACGTAGCCGATGTGCGGCGTGCCGAGCACGTTGTCCAGCGAGCGGAACGGGTGGTCCGCGGGCAGCGGTTCGACGTCGAACACGTCCAGCGCCGCCATGCCGATGCGGCGCGAGGTCAACGCCGACACGAGGGCCGCCTCGTCGACCAGCGGGCCGCGCGACGTGTTCACCAGCAGGCTGGACGGCTTCATCAGCGCGAGGTCGTCGGCCCCGAGCAGGCCGCGCGTCTTCGGGCTCAGCACCATGTGGATCGTCAGCACGTCGGAGCGGCGCAGCAATTCCTCCTTGGACACCGCGGTGGCGCCGCCCTCGGCCGCGCGCTCGGGCGTCATGTTCGGGCTCCACGCGAGCACGTTCATGCCCAGCAGCGCGCCCACCTTGGCAACGGCGCCGCCCACGCGACCGAGGCCCAGCACACCCAGCGTCTTGCCGGTCAGGCCGACGCCGATGTCCTGCTGCCAGCCGCCGCGGCGGAACGCGAGGTTCTCGGCGACGATGTGGCGGCTGGCCGCCAGGATCAGCGCCCAGGTCATCTCGATCGTCGGCGCGGAGGTATAGCCGGTGAACGCCACGGCGATGCCGCGCTCGGTGGCGGCAGGCACGTCGATGGCAGCGTTGCGCGCGCCGGTGGACACGATCAGCTTCAGGCGCGGCAGGCGCTCCAGCGTGGCGCGCGGCAGCGGGGTGCGCTCGCGCATCACGCACAGCACGTCGAAGCCCTTCAGCCGCTCGACCACCGCGTCGGTGTCCGACACATGGTCGGTGAAGACGGTGACGGCGGCACGGCCGGCTAGGGTCGACCAGTCGGCCAGGCGCAGCGCGGCGCCCTGGTAGTCGTCCAGCACCGCCACGGCGATGGTCGTGTTCTTCGAAGTCATGCGGCTCCTCCTTCAGGCATTGCCGGCGACTGTAGTCGCATCCCCGAACTCGTGCGGTGATACGGGCTTGCGGCAACGTGTGCCACGTCGCCATGGGCGTGCCCGGGCCAAGCCCGGCATCCCGTTTGCTCATGCACCTCAGTTCAACTCCAAATTTCCAAGGCCAGCCATGTCCGACAAAGCCAGCTCCACGCACGTTCCCTTGAAGCTCGACCAGGGCGCCCTCGACGCGGCGAAGAACCACCTCGAAAACGGCGCCGTCACGCCCAGCTACGGCCCGTGGCGCGACGACATCGTCAAGCTGCTCAATGACTCGCTCGCCACCGAGATCGTCTGCATCCTGCGCTACAAGCGCCACCACTACACCGCCAAGGGCCTGGCCTCGCCGGCCATCGCCGACGAGTTCCTGGTGCACGCGCAAGAGGAAACCGAACACGCCGACATGATTGCGGAGCGCATCGTGCAGCTCGGCGGGGAGCCCGATTTCTCGCCGTCCACGCTGCTGCAACGCAGCCATGCGGACTACGACGAATCGAAGGACCTGAAGTCGATGATCCGCGCGAACCTCGTTGCCGAACGCGTCGCGATCGAAGCCTATTCGCAGATGGCCAAGCTGATCGGCGACAAGGATTCGACGACGCGCCGCATCGTCGAGCACATCCTGTCGCAGGAGCAGGAACATGCCGAGGAGCTGAGCGACTGGCTCGACAAGTAAGACACGCTGCACGGAGCGCCCCGCAGGTCGTCGGACTTGCGGGGCGCTTTTTCATCATCGGCGCCGCAATGACGAAAGCCCCGCGGAGCTTTCGTTTCCACGGGGCTTTCGTCAGCGAGAACGGTCACGGCCCGAAGGCCGTCACCGCGTCCGGCTGTCTTACTTGGTCACGGCGTTGATGTCCGCATCTTCAGACTTGTGGATCAGATTGGCGTCGGCCTTGTCCTTCTTTTCCTGGGCGCGCGCATCGGCCTTGCAGGCACGTTCCACGGCGCCATCCGAATTGACCTTGCAGTCGGCCTTGTTCAGGTCGTGGTTGGCTTCGGCGATGTTCTTGCGCGCCTTGTAGTCGCCCTTGGATTCGGTCTTCAGGTCCTTGGCCTCCGAGTGCGAGATCGTCGGCGCCGGCACCAGCTTGGTCTCGACCGTGTCGGTGGTCACCGTGGTGGTGGTCGTGGTGGTGCCCGGCGTGCCGGGGGCCGGCATCGTATCCGTGGTCTGCGCGTAGGCGCCCAGGCTGAAGGTGGCGGCGGCAGCAGTGGCGAGCAGGGTGGCGAGAGACTTGTTCATTGATATTCTCCAAAACGTTAGAACGACCCTCCGAACTAGCAATCGAGGGTCCCGCCAACGCGGGCGGACGCATGGAGAAACAAGTTGACAGGCGTGCTCAGGCCGACACGATCGCGAGCGAGGCCACGGCGTCGTCGACGCTGCCGGCCTCCAGCCGTGTCGATGCCTGCCCGGCCATCGCGCTCTCCAGCAGCGCCAGCACCGGGTCTTTCAGCCGCGCCAGCACCGTCACCCGGCCGGCGGCGCCCTGCTCCGCCGTGAAGGCCGTCAGGGCCTCGATCGTCGTGCCGTCAAGGTCGGGTGTCTCCTCCAGGCTCAGCACGAAGGCACGCGCCGAAGAGGCCGAAAGGCGCGTGCGCATCTCGCTGAGCATGCGCTCCACGTTGGCGAAGAACAGCGGTGCCTCCGGACGCAGGATCAGCACGCCGGACACCCGCGCGACATCGCGCTGCTGCAGGCCGAGGTAATCGTGCCCGTCGCCGCGCCGGCCCAGCTCGCTCATGCGCGGCTCGGAGAGGCCGCGCAGCGTCATCGCCAAGCTGATCGCGATGCCGGCCAGCAGGCCGTTCAACACGCCGAACAGCACCACCGCCACGGCCGCGGCCACCACGACGAAGCGGTCGCGGCGCCAGGCGAAGTACGGCCTGAACGCCGCCAGCGACAGTGTGTGCGACACCGCATGGATCACCACCGCGGCCAGCACCGGCTCGGGCGTCAGCTCGATCCACGGCAGGCACAGCACCACCAGCATCAGCACGACGATGCCGGCAATCCACGCCGACTTCGAACTCGTCGCACCCGCGGCCTCGTTGGCCGCGGTCGCCGAGAAGCCCGCGCCCACCGGCAGCCCGTGCAGCAGCCCGGACAGCAGGTTCGTGGCGCCGAGCGCGAACAGGTCGCGGTTCGGATCGACGGCATCGCCGTGCTTCAGCGCCATCGTGCGGATCGCGCCATAGCTCTCGGCGAAGACGAGCAGCACCAGCGCCAGCGACAGTTCCACGATGCCGACCCACTGGCCTTGCGAGAGTGCAGGCAACGACGGCGCCGACAACGCCAGGTCGATCCTGCCGACGACCGCGACGCCTTGCGCGGCCAGGTGCAGCCACTGCGCCGCCGCGATACCTGCGGCGATCACCAGCAGCGCGCCAGGCAGCTTGGGCAGGCGCGCGAACAGCTTCAGGGCCACCAGCGACGTGCCGCCCAACGCGATGGCGCGCCAGTTCCACTGCGGCCACTGGCCCAGCAACTGCCAGACGATCTCGAACGCCGCATCGGCGGACGGGTGCGTGCCGGTCAGCTTGGACAACTGCTTGACGATGATCACCAGCGCGAGCCCGAACGAGAACCCGCGCAGAACCGGCTTGGAGATGAAGCTGCAGATCGAGCCGAGCCGCATCGAGCCGGCGACGAGGAAGGCCGCGCCGGTGGCCAGCACGAGCCCGGCGGCGAGTGCGGCGCGCAGCACCGCGTCGTGCCCCGCGAGCGACAACGTGGCCGCGCCCAGCACCGCCGCCGACGACGAGGTGGCCGACACGATCGCGAAGCGCGAGCGGCCGATCAGGCCGTAGACCAGCAGCCCGGCAAACAGCGCGAGCACCCCGGCCTGCGGCGGCATGCCGGCGATGCCGGAATACGCGACCGCCTCCGGCAGCAACAGCCCGGCCATCGACACGCCGGCGATCAGGTCCGCGACGACCGATGTCGGTGCGGCGGCCGTGCCGTCCCTGAACGTCATTTGCCCGCGTCGGCCGCCGCCACCGTCACGCCGGCCCAGCCCGGCAGATAGCGTGCGAGCGGGCTCTTGGCCAGGCCCTGCGCCTCGCGCAACGCGACATCGATCTCCTTGCGGATCTGCGCGCGCGCGATGTGCGGGCGCAGGTAGTCGGCCCAGAGGAATTCGGCGAACGGCGACGTGTCCTTCGCGAAGCCACCGGCCGTGCGCAGCATGCCGGCCAGGCTGCGATAGGGATCGTCGGCAAGCGCGGTGACGCGGGTGGGAATATCGGTGTAGGGACGGCGCTTGCCCGTCTCGTCGAACGGATGCACCCAGTTGCGCTGCTCCATCACGCGCCAGAAGATCGTCGGCGACAGATAGGACAGGTCGTCCAGCACCATCAGCTTCACGCGCTCCACGCCTTCTTCATGCAGCGCGAGGCCCAGGTGGTGGTGGTCGACGATGTAGCTGCGCCCACGCGGCCCGAGCACGGCAGGAAACCAGTGCGACGCCAGCAACTGCTTGCGGTTCTTCTTCGACAGCGCCGCCCACTCGCGGCGCTTGAGCGCGACCTCGGCGAACCCGGCGGTCATCTGCGTGGGACGAAGCGCGAGGATGGCGGCATCGACGAAATGGTGGTGCGTGGCAGGCGACATGGCAAGAGGGGGCCGGGTCGCCAGGCGGGTGCCTGGAGAAACAGCCCCGGACAACAGCGGGGCTTCATTGTGCGGCCGGTCGAGGCGACTCGGCGCGCAAGCGCCTTGCGCGCGACTGACGCGGGCGCGGGACGTGCGGACTATCGGCCGAAGAAGATCTGGAAGATGTCCGGCTCGCGAACCTCGCGCATAGCCAGCCCCGGCAACACTTCCTCGAACGGCCCGGACGGCATCGCGATATCCAGCTCCGACGGCATCGTCTCCATCCAGGCCGGATGTGAGCGCGGGCGGCCTTTGCCGAGCATGTTCAGCAACGAGGGCAGGAGTTCCCACTCGACGCGACTGGCGAGGGTAGAAGACGTGTGCTTGTTCATGGTGACGACGACAGGTGGATGCGGACGGCCCGCGATGAGCCGTTATCGTCGTCGTCTTTTCGGGCTGTAACCAAATGAAGCGCGCGGTGTGACTTCTGCACGGTTGAGCAGGCGTCGGTCAGGCAGCCGCAAGCAGCTCAATCAGGCTTCAGCTTCGAGACGACGAGAGTCTTCAAGGTCCGCGCCGCAACGTCGATCGCCGGCCACCCCCATCCGGAGCTTCTCATCCCCGGAGCCGGGCTGCCGATTGCCAGCTTCTCCTGGCTGATTCATCAGCGCCGAGCCGACTCCGGTTCCTGGCGGCGGATGACGACAGTGCGGTCTGCTGCGTCGTCATCCGAACCCGAGTCGTCCTGGAACTCGGTCTCGAGTTGATCGAGCAGGCTGCTCAATTCGTCGGAAGCGACGTCGCGCCAAAGGCCGATCCGGCGCGCTCGCAGTTCAGGCTTGCGCAGCATCGCGTCGATGTCGAAAACGAAACCGGTGGCGCGGCGCAATGCAAATCGGATGCGAGCCCGCAGGATTTCCTGATCGGGCTTCATTACGTGGCTCATCGTCTTACCCCTCCGCGCGCTCGCCGATCGACACTCGCTCCTCTCGACCCCAAGAGGCTGCCTTCGTCGCCGTTGTCGCGATATTTGCCTCTAGTCTAGAGCGAAGGCATCTGTCGTGGTTCCCCCAGATGAGGGGGTCCCCGCGAAGGATACGAACGGCCAGGGCGGATCCGAAAATCCGTCAGGGAGAGGGCCGGTACAGGGATTGAACCTGTGCCCCTGGCTGGCATCCGGCAGGCGGCCACCCACAGTCCGCGAGGTCACGGTGATCGGCAGAGCTGCTTTCACGGGCGGACGACGAAAGCAAGCAATCCTTGTCTTAACAGTCTTAAAGCCAACGATTGCTTCCTTGCATGTGGCCGTGCAATCAGTAAAATGGAAGCAATCCCTTCTTTAAAGCGGATAACCGCAACGATTGCTGCCATGAAGCGCAAAGAACAGCTCCTGATGACGCTCGAACAGATCGGCGAATCGCGCACGCTTGGCGAGCGCATCGCTCGACTGCGCCGTGCGCGCAATGTGTTGCAGGCCGACGCCGCCGTTCGGGCAGGCATCTCGCGCCCGACTGCGACACTCATCGAGGCCGGCGATCCGGGACGCACGCTGGGTCAGTTGCTTCGATACCTGGGCGCCATCGCGCCCGGCATGAGCCTGTTGCAGCTGCTCTCGGGCGATGACCCCTCCGTGATCGCCCTCGGCATCCGCGAGAAGCGCCAGCGCGCGCGACAACTCTCGGGTGACGAACTGAAGAAGCTGGACTTCTGATGGCGACCGAACTCTTCGTCTTTGCTCATCTGCCGACCACCGGCTTCGTCCCAGCAGGACGTGCCGAGCTCACGGAGACCGCGCTCGACGTCGAGGCGTCCAACTTCGCCTACGGTACGCGCTATCTGGATCGCCCGGAGTCGTTCGAGATCGAACCCGTGAGCCTCTCGCTGGCCGATCGCGCGGCCATCAAGGGGAGGCTGCTGTTTCCAGCCAACGGCCTGCCCCTGTTCGGGGGCCTGCGCGATGCCGCGCCGGACTCGTGGGGCCGCCGCGTCATCGAAGCCAAGCGCAGGGTGCCCGCGAACAGCTTGCCTGAATCGGTCTACATGCTCGAGGCCGGAAGTGATCGCATCGGCGCGCTCGACGTGCGCGCGCACCTGACCGACGCCGGCCGAACGGGCGTGGCCACGGTGCACGCCCTTCCCTACCTGCTGGAGGCGGTCGAACGCATCGAGATGGGCCTGCCCGTTCCCGCCAGGCTGACCGATCTGTTCGGTTCCGGACCTGGCGCCGGCGGCGCGCGACCCAAGGCCAGCGTACGCGATGAGGCCGGCCTGCTCTGGCTCGCGAAGTTCGCCAGCCGCACCGATACTTTGGACATGGCCACCGCCGAGGCGGCCACGCTGCGGCTCGCCGCTCGCTGCGGCCTGACCGTGCCAGACACACGTGTCGTCGACCTGGGCGGCAAGAGCTGCCTGCTCATTCGTCGCTTCGACCGGTACTGGGCGACTGCCGATCAACAGGCCGCCGGCGTCGCACGATTGCCCGCAGACCTGGTCCTCCACGAGACCCAGCCCCAGCCCCGGGCGCTCGAGGTGCGCCTGCCCTTCATCAGCGCGCTGACACTCGTCGGATGCCACGAGCGCGAAGCCCACGTCCAGAGCTATGCGAACATCGCCGCGGCCGTGCGCCGCCATGCTCATTCGGCGGCCATTCGAGCCGACAACCGCGAGCTGTTCGCACGCATGGTGTTCAACATCCTGGTCAGCAACGACGACGACCACCTGCGCAATCACGGCTTCGTGCTCGACCCCCGCCTGGGCGGCTGGAGGCTCAGTCCGCTGTACGACGTCGTGCCGCGGCCTGGCGTGGCCTACGATCGCTTCCTGCAGTTGAATGTCGGGCCGCAGGGCAAGGTCGCGACGCTCGACAACGCGTTGGCTGCACACGTCGCGTTCGACCTCGAACGCCCTGTCGCGGTTGCGCTCATGGCGCGCGTCGTCAACGAAACCTTGCGCTGGCGTGAGCACTTCGAGGCCGACGGCGTGCCCGGCGCCCTCATCGATCGCCTCGCTGGCGCGTTCAGGCTGCTGGACGAAGTTGCCTCGGACGATTTGCAGGACGACCTGCGGGCAAAGTCCCGCGCAAATTCATACGGCCAAGAAAAAAGCACCTGACGTTTCCGCCAAGTGCTTGTTTCATAACGCTTGTTTTGGTGGGTGGTACAGGGATTGAACCTGTGACCCTTGCCGTGTGAAGGCAATGCTCTACCGCTGAGCTAACCACCCGATAACTTTTTGTCCTGTTATCAGGACAGCCTTGGATTATGCCACAGCTTCT
>Ga0302314_10007134_pt1 | contig 20139 bp, 16 predicted proteins | sample III_Palsa_N2_3_FD_200533 | JGI IMG/M metagenome (GOLD analysis project Ga0302314, IMG submission 200533) | Peat permafrost microbial communities from Stordalen Mire near Abisko, Sweden - III_Palsa_N2_3 | ecosystem: Environmental > Terrestrial > Soil > Palsa > Peat permafrost | place: Sweden... | reverse complement strand
CCGCTTTGAGCTCTACGAACACCGAGGCCGTGGCGCTCTTCTGATCGCGCACGAAGGCGGACTGGCGCGGTATCGCCAAGTGCACACGCGCGGACTCCACAGGCCGCAGACTTGAAATTGTGCGCGCAAGCTCCGACTCGAGTGCATGCTGATAGCGCGCGCTTTCCATGAACTGGCTCAAGCCAAAGCCCGGATCCTTCGCCATGACGGCAAAGCCGCCGTCGCCTTGCGGCAGCCCCTGGCCTGCAAGCTTGAGCCGCGCGTCGTTCACGCGCTCGGAGGCTACTGCGATGGCGTTGGTTCCCGGCTCCAGCTGATAGGGGATACCCGCCGCATCGAGCGCCTGTGCAACCTGCGTCTGATCCTCGGCGCCGAGATTGGCGAACAGCGGCGTGTAAGTGGGGCCGCGCGACCACAGCACGACGAGCACGCCCGCGGCGACCGCGACGGCGACGCCGACCAGCAGCAGGAGCGGCTTGATGCCCGCCATCCAGCGGGGATATGCGCCGAGTGCGGCCGCTTCAGTGCTCATGGAGAAATCCCGTGCTCATCACATTGGCATGTTCATGATGTCCTGGTACGCAGTCACCAGGCGATTGCGCACTTCGGTAAGCGCGCGAAACGAAACGCTCGCTTTTTGCATCTCGAGCATCACTTGCGGCAGTTCAACGCCGGGCGTGCCGCGTTCGAATGCCGTGGCGAGTTCGCTCGAGCGCTGTTCGCTCTGATTGACCGATTCGACGCCCTGGCGCAAGAGCTTGGCAAAGTCGCTGCCGCCGGCGGGTTGTGCCGCGCCGGCTGCGGGGCTTGCCTGCGTCTGTGCCGAGAGCGCACGGATCTGCGCGAGGACTTGATCGATTGCCATTTGACTCATGCTGCAGACCTCTCGCGTGCGGGCGGCGCTATGCGCTCGGCACGTTGACGCCGGCTTCGCGCAGGCGCGCAAGCTTGTGGCGCAGCGTGCGCGGGCTGATGCCGAGGCGTTCGGCAACCGCGCGGCGACTGGTATCGCCGCCGCGCAGCGCATCGAGGATCAGTTGCCGCTCGGTGTGATTGAGTGAAGCGGCAAGGCCGCTCGGCTCGGGCTTCTCCTGGGAAGCTTGGGGCGCGGGCTCGTTCAGGAGTTCGAACTGGATGTGCTCTGGCTCGATCACGGGCCCGTTCACCAGAATGCGTGCCCGCTGCAAGAGGTTATCGAGCTCGCGCACATTGCCCGGCCAGGAATAGGTGAGGAGCAGGTGGGCAGCGGCGGCGCTCAACGCGGGAACGCGCTCACCGGGGCGGCAGCGCGCCGCAAGCAATTGCATCGCCAGCGGCAGCACGTCGTCGCGGCGTTCGCGCAGCGGCGTCACCGCGAGCGGGAACACTGCGAGTCTGTAGTACAGGTCTTCGCGGAAGCGCCCGGCGGCGACCTCCGCGCGCAGGCGCCGGTTGGTGGTTGCGAGCACGCGCACGTCGAGCGCGACCGGCGTGCGTCCGCCCAAGCGCTCGACCTCGCGCTCCTGCAGCACACGCAGGATCTTGGCCTGCAGGCCGAGCGGCATCTCAGTCACTTCATCGAGAAGCAGCGTGCCCGCCTGCGCCTGCTCGAATTTGCCGGGATGCGCCGCGTGGGCTCCGGTGAACGCGCCGCGCTCGTAGCCAAAGAGCATGGCCTCGAGCATGTTCTCGGGGATCGCGGCGCAGTTGACGGCGACGAAGGCGGCATGCGCGCGCAGCGAATAGCGATGGATGAAGCGCGCGAGCACTTCCTTGCCGGTCCCGGACTCGCCGACAATCAGCACGGTGCAGTCGCTCGCCGCGACGCGCCGGGCAAGCTCTGCCAAACGTTGTGATGCGGCCGCGTACGCAACGAGTTCGTGCGTCTCGCGCCCGGCACTCGCGGCAGCTTCCGGCGCTGGGGTGCAATCTTCGCTCATTCAGACTTCCGCACTCACGTGGGTGGCAACGCGCAGGGAAGTTGCAAGACTTGTGCCGGGGGCAATTGGCGCCGAAAGCGTGCGGCGCCTCACATGCTGCAGGCTCGGGCGGCGCCGGCCGTCAAAGTTCCGTCGCGACGTCGCCGCCGGGCATGCCGAGTTTGCGCAGCTTCTCCACGAGCGTCGTGCGCCGCAGACACAGCAGGCGCGCCGCGTGCGCAACGACGCCGCCGGCGCGCGCCAGCGCCTTTTCCACCAGCTGGCGCTCGATGGCGAGCAGATGTGCGCGCAGGTCAAGTCCGTCCGCGGGCAATTCGGCCGTAACCTCAGCCTCCGGCTCCTGCGCCGGCTCCCCAGTTGCGAGCGCGGCCGTCTCCGCGGCGCGTGTCTGTGCCGATTCGAGCAGTGCATCCACCGCGCGCGCATCGAGGAACTCGGGTTGCGGCCAATCAAGAAGACTGCCCACGGGAAGATACTTGCGCGGCAGGTCCGCGACCTCGAGCACGCGCCCGCAGCCGATGATCGAGAGCCGTTCGACGAGATTGGCGAGCTCGCGCACATTGCCCGGCCAGCGATACTGCGCGAGCGCCGCGAGCGCCGGCGCCGAGAACTGCACGTGACCGCGGCCGGCAGCGAGATTGTGCGCCACGAAATCGCGCACGAGGAGGGGCAGATCCTCGATGCGCGCACGCAGTGGCGGCATCTCCACCGGAAAGACGTTTAGACGATGGTAGAGATCCTCGCGGAACGTGCCCTGCGCGATGGAGCTTTCAAGATCGCGATGCGTGGCAGCGATGATGCGCACGTTGCAGCGCGTCGGCACGTGATTGCCGACACGCTCGAAGACGCGCTCCTGCAGCACGCGCAGCAGCTTCACCTGCATGGTCGGGCTCATGTCGCCGATTTCATCCAGGAACAGCGTGCCGCCCTCGGCGACCTCGAAGCGCCCCTTGCGTGCGGCCACCGCGCCCGTAAACGCGCCCTTCTCGTGGCCAAAGAGCTCGCTTTCCAGAAGATCCGCGGGAATGGCGCCGCAATTGACCGCGGCAAACGGGCGCTGGCGCCGCGGGCTCAACTCATGGATCGCGCGCGCCGCAACCTCTTTGCCGGTTCCGGACTCCCCGAGAATGAGCACGGTCGAGTCGTATGCTGCGACCTGGCGCAAAAGACCAATAACTTCGCGGATCTGCGCCGATGCGCCGGTGGGTAGGCTCACGCGTGCAGTCTCATCGGCGCTTACGAGCCGCATGGGGCTCAACATCTTCTCGCCACGCCGTCCGCCAAGCACGGGCGTGCTTTCTTGTGCTGTCGTCATTATCACTCCACATCATCAGGGCCGCTGTCGTGATGCGCACCCCCCGCGTGGATATTGTTGAACGGCACGCGGCAAATTATTGTGAAGCGAATCCGAAGTTGCGCGCGTCGTCGCTGTGACAGGCGTGAACGCGGTCACAATCTGCGGTATTGACTTTTCTATTGGCCGCGCCGCGGCTGACGTGTACCGGCGATCTGGCGCCGATGCCGGCGGAACGAAAGCTTTTCGAGCAAATCCGCAGTGGCTTCACCCGGCGGCAGAAAGCGCGTCTTGATGTCGCCGTCGGAGGATACGTTGGTGACCCGCCCGATGAGCCGCAGCGGCTCGGGCAGGCAGTCGCGCAGATAGATTTCGAGCGTCCCCTGCGAGCCGGGCTTCGGATACGGAGCCGCGCCGCGCCAGGTCGCGCCGAGCGCGTTGAAGCGGATCATCGTTGTCGGCGGCCGCGGTTGGTTGCTGGCAAGGAGTCGGCCGACGAGATCCAAAAGCACGTTGATCTTCAGATCGATGCGCAGCAGGTCGGCCGCGTGGGGCGCGTTTTCGTCGGGCTTTTCGACGTGCCCGTGTTCCTCGATGGCGGCGCAGGACTGCAGCACCCGCACATTGGCGTCGCTGAAAGCGGCGCTAAGATCCGCATCGAGGCTGTCGGGAAGCGGCCGCCACGCCACCGGCAGCATGTCCTGGTAGGCGAGCTCCTCATAAAGAACGATAGTGTCGGAACCGTCGTACATCGAAGCATTGGCCTGTGGCTGCGGCAATGTTGTGCTACTTGGCAGCCGGACGCAACGTATGCTCCTGCGCGGGTAGGGCGATCCAGGCGGCGCGGATCTCATTCAGCAGGTGCGCGGTCTCGTCGATGATCTCCGGGCGATGCTGCTCATTCGCCATGAGCAGCTGACGCGTCATGTAGTCGTACAGGTCATCAAGATGCGTCGCGATGGCAGCGCCAGATTCCAGGTCGAGTCCGGCGCGCAGCTCATCGAAGACGGAGATCGCCGCGTGAACGAGCTCACGCTGGCGGCTGTTTTCCGCGCCGATCTCGTGCCGGATACACATGCGCGCCTGTCCCAGGCGTTCCAGCGCGCCGTCCATGAGCATGAGCACGAGGCGGTGCGGGTCGTCCGCCGGGATGGCGCCATGGGGTGCGACGGCGTGATATTCGGCGAGCGATGACGGGCGAGGGTAGGCGCTCATGGCAGCGGTAACGGCGCGCGCGCGCCGGACTTGAGCCGGCCCGGACGGGGAAAGGCTACTTCAGGCTGTCGGTGCCGGTTGCGCTGCCAAATTGCGTGACATTGTTCGCCTTCTCGTCCACGAAGAAGCGGCGCACCATCATCGCTTGCTGCAATTTTCCCTTGCGCACGTAGGCCTCGTAGAGCAGGTCCTTCATGATCTCCAGCAGCACGCCCGCGGCGTAGCTATCAAGGAGCGGCGCATTGGGGCGCGGGTCGGAGTCGTTGCCGAAGAGCACGCTCTTGATGCGCGTGAATGTCTCGATGTCGAGCTCGGCCATAGCGCGCACCGTGTTGAGCTCGTCGTAGAGCCGCAATCTGCCCGTTTCGCCGAGGTCGGCGAACACCGCCTGGGCGCTGCGGCGGCACATCGATGCAAACGCATTGAACGCGCCGCTCGAATAGCAGGTGAGCGCCTCTTTGAAGTACAGCTCGACCTCCTCCGGCAGATGCATGAAGGCGAAGGTCTCGCGCGGCCGTTCGATTTCATTGAACTGCGGGGCGAGCTCGACACGATTCGCGCCGTACATGCGCGCCGTGAAGCGCAGGAAAATCGGGGCCAGGCATGCATCGCAGCGATACACGAGTCCGACGTGCTTGGGTTTGTGCGCCTGCAGATCCTCGAATCCCGGAACCGCGACCGGCGTGATGTGCGCAGTTATCAGGCAGTGCGGGCAGACCAGGGCCAGGCTCTGCTCCTGGTCGTGCACGATTCGGCTCGCTGCATCTATGTATACGGACATGCTCGTGGTGCGGCGCGTATCGTTATTGGGTTGCGCGCTGCAGCTAGAATTCTAGCGCATCGACGCATGCCCAACAGGGCGTCAATTATGGTGCGACATAATCCCAGGAAACGCCAGGATTTGATCGGCGATGGCACGGTAATCGCCGCCGAAGCGGTGGCCACTGCCGATAAGCGCACCCCGGCCCATCCGCGCATCTGCGCCAGCGCCATGAGCAGCGTGACTGCGGCGGCGCATGAGCGCGCAGCGCTCATCTGGCAAAGAGTTCCTTCATGCCGCCGGAGATCAGCACCGAGACGTCAACCAGGATGCGCGGCAGGGCGATGCCGCCGGGTGCAACCAGATATTTTGGCACCCAGGTCGGATCGAACTTCGCCTTGTAGCGTCGCAGCCCGTCGAAGTTGTAGAAATGTTCGCCCTGGCGAAACACAAAGTTCCCGACCCGGTGCCAGGCAGGCGCGAGCGGATGGTTCTCAAGCCCGGCGAGCGGCGCCATCCCTAAGTTGAACCAGCGGTAGCCGTGCGCGCGCCCCCAGAGCATGAGCTCGATGAACATGTAGTCCATGGCGCCGCGCGGCGCATCGGGACCAAAGCGCATGAGATCGATGGAGAGCTCTTCCTTCGAGCCGGTGTTCCACAGGTTGGCAAACGCGGAAATGTTGCCTTCCGAGCGCACCAGGACGGTTGCGAAGTTGCTCATGTACTCTTCCGAGAAAGCACCCACCGAAAAGCGCTTTTCGGCAACCGATTTGCGCGTCAGCCACGAGTCGGATATGCGCCGCAGTTCCGGCAGCACCTGCGCAATGCGCTCCGGCGGCAGGACCTCGAAACTTGCCCCGTCGCGCTCCGCACGCCGCCATGCCTGGCGCAGGTCGGCGCGCGCCGCGCCCTCCAGTGAGAAACCCGGCAGCAGCACCCGGGCTTCCTCACCGATTTTCAATGCGGCGAGGCCGAGATCGATGTACAGCGGCAGGCAGTCAGCACTCGCCTGATAGAAGACGGTGCGGCCGCCGTGATGATCGGACAGCTCGCGAAAGCGCCACACCAGGTCCTCCGAACACGCTGCCGGGCCGATCGGGTCGCCGAGCGCGATCCAGCTGCGGCCCGCGACCTGGTACATGATGAAGGCGTCGCCGCCGTCACTGAAGAGGAGGCGTTTATCTCCGCTCAGAGCGGCATTGGCGACCGTCAAATCTGAGCTTGCGATGATGCGGCGCGCCTGTTCGAGATCCTTGGCGTCGGCAACGCCAGGCTCAGGCCGCGCGGGCTGCAGCACGTTCAACAACAGGTACGCCGTGGCGAGCACGACCACCAGAAAGGTTGCGCGCAGGGTGCGCGGAGCGTTCGCATCCATGGCAAAGGTCCACAACAGGTCATTGGAGAATTCGATGTGGCGGAATGCGAGAAACGAAACCCAGATGGCGGTAGCGATGACTCCGGCAATGCTGACTGCCCAGATGGGCGTGAAGCGCTCGTCCAGAATTGACGTCGGCCGGTAGAATGCCCGGCGCCCGAGCACCAGCACTGCAAGGACGATCGCAAGGACCGTAGCCTCCTCAAAGTCGAGGCCCTTCAGGAGCGAGGCGGCAATTCCCGCCGCGAGCAGCCAAAACGAGATGTGATAGGCGGCCTGCACGCGCCGAAACAGCGCGCGCGATAGCACCAGGAGCCCCAGGCCGATGACACTGCCGGCTAGATGCGATAGCTCGAGGATCGCAAGCGGCACGATATCGCGCAGCATGGTAAGCCGCGCATCCATGCTGGGAGTCGCGCCGGAGACGAGCAGAATGAAGCCGGCGAGGAAGGTTAAAGTCCCGGCCACCTGCGGCACCACGGGTGCGATGTAGAGGGAGGCGAGCGCGTGAGCGCGCGCGAGCGGCCCGCGCTCGGCGCCGAGCTCCTTCCACCCGAAGAGGAGCGTTGCGACCATGAGCGGCGCCAGATAATAGACGGCGCGGTAGATGAGCATCGATCCGAGGAGCGAGCTTGCCGGCACATCGGGCAGCGCGAACACGATCACCGTCTCAAAGACGCCGAGACCCCCGGGCACGTGGCTGACGATGCCGGCCGCCACCGCCGCGGCATAGGCGCCGACGAAGGTGAGGAATCCCATGTCCGCCTGCGGCGGCAAGAGCCACCACAGTACCGCGGTCGAACAGCTCAAATCGCACATTCCAAGAGCGATCTGCGCGAAACCGAGGCCGGGGTGCGGCGAGCGCAGCGCCCAGCCGCGGATCTCAATCGGCGTGCGGCCGAGGATGCACCAGGTTGCGTACGCCCCTGAGCTTGCGAGCAGCATGATCCCGGCCAGCATCGCCCAGCGTGGATCCAGGTGCAGCACGGCCGCGGTATGCGCGGGTTCGAGCGTGAGCGACAGACCGCCGAGCGTCGCAAGGCCGATGCCGATGGTGAGGCTGCAGAAGCCCTGAACCGTCGCGACATCGATCGCCGTCAGACCTGCGGAGGCATACAGACGAAAACGCACGGCGCCGCCGGTAAACGCCGCGAGTCCCAGATTGTGACCAAAGGCGTTGGCAATGAACGAGGTCATGAGCACGCGCGGATAGGCCACGGCCTTGCCGATATAACGCAGGCCGAGGAGGTCGTAGAAGCCGAGCAGCCAATAGCTCGTCGCCGTAAAGGCGAAAGCGATCAGCACGTGCAGCCGCGGGGTTGCGCGCAGCTCCTCGAGAATCTCGCGCGTATGCAGATGCGCGAGTTCGCGATGCAGGACAAACGCGACGACGGCAAATACTAGGAGCGAGGCAAGTGGTCCGATCCAGCGCAGATTCGTACCGTTGGACTCCGTGGTAGTCATTACCTGCTATTGGCGCGCGAGCGGCCGGTATCTGACACGATGAGGGTGCGCGGCTTCCTCGCCCTTCCTGCGCTTGAAGTCCTCGACGTATTCCTGATAGTTGCCTTCGAACCAGACTACTTCGGAGTTATTCTCGAAGGCGAGTATGTGGGTTGCGATGCGATCCAGAAACCAGCGGTCGTGCGAGATCACGACCGCGCAGCCGGGAAAGCTCAGCAGCGCCTCCTCAAGTGCACGCAGGGTTTCGATATCGAGATCGTTGGTGGGCTCATCGAGGAGCAGCACGTTGCCGCCCGATTTTACAACTTTTGCAAGGTGCACGCGGTTTCTCTCGCCTCCCGAGAGCTCGCCGATGTGCTGCTGCTGCTGCGCGCCTTTGAAGTTGAAGCGGCCGACGTAGCCGCGCGACGGGGTCTCGTAGTTGCCGACCTTGATCATGTCGAGGCCGCCGGAGATTTCCTCCCAGACCGTTTTTTTCGCATCCAGACTCTGGCGCGATTGGTCGACGTAGGCGAGTTTGACAGTCGGCCCAACGCGAATCTGTCCGGCGTCCGGCGCCTCCACCCCGGTCAACATGCGAAACAGCGTCGTCTTGCCGGCGCCGTTCGGGCCGATGATTCCGACGATGCCGCCGCGCGGCAGGTTGAAGGAGGCATCGTCGATCAGCAGCCGCTCGCCGTACGCCTTGCGCAGATTCTTGACCTCGATGACGAGCTCGCCGAGCCGTTCGCCCGGCGGAATATAGATCTCGTTGGTTTCGTTGCGCTCCTGAAATTCCTTGGAGGCGAGTTCCTCGTAGCGTTGCAGGCGTGCCTTGCTCTTCGCCTGCCGCGCTTTGGGGTTCTGCCGCACCCACTCGAGTTCGCGCTCCAGAGTCTTGCGCAAGGTCTGGTTTTCGCGCTCCTCAAGGGCGAGGCGCCGCTCCTTTTGCTCGAGCCACGAGGAGTAGTTGCCTTGCCAGGGGATGCCGTGCCCGCGGTCGAGCTCGAGGATCCACTCGGCGACATTGTCGAGGAAGTAGCGATCGTGCGTGACCGCGATTACGGTGCTTGGGTATTCCTCCAGATAGCGCTCAAGCCACGCGATCGATTCGGCATCGAGGTGATTCGTAGGCTCATCAAGGAGCAGCATATCCGGCGCGGACAGGAGCAGGCGGCACAGCGCGACGCGGCGCTTCTCGCCGCCCGAGAGAGTGGCGATCTTCGTTTCCCACGGCGGCAGGCGCAGCGCATCCGCCGCGATCTCGAGCTTGCGCTCCAGTTCCCAGCCGCCCGCGGCATCGATGGCATCCTGCAGCTTCGCCTGTTCCTCGAGGAGCGCATTCATTTCCTCATCCGCCATCGGCTCGGCGAATTTGTCGCTTACCGCGTTGAAGCGCTCGACGAGCCCAAAGACATTCCCGACTCCTTCCATCACCGTAGCGCGCACGTCCTTCGCTGCGTCAAGTTCCGGCTCCTGGGGCAGGAAGCCGACGCGGATGCCGCTTTGCGGGCGTGCTTCGCCATCGAAGCTCGTGTCGATGCCGCCCATGATGCGCAGCAGCGTCGACTTGCCCGAGCCGTTGAGGCCGAGGACGCCGATTTTCGCGCCCGGAAAAAACGACAGGCTGATGTCGCGCAAAATTACGCGCTTCGGGGGCACCACCTTCGATACCCGGTTCATCGTGAAAATGTATTGGGCCACGCGGTCGCTCGCATGCAGCTCGGCAAAAGAGCGGCGCATTATGGTCGAGTCGCGCGGCCTTGGCGATGGCCGCGCAGGGCGCGTGTGCTAGGCTTTGGCCGGTCCCTGGGGAGGCATCGTGGGCGCACAGGTGGCAGTGGTGTTGGGGGAGCGCCTCGCGCGTTACAGCTTTGGCGATCGCCATCCGTTTGGGCCCGACCGGTACGCGGCATTTGTGCGCGAGTTTGAGGCGCGCGCTCTGCAGAAGCGCGTGCGGCTCATCGAGCCGCGCACGGCCACCTACGAGGAGCTCCTAAGCTTCCACACTCCCGCCTACGTTGATTTTGTCCGCGAGCGCTCGCTGAGCGGCCAGGGGTTCCTGGACGCCGGGGACACCCCGGCGTTTCGCGGCATGTACGAGGCGGCGGCCTTTGTGGTGGGCGCCACGCTCAATGCCGTCGCTGCAATCATGGAAGGCCGCTGCCGCCGGGCGTTTGTTCCCATCGCGGGCCTGCACCATGCGGGCCGCGACCATGCGGCGGGTTTTTGCGTTTTCAACGATTGCGGGGTTGCGATCGAGCTATTGCGCAGGCGCCCTGAAATCGTGCGCATCGCCTATGTGGACATCGATGCCCACCACGGCGATGGGGTGTACTACGCCTACGAAGATGACGCCGCAGTGATCATCGCCGACATCCACGAGGATGGGCGCTATCTGTATCCCGGTACTGGTGCGGTGCACGAGACGGGGCGGGGCGCTGCCGCCGGCACCAAGCTCAATCTGCCGCTGCCCCCCGGCGCCAGTGACCGAGCGTTCGATGAAGTCTGGCCGCAGGTGATCGCGCACCTGGAGCGCTTTGAGCCCCAATTCGTGCTCCTGCAGTGCGGGGCTGACAGCCTCGAAGGCGATCCGATCACTCATCTGCGGCTTTCCGCCGCAGCGCACGGGCGCGCCGCCCGCGAGCTGTGCGAGCTTGCCGAGCGCCTCGGCCATGGGCGGCTCCTCGCGATGGGGGGCGGCGGCTACAACCGCAGCAACCTCGCGCATGCATGGGGCGCGGTCGTCGAGAATCTGCTCTAGCAGGGTACAATCCGGGCGGTTACGACGGCGCAGACCGAGGCTTTGGAAAATGTTCAAGAAATCGATGGATATCGCAAGTTTCGATCCGCAGCTCGCCGCAGCGCTCAGCGGTGAGGTACGGCGGCAGGAAGAGCACATCGAGCTTATCGCGTCGGAGAACTACGCCAGTCCCCGCGTGCTCGAGGCGCAGGGTACGGTGCTCACCAACAAGTACGCCGAGGGCTATCCGGGCAAGCGCTACTACGGGGGCTGCGAATACGTCGATGTCGTCGAGCAGCTGGCAATCGACCGCGCCAAGAAGCTCTTCGGCGCCGCCTACGCCAATGTGCAGCCGCACTCCGGCTCGCAGGCCAATGCGGCGGCGTATCTTGCGCTCGTTCAGCCGGGGGATGTGATTCTGGGCATGAGCCTGGATCACGGCGGTCATTTGACTCATGGCGCCAAGGTCAACTTCTCGGGCAAGTTGTTCCGTGCCGTGCAGTACGGCATCCGCCCCGACACCGGGGAGATTGACTACGAGCAGGTGCAGCGCCTCGCCGCGGAGCACCAGCCGCGCATGATCATCGCTGGGTTCTCCGCTTATTCGCGCATCATCGACTGGGAGCGCTTCGCGGCGATTGCCAAGAGCGTCGGCGCTTACTTCGTCGTCGACATGGCGCACGTCGCCGGCCTTGTCGCAACCGGCTTCTATCCGAATCCCGTGCCGCATGCCGATGTCGTGACCAGCACCACGCACAAGACGCTGCGCGGTCCGCGCGGCGGCCTCATCCTCGCTCGTCCCAACGATGAGATCGCGAAGAAGCTCAACTCCCTGGTATTTCCGGGAACTCAGGGCGGACCGCTGATGCACGTGATCGCCGCCAAAGCCGTGGCTTTTCTTGAGGCGCTGCAGCCTGAGTTCAAAGAATACCAGCGCCAGGTAGTCGCCAACGCGCGCGCCCTGTGCGCGCGGCTCATGGCCCGCGGCTTTCCGATCGTCTCCGGTGGCACGGACAATCATCTGTTCCTGCTCGCCCTGACGAGCCACGCCATCACCGGCAAGGATGCGGATGCCGCGCTCGGGCGCGCCAACATCACCGTCAATAAGAATGCGATCCCGAACGATCCGCGGCCGCCGTCGATCGCGAGCGGCCTGCGCATCGGCACGCCGGCGGCGACGACCCGCGGGTTCAAGGAGCGCGAGGTGGAACAGGTGGGCGACTTCATTGCCGAAGTGCTCGAGGCGGGCGGCTCTGAAGAAGTGATCGCACGGATTCGGCCGCAGGTTGTCGCCCTGTGCCGCCGCTTTCCGGTCTACGGTCCGTGACCGGTACAGCGCGGCCGGCGTATGCATTGTCCCTTTTGCGGCCACGTCGAAACGAAGGTCATTGATTCGCGTCTGGCGAGCGAAGGTCAACAGATCCGCCGACGGCGCGAGTGTCTTTCCTGCGCGGAGCGCTTCAGCACCTTCGAGAGCGCCGAACTCGTGATGCCGCTCGTCATTAAGGGCGACCGCAGTCGCGAACCCTTCGATGAGCTGAAGCTGCGCACCGGCATGGAAAAGGCCCTGGAAAAGCGGCCCGTCAGCCGCGAGGCGCTCGATGAGGCGGTGGGGCGCATCCGTCACCAGCTGCGCGCGCTTGGCGAGCGTGAAGTGCACTCGCGTGCGCTCGGCGAGCTCGTCATGGAGGAGCTGCGCCACCTGGATGAAGTCGCCTACGTGCGCTTCGCTTCGGTCTATCGCAGCTTCCAGGATCTGGACGCATTTCGCGAAGAGATCGAACGGCTGCGGCATCACCGACGCCCGCGCGACTCGAGCCGCGACAAGCGCAGCGACCAGCTGCCGCTGTTGCCGTCGGAGCCGGCGACGCCGGACGAGCGCAAGTAGGCAAGCGGTGCCTGCGGAGTTCAACGCATTCGATCGCCTCGCGATGGCGCGGGCGCTTGAACTGGCCGAGCGCGGCCTTGCGACGACGCATCCGAATCCGCGGGTAGGCTGCGTGATCGCGCGCGACGGCCGGATCGTCGCAGAAGGCTGGCACGAGCGCGCGGGTGAGGTGCATGCGGAAGTCATGGCGCTCGGCGCGGCGGGCGCTGCGGCCGAAGGGGCGAGCGCGTATGTCACGCTCGAGCCCTGCAGTCACTTTGGACGTACGCCGCCGTGCGCCGACGCGCTCATTAAGGCACGCGTCGCACGAGTGGTTTTTGCCATTGAGGATCCCCACCCGCAGGTGGGCGGCGCAGGCGCGCTGCGGCTGCGCCAGGCTGGAATTGAAGTGGCATCGGGCCTCTTGGCGCGCGAGGCAGAGGAGCTCAACGTCGGCTTTCTGAGCCGCATGCGGCGCCTTCGTCCGTGGGTACAGATCAAGCTTGCGATGAGCCTTGATGGGCGCACGGCGCTGGCAAACGGGAGGAGTCGTTGGATCACCGGCGAGGCGGCGCGTGCCGACGTGCAGCAGTGGCGCGCGCGCAGCTCCGCGGTTCTCACCGGGGTCGGCACGGTGCTCGCCGATGATCCGCGCCTGGATGTACGCGCGGGTACCGTTCAGCGCCAGCCGCTGCGGGTAGTCCTCGACAGCCGCCTGCGTACGCCGCCCGGCGCACGCATTCTTGCGGGGCCAGGAGAGGTCCTGCTGTTCACCGCCAGCGATGAGCCTGTGCGCCGCAGCGCGCTCGAACTGCAAGGCGCCAAAATCGAGCGGCTGACTCACATGAGAGAGGATCTGGGACAGGTGCTCGCACGCCTCGCCGAACTTGAGATCAATGAAGTGATGGTCGAGGCGGGGCCGACGCTCGCGGGCGCGTTCGTGCAAGCCGGATTAGCCGACGAACTGCTGCTGTATATTGCGCCGCTGCTGCTGGGACCGCAGGCGCGCGCGCTGCTGCAGCTGCCCGAGCTCACTGACCTCGCGCAGGGCAGGCGTTTCACGCTCACCGACTCATGCGCCGTCGGCTCCGATCTGCGGCTGCGCCTGCGGCCTGCGTGAGGGCATAGCATGTTTACCGGAATCGTTCAGGACGTCGGGCGGATACACGAGCGCAATATGCGCGATGGCGACATGCGCCTCACGATTGCGGTGGATCGCTTAGACCTTGCTCGCACGGTGGTCGGAGACAGCATCTGCGTGCAGGGCGTGTGTTTGACGGTGACTGCGCTCAGCGGCCGCAGTTTTACCGTGGACGTGTCGCGCGAAACGCTCTCGCTCACAACATTGGGAGAGCTTGAACACCTCGCCGCTGTGAATCTCGAGCCTGCTCTGCGGGCCGGGGATGCTCTTGGCGGGCACCTCGTGTCCGGCCATGTCGATGGCGTTGCGACGGTGATAGCGGCTGCGAGCGATGCGGGCTCGCGCCGCCTTACGATCGAGGCGCCCGCGGCGCTCGCGCGCTACATCGCGCGCAAGGGCTCGGTCGCTCTTGATGGCGTGAGTTTGACGGTCAACGAGGTCGATGCGGCGCGCTTCGGAGTCAATTTGATTCCGCACACTCTCACCGTGACGACGCTCGGCGGGGTCAAGAGTGGCACGCGGCTGAATCTCGAAATCGATCCGGTGGCGCGTTACGTTGAACGCCTTGCAGCCTTCAATGATCCGATGCAGTAGTCCAATTCAGCATGCGCAAGGATGGCTCATAAATATGGCATTTTCCAAGGTCGTCGGAGCAAAGACGCACGTAATAGTCCGCGAAGTAGAATTCGCATCGCTGTCGCGGCGGTAGCTGTGCAGTCTAGGAATGCAGACGCCGCCTGAGCGCGCCAAGATGGCGCTCGACCAGAAAATACATGGCGCTGGAGAACGCGACCGCCAGCATGAACGCAAGCGCAGCCCGCACGGGCATGGGCGCATCGGTGTAGCGATGCACGATCACCAGCGCTTTCAAGTGAATAAGGTAGAACGTGTACGAGATGAGCCCAAGGAAGCGCACCGGTGGGCTCTCGAGCCACCGAAAGATTGGCCATTCATTCTTGCGGACCGCGCAGAAGAAGATTGGGAAAAGCGCAACTCCCTGCAGGCTGTAGCGCAAGGTCTCCCGGAAATTCTCTGAGCGATAGAGAAAGGTGAGCGCGAGCACTCCAGCAGCGAGCACCAGCACTCCCGCCCACCGAGCGTTGGTGACGTTCACAAATTGGCGCCCTAGCACTGGATTTAACCAGATGCCCATGATGCAGCCGTATAGCAGAGAATCAATCCTGGTGTCCGTCGCGAAGTAGATGTAGTTCTCGCGAACGCCAACACCGAACTGCAGTACGCAGCGCCATGCCAGCACTGCCACGCAGGTGGCAGCAAAGATGGTGCCGATATGCTGATAATCGCGGCGCCGCAGCAGTAACGCGAGCGCGAGCGGAAACAGCAGGTAGAAATGCTCCTCGACCGCGAGCGACCACATCTGCCCGGTGCCGGGGATCATGGTGTCGCCGCCCCAGAAGATCTGGTAGTAGTTCGTCAGCTGCAGAAACTGCGCAGCAAGCGCAAGATTCGTCGGGTGATGCGTGGAGTCGCCCATGCTAAACGGCAGCATCAGGACCAAAAGGACGATATATAAGGGCGGGATAATGCGATAGACGCGCCGCAAATAGAATTTCTTGAGGCTGATGTCGCCCTTTTTTTCGTACTCCTGCCGCAGCAGCGTGGTAATGAGAAAGCCGCTGAGGAAAAAGAAAATCGTGACGCCGAAGCCCCCGGGTATCACATCTTCAAGGCCGCAGTGCGACAGAAATACGATTAAAGCCGCGACGGCTCTGATTCCATCCAATGACGGGATATGGAATTCGCTAGAGGTCCTTGCGGACACTTAAGCAGATCCTGCGAAGGCCACTAGGGTGGCGATCCGTTAATAATTTTGCACTGTCGTTCGACTTTAGCGAGGATTGAAACCGCGGCGGCGCTCGGCGTGAGCGGCCGCGTAGCGAGCCCCGGACTTGCTGATTCCGAGGCGCATGTATTCGCGCACGCGGTCAACAAAACTGCGACGCTGGCGGAGGCAGGAAACACCAGGCTACTGTGCTGATCGATGAGAGCATGTACGCGACGGAGCTTAAACCCCGTATGAATCTCAAGCAACTGCGACAATGCGACGCCGTGCACATTGCTGAGGTGAGCGCGATTGTTGAAACGGCGGCGATGGCGTGTAGCTGCGGGCCAAACCTGGTAACGGGACGAGCAGAGGAGATCTCATGAACACTAAGGCAGGTTGCAGCATCCTTCTGCTGATCATCAGCGGCATCACCGTAGCTTGCGGAACCGGTGCGAAAGTGGCACCGGTCGCCGCTACCGCGGTTGCGCCAAACGCCAGCAGCGTGAGCGGCGCAGGCACGATCAAGTTTCATCCGGGCTGGTATCTCGAACTCGACCCCAGACACAACACGATTGCGAGTTGGTCAAACACCATCGCCTCCTACAAAGGCACGCCAAACCTCCAGGGGTTCTATCTGATTCAGCCCTGGAGCTGGTTTGAACCGTCGCTCAACATATATACCGCAGGCGCAGGCGATTCGGCCCAGGGATTTGCAGCACTCGACCAGCTCTTGGCCGTGAGCAAGGCGAACGGATTTCAGTTCATCATAGGGCTCGACGCCAAGGCATTCGGGGCCATACGCGCCGGAGCCGGTTCGTATGATGTTTTGCCGGCGTATTTTGATTCCTTGGCTGCAGCTGATGGACCGCCCGGATACATCAGCGCAACTACGCGCGCGAGCGGCGATTTGGTCGTGACAGTCAAGGCATATGATCCGGCTGTTACGGCTCGATACAATGCGCTCATGCAGGCCTACGGGCAGCGCTACGATTCCAATCCCGTTCTGGAGATGTTCCGGGATTCCACCGAGTCGGCGAATGGGCTCTTCAACCCGGGTCAGGTTGCACAATTGCCTGCGCAATATATCTCCTGGGCCGCGAATGCACGCAAGTACTTCCCGACGACCGGGCTCAGCCTGACCATCAATTTTATGAATACGGCGGCACAAATCGCGCAGATCTACCAGGGGGTGCTGCCGTATGCGATCTTCATAGGAGGTCCAGACAGCTTTGGAAAGGGCATTAACACGGCCTATACGCCAGGTTCTGGCAAATACAACGGGATCTCAAATATTGTTTTTAATGGCTACATCGACGCCAACGGCGATAGCCCTGGCACCGATTACCGCGGCAAATTGGGCTGGTTCACGGAGACGCAGACGCCGGAGGAGATTTATCCGGGAGGTTCCGGCGGCCTGGCTTATCAAAGCCCGCAGGATGTCTACAACGAAATGTTTGGAACTGCAGATGGCATCGCGCCCGGGACAGTGGCGAGTGGCGGCAATATGCAACCGCAGTATTTCGTCTTCAGTCTGGATGCCGCATGGCAGAAAAAAGGTTGGTCCGATTCTGACATGAAGGCCTTCATTGCCGCGGGCCACCCCGTCAACACTACCCGGCCGGCAAGTTACAATTAACGTTGACTTGCAGCAGATGAAGGGCTGATCCCAGGCGCGGCGCTTCTGCGGCGTCTGCCAGATTTTCTGCAGCGTTGGGCGCCTGCTCTTTATGTCATCGCGAGCGCGAAGCCCGGTTGACCGTCCCGCCGCAGGCGGGATGGTCATTAGGGCTGTGTTGAGGGCAGGATGGCGACCGTCGAGGAGACCAACGCCGTCATTCAATACGAGGACGGGCGCGTGGTGTTGAGGGGACCGGCATTGGCGATCCATGCCGCTACGCTCGATGGCGACCAGCCCGGTCCCGGCTGAAAGTACTGGATGAGCCAGTAGTTCGGATTGACCGAGCCTCCCGAGCCCAGAGCACCTTGGAAGATCTCGGTATAGAGCGTGCTGAGATAGGACACCCCATACACCGAAGGGATGTCCTCATCCTGGTTTTCGCCGACAAACGGCAGGACGTTGCGGTAATCCTTGCCGCCGATAAAGCCGTTGAACACGATGGTGTCAGTGCTCTGGTAGGCGTTGGAGTAGGACGGGGCTGTGCCGGCCGGCAGATCCGTTTTTACGTCCGGGCCGCCGACGCCGATTCCGTAGGGGATACAGCCGTTGAAGAGTGTCGTGAACTCCTCCGAGGTGTTCATGAAGTTCGTGGAGAAGCTCAGTGCGCTCGTCGGGAAGGAGGCGCGCATCGCGGCAGCCAAGTTAATGAACTGCTGCACCTCTTCATCAAAGGGCGTATTGGCGCCGTTGAAGTACTGGTCATAGAGCCCGTTGGCGGTTTCCGTCGAATCGCGCCACATCTCGAAGTTAGGGTTCGAATCGTAGCGGGCACCGTAGGCGGCCAGCAGCTGCTTGTAATAGCTGATCGGCACCGAATCGTAGAATTTGGCGGTCACGAGCTCCGTACCTGAATTGTCGTTGCTTGTGGCGGAAAGATACAGCGGAGCAGCGCCGGTCGAATCGGGGGTGGTGTCCCAGTATGACGGGAACACTCCATAGGATCCGGCGCCGGCGCGATAGGTGCCGAAGGTCTTGGCCTGTATGCCGATGATGAGCTGCAATCCCGCTGACGTGCAGTGGGCGAGCAACTGATCAACCAGATCAAACCCGACACCGGAGCCCGCGCCGCCGGTATATACGCCCCGGCTTGGTTCAAACATGCTCCAGGATTCAATGATGCTGACGCCGACCACGTTTGGCGCGCCCTTCAGAGAGTCAATGATTGCCAGCTGCGACGCCAGACTCGAATTGGGATCGAGTTCAATGTAGTAGCCGGGATGGAACTTGATTGTGGTGCCACCGCCGGAGCCACCGCCCGATTGGGCTTCAACCTTGATTGAGTATGCAGGCAGCGAGGCGCTCAAGCCCCCGGCGCTCACGCTGATCACGATGTTTGCGGTGACGCTTGCGCTGCTGCTTGACGGTGCGATGCCGGAGAGCTCGCCAGTGCTCCTGTCAAAACTCGCCCAGGCCGGAGCGTTCGCGATGCTGAAGGTCAGTGCAGCGCCGTTCGGGTCACCCGCGGTCGGGGTAAAAGAATAATTGGCGCCTGCAGCCACGGTAGTCGCGGGCGTGCCGGAGATCGTAGGTGTGTTGTCGGTTGGCTCCAGGACGCGGATGGCGAACGCGGATAACGTGACCGGCGTACCGCCGCTGCTCACGCTGATCAGGATGTTCGGGAAAGTGCCGACGCTGGCGCTCGTGGGCGTGCCCGATAATGCGCCGGTCGCAGTATTGAAAGTGCTCCAAGCGGGCCGGTTGACGATGGAAAAGCTCAGCGTCGTACCGCCGGAGTCGGTCACGATCGGGGTGAAGCTGTAGGGGTGGCCTGCGACGATGGTCGCCGGAGGCGTTCCCGCGATCGAAGGGGCGACCGGCGCGTGCGGTTCGATCGGCCCTGTCGGCCCTGTCGGCCCTGTCGGCAGGGTCGGGCCGGTCGGCGTTCCTGAGTCGGGCACCAAATCATGCGGCGTCACGCTGATACGGAAGGGACCGACCGTGGCGCGCGTCGTGCCGTCCGACACGCCAATCTCGATTTCCCCGCTCGTGCCGACGTTGGTTGCGTCAGGGATTCCGGAGAGCTCGCCGGTCGTCTCGGCGAAATTCGCCCACTCCGGCTTGTTGACGATGCTGTAGGCGAGCACGCGGCCGTTTGAACCGGTGGCCGAGGGCCTATATGTGTACGTCGTGCCGGCCTCGACGGAGGTTTCCGGTACGCCGTTCAGCATGAAAGGTTGGGTGGCTGCGCTCGCCGTTGCGCTCGACCCTGCAGCAGGACTACTCGGGTCGTCGCCGCCGCAGGCAGCGAGCGACAGGGCCAACACTGTGCAGCAGGCGAGGTGATGGAACCTTGACGAAAAGACCGAGAGTATGTTGTGCATCCGTGGCCCACCCTGAAAACAGCCTAAAAGCGGGCTGCAGAGCGCGGTCACTGAGAATCACGAACAACACCGGATGAACTGACGACGAACGCTACTAATGCTGTAGCGCTCTGCCGGCAACCCCGCTGTCTTCAGTAAGCCGATTAGGCTCTCAAGACCGGAAGCTTTGCGTCCCCGCCTCACGACGGGTTTGCCCTTAACTTGCGGTGAGTTAACCGCAACGAAATTTGATTTGCAAATGTCGTTGTGCACAGACAGCGTTTTTACCTAACACGATCCTGTGCATTCAATTGACGGTGACTTATTTGAAGTCGCCATATTTGACAGAAGGTCAGGCGACTGAGCACTCGCACACGTCAGCATGAGCTGTGCGAGAAGCTATTTGACGCAGGCTGTGCACTGCATCGCAGTTTAAGCGCCGGCGAAGTGCTAACGCAGGCGGTGGACGATGCGCAAATGGCAAAAATGTTTGCGCCTGTGTGCGCCGCGGAAGCTCGCGGGAGCAGCGTCGTCGTCTGTGTGGACTATTGAGTAGAGCGGTGTGCCGACGCGAAAGCGCAGCGGCGGCAGCCTCCACATCGCGCAAGGGATCTATCG
>Ga0302314_10007130_pt1 | contig 20141 bp, 16 predicted proteins | sample III_Palsa_N2_3_FD_200533 | JGI IMG/M metagenome (GOLD analysis project Ga0302314, IMG submission 200533) | Peat permafrost microbial communities from Stordalen Mire near Abisko, Sweden - III_Palsa_N2_3 | ecosystem: Environmental > Terrestrial > Soil > Palsa > Peat permafrost | place: Sweden... | reverse complement strand
GGCTTTCTTGACCGCGACGTCCGGCTTCTCTTCCGACGGGGTCGGCGGCTCGTCCGGCATGCCGCCGGCGCCGGGAGGCACTTGCCCCCTGCCGCCCATGCCGCCGCCGCCCATGCCGCCACCGCCCGGCATGACTTGGGCATCGGCGATTCGAGCCTGCAGCCCGAACAGGGCGAGCGCGGCGACTATCAGCAGGATGTTCTTCATGCGGGGGATTCTAGAAGATCCCTAACCCTGGCGCGAGGCCTCTTCGATTCCGATGCGCAGCGACTTGGTGGCGATTCGCACCTCGATCAGGAACGCAAGCAGCGCCGCGGCGAGCGCGAGCATGGAGAGGATGAACATGCAGGCGATGAACCCCGACAAGTCCCAGCGCAGAAAGGCGTTCACGAACAGCATCACCACCACCAGCGCAATGAATAGCGCCGACAAAATGATGAAAGTGATGGCGGCATTGATGTATCCGGCTCGCCGCTCGAGCACTGCGAGCTGCGAGTGCCAGTCGCGCGCGCTCGGCGATCGCTGCTCGAGCACCAGGCGATCCTCGAGGGCGCGCGCTCGATCGACGATGCGCGCGAGGCGGCTGGTCAGAACGTTGAGCGTCACGCCGATGGCCGAGATGAGAAAGATTGGGGTGAGCGCAACCTGGATGAGATGCGCGATATCGAAGGCGGGGTGGAACGCCTCCATTAACTAAAACGCCCCGGCCGGCGCAACGACCGGACGGGGCGCGGAGTAAACGGACTTAGCTCTTCGAGGGAGCAGACGTCGACTTTTTGCTCTTCTTACCACTGTGCTTGTGCGTGGACTTGGACGAGGACGAGCTCGCCGCCGGCGCGCTGGCGGAAGATCCGGTGGACGGAGCATCGGCAGCCATCGCCGCAGTGGCGATACCAACGGACAACAGGGCAGAGGCGATCAGCTTAATCATGGGGTCTCCAACAAAGGGGTTTACGAGCGAGCGTGAGAATACGCCCGATCGGCGAAAATGATCCGAGATGAAGATCATTTCACGATCCCTCGGGCGGAGCCTTATCGAGCAGCCGGGGTGCAGGCTTATGATGCGTCGACACGTGCCAGTAGAGATATCCCACGATCAAGCAATTGGCGAGCAGCACGAGACTGGAGCCGACCGAAGCCTTATGGATCAGTTCCCACAGCTCCAATGGGATCAGTGAGGCCGTGATGACTACGGTCAACCATTCGGCCCAGCGGCGCTGCATCCACAGGCCGACTCCCTCTACTGCGAACACCGCGGCGTAGGTCAGTGTGATCAGTCGCACCTGATGCACGCGCTCCTCGGAGAGCCCGCTGAACCAGACGATCCCCTTCGTGACGAGATCGTGCTCGAGGCCGTGAGGACGGGCCGACAGCCAGGAGAGGATCCGCGCCACCAGCGTCGAATCGTGCAACTGGACCTCCCCCCAGACTGCGAGCAGCAAGATGATCACTTTGAGCATCTTGTAGAGCGCAATGGTGCGCAGCATCCCAAAGCGCGCCAACGGCGCGGTATGTGGGGAATCGTTCACGCCTTAGGCCCGGCCCGCAGGCGGTTGGAACTGCAGAGTCGCGTCGAGCAGCGCGGGAATGTCGAAAACGGCCCTCTCGTTGTCCATGATCAGAGGGGCGACCCCCGCAGCCGCCACCAGGGCGGCGGGCACCTGAATCCGATCCCGCTCCCGGGCAACCGTCCAGGTCTCCAAGCGCTTGTCCTGGAAGGCTAAGTTCAATGCCCCCCAGCGCAGAAGCGCCGCGCGGGCGAGGGGCGTGTCCCCGCCCCACTGACGCTGGGCAAGCGTCATGGCCGACCCCGCGGCAATTTCGTCCTGCGGTAGCGTCATCAGTTCCTGGATGTAGCGCACCATCTCGTCTGGCGGCACATGCAATGTTAAATAAGGCGCGGCCGCATCGGTCATAGCGGCCGTCATTTTACGTCGGATTCTCCAGGCTGAACATGGCATTCTCATCGTCGTAGGCGAAAGCCTCAGCGTACCGGGCCCAGCGAATCACGGCCCGCAGAGTCTGTTCCGCGTTGTCCTCGGTCATGAAGTCCTCCAGCTCGTCGATGAACCGGCTCTTGCGCGCCGAATGGCTCACCCGCTCATCGAGTACCCGGCGGATGTGTGCCGCCAGCGGTACATAGGCTAGTAGGTGCCGGAGGAAAATGCGCTTGCGTTCGTCGATGTCGGCGTGAGCGAAGGCCATACCGTCCTCGGTCAGCTTCAAATCGCCCCCCTCGAGCTCCGCAAAGCGCAACAGCTGCAGCGTTTCCGCGACGGGGAATAGCTCGTCGATCTCCATTTGAAGATCGGACGCGATTTCCGGCAGATCAGCCTTGCCCTTGAACGGCGCCGCGGCGACCGCCTCCATCAATCCGGACAAGATGTTCGAGCCGACGTGCGGCAGCACGCTGCCGATGCCGAGCCCGGGAAAGCGCTCTTGGCGCCCGCCGGGACCCGCGCCCTTGGGCCGGGCCGTCATTTCGACGTAAATCCGCTCGACCAGGTCGCGGAAACTGGGGTCGAGACGATTGCGCGGCTGCGGAAGCGTTACCTTGATCTCGCTCAAGATGCGGCCCGGATTGCTGCCGAACACCAGGATGCGATCGCACATCAACACCGCTTCTTCGATGTTGTGCGTGACCAGTATGACGCCCTTGATGGGCATGCGTCCTTCCGCCCACAGATCCAGGAAGTCCGTGCGCAGGGTCTCCGCCGTCAGCACATCGAGCGCCGAGAACGGCTCGTCCATGAGCAAGATGTTCGGATGGACCACGAGGGCGCGTGCGAATCCGACCCGTTGGCGCATGCCGCCGGAGAGCTCGCGCGGGTAAGCAGACTCGAACCCGTCGAGACCGATCAAGTCGATGGCGGCGAGCGAGCGCTTGCGGATCTCCGCGCGCGGCATGTTCTGCGCTTCCAGTCCGAGCGCTACGTTCTCGAACACGGTGAGCCAGGGAAACAGCGCAAAGCTCTGAAACACCATCGCGATGCCGCGCGCCGGCCCGAGGACCGGATGGCCGAGGTATTGAACCTCGCCAGCGCTCGGCTCCGCGAGGCCCGCGATCAAGCGCAAAAGCGTCGACTTGCCCGATCCCGAGCGCCCGAGCAGCCCCATGATCTGTCCCTCGCGGAGCTCGAGGTTCATGCCGTCGAGCACGAGGAGTTCCTCGCCGTCGGGCTTCGGAAACGCCTTGCGGACCTGGCTGCACTGGAGCAATGGGCTGTTGTTCATGCCGGTATCCCGTTAGGTCATCCGATATTTGCGCTCAGCGTAGTAATACAAGGGCCGCCAGAAGAGCCTGTTGATCGTCACCACGAACAGGCTCATCACGCCCACGCCGAGAATGATCTGATGGAAATTGCCGCTCGCCGCCGCATCCGCAATGTAGGAGCCGAGTCCTTTCGCCCGGATCTCCGTGTGCCCCCAGGACACGAGCTCGGAGACCTGTGCGGCGTTCCAGGAGCCACCCGATGCGGTGATCGCGCCGGTGACGTAGAAGGGCAGCACCGCCGGCAGCGCCACCCGCCGCCACCAGAGCCACCCTTTGATGCCGAAATTGGTGGCGGCATAGCGCATCTCCGCCGGGATGGTGCTCGCGCCGGCAATGATGTTGAACAAGATGTACCACTGCGTGCCCAATATCATGAGCGGGCTCAGGAACACGTCCGGATTGAGCTTCCAGACGACGATACCGTACACGGCGATCGGGAACAGGAGATTGGCGGGAAACGCGGCCATGAACTGCGCGATCGGCTGCACGATCTCGGCCGCCCGCGGACGCATGCCCACCCAGATACCGATGGGCACCCAGACGATGCTCGCAAGGGTGATCAAGATGAATACCCGCGCCATGGTGATGCAAGCGAGGCCGCAAACATAGAGCGCTTCTTTGATCGGGGTATGGGCGACCAGCACGGCGAGGATGTGCCAGAGGCCCGCCGCGACCGCCACGACCAAAAGCGAAACCCACAAAAGATCGAGGCTGCGCCGCTTCGGACGATCTTCCTCGACCACGACTTTGTCGGAGCGCTTGACCAAGCGGCTGGTCCAGAACACCGTTTTGTGGAACGCGAGCGTCACGGTCTGGATGATGCGCGAGCGGCGCATCATGGTGAGCGCCCAGGACTCCGGCACCCGTTCGTTGGGCTCTTGCTCGACACGGAAACGGTCGACCCACGCGACGAGCGGCCGGAACAGCAGCTGGTCGTACAGCAATATCACGATTGCCATGGTGAGGATCGCCCAGCCGATGGCGCGCAGATTCTTTTGCTCGATGGCGAGCGCGATGTACGAGCCCACCCCGGGCAGCGCCACCGACGAGTGGCCGACCGTGATCGATTCGGACGCGACCACGAAGAACCAGCCGCCCGACATGGACAGCATCATGTTCCACACGAGCGCCGGCATGGCGAACGGCGTCTCGAGCTGCCAGAACTTCATCCAGGGCGAGAGACGGAAAGATTCAGCCGCTTCCGTAAGCTCGAGCGGCACGGTACGCAGCGATTGATAGAAGCTGAACGCCATGTTCCAAGCCTGGCTCGTGAAGATCGCGAAAATCGCTACGAACTCGGCGCCGAGAACCCTGCCCGGCGCAAGCGACAGGAAGAATACGCTGGTGATGGAGATGAAGCCGAGGATCGGCACCGACTGCAGAATGTCGAGGATGGGCACGAGCAGTCGGCCCGCGCGCTCGCTCTTCGCCGCCCAAGTCGCATAGGTGAGCGTGAATACCAGCGAGAAAAACAGCGCCGCGAGCATGCGAAACGTCGTGCGCGCGGCATATTCGGGCAGGTGCACGGGATCCAAAGACAAGGGCACGGCCTCGAGCTTGGCCAGCGGATCGAACAGGCCGTGCGCGGTCTCGCCGAGAAAAGCGATCAAGCCGATGACCACGATGAACGCGAGTACGTCCCAGCGGGAAGCCAGTCCCTTGAGGAAGACGTAGGGCTCGAAGCGTTTCATCGGCGCATTCTCGCAGGACAAGCCGTGAGCTTGCTACCTCTGCGCGAGCGCGGGTGGCCGCTGCAAGCGTGAGGATCGCCCCCTGCGCGGATGCGCACAGGGGCGATCAGGCGCGCGCTTCAGTTCGGCTGCAGGCCGTAGACGTCGAGCTCTCCCGAGATGCTCGTCGAGTTGAGTCCGCCGCCGGTATTGTTGCCACGAGTACCGATGTATACCTTGCCGTTCGCGATGGAAGGCACCGTGAACTTCACGGCGTTGCCCGCGGCGTCCGCAGTCGCGGTCGAGCTGTTCCACAGCTCGACGAGGGTCGTCGCATCGTAGGCATGCAGGACCGCCGCTCCGCAGGCCCCCGATTGATTGGTGCAGTAGGCGCTATTGTCGAGCGCCCAGACAACACCGTTTGTCGTTCCGGTCGCCGATATCGCGGGCGAAGGACCCGGGAAACCGAAGACAGGCGTGGACTGCGCTTTTTGAACGAACTGCGATGGATTCGTCGAGGTTTGCAGCGCGTAGGAAATCAGCGGAACGGGGACAGGCGGCTGCGAATACTTGGCAAAAGAGGTGAGTCCCAGATAAATGGTGTCGTTCCACATCGCGACGGTCGAGAAGATGTGCTGACCCGTCGGGATCACCTGGAACGCCCCGGCATCGGTGCCGCTGTATGCGCCGAGCGATGCCTGGTTCAAAACGTACAGCGTTCCGTCCTTGCCGCCGCCGACCACCACTCCCACGGTTCCGGTGCCCGAGGTTACGTTGGCAAGCACGGCCGCTCCTCCGGCGCCGAAATCGTGGTCGCTCGAGTCATCGCTCGCCTGATCCGCCGGCGTGAAATATTGGGATACGGTGAAGGCGGCGTTCGGCGTCGTCGAATTCGGCGCCACCGACAGCTGCAGCAGCGAATCGCCATAGTCGTTGTTGGGCGCGCTCGCGCTGTTCGCATCGAAGCCGCCGTTGCCGGTGATCACATACAGGCGTCCGTTCGCATCCGCGGAGGGTGCACCGCCCCCCATCCAGATGCCGCCGTACTTGACGTTCGGCGTCACGTTGAGCACCGATACCTGCGTGAATCCCGAGGCGCCGTAGGTATAGCCCATGAGCCAACCGTAGTAGGGCGGCGCGTCTTCGTGAGCCGCCCACGCGATATAGACGGAGCCGTTGATGAGCGCAAGGCCCGTGCGCTGATTTTCATAGCGCGCGTTGAACGTGGTCGTCGTCGTGCCATCGCCGGTTCCGGGGTAAGTGCCCTGGATGAGGATGGGAGAGCTGGATTTCTCGAGGCCCGTCGTCACGTCGATCGCATGCAAGCGCTGGTAGAAAGTCGTGCCGGCCGAGTTCATAGACTTCGACACGACATACAGCGTGCCGCTCAAAGGATCGATTACCGGCGTGCCGGTCACGCCCACCTCGGGGGTCATATCGCCGTAGCCCACGCCAACCAGATAGCCGCTGGTGCCGTCCGGCACCGTGACCTCTCCGGAGTTCGCCCCATGGCTGGCGTCGATGAGGCTCACGCTCCAGAGCTGCACACAGGGATTCGCGTCCGCGTCGAACGCGAACAAGCTGTCATGCGCGCTCGCGACGAACACCACATTGTGCACAGCCCCATTGATGGTGAGATTCGCGGCCCATAGGGGCTGGGCATATATCGCGCCGTCGGCGATGCAGGAGAAGAGCTTCCCGAAGGTCCCCGTGCCGACGCTGCCGCCGGTTCCACCGCTGCCGGCAGTCAAGGCGTATTCCTGCGCGTTGACGCCGTCGCGCGCGGTGTCGTTGCGGTAAGTGAAAACGCCGGCGAGGTCCGTCACGCCGAGCGTGATGGAGCTCTTCAAAGCCGGGTTGGTGATGCTCGTCGCCGTGATGGTGTAGGTGCCCGCAGCGCTTGGCGCCGTGAAAGTGGTGCTGGCGCCGCTGACGCTTTGCGCCGGCGCAAAGGAGCCGCCAGCCGGAGTCAAGCTCCAGGTCACACCCATGGGATCGTTGGTCGCCACCGAGAGACTCGCGGTCTGGCCGAGCGTGAGCGCGGCGGCGCGAGGCGAGATGGCGATGGAAATGATCGACGACGCTACGGACAGGGTTAGATTCACGGACTTTTGTTGCGCGGGAGCATTGCTGTCGGAGACAGTGAAGGTGAGCGCATCCAAATTCACTGCCGTTGTCGGGGTGCCCGAGATCACGCCGCTCGAGGCCGTGAGCGACAACCCCGCGGGCAACGAGCCCGCCGCAATCGACCAAGTCAGCGGCGGGGTGCCACCGGCGGCCGTCAACCTCGCCGTGTAGACTGCGCCCACCTGAGCGCCGGGGAGCGAGGTGGTGGTCACCGCCAGTGCGGCATTGATGGTCAAGGGCAAAGTCGCGGATTGCGTGAGCACCGGCGAGGACGAATCCTCTAATTCGAACGTGACCGACGCACTGGACGCGGCCGTCGGCGTTCCCGAGATCGAGCCAGTCCCGGCGAGCGTGAGACCAGCGGCCAGCGCGCCGCTCTTGATCGACCATCGATAGGGCGGCGTCCCGCCGCTCGCGCTCAAGGATGCCGTATAGGCGGCGCCCACTTCACCGGTTGGCAGCGATTGCGTGGTCGCGATGAGATTGGACGGCGCGATAGTGAGGCTCAGGGTGCGCGCGCTCGATTGGGCGGGGCTGGCGGAGTCGGTTACTTTCAAGCCGATGGGCGCGGCATTCGCGGCTGCGGAAGGGGTTCCCGTGACCGTACCAGCCGCGGCGAGCGTCAGGCCCGCCGGCAGCGCGCCGCTTGCGAGCGCCCAGTGATACGGCGCTGTGCCGCCGACGGCCGCGACCGTCGCACTGTAGGGCTCGCCCACCTGTCCGTTGGGCAATGAGCTCGTTGCCACTGACAGCTGCGCGGGCGGCGACGGAGGCGAAGCGCCTGAGCCGTCGTCCGATGAGCCGCATCCGACGAGCGCCCCGATGAGCACAAGGCCGGCCAGCGACGGCGCAATCGCGCCGCGCAAACGTATCGATACCATGGACATCCCTTGCTGAAGCTTTTAGGAGTAGGACCGGACTGTAGACAAGGTGCCGGCGCTTGGCAGCGCGCCGTTTCACCCGCCTAAATGCGATCTGTCAAATCCGAGGCGCGCGCTCGATGCGCTCCTGCAATTTGTACCATAGCGAAAGTGACAGTGCTGTTACAAGACCGTCCGGCGCCGAAAGATCTACAATATGTCATCCGTTATCTCCGAGCATCCATGCAAAACAGTTCTACCGCCCGTGCGGGCACGCCCTCGCCCGTCGCTTCCGCGGCGGCCCGATTGCCGCAGGCGACCCGCTTCGAGGTGCTGGGAGCGATCAGCTTCTCGCACTTTCTCAATGACCTCATTCAGTCGCTGATCATCGCGATCTATCCCCTGCTGAAGGGCGAGTTTTTGTTGAATTTCGCGCAGATAGGCGCGATCACCCTCACCTACCAGATCTGCGCCTCGGTTCTCCAGCCGCTGGTAGGGGCGTATACCGACAAGCACCCCCAGCCGTATTCGCTGAGCATGGGCATGGCCTCGACGCTGATCGGCCTGGTGACGCTCGCATTCGCCCCCAACTATGCGTGCGTGCTGGTGGCGGCTGCGTTCGTCGGCGCGGGATCCGCGGTCTTTCATCCCGAGTCCTCGCGCATCGCGCGCCTGGCATCGGGTGGACAACATGGCCTGGCGCAGTCGATTTTTCAAGTCGGCGGCAACGCCGGCAGCGCGGTCGGGCCTTTGCTCGCCGCCGTGATCGTCATTCCGCACGGACAACGCAGCGTGGCATGGTTCGCGGTCGCAGCGATCCTTGCGATCGGGGTCCTGTGGAAAGTGAGCGGCTGGTACAAGCGCCATCATATCGACCGCCCTGCGGTCGCCAAGACGATCGCGCCGCACGTGAGTCCGGTGACCTCGCGGCGTGCTGCCTGGTCGGTTGCCATTCTGCTCGTGCTGCTGTTCTCCAAGTATTTCTATCTCGCGAGCATCTCGAGCTACTACACGTTCTACCTCATCGAGAAATTCCATCTGCCGACGCAATCGGCGCAGATGTATCTGTTCTTGTTCTTGCTCGCGGTCGCAGCTGGCGGGCTCGTCGGCGGCCCGGTCGGCGATCGCATCGGACGCAAGCGCGTCATCTGGTTCTCGATTCTGGGAGTGGCGCCGTTCACATTGCTGCTGCCCCACGTCGGTCTCGCCGCGACAGCGGCTTTGAGCGTGATCATCGGCCTGATCCTGGCGTCGGCGTTCTCGGCCATCCTCGTGTTCGCACAGGAGATCATGCCTGGCCGCGTAGGGGCCGTATCGGGGCTCTTCTTTGGTTTCGCCTTCGGCCTCGGCGGAATCGGCGCCGCCGTACTCGGCGCGCTGGCCGACCGCAAGGGTATCGAGTTCGTGTATCGCCTATGCGCCTACCTGCCCCTGCTCGGCATTGCGGCGGCCTTCTTGCCCAACATCGAGAATCGCCGCGAGCGGAGCCGCCCGTGACCCAGAATCTCGTCTGGCTGATCACGCAATATGGATTGCCCCTCGTGGCCATCAACGTATTCGTGGATCAAATCGGCCTGCCGGTTCCGGCCATGCCCACGCTGATATTGGCCGGGGCAATCGCGGCCACAGGCGCAATCGGCTTGACCTCCTTGTTCTTGGCGGCGGTGCTCGCATGCATCGTCCCCGATTGCGTCTGGTTCTTGGTCGGACGGCGCTACGGAATGCGCGTGCTGAAAACACTTTGCCGCATCTCCCTCGAGCCCGACTCGTGCGTCAATCAAACGCAGTCGCGGTTCGAGCGCTGGGGAATCAATTCGCTCATGATCGCCAAGTTCGTGCCCGGTCTTGCGATCATCGCTCCGCCGCTCGCGGGCGCCATGCGCATCGGCTGGCCTCGATTCCTGACTCTGAGCGCGATCGGCGGGGCGATCTGGGTCGGCAGCGGACTCGCCGCCGGCGTGCTGTTCAAGACACAGATTCAATCGACTCTCGTCTACTTGGACCGCGTCGGCAGCGTGACGGGCACGGTGGTCGCGGCGTTGCTGTTGAGTTATGTGCTCTACAAGTGGTGGGAACGGCGGCGCTTCTACAAGGAGCTGCGCATGGCGCGCATCAGCGTCGCCGATCTCTACGAGCTCATCGAAGAGGGCAAGCAGCCGATCGTCGTGGACGTGCGCTCGAACACGGCGCGAAAGCTCCAGCCGCAATGGATACCTGGAGCGATTCACGTGCCGGTGGACGATGTGGGCCGGCACCTGGCGGACCTCCCGCGGAACCGCGAGATCGTCGTGTATTGCACATGCCCGAGCGAGGCCTCGGCGGCGCGCGTCGCGAAGCTGCTCATCAATCATGGATTCAAGGTGGTTCGACCCTTGTACGGCGGTCTCGATGCCTGGATCGAGGCGGGCTACGCCGTCGATGGCACGCAGGAGGTCCGGCCGTGAGCGCGCCCGCTCCGCATCACGTGGTGATCGTCGGCGGCGGCTTTGGCGGACTCGCCGCCGCACAGGGACTCAAAGGCGCGGGCGTGCGCATCACCATCGTCGATCAGCGCAACCACCATCTGTTCCAGCCCTTGCTCTACCAGGTCGGAACGGCCACGTTGGCCACCTCGGAAATCGCGTGGCCGATACGCCAGCTCTTTCGCCGGCGCAAGGACATCACCACGTTGCTCGGCACGGTCGCTGGAGTCGATCCGGCTGCGCACGAGGTGCTGCTCGAGGACGGCGCACGGCTCGGCTACGACTCTCTCGTGCTCGCGACCGGCGCGCGCCACGCGTATTTCGGCCACGACGAGTGGGAGCCATACGCCCCGGCGTTGAAGACGCTCGAGGATGCAACTTCGATCCGGCGGCGCGTTCTGCTTTCCTTCGAGCGCGCCGAACGGGAGAGCGACGAAGCCCTGCGCCGCGCATGGCTCACTTTCGTGATCGTCGGCGGCGGCGCCACAGGGGTCGAGCTCGCCGGCGCGATCGCCGACTTAGCTCACGTGACTTTGCCCGACGAATTCAGGCATATCGATACTCGCAAGACGCGAGTGCTGCTGATCGAGGCCGGATCACGCATCCTGCCCACTTTCACGCCGGATCTTTCGGCCTATGCGCACGCCGCACTCGAGCGCCTCGGCGTCGAAATCCAGCTCGGGATCCCGGTGAGCGAGTGCTCGGAGCAAGGGGTCGTCTTCGGCGAGCAGCGGCTCGCCGCCAAGGTGATCCTGTGGGCAGCCGGCGTGCGTGCCTCGCCCGCCGCCGCATGGTTGGGCGCGCCCGCGGACGGTGCCGGACGACTCAAGGTGGCGCCGGATCTCACCGCGCCGGGCCGGCCCGAAGTCTTCGTCGTCGGCGACACCGCCACCATCGATGCCTGGCACGGCAAGCCCGTGCCGGGCATCGCGCCGGCCGCCAAGCAGCAAGGCGCGCACGTCGCCACAACGATCAAGCGCCGGCTCGCCGGCGACTCCGCGCCACGCCCGTTTCGCTATCGGCACTCGGGCAATCTCGCCACCATTGGCAAGCGCGCGGCGGTCATCGACTTCGGTTGGCTCAAGGTGCGCGGCTACATCGCCTGGTGGATCTGGGGGCTCGCCCACATCTACTTCCTGATCGGTGTGCGCAACCGCCTGGCCGTGGCGCTCAGCTGGCTTTGGATATATCTCACCGGGACCCGCGGCGCCTGCCTCATCACCCAGGGCAACCAGCGCGGCGGGCCGCAGTAGTCCCCGCGAGAATCGCGCTCAGCCGTTCAGCAGCGTCATCATGTTCGGGTGGTAGCGCTGGCCTTGCGCGATTCCATGCGGCGCAGCCGCTTCGATGATGTCGAATTCCGCTGCGCTCAAGCGAACATCGACCGACTCCAGATTCTCCTGCAAGCGCTGCAGACTCGTGGTGCCCGGAATCGGCACGACATCCGGACCCTGCGCCAAAAGCCACGCCAGGGCGAGCTGCGAGGGCGTGCAGCCCTTGCGCTGTGCGATCTTGTTGATTTGATCGAGCACGGCCAGGTTCTTCGCGAAATTCTCGCCCTGGAATCGCGGCGAGTGACGCCGCCAGTCATCGGCCGCAAGGTCCTCCACCGTGCGGAATCGCCCCGCGAGAAATCCACGGCCCAAAGGGCTGTAGGGTACGAAGCCGATCTTGAGCTCGCGCAAGGTTGGCAGGATTTCGTCTTCGGGGTCGCGGCTCCAGAGCGAATACTCGGTCTGCAGAGCGCTGATCGGATGCACCTTGTGCGCGCGCCGAATGGTGGCCGGCGCGGCCTCCGAGAGTCCCAGATAACGCACCTTGCCCTGGCTCACGAGGCCGGCCATTGCACCGACGGTTTCCTCAATCGGGATCTTTGGATCCACGCGATGCTGATAGTAAAGATCGATACGCTCGACACCGAGGCGTCGCAGCGATGCTTCGCAGCACGAGCGGACGTAATCGGGGTGGCCGTTCACCCCGCGGCTCGTGCTCTGGCCGTCGCGTACGATGCCGAACTTGGTGGCGAGGATCACGCCGTCGCGCCGTCCCTCGAGCGCCTTGCCGACGAGGCGCTCGTTGGTGTGCGGACCGTAGACGTCCGCGGTGTCGAGAAAGGTCACGCCCAGATCGAGCGCACGCTGAATGAGTGCGATGCCCTGCGACTCGGTGGCGCCGCTCGTGGAATAAAAGTCCGAGAGCCCCATGCAGCCGAGGCCGAGCTCGGACACCTCGAGGCCTTGCTCGCCCATTCGCCGTGTTTTCATAGAGGCCTCCTCAAGAAAATGCGGGAATCCCTGTCTGTGCTCTACCTAAGATAAGCGCGTGGATGTCGTGCGTGCCTTCATAGGTGTTCACGACCTCGAGATTTACCATGTGACGGATCACACCGTACTCATCCGAAATTCCGTTGCCGCCCAGCATGTCGCGCGCGGTGCGCGCGATGTCGAGCGATTTGCCGCAGGAATTGCGCTTCAGCATGGAGGTGATCTCCACGGCCGCCGTACCGTCGTCCTTCATGCGCCCGAACCGCAGACACGCCTGGAGCCCTAAGGTGATCTCGGTCTGCATGTCGGCGAGCTTCTTTTGCACCAGTTGATTGGCGGCAAGCGGCCGGCCGAATTGTTTGCGCCCCACCACGTAGTCGCGAGCGGTGTGCCAACAGCTCTCGGCCGCGCCGAGCGCGCCCCAGGCGATGCCGTAGCGCGCGGAATCGAGACAGGTGAATGGCCCTTTCAAGCCGCTCACCCCCGGCAGCAGACAATCCTTGGGAACGAACACATCGTCCATGACGATCTGCCCGGTGACCGACGCCCGCAAGCCGACTTTGCCGTGCAGCGCCGGCGCCGAGAGGCCTTTCGCACCTTTCTCCAAAATGAAGCCGCGGATGGCGTTGTCGTCCGTCTTCGCCCATACGACGAATACGTCGGCAATCGGACTGTTGGTGATCCAGGTCTTCGATCCCGTCAGGCGAAACCCGCCGCTCGCCTCGCGCGCGCGCGTGATCATGCTGCCCGGATCGGATCCATGGTTGGGCTCGGTGAGTCCGAAGCAGCCGATGGTCTCGCCGCCGGCGAGCGACGGCAGATAACGCCGCTTCTGCTCAACCGTGCCGAACTGATGGATGGGCAGCATCACGAGCGAGGACTGCACGCTCATCATCGAGCGGAAGCCCGAATCGACGCGCTCGATCTCGCGTGCGATGAGTCCGTAACTCACGTAATTGAGGCCGCCGCCGCCGAACTCCTCGGGGATCGTCGCGCCCAAAAGGCCGAGCGAGCCCATTTCGCGAAAGATCGCGGTGTCGGTGTGCTCGTGCCGAAAAGCCTCGACAATCCGCGGGGCGAGCTTCCCCTGCGCATACTCGCGCGCGGCATCGCGCACCAGTCTCTCTTCCGTCGTCAGTTGCTCCTCCAGGAGCAACGGATCTTCCCATTTGAAATTCGCGGCCGCCATGTCGTTCAAACCCTTCATTCCCAAGATGCGCGCGAGCATCGCATAAACGCCCGCTTCAGGCCATGACTGCGCAAATCAGCTCGTGGGCGGAGCAGCATTCGGGTCGAGACGCTCGGCGTCGCCGGAGCGGTGGGCGAGAGCGTATTGATGAGTGAATTCAGCCCCCAGCAGAAATATCTGGCTCGAGTAGTAGACCCAGAGCAACAGCACGAGAAACGATCCCGTAATGCCATATGCGGAGCGGAAAGCGAAACGGCTCAGGAACGTGACGATCAGCAACTTGCCTATCAAAAAGAGCATGGCCGTGACGATCGAGCCCACCCACACATCCCGCCAGGCGATCTTCTGTTCCGGCGGCACGTATTTGAAGATCATCGCGAAAAGTAACGTCGACAGAACGAACCCGACGAAGGCGTTGAAGCCGAGCACCACGCGCCGCCACTCTTCGGTGAACGCCCCAATCCAGGTGCCGAAGGCCTCCAAAACGGCGCCGGCGGTGAGCGAGACGAGCAGCAAGAATCCTACTCCCAGCAGAAAGCCGAACGACAACACGCGCGTGCGCGCCAACTCCCACAAATTCGCGCGGGCGCCTCGCGCCGGCGAGCGCCAAATGCGACGCAGCGCATTCTGCAGCTCGGCGAACATGCCGGTGGCGCTGATGAGGAGCGTGAGGATGCCCGCCGCGGTCGCATAGCCTCGACGGGTCGCATATCCGACGGTCATCAGCAGCGCCGCCACGGCTTCGCTCCCCGTGTCGCCGAGCAAGCCACGCATCTCCCCGAGCACGTGCGCCTTCACCTCCTCCGGACCCAGAAATGCTCCGGCCACCCAGATCACGATCAGCAAAATGGGGCCGATGGCGAACAAGGAATAGAACGAAATCGCCGCGCCCATGCCGGGCGCGCCATCCTTGAGCCACGAACTCAGCGAGCGGCGGGCGATCCGCGCGAGCCTCATCGCTCAACCTTGAGGTTGCCGGCGTACATGTCCGCATTATGTACAAGAGGCCATCGGTGTGCAGCACTCGGCGATGGTCGGCCGCGTCCTACAGTGGCTTGCTGCGCCCCGCTTCTACTCAACCCCGCCCGCCCGCCTAAGATGAGCATATCGACTGCTGCAAAAGCTCGAGAAGAAGATGCTCCCAGGGACGCCGCAAAAACAAGATCGCATACCAGCCGAAGCGCGCGGTGGCGAACGCCTTTCGACCCGCGGCAGCGTAGCGGTCGAGCGCCAGATCGATGCCCGCTCCGACCCGGCCGCCGGGCGGGGACGAATCACGGCGGTGCGCATTCTCGTTGCAGGCGCGGTCGGCTTGCTCCTTTATGTCGGGCACGTCGCGTTCGTTCCGGTCGCGCTCGCATTGCTTCTTTCTTTGGTGCTGTCCGGTCCGGTGGAATGGCTTCACCGGGTGGGGCTGCCTCGCAGCCTCGGTGCCGCGTTGGTCATGCTCGTCATCGTCGGCCTCGCGGGCGGCCTCAGCGAGTTTCTCGCCGAGCCCGCTCAGCACTGGTTCGCCGAAGCGCCGCACACCGTCAAGGTCATTGCCCGCAAGGTTCGGCCGATGTCGCAGTTCATGAGCCGGCTCGACGATCTGCGTGCCTCGGCCGACAACCTCGCCGCTACCGCCCATCCGGCGCCGGCGCCGATCAGCGCGGTGCCGGCCGAGAGCGGGCCCGCCCTGCTTTTCGACATCACGCGCGGCCTGCTGCTCGGGGCGGTCACGGTGATCATACTCACATTGTTCCTGTTGAGCGGCGGTCCACCGATGCTCGCTCGCATGACCTCGGCGCTGGTCAGCGATCTGAATGCCGCCCATGTCATTTGCGTCATCGAGAAAGTGCGTGCGGAAGTCGGCCGCTTCTACGTCACCACTGCCTTGATCAACGTGGGCCTCGGGCTCGCCACCGCCTGCGCGATGAAGCTCTGCGGCATGCCCAACCCATTCCTGTGGGGCACGCTCGTCGCAGTGCTCAACTTCGTGCCTTATGCGGGCCCCACGGCATCGCTTCTGTTGCTGACCTCGGTGGCATTCGTATCTTTTGATGGAATCGCGCCGGTGGCGGCGGTCGGCGGCAGCTTTCTCGCGTTGGTAACACTCGAGGGACAGGTGATCCAACCGCTGCTCGTCGGCCGGCGCCTGCAACTGAATCCCATGCTGGTATTTCTGGCTCTCTGGTTCGGCGGACTTTTTTGGGGAATCGCGGGGATCGTACTCGCCACCCCCTCACTGGCGGCCCTCAAGGTGATCGCGGAGCACTCGGCGGGCGGTAAGCCTCTCGTGGAATTCTTGAGCGCAAAGACCCCCTGCAGCGCCGAGCGCCCCGATGCGCAGGATGCCGTCTCGGACGTGCCGTTGGCGGCGCGCGCACGTTTTACCTGACAGGAAATTTCCCATGCACTTCGTTTTATCTGCACTTCTCATCTGCGCGTTCGTCGTGTTGCTGCTCGCGGGCCTCGCTAGCGTGCTTCGCGACATGCTCGCGCGCGATTTGCGGCCGCTCGTCATGCCGCGCGCGGGCCGAGACCAGCGTCCCCGGCCTTAGCCGACGGTCGTGTTGAACCGTCGAATCTAGATCTCGATTTGACGCGCGATCTCGATCACCCGTTGCGGCGGCAAGTTGAATCTATCGACGATCTTCGCCGAGTTGCGATATAAAAACGCGAACAATCCGATGCGCCACCTGCTGAGTGCTGACCCCCGCGATTTTCGCACCACGAGATCGCGCGCCGCAATGAACCGCGCGCGCTCGAAATCGATCGGCTGATCCAAACCCGTCGCGCGGTTCAGCACGGCGCGTAGGTCGGGAATCTCGAAAAATCCAAACCGCGCGACGATGAGCCACAGGCCATCGGCCAGTTGCTCAACCACGGTGCATTTGGGCTCCGGTATGCGCGGCGTAGCCTCGAAGCGAATGCTTAGGGCCACGGTTCGCCGCGGCAGTACCCCGACATAGCGCGAGTGATCCACGATAAGTCGCGAGACCCTTTGATTGCTGCGGGTTATGAATACGGTGGTGCCCTCGATCCGAGGGATGGCGCCCGACTTGAGCTTCGCGAGAAAGCGCTCGGCCTCCTCGGGTGTCTGCGTGAGCTCGGAGTGCATGGCATCGAGGCCCTTGCGCCAGGTCGTCATCACCAAAAAGACGATTGCCGCAAGACTGAGCGGCAGCCAACCGCCGTCCGCGATCTTCAGAAGATTCGCGCTGAAGAAGGCGAGGTCGACGATGAAAAAGAATCCTCCCGTCAGGACCGCGACGATGCGCGGCCAGCGCCACACTTCAGCCATGGCCTGATACAGGAGCACGGTCGTGAGCAGCATGGTGGTTGCGACCGCCGTGCCGTAAGCAGAGGCAAGCCGATCGGAGCTGCCGAAGGCGATGGTCGTCGACACCGATGCCACCATCAACAGCCAGTTGACCACCGGAACGTAGATCTGACCATAGACCCGGTCCGAGGTCTGACGGATGACGAGACCGGGAAGCCAGCCCAACTGTATCGCCTGGCGCGTCATCGAGAACGATCCTGTGATGATCGCCTGGCTGGCGATGATGGTCGCGATCGTGGCGAGCAGCACCATCGGATAGATCGACCAGGCCGGGGCGAGGAGAAAAAACGGATTGCCCTTCGCTGCGGGGTTTTCCATTAGAAACGCGGTTTGACCCGCGTAGCTCAATAGCAACGCGGGAAGCGCAATGAAATACCAAGAGCAACGCACGGCGCGCTTGCCGAAGTGTCCCATGTCGGCATAGAGCGCCTCGCCGCCCGTGATGCAGAGGAATACGCCGCCGAGCACCAGAAGGCCGCGTCCCCCGGAGTGCATCATGAACCGTACCGCGTGGCTGGGATCGAGCGCGGCCAATACTCCGGGATGGTGGACGATTGAGATGACACCGAGAAGACCGATCACGGCAAACCAAAGGAGCATTACCGGCCCGAATGCCCGCCCGATGCGCTCAGTGCCGAAGCGCTGACTGGCGAACAGCGCGACGAGGATCAGCACCGCCGCAGGCATCACGTAGGGCTTGAACGCGTCAGTGGCGACATTGACGCCCTCGAGAGCGCTTAACACCGAGATCGCGGGGGTGATGACGCCATCGCCGTAGATCAGCGCCGCGCCGAGAATCCCCATCACCGTAAACGGCTTGAGACCGGGCCCATTGGCGCCGATGAGGGACATCAAAGCGAGAATTCCGCCCTCGCCCCGATTGTCGGCGCGCATCACCAACAGGCAATACTTGATCGAGATGGTGATGATCAGTGTCCACACGATCAACGACAGCACGCCGAGAGCTCCCTCGGGCGTGACCCGACCATCCATCGCCTGCACCACGGTTTGCACCGTATATAGGGGGCTCGTGCCCAGATCGCCGAACACGACTCCGAGCGCGGCGAGCATGGTGTAGCGCAACGCCTGGCTGTCGGGCGCGCGCGGGCCGGCGCTGTCGTGCGCGGCCTGAGGCTGGGCGGAATTCATGCGTTTCACCTTACTGGGTCAGCTGCACCGCGGCAACTCCCGGCCGCTGCGTCTTGCGATTCGACATCCGGCCGACATGCGCTGGCGTCGAGTTCCTACATCTACACGATCGCGTACCACGATATTTTGACCGTCACCACCATGCCCAACCTCTTAGCCGACCGACCCAAGACCCGAGGATTTCTCATCGTTTTGGGCGCACTCGTATTGCTCGGCGTCGTGTTCGCCCTGTTCTTCGACTGGAATTTGTTTCGCCCGACACTTGCCCGGATCATTGCGGAGAAAACCGGCCGCCACACCGAGATCCGCGGAGATTTACATGTCCATCTGTGGTCGTTCGAGCCGAGCGCCGAAGTAGACGGGCTGACCATGGACAATCCGCCCTGGGCCCAGCGCTCGGTCATGTTCACTGCGGATCAGCTCACGGTGAGCGTAAGCCTCGGGCGATTGCTGCGCGGACAGGTGGTGGTGCCTCAGATCAAGGTGGTGCGTCCGGCCATCGATGTCGAGCGCGACGCCAAGGGGCGTGCGAGTTGGGAGCTCGGCACGGAGGAAGGCAAGCCGCAGAAGAGCTCCAAGCCCGTGAAGATACCCACCATTCGGAGCCTGCTCATCGAGTCAGGCACCGTGCGGGTGTCCGACGGCGTCCGCAAGCTGAAGCTCGAGGGCACGCTGAATGCGTCCGACACCGCCGGCCAGGACAACGGATTCGAGCTCAAGCTCACGGGGTCGCTCAACGACAAGCCGTTTCGAGCGGAGCTTCACGGCGGACCGCTCATCAACCTCGACCCGGAACATCCTTATCAGCTGACGGCTCACATCGCGGCCGCCGACATCAAGGTCGATGCGCGCACGTCGTTCCCGAAGCCGTTCGACCTGGCTGAATACAGCATGAAATTCGAGGTGTCCGGAAACGATCTCGCGGACGTGTTCTACCTGACGGGGCTCGCGCTGCCGAACACGCCGCCGTATCGACTGTCCGCCGACGTCGAGCATCGCGGCACTCTCTTCCGGATGGACAATCTCAAGGGCAGGCTCGGCTCGAGCGACATCGAAGGCACGGTTGAGATCGAGACCGGCCGCACGCGGCCGAAGTTCATCGCCAAGGTGCGCTCCGATACGCTCAACATCGTCGATCTCGCGCCAACCCTGGGGCATCCCGCGGCGCCCGCGAACACGCTATCCGCGCAGACTCCGCCGGCCCCCACCAAGCACACACGTCACGGCGCGCCGCCGACCGCGGCGCCGGCGCCGCCGGCCGCCCCGCCGTCGCAGTGGCTCTTCCCCGATGCGGATCTACAGGTCAATCGTGTGCGCGGCATGGATGCCGACGTCACCTACCAAGCCCACTCGGTCGTGGCGCCGAAGATGCCCATGAAGGAAGTGAATTTTCATTTGCTGCTGAACAATGGGGTACTGAAGATCGATCCCCTGTCTTTCGTTCTCGATTCCGGCAAATTCGCCGGCAACGTCACTATCGACGCATCCAAGGACGTCCCTGAGTCGACCATCGACATGGGCATCGACGCTGTCGACCTCGGCCAATTCACGAGCGCGAAGCTGAAACAGCCGCCGCTGCAAGGCTCCATGACGGGTCGCCTGAAAATCCACGGCACCGGCGCTTCGATCCACAAGCTGGCTTCAACCGCCGACGGCACGGTCAGTGTGGCGCTGCCGACAGGCCAAATGAACCAGCCGCTCGCCGAGCTCACCGGTATCGATGTCTTCAAGGGACTCGGGTTGATATTTTCAGACAAGCAACCGAACGTCGCGATCCGTTGCGGCGTGATCGATTTTCAAGCGCAGAAAGGCGCGCTCGAT
>Ga0302314_10007129_pt1 | contig 20142 bp, 20 predicted proteins | sample III_Palsa_N2_3_FD_200533 | JGI IMG/M metagenome (GOLD analysis project Ga0302314, IMG submission 200533) | Peat permafrost microbial communities from Stordalen Mire near Abisko, Sweden - III_Palsa_N2_3 | ecosystem: Environmental > Terrestrial > Soil > Palsa > Peat permafrost | place: Sweden... | reverse complement strand
TCGACCCGGGCCGACTTGAGCTGGGCGTGGCACCGGGACGCGGTGCCGTCGGTCGTGATCTCCAGCCAGGACAGCTGCTGGGTGCGCAGGTACACCGGCGGCATGCCGTAGATCGTGTCGATCGCCTCGACCACCGACGTGCAGGAGCCGGTGTTGCCGTAGAAGCCGTGGCCGTGCGCGCGCAGCTCGGGGTGGTGGGTGTGACCGGACAGGTAGCCGGTGTAGCCGTCGGCGATGAGCTCGTCGGCCCGTTCCCGTGCGGCCGAGTTCTGCTCGTAGCCGCGACCGGACAGGGCCAGGGAGCTGATCGTGGTCCACGCCCGGCGGGAGACGATCGCGATGATCAGCGCGATGACCGCGAGGTCGACCAGCGCGCCGTAGCCGAGGATCTCCCCGTCGTGCATCCAGCTGGCGGTCGCGGGGAACTTGGCCCGGATGTGGCCGAGCGCCGGGAGCACCAGGGCGATCGCGACGACCGGGATCAGGACGACCCACCACAGGTGGCGGGCGAGCTTGCGGTAGACCAGCCGGGAGGCCAGGAACGAGGGGAAGTCCGCGGGGTCGGCCATCTCGTGCGCGCCGGTGAGCCAGTCCCGGCCGAGCCACTCGACCTTGGGGATGACGTCACGGACGATGTGGTGGCCGAGCGGCGTGTCGAGCGGGTTGCGCGGGTCGCTGAAGCAGTTGTACGGGTCGATCTGGTGGCCGTGCTCCACCCGGATCAGCTCGCCGCCGGGCAGCCGCAGGTCGGCGGCCAGGCACAGCTGCGCGCCGGTCCGCTCGCGGACCGCGGTGGCCGCCTTGAGGTCCCAGGCGAGATCGCCGTCGTGGTTGCCGACCGTGTAGATGACCTGCCCGCCGCGCTCGATGACCCCGGTCAGGGCCTCGCACAGGTCCTCGTGGGCCTCGAGCACGTCGGAGGCGGCGACCCCGGGGTAGGCGAGCATCTCGACGATGTCGCCGGCGAGGACGACGGTCAGCGGGTCGGGCTCGGCCTTCAGCCTGCGGGCGAGCACCTCGCAGCACCGGCCGGAGACCACGGTGCGCTGCGGCGGCAGGTGCAGGTCGCTGATCGCGATCACCTTGCCGCCCGGCTGCACCGCTACGTCAAGCCGATCGGTCACGTCAGGCGGTGGCAAAGCCATGGGCAGTCGCGTTCCTTCCCGGGGGCCTGCTTCTATGATGCATCAGCCGGGGCGTCTAGATCGTGAATCGTAAGCGGACAAACAGTAGCGCTCTTCCCTAGATCAGACGGCCCAACTTCCCGCAAGGATCTGTATGAAACCAGCTAGCCGCTGTGCGGCCGGGGTTCGGTGATTTACGTCACGCCGGCGTTCGCTAAAAACTTGCATCTTGCGTCCCATTTAAGGCACACTGGTGTTGTGAAAAGTTCCGGAGCACCCGAGCCAGCCGCGCGCAGCACGCGCGGTCAGGTGGCGCGGCTGATCCTGGAGCTCGGCCCGTGCACCGCGGCCACCCTGGGCGGGCGGCTGAGCCTGACGCCCGCCGCCATCCGCCGGCACCTGGACACCCTGATCGCCGACGGCATGATCGAGACCCGCACCGCCCGCAGCTACGGCAACCGGGGCCGGGGCAGGCCCGCCAAGGTCTTCGTCGTCACCGACGCCGGCCGGTCCGCGTTCGAGCATGCCTACGACGACCTGGCGACGAGCGCGCTGCGGTTCATCGAGCAGAGCCAGGGCAAGCAGGCCGTCGCCGAGTTCGCCCGGCGGCAGGTCTCCGAGCTCGAGCGGCGCTACGCCGAGGTGCTCACCAAGGATGACCTGGCTGGCCGGGTGCAGGCCCTCGCGGACGCGCTGTCCGCCGACGGCTACGCCGCCGCCGCCGGGCCGGCCCCCGCGATCGGCGCGGCCAACGCGCGGCTCCAGCCGAACGGCCAGCAGATCTGCCAGCATCACTGCCCGGTCGCGCACGTCGCGGCCGAGTTCCCCCAGCTGTGCGAGGCGGAGACCGAGGCGTTCGGCCGCCTGCTGGGCGTGCCGGTGCGCCGACTGGCCACGATCGCGCATGGCGACGGGATCTGCACCACCCACGTGACCTGCACGAGTACACAGGGCAACACGAGTACACAGGGCAACGAGAACGAGACAGTACCGAGTCCGGAGGGCTCTGACATATGACCACCACCGCGAATGACCAGCTTGAGGGTCTTGGCACGTACAAGTTCGGCTGGGCCGACTCTGACGTGGCCGGAGCGTCCGCGCGACGCGGGCTCTCCGAAGAGGTGGTCCGCGACATCTCCGCCCGCAAGAGCGAGCCGGAGTGGATGCTGGAGAACCGGCTCAAGGGGCTGAAGTACTTCGGCCGCAAGCCCATGCCGAGCTGGGGCTCGGACCTGTCGGGCATCGACTTCGACAACATCAAGTACTTCGTGCGCTCCACCGAGAAGCAGGCCGAGTCCTGGGACGACCTGCCGGCCGACATCAAGAACACGTACGACAAGCTGGGCATCCCCGAGGCGGAGAAGCAGCGCCTCATCTCCGGCGTCGCCGCGCAGTACGAGTCCGAGGTCGTCTACCACAAGATCCGCGAGGACCTCGAGGAGAAGGGCGTCATCTTCCTCGACACCGACTCCGCTCTCAAGCAGCACCCGGAGCTGTTCAAGGAGTACTACGGCACGGTGATCCCGGCCGGCGACAACAAGTTCGCCGCGCTGAACACCGCCACCTGGTCCGGCGGCTCCTTCATCTACGTGCCCAAGAACGTGCGGGTCGAGATCCCGCTGCAGGCCTACTTCCGGATCAACACCGAGAACATGGGCCAGTTCGAGCGGACGCTGATCATCGTCGACGAGGGCGCCTACGTGCACTACGTCGAGGGCTGCACCGCGCCGATCTACAAGTCCGACTCCCTGCACAGCGCCGTCGTCGAGATCATCGTCAAGAAGGACGCCCGCTGCCGGTACACGACCATCCAGAACTGGTCGAACAACGTCTACAACCTCGTCACCAAGCGGGCCGTCTGCCAGGCGGGCGCGACGATGGAGTGGATCGACGGCAACATCGGCTCCAAGGTCACGATGAAGTACCCGGCCGTCTACCTGATGGGCGAGCACGCCAAGGGCGAGACGCTCTCGGTCGCGTTCGCCGGCGAGGGCCAGCACCAGGACGCCGGGGCCAAGATGGTGCACTGCGCGCCGAACACCAGCTCCACGATCGTCTCCAAGTCCGTCGCCCGCGGCGGCGGCCGGACCAGCTACCGCGGCCTGATCAACATCCAGGAGGGCGCCTCGCACTCCAAGTCGACGGTCAAGTGCGACGCGCTGCTGGTCGACACGATCAGCCGGTCCGACACCTACCCGTACAACGACATCCGCGAGGACGACGTTGAGATGGGCCACGAGGCCACCGTCTCGAAGATCTCCGAGGACCAGCTGTTCTACCTCATGTCCCGGGGGATGACCGAGGACGAGGCCATGGCGATGATCGTCCGCGGCTTCGTGGAGCCGATCGCCCGCGAGCTCCCGATGGAATACGCCCTCGAGCTCAACCGGCTGATCGAGCTGCAGATGGAAGGGGCCGTCGGCTGATGTCAGCGGTATCAGGGGCGGTCGAAACCGCCCCGGTTTCTGATCTCCATGCCCTCGGCTCGACCGACCCGGAGTACTTCGAGGTCCCCGGCGGCCGCGAGGAGGAGTGGCGGTTCACCCCGCTGCGCCGCCTCCGCGGCCTCCATAAGGACGCCGAGCTGACCCAGGCGGGCGTGACAGTAGAGGTCGAGGCCGCTCCGGAAGTATCGGTCGAGCGAATCGATCCGAGAGAACGGGCCGGGGCGACTGTCGCGGGCCCGTTCCTCCCCCCCGACCGGGTGAGCGCCCGCGCGTTCGCCGCGGTCACCGAGGCGACGGTCCTCACCGTCCCTCAGGAGACGACCGCCACCGCTCCCACCTACGTCCGGGTGACCGGGACCGGGACGGAGACCGCGACCGCGGGTCACCTGATCATCGACGTGCGGGCCTACGGCCGGGCCACGGTGGTCATCGACCAGCGGGGATCGGCCACCTACGCCGACAACGTCGAGATCCGGGTGGCCGACGGCGGCGACCTCACCGTCGTCGCCCTCGCCGACTGGGCCAGCGACACCGTCCAGGTCGCCCACCACGAGGCGGTCCTCGGGCGCGACGCGCGCCTGACTCACTTCGCGGTCACCCTCGGCGGGTCCCTCGTCCGGCTGTCGCCGACGGTCCGCTACGCCGGCCAGGGCGGCGACGCCGCGCTGTACGGCATCTGCTTCGCCGACGCTGGGCAGCATCTCGAGCACCGGCTGTTCGTCGACCACGACACGCCCAACTGCAAGAGCCGGGCCCTGTACAAGGGCGCGCTCAGCGGGAACGACGCGCACACCGTCTGGATCGGCGACGTGCTCATCCGCCCCGCCGCGACCGGCACCGACACCTACGAGTACAACCGGAACCTGGTCCTCACCGAGGGCGCGCACGCCGACTCGGTGCCGAACCTGGAGATCCTCACCGGCGAGATCGTCGGCGCGGGCCACGCCTCGGCCAACGGCCGCCTCGACGACGAGCACCTGTTCTACCTGATGGACCGGGGCATCCCGTTCGACGAGGCTCGTCGCCTGGTGATCCGCGGGTTCTTCGGCGAGCTGATCGCGAAGATCGGCGTCGAGGAGCTGCAGGAGCGCGTCATGTCGGTCATCGAGGCGGAGCTGGCGTCATGAGCGGGGGAGAGACGGACCGGTACGTTCGGGCGTGCGGTCTTGCCGATTTTCCCGACAGCGGCATCCTCAGCGTCGAGCTTGACCACGATGAGGTCGCGATCGTCCGCACCGAGGGCGAGGTGTTCGCGATCAGGGACTGGTGCTCGCACGCGGCCGTCCCGCTGTCCGAGGGCGAGGTCGACGGCTACACCATCGAGTGCTGGCTGCACAACTCCCGCTTTGACCTGCGCACCGGCAAGCCGACGGGTTTCCCCGCGACCCAGCCGGTGCCCGTATACCCAGTGAAGATCGAGGGCGACGACGTCCTCGTGCTGATAGAGGAGCCTTAACAGTGTCCACCCTTGAGATCCGCGACCTTCATGTCGACGTGCAGGAGAGCGCCGGGGTCAGCCGGGAGATCCTGCGCGGCGTCGACCTACGGGTCGGCGACGGTGAGACGCACGCGATCATGGGGCCGAACGGGTCGGGCAAGTCCACCCTCGCCTACGCCCTGGCCGGCCACCCCAAGTACACCGTCACCTCCGGGACGGTCACCCTCGACGGCGAGAACGTGCTGACCATGAGCGTCGACGCCCGCGCGCGGGCCGGCCTCTTCCTGGCCATGCAGTACCCGGTCGAGGTGCCCGGCGTGTCGGTGTCGAACTTCCTGCGCACCGCGGTCACCGCCGCGCGCGGCGAGGCGCCCAAGCTCCGCACCTTCATCAAGGAGTTGAACGGGGCCATGGGCGACCTGGCCATGGACCCGAAGTTCGCCGAGCGGTCGCTCAACGAGGGGTTCTCCGGCGGCGAGAAGAAGCGCCACGAGATCCTCCAGCTCGAGCTGCTCGACCCGAAGATCGCGATCCTCGACGAGACCGACTCCGGCCTCGACGTCGACGCGCTCAAGGTCGTCTCCGAGGGCATCAACCGGTTCCGGGCCAAGCCCGGCCACGGCGTGCTGCTAATCACCCACTACACCCGCATCCTGCGTTACGTGCGGCCGGACTTCGTGCACGTCTTCGTGGCCGGCCGGATCGTGGAAGAGGGCGGACCGGAACTCGCGGAAGTCCTCGAGAACGAGGGCTACGAGCGGTTCACCGGGGCGGGGGCCGCGTCGTGAGCTCACAGGCCGTCCCGGCCCCGTACGACGTGGAAGCGGTCCGCAACGACTTCCCGATCCTGTCCCGCACCGTGCGCAACGGCAAGCCCCTGGTGTACCTGGATTCCGGCGCGACCTCGCAGCACCCGACCGTTGTCCTCGACGCCGAGCGCGACTACTACGAGCGGCACAACGCCGCCGCGCACCGGGGCACCCACCTGCTCGCCGAGGAAGCCACCGACATCTACGAGGGCGCCCGGGCCAAGGTCGCCGCGTTCCTCGGCGCCGCCTCGCCCGACGAGATCGTGTTCACCAAGTCGGCGACCGAGTCGATCAACCTGGTCGCCTGGTCACTGACCCCGTCGATCAAGCCCGGCGACGAGATCCTGGTCAGCGAGATCGAGCACCACGCGAACCTGGTCCCCTGGCAGCAGCTCGCGCTGCGCACCGGCGCCACCCTCCGCTGGTTCAAGTCGCTGCCCGACGGGCGCCTCGACGTGGACCCGGCGCTCGTCACCGCGCGCACCAAGATCGTCGCGGTGACCGGGCAGTCGAACGTCACCGGCGTGATCCCGCCGGTGCGCGAGATCGGCGAGCTGGCCCACTCGGTCGGCGCGCTCTTCCTGGTCGACGGCGCCCAGTCGGTGCCGCACCACCCGGTCGACGTCGCCGCCCTCGACGCCGACTTCCTCGCGTTCTCCGGGCACAAGATGCTCGGCCCGCTGGGGCTCGGCGTGCTCTACGGGAAGTACGCGGCGCTCGACGGGCTGCCGCCCTTCCTCACCGGCGGTTCGATGATCGAGGTCGTCCGGATGGAGGAGACCACCTTCCTCCCGCCGCCCGCCCGGTTCGAGCCCGGCGTGCCGGCCGTCTCGCTGACCGCCGGCCTCGCCGCGGCCATCGACTACCTGACCGAGCTGGGCATGGACAACGTGGCCGCGCACGAGGAGGCGCTGACCGCGCACGCCCTGTCGGCGCTGTCGGCGATCGACGGGGTGCGGATCCTCGGCCCCGACACCACCAAGGACCGCGGCGGAACCGTCGCGTTCGAGGTGGCGGGCATCCACTCGCACGACGTCGGCCAGGTGCTCGACGAGCTCGGCGTGGCGATCAGGACCGGTCACCACTGCGCCTGGCCGCTGCACCGGTCGCTCGGCTGCCAGGCGTCCACCCGGGCCAGCTTCTACCTCTACAACACGCACGCCGAGGTCGACGCGCTGGCCGACGCGGTGCGCTACGCCAAGCAGTTCTTCAAGGTCTGAGTAGCGGAACAGTGCGGTCTGCCCCGACGTTCTAGAAGGCACTATGCAACTTGAGGACATGTACCAGGAGATCATCCTGGATCACTACCGGAACCCGCACCACAAGGGACTGCGGGATCCGTACGACGCGCAGGTGTACCACGTGAACCCGACCTGCGGCGACGAGGTGACGCTGCGCGTCGCGCTCAAGGAGGGCGGCGACGGCGAGCCGGTCGTCGAGGACGTGTCCTTCGACAGCCTCGGCTGCTCGATCAGCCAGGCCAGCGCCTCGGTGATGACCGACCTGGTGATCGGCAAGCCGGTCAGCGAGGCGATGCGGATCGGCGACGCGTTCCTCGAGCTGATGCAGTCAAAGGGCCACGCCGAGCCGGACGAGGACGTCCTGGAGGACGCGGTGGTGTTCGCCGGCGTGTCCAAGTACCCGGCCAGGATCAAGTGCGCGCTGCTCGGCTGGATGGCCTGGAAGGACGCCACCGCCCAGGCCATCGCCAAAACCACTGGAGGACAGGCATGACCGAAAACGTGACGGCCCCCGCTGCCGAAGATGCCGCGGTCGCCGCTCCCGAAGCGGCCGAGGGCGAAGTGTCGCAGGACGTCCTCGACGTCCTCGAGGCGCTGCGCGACGTCGTCGACCCCGAACTCGGCGTCAACGTCGTCGACCTCGGCCTCATCTACGGCGTCGACCTGGACGAGAGCCGGATCGCCACGATCGACATGACGCTGACCAGCGCGGCCTGCCCGCTCACCGACGTCATCGAGGAGCAGGCCGGCGAGGCGCTCAAGGACGTGGTCGCGGACTTCCGGATCAACTGGGTCTGGATGCCGCCGTGGGGTCCCGAGCACATCACCGACGACGGCCGCGAGCAGCTCCGCGCCCTCGGCTTCAACATCTAGGCGCTGACGACTCCGCTCCAGCGTCCCTGCTGTAGAAGGGGCGGGTGTTGCGGGCGATCCAGTCGTCGATCACGCCCGGGGCCGGTTCATCCGGCAGGTGCTCGCCGGGGAAGGTGACGTCGACCGGGAAGGGCACGCGCAGCGGAACCGCCGCGCAGGCGCGGGCGAGCGCGTCGACCACGGCGCCGCGGTCGGTCTCGCTTGCCGGGTCATCGAGGGCGACCGAGATGACCAGTCCTTCGCCCTGGCCGGGAACGGACAGCCAGGCCCGGGAGGCGTGCCTGACGCCGGGCAGCGTCCCCAGGCCGTCGCCGGTCTCCCGCAGCAGCGCGGCCGGCTCGGCGGGCGGGTGCCCGACGAGGACGCGGGGCGGCGCGGCCGCCTCCGTCGGCGCGGCATCCGGGGGCCGCTGGCCCGGGATCGGCTCGTGCGGCGAGAGCCGGGCCAGGTAGCTGACGCACTCGGGGTACAGCGGTACCCCGGGCGACGCGTCCGGGTTGAGCGCCAGGCCGAGGCCGGGCGGCAGGCGCCGGGCTAGGCCGGCCGCGGCGACCACGATGTGCGGGATGACGCGGGCGTCGCCCGCGCGCCGCCAGCGCCGCTCGGCGGTCTCGGCCGTCTCCGCCCCGGCCGCGTCGGCCCAGGTCGTGAGGCGCCCGATCGAGGTGAAGCAGGGCACGAAGTCGGTGCCGCCGTAGCGCACCAGGGGCAGCCGGACCGCGGTGCCGTCGGTGAACGGGAGCTTCCTGACCAGCGGCAGCGGCACCCACAGCCGGGTCCGGGTGAGCTCGGCGATCAGGCCGGGGAGCTGGCCGGCGTCCCGCGCGACCGCGCCGAGGGACCGCTCGATGGCCTCGCAGGAGGAGTCGGCCTGGTTCCGCGCGTTCCGCGGCCCGCCCCAGGCGACGGCGCCGGGGCGGATGATCGTCGTCCCGCCATGCGTCATCGCCTGTGCGGGCAGAATGTCTCTGAGTGGCTGCGCGGGGGTAACGCTGCCCTGACCGTCGCCTGGATCGATCGGGAGCATAGTGGCTTCCTGGTTGGGTTGTGTGGCTTAGCTCGTCCGAAACCGTTCTGTTGTACCGCCAGTAAACACGATGAGGCAGTGAGTAGTGAAGAACGTCGCAGGTAGTGGCGGTAAATGGCTCGACGTTTCGCCTGAGCGATTCCCGGGCTGGGTGACCTCGTTCGGCCTTCGGCACGGCGTCGCCGAGGGTGACTCCGCCGCGCTCGCGGTGGCCATCGAGGGTGATCAGGTGACCGTGACCGCGCCCGACGGCGCGGTCGCGCGGTGCCACCCGCCGTTCCCCGAGTCGCTGCCTGCGCTGCCCGCGCTTGACGGCAACTCCGGCGGCACCCCCGACGCCGTCACCGCGGCGATCGCGGCTCACGCGACCCGGGAGCGGACCGTCGGCGTCCTCCTCGTCCGCCTCGGCGGGTACGCGGCCGGCGTGTTCGCCGGCTATCCGCCCGTGCTCGGCGAGGCCAAGGTCGGCTCGCGCCTGGTCCACGGGCGCAGCGCGGCCGGCGGCTGGTCCCAGCACCGCTTCGCCCGCCGCCGCGAGAAGCAGGTGAACGAGGCCCTGCGGGCCGCGGCCGACGCCGCGGTGATGATCTTCGGGCGCGGGTCCCGCCTGGACACGGTCGTCCTCGGCGGGGACAAGCGCGCGCTCGCCGACCTGCGCGACGATCCCCGGCTCGCGCCCTACCTCGCGCTGGCCACCGAGCGCTTCGTCACCGTGCCCGACCCGAAGCGAGCCGTCCTCCTAGGAGCGCCGAAGCTCTACCTCGCCGTGCGCGTCTGGCTGACCGAGCCCGGCCCGCCAGCCGGCTGACCGTACCCGCGGGCCGGGAGCGGCCGGACGAACGGATGCGGAAGTCGGCGCGCTAAGAAACCAACTCCGCGGTCGGGTAAGATTGGAACCTGTGATCGTCGCCAGTGGCATTGAGCTGCGTGCGGGTGCCCGGCTACTACTGGCGGACGCCTCTTTTCAGGTTGCCGAGGGGGACCGTATCGGTCTCGTCGGCCGTAACGGCGCGGGCAAGACCACCCTGGCCAAGGTCCTGTCGGGGGCCGGGCAGCCGGCCGCCGGCACGGTCAGGCACACCGGGACCGTCGGCTACCTGCCGCAGGACCCGCGCACTGGCGACATGGACATGCTCGCGACGGACCGTATCCTGTCCGCCCGCGGCCTCGACGAGGTGCGCAACGAGATGCGCCGGGCCGAGTCGATGATGTCGGACCCGGACCCGGCGAAGGCGGACAAGGCCATCCGCCGCTACGGCAACCTCAGCGACCGGCTCGCGGTGCTCGGCGGGTACGCGGCCGAGGCCGAGGCCGCGTCCCTGGCCGCGTCGCTCGGGCTGCCCGACCGGGTACTGCAGCAGCCGCTGCACACCCTGTCCGGCGGGCAGCGCCGGCGGGTCGAGCTGGCCCGCATCCTGTTCGGCGGCTCTCAGACGCTGCTGCTCGACGAGCCGACCAACCACCTGGACGCGGACTCGATCACCTGGCTGCGCGACCACCTGAAGAACTACCGCGGCGGCCTCCTGGTGATCAGCCACGACGTCGACCTGGTCGAGCAGGTCGTGAACAAGGTCTTCTACCTGGACGCCAACCGGTCGGTCCTCGACATCTACAACGTCGGCTGGAAGGCCTACCTGACCCAGCGCGAGGCCGACGAGCGCCGCCGCCGCCGGGAGCGGGCCAACGCCGAGCAGAAGGCCTCCGCGCTCCAGTTGCAGGCGGCCAAGCTCGGGGCCAAGGCGACCAAGGCCAAGGCCGCGCAGAACATGCAGCGCCGGGCCGACCGGCTGCTCGACGGCCTCGCCGACGAGCGCCAGGCCGACCGCGTGGCCAAGCTGCGGTTCCCCGAGCCCGCCTCGTGCGGCCGGACGCCGCTGACCGCGACCGGGCTGTCGAAGTCCTACGGCTCGCTCGAGGTGTTCACCGACGTCGACCTGGCCATCGACCGGGGCTCCCGGGTCGTCGTGCTCGGGCTCAACGGCGCGGGCAAGACCACGCTGCTGCGCATGCTCGCCGGGGTCGAGAAGCCGGACACCGGTGAAGTAATTCCGGGTCACGGCCTTAGGCTCGGGTATTACGCCCAGGAGCACGAAACCCTGGATACCGCGCGGTCGCTTATCGAGAACATGCGCACCGCCGCGCCCGGCCTCACCGATACCGAGCAGCGGAAGGTTCTCGGCTCATTCCTGTTCTCGGGCGATGACGTCGACAAGCCGGTAGGCGTCCTTTCCGGCGGCGAGAAGACGCGGCTCGCGCTGGCCCTTCTCGTGGTCTCCGGCGCGAACGTGCTGCTGCTCGACGAGCCGACCAACAACCTCGACCCGGCGAGCCGCGAGGAGATTCTCGCGGCCCTGGCCGGGTACCGGGGCGCCATCGTGCTCGTCACCCACGACGAGGGCGCGGTGGACGCGCTCTCGCCGGAACGGGTGATCGTGCTGCCTGAGGGCACCGAGGACACCTGGTCGGCCGATTTCGCCGATCTCGTCGCGCTGGCTTAACGCGGCTTAACGCTCTGCGCGAACGCGGCCGCGCATAATTATCTCGATCTAAGCGGGTGGCCAACCGCGCCCCGATAGGTGATCATTGCGATAGGGGACGTAACGCAATGAGTGCTAATCCTTACGGGAGGTAAAGGTGGCCGAGACCCGCAGGAAGGGCACCCGCGTGACCGGCGCGGACCGCACGACGATGGCGACCGATCTCAAGCAGCGCTACGACGGCGGCGAGTCCATTCGCGCCCTGGCGATAGCGACCGGGCGGTCGTACGGCTTCATCCATCGCCTTCTCACCGAGTCCGGGGTGACCCTGCGGGGCCGGGGCGGGGCCACCGCCAGGAGATAACCAGCAGGGGCCGCTCGCGAGGCGCACTACGATGGTGCGAATGGCGATGGGTCCGGGGTTCATGATGGCGCGCGGGTTTCGCATGGACCCGTCGATCACCAAGCAGAAGCTCAAGCCGGGGACGATCCGGCGGATCGCCGGCTACGCCCGGCCCTACCGGGCCATGCTCACGATCTTCCTGATCGCGACGGCGGTCGACGCCGTGATCACGGTGGTCAACCCGCTGCTGCTCCGTGAGCTCATCGACCACGGCATCCTCACCCGCGACGACACGGTCGTCGTCGCGGTCGCGCTCGTCGTCGCGGCGGTCGCCCTGTTCGACGCGTTCCTCGGCGTGGTGACCCGCTACTTCTCGTCCCGCATCGGCGAGGGCCTGATCTACGACCTGCGGACCCAGGTCTTCGACCACGTGCAGCGGCAGCCGCTCGCGTTCTTCACCAGGGCGCAGACCGGCAGCCTGGTCAGCCGCCTCGATGGGGACGTCGTCGGCGCCCAGCAGGCGATCGTCGGGACGCTGTCCACCGTCTTGTCCAACGTGCTGTCGGTGATCGTCATCCTGGTCACCCTGTTCTACCTGTCCTGGCTCGTCAGCCTGATCGCGCTGCTGATGATCCCGCTGTTCATCTGGCCCGCGCGCCGCCTCGGCCGCAGGCTGCAGCGCCTGTCCCGGGAGTCCATGCAGCTCAACGCCGATATGGGCTCGACCATGACCGAGCGGTTCAACGTGGCCGGCGCGATGCTCTCCAAGCTCTACGGCCGCCCGCGCGAGGAATCGGAGCTGTTCCGGTCCAAGGCGCACCAGGTCCGCGACATCGGCGTGCTCAGGGACATGTACGGGTCGGTCTTCTTCATCTCGATCACCCTGCTCACCGCCATGTTCACCGCCGTGGTCTACGGGGTCGGCGGGTCCCTGGTCATCCGGGGAGGGCTCCAGTTCGGCACGCTCGTCGCGCTGTCCCAGCTGCTCGTCCGGGTCTACGGGCCCATCGGGTCGCTGTCCAACGTGCAGGTCCAGGTGATGACCGCGCTGGTCAGCTTCGACCGCGTCTTCGAGGTCCTCGACCTGGAGCCGCTGATCAAGGAGAAGCCGGACGCGACCATCCTGCCGGGCCGCGACGCCGAGGGAACGTCCCCGGACATCACGTTCGACCGGGTGTCTTTCCGCTACCCGACCGCCGACGAGGTCTCCCTGGCCTCGCTCGAGTCCATCGCGCTGAAGCAGCCCGAGCGGACCGACGTCGCCGCGGGCGTGCTGCACGAGGTGTCGTTCACCGCCCCGGCCGGGAAGCTCACCGCCCTGGTCGGCCCGTCGGGCGCGGGCAAGACCACGATCACCCAGCTGGTCTCGCGCATGTACGACCCGAACGAGGGGGCCGTGTCCATCGGCGGCCGCGACATCCGCGACGTCACGCTCGAGTCGCTGCACGACGTCGTCGGCGTCGTCACCCAGGACGCGCACCTGTTCCACGACACCATCCGGGCCAACCTGCTGTACGCCCGGCCGTCGGCCACCGACCGGGACCTCATCGAGGCCTGCCAGGCCGCGCAGATCTGGGACCTGATCTCGGTGCTGCCCGACGGCTTCGACACGGTGGTCGGCGACCGCGGCTACCGCCTGTCCGGCGGGGAGAAGCAGCGGGTGGCCCTGGCCCGGCTGCTGCTCAAGGCGCCGTCCGTCGTGGTGCTCGACGAGGCGACCGCGCACCTGGACTCGGAGTCCGAGCTCGCCGTCCAGCAGGCCCTGTCGGTCGCCCTCGTGGGCCGGACGTCGCTGGTCATCGCCCACCGCCTGTCCACGGTCCGCGAGGCCGAGCAGATCCTCGTCATCGAGGCGGGCCAGGTCGCCGAGACCGGCACGCACGAGGATCTCCTGGCGGCGGGCGGTCTCTACGCGGAGCTGTACCTGACCCAGTTCGCGGGCCAGGAGCAAGCCCAGAACCAGCGAGAAGAACGGTCCCGTAACTCCGCCTGACCGCCCGGTTACCGGTAGCCCATCTTGCGCAGCTCCTCGCCCGCGACCTTCTCGACGTCGGCGAGCTGGCTGTAGGACAGCGACCGGCGCCAGGCGTTCTGCTCCAGCTTGGCCCGCTTGGTGGTCGGCGTGACCGGCGCGGCGATCTTCGTCCCGATGAACTCGGTGAGCGCGGTGGCGGCGGCCCCCGGGTTGCGGGCCATGTCCTCGTAGCGGAGCGTCTTGAGCTGCTCGGAGGGCAGGGACCGGCGCAGCCGGGCGGCGAGCCTGATCGCGCCGCGCCAGCGCAGCGCGCTCTTGCCCGCCGCGGTCAGGCCGGGCCAGGCCTGCCGGTCGGTCTCGTCCTCCACCCCGTAGAAGGGGTTGGGGAACTCGGTCTCGATGTTGACCACGCTCGGCCGGAACCAGGACATCGCGACCTGGTCGGCGAGCATCGCGGCCACGGTGTCCCGGCCGTCCCGCACCACCTGGACGATCAGCGCGTCGGGGAAGGCGGCGACCAGGGCGTCGGCGCAGTAGGCGAGATCGGGGCTAGCGTCGCCGAAGCGCTCGAGCCCGCGCAGCTCGGCGCAGGGGCCGACCTCGGACGGCCGCAGCCCGGCCGCGGACCGGCACGTCGGCCCGCACTCCAGGCAGGAGGTCGGGCCGACCTGCCAGCCCTGCGCGAACGCGTCGCGCATGACCGAGGCGGCCGCGTCGCCCCGGCCGCTGTAGAGCGAGGGCCGCCGGGCGAACCCGTAGACCGCCTGGAGCACGCACTGCCGCCCGATGGTCACGTGGAACCCGGGGGAGATCTTCAGCGCCCGGCCCACCGACTCCGCGCCGGAATGCGGCGCGCCGATCACGAAGACCGGCTGCGTCACGTTGCGCGAGTTAACGATGAGAATATGGCGCGGGGGCATCTCTGCGTTATCGGTGTAGCCCGGGGGCGGCGGGTGGGGCGGGAATTTACAGGTAATAACGGGAGCAAGCGGCGGGCACGCGCGCGGCGGACAGCGATCCGGTGAGCGCATCGTTAAGGTCTCCCCAGTACCGTACTCTCTGCGCCGACCACATAAGCTACGTCCATGCGAGTACTACCGCGCGTCGTAACCCGGTCCGCCGCGCTCGGACTTGCCGCCGTCCTCTGCTGCCTGACCGTCGGCGGGTGCGCGTCGTTCGACAAGGCCTTCGGCCAGTCTCAGGTGGACGTGTACTTCACCGACAGCACCTCGGTCGCGTTCAAGATGAAGGTCCGCGCCGCTTGTAACAACCTGCCCGACGTGAAGGCCGCCCCGATCCAGACCGGCGTGCCGCTCGCGTCCGCGATCGACGTCGTCGTGTACAACACCGACGGCGCCAACGACACGGACATCGCCCGGCTCGAGGAGTGCGTGAACAAGTTCGCGCCGCAGGTGCAGGGCATCGACCCCGTCGACTCCTCGGATGACTCCTAGCCAGCACCGGGAAGCATGTAACGATCCAGGCGCGACCGCGCCTGGATCGGCTCGCCCCGCGCCGCTGGGCATGCGGATTCTGTCACCGTGTGATTATGCCGAGTCGTGATTGTGAGATAACAGCAAAAAGTCCAGCGGGCTCACCGTCCTGTGCCCCGGCGATGCGGCGTTTATCTCGTTACAACCGTTGCTGGGTTGTTTCCTGCTTTCTCGGTCTGGTATATAGTTCACATCAACCTAGTAAACCGATAGGGAATGGAAGATATATGCGCGCCATCTTGGCCGGTACGGCCGCCATCGTCGGCGGAGCCCTGTTGATCGCCGGCTGCTCCTCGAGCAGCTCGAGCTCGAGCTCGAGCGCCGCGAGCAGTTCAAGTTCGGCCGCTGCGACCGGGGCGTCCTCTTCTTCGGCGGCGGCCGCGGCGCCGGTGACCGTGCGGCTTGGGCTCCTCGCCAACATCACGCACGCGCCCGCGCTGATCGCCCTCAAGGACGGCTACTTCAAGACGGCGCTCGGCAGCGCGGGGTCGGTGACCCCCACCGTGTTCTCCAGCGGCACCCAGGAGACGACCGCGATCCTGGCCGGCCAGCTTGACGCCGCCTACGTGGGGCCGAACCCGGCGATCAACGCCTGGCTGAAGTCCGGCGGCAAGGCCATCAAGATCATTTCCGGCGTGGCGACCGGCGGCGCCTCGATCGTCGTCAAGTCGTCCATCAGCTCGGCGGCCGGGCTCAAGGGCCAGTCGGTCGCCACCCCGTCGCTCGGCAACACCCAGGACGTGGCCGTGCGGTACTGGCTGAAGCAGAACGGCCTGACGACGAACGCGACCGGCGGCGGTGACGTGTCGATCAAGCCGACCACCCCGAACTCGGCGTCCGTCCTCGAGTTCCAGTCCGGCCAGATCGCCGGCGCGTCCGAGCCCGCGCCCTACGACATCGAGATGGTGCAGGACGGCGGCAAGGTGCTGCTCTCCGAGCCGGGTACGACGACCCTGCTGATGGTCACCCAGACGTTCCTGGCCGCGCACCCGGCGGTCGTGACCGACCTGCTCAAGGCCAACCTCCAGGCGCTCAGCCTGATCAAGTCGTCACCGGCCGCGGCCGAGACGGCCGCTGACGCGGAGTACGCCGCCCTCAGCGGCAAGTCGCTGAAGGCGTCCCTGGTGGCCGACTCGTTCAAGGAGATCACCTTCACTGACGACCCGGACGCCACCTCGCTGGCCACCGACGCCAAGGAGGCCGTGAGCCTCGGGCTGCTCGACCCGGTGAACCTGTCCGGCATCTTCGACCTCACCCCGCTGAACGCGCTGCTGTCCGCGGCCGGCCAGTCGGCCGTGAGCTCGTGACCAACTGATGATGGGCATTCTTCACTGATGGGCACTAACTGATGAGCACCAACACGGTGACGGAAACGCCGGCCGGGGTCACCCTGGCCGGCGTGTCCAAGGTGTACGGGCGCGGCGGTACCGCCGTCCAGGCTCTCGACCACGTATCGCTGACCGTCGCGCCGGGCGAGTTCACCTGCCTGATCGGCGCCTCCGGCTGCGGCAAGTCAACCCTGCTCAACCTGGTGGCCGGGCTCGACAAGCCGACCGGCGGCACGATCTCCGTCACCGGGCGCGTCGCGATGATGTTCCAGGAGCCCGGGCTGTTCCCCTGGCTCAGCGCGGCGGGCAACATCGAGCTCGCGCTGCGCGCCCGCGGCGTGGGCCGGGTCGAGCGCAAGCGCCAGGCGATCGAGCTGCTCGACACCGTCCACCTGGGCGGCTTCGGCCCCAAGCAGCCGCACGAGCTGTCCGGCGGCATGCGGCAGCGGGTCGCGCTCGCCCGCGCCCTGGCGCAGGAAGCCGACGTGCTGCTGATGGACGAGCCGTTCGGCGCGCTCGACGCGATGACCAGGGACCTGCTGCACGACGAGCTGGACCGGGTCTGCGCGGGCCGGGACCTGACCGTCTTGTTCGTCACGCACAACGTCCGCGAGGCGGCCCGGCTCGGGGACCGGGTGGTCCTGCTGTCCAGTCGCCCCGGCCGGGTCATCGAGGAGTACCCGGTGCCCATCCCGCGGCCGCGGCGGATCGACTCCGCGCCGGTCTCGGAACTCGCCGGGGCGATCACCGACCGGCTGCGCGAGGAGGTAAGCCGCCATGGCTAACGAATTCGACATTCCCCCGGTCATCGCCCCGAGCCCGCGGTCCGTGGCCGAGGACGTGGGCGTGCAGCTGGCCGGGCTCGACGCGCTCGACCTGGCGGAGGGGGGCCGCGGCCACGGGGACCTGGCGCACCGCTTCTGGCGGGCGCTGTGGCCCAAGCTGGCCGCGATCGCCCTCGTGCTCATCATCTGGGAACTGGTCTACCTCAGCAACTACAAGCCGCACGACATCTTCCCCAGCCCGGGAACGAGCCTGGCGTCCCTAGGCGACCAGGTGAAGACCAGCCTGCTGTGGCACGCGATCGGCACCACGATGGAGCGCGCGCTGATCGGCTTCCTGATGGCCGTGGTGATCGGGAGCGTGGTCGGCGCCCTGGTCTCCCGCATCCTGCCGCTGCGGGCCGCGGTGGGGTCGCTGATCACCGGCCTCCAGACGATGCCCTCGATCGCCTGGTTCCCGTTCGCGATCATCTTCTTCGGCATCAACACGTCGGCGATCTTGTTCGTCATCGTCCTCGGCGCCGCGCCGTCGATCGCCAACGGGCTGATCGCCGGCGTGGACTACACGCCGCCGCTGCTGCTCAAGGCGGGGACGATGATGGGCCTGCGCCGGTGGTCGCTGTACCGGCACCTGATCTTGCCCGCGTCGCTGCCGAGCTTCGTAGCCGGGCTCAAGCAGGGCTGGGCGTTCGCCTGGCGCTCGCTGATGGCGGGCGAGCTCCTGGTGATCGTCGCGAACCAGCCGTCGATCGGCGTGCTGCTCAACACCTACCAGGACCAGAGCGACACGCAGGACGCGATCGCCATCATGATCGTGATCCTGGTCATCGGGCTGCTGGTGGACAGCGCCTTCGGCGCGTCGGACCGCCGGATCCGCAGGCGCTGGGGACTTGTGTAGGTAGTGGCCGAAAACCTTGCGAAATCGTGACGTATTCGCGACTTTTGGGCGCGAGCATGAACGACAACTGTGTAACTTAAACCCGATGTGTTAGTTAGTCCATGACGGGGAGACGACACAGATGGAACACATGGACGCAGGAGCGCAGGTCACTGACCCCGACCTTGACGAGGCCCTGGCCCGCGCCATCCGCATGCTGATATTCACGGCAGTCGAGTCGGGCACCGCGCCGAACGCCAGATAGCACGCCTCCTAAGATCCGGAACAACAACAGGCTGCCCGCGACGCGCACGCGCCGCGGGCAGCCTGTTTCTCGGTCAGCCGCCGGTGACCTAGCCGGGGCCGCGGGCGGTCAGGTCGGTGATGGCGTCGCAGGCGGTCGCGATCGGGTCGAGGGTGTTGGCGTCGGTGGCCAGGGTGCGCAGCAGGGCACGGAACGCCGCCTGGTCCGCGGGGGACAGGCCGGACAGCAGGTGCTGCTCGACGTGCCGGAAGCGGGCCTCCCGGTCGGCCAGGACATCGCGGCCGTGAGCCGTGGCCACGATCCGGCGGCTCCGGCGGTCGGCCGGGTCGGCCTGGCGCTCGACCAGGCTGGCCCCTTCCAGGTCGTCGAGCAGGTAGGTCATGACCGTGCGGTCGATGCCCAGGCGGCTGGCCATCGCCGCCTGGCTGCCGGGCTCGTCGCGGGCGGCGGCACACAGGACCTGGTAGCCGCGGTGGCCGCCGGGGATCCCCTCGGTCACCGCGTCGGCCGCCTTGACGTAGGCGCGGAACACCACGGCCAGGCCCCAGCCGAGGTCGTCCGCGAGCCTGCCGCCCGTCTCCGGGCCGGAGGCCGGCTTTCCCTGAGTGTCCGTCACCCCTCCATCGTACGACCGCGCCGCGCACAAGATAGTCTGCTAGATATATCATCTGTTACGCAGACTACATGGGAGGGGTGACGGATGGCTGACTACGGTCACGACCTTTCGTTCGGCATATTCGTGACGCCGCGGGCCGACGCGGGGCCGCACATCCTCGAGCTCGCGCGGCGGGCCGACGAGGCCGGCCTCGACTGGGTGAGCGTGCAGGATCACCCGTACCAGCCGGCGTTCCTCGACGCCTGGACGCTGCTCACCGCGATCGCGTCGGCGACGTCGCGGATCGGCGTGTTCCCCAACGTGGCCAACCTCCCGCTGCGCCCGCCCGCGGTGCTCGCCCGCGCGGTCGCGAGCCTCGACATCCTGTCCGGCGGCCGGGCCGAGCTCGGGATCGGGGCCGGCGCGTTCTGGGACGCGATCGAGGCCATGGACGGGCCGCGGCGGACGGCCGGCGAGTCGGTCGACGCGCTGCGCGAGGGCATCGCCGTGATCCGGGCGCTGTGGACGCCCGGGCACGGCGCCCGGTCTGCCGGGAAGTACTACTCGCTCGCGGGAGCCAAGCCCGGTCCCTTCCCCGCGCACGACGTGGGCATCTGGGTCGGCGCCTACAAGGAGCGGATGCTCAGGCTCACCGGGGAGGCCGGCGACGGCTGGCTGCCGAGCGCGCCGTACGCGCCGCCCGAGCGGCTGGCCGCGATGAACGCGGTCATCGACTCGGCCGCGGAAGCGGCCGGGCGCAGCCCCGCGGCGGTCAGGCGGATCTACAACATCGCCGGGTCGTTCGGCGGTTCCGGCTCGGCCTTCCTCCAGGGGCCGCCCAAGGCCTGGGCCGAGCAGCTCGCCGGGCTCGCCCTCGACGAGGGCATGAGCGGGTTCGTCCTGATGGCGGACGACGTCGCGACGGTCCAGCGGTACGCCGCCGAGGTAGCCCCGGCCGTGCGCGACCTCGTCGCCGCCGAGCGCGCGGCGGGGGAGCGGGACCCCGGCCCGGGCGGCGCGGCGCCGACCCCGGCGGCCCCGGTCACCG
>Ga0302314_10007128_pt1 | contig 20144 bp, 18 predicted proteins | sample III_Palsa_N2_3_FD_200533 | JGI IMG/M metagenome (GOLD analysis project Ga0302314, IMG submission 200533) | Peat permafrost microbial communities from Stordalen Mire near Abisko, Sweden - III_Palsa_N2_3 | ecosystem: Environmental > Terrestrial > Soil > Palsa > Peat permafrost | place: Sweden... | reverse complement strand
CGAAAAGATCGTCGCTCAGTAAGAGGACCCGCCAGAGCTACTGCCCGATCCCGCCGGCCGATCCCTCGGCCATGATGTATTCAGCCGAGGCGTCTACGAAGTCCTTCTGCGCCTTTGCCAGCCGGGCGCACAGGCTGGTGATGTGGTCGCGCGACTCATCATCGGCCGAGGACTGATCGCGGATCTCGGTCTGTAAGCGCTCGACCTCAGCTTCCCATCCGCGTGCGTTGAGGACGGCGTGGGCGGCCGCAGCCTGCTGCTGGTTGGCCTCTGCAGAGGGGAGCTGGACCTGATCATTGGCGATCAGGCTCTCGCCGGCGGTCAGCGCGGCGCGCTCCTGATCCAGCTCATCGGAGAGGATCTTGATACCGTGCGTCGCGTGCTCGGCCCGATCCTTGGCCCGAGCCATGCGGGCAGGATCGGCAGGGATGGACGCTGGCGCATTTGGCATGACAGGGGCGGACACAATGGCGGGACGCTTCGCCGGAGCGGTCGCGGTGTCCTGTTCGCTTGGCTGGGCGACGGGCACAGCGACGACCGGAGCGAGTTCAGTGCGTGGGAAGAGTCCGAGGTTGATGATGCGGAAGTAGTCGAGTGCGGCGACGGTCACGGCCCCAGCCACGACCAGACCGACGGGCATGAGGATGAGCTTCTGCATGCGCGCGTTTCGAGCGACAATGCGGGCATGTTCAGCCTCCCTGGTGTGCTTGACGATGATGGCGTGCTCGATGTGGGCGAGGCGGCCGGTGTCGGGCTTGGTTGTCTCAGGACCCCAGTCGATTTCGGGAGGCATGTAGATGCATACCCCATGGCCAGAGTCGATGCCACTACGTTTCTAGACGTGCATCTATTGGAACGACACAGATCCTAGGCCAACTAGCTTTATTCTTTCACCCAAAAAGCTATAAGGACTTGCGCCCGCCCGGGTTCGAACCGGGGACCCACAGATTAAAAGTCTGTTGCTCTACCAGCTGAGCTACGGGCGCCTGTCGGCGGGGAATGATGCATCCCAGGCGATGCGCACAACTCGCGATTGCGCCTATCGCGCGGGAGGAATGGCAGCGCCCGAGGGCTTGCCGATCAGCTTCACGATCGCACCCAGGACCTGGTCCTTCGAATAGGGCTTGGGGATGTAGTCGTTGCAGCCTACCGCGCGGCACTTGTCGTCCTCGCCTTTCATCGCATTCGCGGTCAGGGCGATCACCGGCAGACCCGAGGTCTTGGGGTTCGCACGGATCGCGCTGGTCGCGTCATAACCGTTCATGATCGGCATCATCATGTCCATCAGGACCAGGCGGAAGGGGGTCGCCTCGAGCCGCTCGAGGGCCTTGCGACCATTCTCGGCGATCTCGAAACTGTAGCCGGCACGCGTCAGCAGGACCGCGATGAGCTTCTGGTTCACCGGATTATCTTCAACGATCAGGATGTCCGGCATCCAAACAACTCCTGCCCTGATCCTAGGTGCTCCCGCGCAACCGCCAGGAGTATCAGGCTGCACAGGGGCGCACGACGCCCGGGATCAGGCCGGAAGCGCCGCGAAGGCGCAGGCTGCGCTGCTCGGGGCCTGACCGAAGACCAGGGCCGTGACCGCCTGGGCGGTGGCCGGAGTCAGGAGGATGCCATTGCGGAAGTGGCCGGTGGCGATGATCAGACCCGGCCGGACCTGGCTGATCACCGGCCGACCGCCGCTCAGGCGCGGGCGCAGCCCGGTCCAGTGCTCGAGGACCTGAGCGTCGTGCAGCTGCGGCAGCAGCAGCCGCGCACTGCGGGCCAGGCGACCGATCGCCTCGGCATCGGGCGAACGGTCGAAGCCCACCTCGACCATGGTCGAGCCGACCACTACTCCCGCGCCGCGGCGCTGCACCAGGTAGGCATGGTGCGAATGCAGGAAGTGGCGCAGCAGGTCATCGCGCGCCGCCAGGCGCAGCATCTGGCCCTTCACCGGCTCGCCCTGCAGCGCCAGCCCGGTGGCCTGGGCCAGGGCCGGCGTCCAGGCGCCGCTGGCCAACACCACCTGCTCCGCTTCGAGCAGCTCCGCTCCCGCAAGCCGGACGCGTCCGGAGTCGATGGCCTCGACGCGCGCCCCGTAGCGCAGCGCCACACCGCTGAGGTCGCAGGCCGCATTGAGCGCCTGCAGCACGCGCCGCGGATCGACCTGGCCGCCGCCGATCCACCACGCGCCGCGCACCACCTCCGCCAGGGCCGGTTCGCGGGCGCGCACCTGGGCCGCCGACCACCAGTCCACCGCCACCCCTGCCTGCGCCAGCTCGCGCGCATGGCGCGCGGCCGAAGCGGTGTCGGCCTCGTCGATGATCGGCACCAGGCCGCCGGCCTGGCGGTGGTCGATGACCGCATCGCCGCCGAGCTCGCGCGCGAACTGTGGCCAGGCCGCCAGGCTCTCGCAGCCCAGGCGCCAGGCCGCATCGGTGGTGGTCGCCTCATGGTGCGGCGCCAGCATCCCCGCCGCCGCCCAGCTCGCCTCACGCGCCTCGGGCGCGGCGTCGAGCACCTGGACCTGCGCGCCGGCGCGCGCCAGCTGCCAGGCGCAGGCCAGTCCGATGACCCCGCCGCCGACCACGATGACGCGCATGGCTACGGCCAGAAGAAGTAATAGATGTCGTTCGAGATCATGGTCAGGAAGAAGTTCGAGACCAGGATCAGCAGACTCGCCTCGACCACGGCGGTGGTGCAGGATTCCCCGACCCCGGTCGCGCCCCCCTTGGTGCGCATGCCCTGGCGACACGCCACCAGGCCGATGATCAGTCCGAAGAACGGGCACTTGGCCAGACCCATGAGGATGTCCCAGCGCTGCACGTAGATCGAGGTCTGGTACCAGTACGAGCCCGCATCGACGTGCCAGACGGTGACGCACAAGAAGGCGGCGGCGAGGATGCCGATCAGACCCGAGAGCGCGCCCAGGACCGGCAGCAGCAGCGTGCAGGCGAAGAGCCTGGGCAGCACCAGGTAGGAGATCGGGGAGGTGCCCATGACGCGCAGCGCATCGAGCTGCTCGGTGACCTTCATGGTGCCGATCTCGGCGGCGATGTTCGAGCCGGCCCGCCCCGCGACCAGCAGGGCGGTCATCGACGGCCCGACCTGGCTGACCATGCCATAGGTGACCATGGGGCCGGCCATGGCGTCGCCATTGAAGCGGTGCAGGGTCATGTAGCTCTGCACGGCCAGCACCATGCCCATGCTCGTGCCGGTCAGCAAAACCACCGGCAGGCTGAGGTAGCCGATATGGTAGAGCTGCTGGACCATGATCGACCGGCGCGGCGGATCGTAGATCAAACTATGGACTGATGAGGAGCACAGCCGCCCGGCTTCCCCGGTGGCGATGAGGAAGGACAGGCAGCGGCGCCCGAGCCGGGCGAGCATGCTCTCGGCATTGCGCCGGGTGCGGATCAGGGTGAAGGGATTGATGATCACCGGTCGCGTTGTACGCGCCCAGCCGGCCTGGGAAGGACTACGCGGCCAACACTGTTCCTGGCACGTCCATGCAGCCCAGGCTACACTGCCGCGATGGTCAGCGCCGTGCCCGAACTGCGCATCTGGCTGATCGACGACACGCTCGACCACCTGCGCGTCGCGGATGCCACCGTCCGGCTCTTCCCGGGCCTGACCTTCCAGGGCTTCAGCGAGCCGGTCGGCGCGCTGGCGATGTATGCGCGCCTGACCCGTGAGCAGCCGGCGCTCCTGCCGCGCATAGTGCTCATGGACTACTACCTCGGCACGGCGCGCGGCGATCGCGTGACCCGCGAGCTGCGCGCGCTGCAGGATCCGGCGGCGGCGCTGATCATCGTCGGCTACTCCTCGGTCGCCTCCTGTTCGGAGCGCATCGTCGTCGCCGGGGCCAACCTGGTGGTGCGCAAGACCGCCGACCGCAGCGGGCGCAATCCGCACCTGGCGCGCTACCTCGAGCAGTACCTCAGCGCCACCACGCGGCCAGGAGCACCCCGCTAGAGCGCTGGCGCGCTACGCTGACGCGTTCAGCGCACCGCCCCCGGCTGGCGATTGTCTCGGGCCGCGACCAGGCAGCATGGGACCCATGTCCCTGCTCGGCATGACCTTTGCCGACTTCAGCGCCTGGGTCGGCAGGCAGATCGGCCACGACGCGCGCGTCCATGGTCCGCTCTATACCCAGCTCATGCGCCGCGGCCGCTTCGCGCCGCGCGACCTGGCCCTGTGGCCGAGCCTGCCCGTCGGCACCCAGGAGCGCCTCACCGCGCTGACTCCCGACCTGGAGCTGCCCAGCGTCGTCGAGAGCCAGACCAGCAGCGACGCCGCCGGCGTGGCTACGCGCAAGTTCGTGCTGCGCCTGCATGACCAGGCCCTGGTCGAGACGGTGCTGATCCCGATGCAGGGTGGCCACCACTATACGGTCTGCGTCTCCGCCCAGGTCGGCTGCCGCATGGGCTGCAGCTTCTGTCATACCGCGCGCATGGGCCTGGTGCGCAATGTGCGCGCGCACGAGATCGTCGGCCAGGTGCTCGCAGTCATCCACGCCAGCGGGGCGGCGGTGCGCAACGTGGTGTTCATGGGCATGGGCGAGCCGCTCGACAATGTCGAGGCGGTGGCCACGGCCGTGGCCATCCTCTGCGAGCGCCGTGGCCTGGCCCTGGCCCCGCGCCACATCACCGTCTCGACCGTCGGCAAGGCCGAGGGCCTGGCGCGCTGGCACGAGCTCGGCCTGGGCGCGGTCAATCTCGCGGTCAGCCTCGGCGCCGCCGACGATGACCTGCGCAGCGCCTTGATGCCGGTCAACCGCACCGTGCCGCTGGCGGCCCTCAAGGAGATCCTCCTGGGACTCGCGCTGCCGCCGCGGCGGCGCATCCTGCTGTCCTACATCGTCATCCCGGGTGTGAACGATGCGCCGCCGCAGCTCGAGCGGCTGATCCAATGGGTGCAGGGCCTGCGCGTGATGGTCAACCTCATCCCCTTCAATCCGATCCCATCGCGCCCGTGGCGCGCGCCGGATGCGGCGGAGCTCGACGCGGTGCGCCGCCAGCTCAGCGCGGCCGGGGTCGTCTCGCATCTGCGCACCACGCGCGGCCGCGCGGTGATGGCGGCCTGCGGCCAGCTCGGCGATCCCGCCCGGCGCCGCCCGCGAGCGGCCGAGTCGCTGACGGGCTAAGCGTTCAGCGCTTGGCTTTGGCCTTGGCCTTGAGCTTGGCGGTGCTCGCGGCGCGGCGTGTGGCCGGGGCCGCCACACGCTGGGTCAGGGCCTTGAGGCGCGTCATGGTGTGCTGGGTGCGGCCGAAGGTGTCATGCAGGATGCGGTACTCCGCGAAGAGCGCCGTATAGATCTCGGCTTGCGCCGGATTCGGGGTGAAGGTCAGCTTCTTGACCCCGCCCATGGCGCGCGCCGCCTCGCCGAGCGCATCGTAGCCGCCCTTGGCTTTTCCGGCCGCGAGCGCGGCGAAGATCGCCGAGCCCACCGCCGGGGCCTGGGCCGAGCGCGCGACCTGGATCGGACGCTGGCAGACATCGGCCACCACCTGCATGAACAGCCGGTTCTTCTCGGGCAGTCCGCCGCAGGCGACGATGCGGTCGATGCGCACGCCATGCTCAGTGAAGGTGTCGATGATCATGCGCAGCCCGAAGGCCAGGCCCTCGATCAGCGCGCGGTACACCGCCGCCGGCGTGGTATGCAGATTCATGCCGATGAGCAGTCCGGTCAGGTCGGCATCGACCAGCACCGAGCGGTTGCCGTTCCACCAATCCAGGGCCATCATCCCATGTCCGCCCGGCCCGAGCTCCTCGGCCGCCTTCTCCAGGGCGCCATGCCCGGGATCGCCCTTGCCGAGGAAGCGCGACAGCCAGGCGAAATGGTCGCCGAAGCCCGACTGCCCGGCCTCGAAGCCGAAGGCGCCGGGCACCACGCCGTCTTTGACAACACCGCACATGCCCGGCACGATCTTCTTCTCGGGTCCGCACAGGATGTCGCAGCAGCTGGTGCCCATGATCGCGACGAACACGCCGTTCGCGCTCTCGCCGCCATAGCCGCTGGCTCCGCCCACGCCGCAGGCCGGCACGCTGACATGCGCGTCGACGTTGCCGATCGCCACAGCGGTGCCGGGCACCAGGCCCATGCGCTTGGCCATGGCCGGGGTCAGGCCGCCGGCCCGGCCGCCGAGCGGCACGGGCGTGCCGAGCTTGTCGACCAGGTTCTCGAGCTTCGGATGCAGCGCGGCGCAGAAGGCGCGGCTCGGATAGCCGAGCTGATCATCCCAGATCGCCTTGTAGCCGGCGGTGCAGGCATTACGGGTCTCGACCCCGCACAGCTGCCAGACGATCCAGTCGGCAGCCTCGATGAAGCGTTCCGCCGCGTCATAGACCGCCGGCGCCTCATCGGCGACCTGGGCGACCTTGGGGAACAGCCACTCGCTGGAGATCTTGCCGCCGTAGGTCGCCAGCCACGGTTCATGGCGCTCGGCGGCGAGCTGGTTGAGGCGGTCGGCCCACGGCTGGGCGGCGTGGTGCTTCCACAGCTTGATCCAGGCGTGGGGCTGCTTGCGCCACTTCGGCAGCAGGCACAGCGGCGTGCCGTCGGCGGTGGTCGGTAGCACCGTGCAGGCGGTGAAGTCGGTACCGATGCCGATGACCTGAGCTGCCGGGATCTTGGCGCGGCGCAGGCAGGCGCGCGCGCCCTTCTCGAGCACCAAGAGGTAGTCCTCGGGGTGCTGCAGCGCCCAGTCGCGACCCAGGCGCCCGCCACCGGGCAGGGTGTGGTCGATTACGCCGTGCGGGTAGGGGACGGTATGCGAGGCGACCTCGCGGCCCGTGGCCACATCGACCAGCACCGCACGACCGCTCTCGCTACCGAAATCGAAACCCAGGGTGTAGGCCATGCGCATCTCCGGGCCGTATGGTGGTGAAGACCCCGTCGCTGCCAAGCCCGGCTGTCGCTTGCAGGGCCGCCCAGCGGCCTCAGGCTTTACGGGTCGGAGCCCGGCGGGCCGCCTGTGCGGCGGCGCGCATGTCAGCTCCGGCTGCGTCATCACGCGGGTGTAGCTCAATGGTAGAGCGTCTGCTTCCCAAGCAGAACACGAGGGTTCGATTCCCTTCACCCGCTCCAGGTCCTGCTTCCGTCCACGCCGTCCGCGCGATCCATCCATCACATCACATCACATCACAGCCCATCCCAGCCCGTCTGCGCCCGGCCATCGGCGTGTCGACCGTGCTGCTGGCACGGCCGATGCCTCGATCGGCGCCGCCACCCGGCTAGGCTGCACGCGTGGAAGAAACCATTCCCGCGCAGCGCGTCTTCAAGCGCCCCCAGCTGGCGCTCGATGTCAGCCGCGTGCCCGTCTCCTGGCCGGTCCAGGATCATGGGCATGAGTTCCAGGAGATCGTCTACGTCGAACGCGGCCGGGCCACCCAGGAGGTCTCCCTGGTCGCGCCGGGCCAGACCCGCAAGGGCCGCCCCCAGCGCTACGACCTCATCCCGGGCGACTGCTTCCTGATCGCCCCGGGCGAGCACCACGCCTTCATCGCCCCCAAGGCCCTGGTGGTGTGGAACATCCTCTTCCTGCCCAGCGTCTACGCGCCCGAGCAGGAGGCGCTGCGCGCCATCCCGGGCCTGGCCGAGTTCCTGTTCATCGAACCGATGTTCCGCCATGAGGGCCGGGCGGTGGCCAAGCTGCACCTCGGGGTGCAGGAGCGCGCGCGCATGGTCGGCTGCCTGGAATCGATCCGCGGCGAGATGGCCGCGGGCGAGGACGGCTGGGTCAGCGCCGCCCGCGCGCACTTCATCACCATGCTCATCCACCTGGCACGCACCTGGAAGCGCCAGCAGGCCGCACCGCGCGGCCGGGCCCAGCCGCAGGCGGGCGCACCCGCGCAGCGCCAGGCCATGGATGCGGCCATCGGCTTCATGGAGGAGCACTACGGCGAGGACCTGTCGCTGGGCACCATCGCCGAGCAGGCCTTCCTCAGCCCGCACCACTTCTCGGAGACCTTCAAGCGCCACTGCGGCATCCCGCCCTGGGAGTTCCTGCTGCAGATGCGCCTCGAGCGCGGCAAGGAGCTGCTGCGCACCAGCACGCGCAGCGTCACCGACATCGCCCTCTCGGTCGGCTTCGGCGACAGCAGCTACTTCGCCCGGGTCTTCAAGCAGGCGACCGGGCTGACGCCGCGCGCCTGGCGCGCGCAGCAGCCCGGCGCGGGTCCCTCAGGGGCCTCGCAGCGGTAGGAAGTCCGCTTCCTGCCACCTATCGTGCTGGACGTCGGCTGCGGGATCCGGGTAGGATGACAGCCGAGGTACCCATGGCTGCCGCCACCGCTTCCGCCCCGTCCAGCACAACCGCTTCGACCGCTTCGACCGCAGTGCTCGCGAGCATCAGCGCCGCCACGCCGCGGCCGCATGCGCCGCGCAGCGGCGTGACCGCCGCCGATGCGGCGTGCTTCCGCGATCATGGCTACTGCGCGATACCGGAGATCCTGCCGCGGGAGCTGGCCCTGCACTTCCGCGCCCTGGCGCTGGAACTCGCCAATCGGCCGGATGCGGCCTCGTATTCGCAGCGCGCCGTCTTCCAGCAGATGGTCAATGTCTGGCTCTACCATGAGGGCCTGCGCGAGCTGACCTTCAACCCGCAGCTGCAGGCCGCGGTACGCGCCCTCGCCGGCGGCCGGCGCATGCGCCTGTGGCACGACCATCTGCTGATCAAGCGGCCGCACAACGGGGTCGCTAGCGAGTTCCATCAAGACGAGCCGTACTGGTCGGTGATGCGCGAGACCTTCACCATCTCGGCGTGGATTGCGCTGGGCGACGTGCCGGTCGAGCGCGGCTGCATGAGCTTCATCCCGGACACGCATACACAGCGCGATCTGCGTGCGCAGGCGCTCGAGGATCCCACCGATCTGCTGAGCCTGTGGCCGGACCTGGCCTATGCGCCGCGCGTGGTCTGTCCGCTGCGCGCGGGCGGTGCGACCTTCCATCAGGGCTTCACGGCGCACCGCGCCGCCGCCAACGAGACCGACGAGGACCGCGTCGCGATGAGCGTGATCTGGGTGGAGGAGCATGCGCAGTTCAATGGCGCCGGTCATCCGGTCACCGATGACCTGGGCCTGGCCATCGGCCAGACCCTGCCTGAGTCGCGCTGTCCGCTCGTGCCGCTGTACTGAGCCGGCAGCGCCAAACCTACCCGCTCTCACCAGGAGAGCGGGCGGTGCGCAGGGACGATGACAACGCTGAACCGACTCAGCGCGCCACGCGCGGGGCGGACGCCACCCCGGGGACTCAGACGTGGTGCGGAGCGGTCGTGTCGGCGGGGGCCTTGAGGTACTTCAGCAGCGACTCCAGGTCGTTGTTGAAGTAGTCGCGGAACACCTGCTTGATGAAGGCGCCCTTGTACTCGTCTTCGCCGACGGCCGGCGAGAACATGTGCGAGCGCTGCGCGGTCTTCTTCTGCTCGAGCAGGTTGCGCCGGGCGAGGTTGCGCATCACGGTCAGGAAGGTCGTATAGGCCAGCGACCGGGTGGCCTGCTCGGCGTTGAGGGCGGTCATGACGGTCTGGACGGTCGAGGGACCGTTCTTCCAGATGTAGTGCATGACGCGCAGTTGCAGAGGACCGATCTGTTCGACCGGCTTAGTGAGAGAGGGCTCGATGGGATCCACAGGTGCCTCCTTCGTGGCGAGTGTGCAGGGGTGAGTAGGCTTATGCCTGTCCGACCCCGTAATGGAGTAAGAGACGAGTTGGGAGAAGAGCGGCATGCGGCCAGGACCGCAAGGCGAGTATAGCACTATCTCCGTCGGAGGTAGTTCATTTTCGCATCAGTGACTCTACCGTAGAGAGTGCCACCGCACTAGCACTAAACGCCTAGTCTTCTACGCGCTTTAGTTTCTACGCTGGCAGCACGACCCGTGGATGTTCGTAACTGCCCCTACATATTAATGAGTCAGTTTCTTGATGCACCCCAGGCCCGGCAGCACGCCATCGCTGACGAACGCCTCCGGCCAGCCCCACCACTCGGCCGCGCAGGTGGCATAGAGCGTCTTGAAGTCGGTGGTCGCGACCAGGTCGCCATCATCGAGGTGCGTGAGGCTCGGAGGCGTGCTCAGGTGGCCGCCTTTGACCAGGCCGCCGAGCAGCAGATGGGCCGCCGCCGTGCCGTGGTCGGTGCCGCCGCTGCCGTTCTCGGCCACGCGCCGGCCGAACTCGCTATAGGTCATCACCAGGGTGCGGTCCCAGGCTTTGGCGGAAAGCAGCGCCGCGCGGAACGCCGCGAGCCCTTGGCTGAGCTCGGTGAGCAGGCCATCCTGACGCTCGCGCTGATTGGCATGGGTATCAAAACCATCGAGCGTGATCTTGTAGAATGGCACCGTCGCCCCGGCGCTGATCAGCTGCGCGACATACTTCAGGCTGGTGCCGAAGGAGGTCGCCGGGAAAGCGACGGTCGGCGGCGGCGTCGCGGCGATCAGGCCAGCCATGCGCGCACCACTGTGCGTGATGTCGCGTTCGACTTTCAGGATGTGCGCCAGCGCCGGATTGGGGGATTGGGGTTTCGGTCCGCTGGCGGCATGCAGTGCGCCGGCCTCGCTGATGTACTGCTGCGGCGAGTCCATGATGATGGTGCGCAGCGTCTGCCCGAAGAGCGGACCGAAGCCGCCATAGGCCACGGTCGAACCGAAGCCGAGGATGATGCCGTCGGCCAGGCGGTGCGGTGGCGGATCGGGGACCTTGGCGAGGATGCGCGCCACCCAGCCGTCGCCGAGCGTCTCATCGGCGCGCGACGCGGAGTTCCAGATGTCGATGCCGCGGAAATGCGAGCGGTTCGGATGGTCGTAGCCGACCCCATGGGCGATGCCCAGATCGCCGGCTTGCCAGGAGTCACGCAATGCCGCCATGGAGGGATGGAAGGCGATCGCATCGTCGAGCGCGAGCAGCTGGTCCTCGGGGACGTGGATCATTGGGCGCAGGCGCTTGTAGCCGTCATCGGCATACGGGATGACCATGTTGAGCGCATCGTTGCCGCCACGCAGTTCGATCACCACCAGCGAGCGGTCCCAGCGGAAGGCCGCGTCCGCGGCCGCGGGATCATCGCCCCAGGCGCGGCTGCCGAGCAGGCTGGCCAGGGCGGCGGAGCCGCCCAGCGCGAGCAGCTGGCGCCGGGTCAACAGGGTGGGATGGGAGGGAATGGTCATGGCAGGCGTGCGTGGCTCAGGGGCTGCTGGTGGTGAACCAGGGGGTCCGGTCGGGCGATCTCAGGGGAGCGGGTCATGGGCCTCTATCTAGGATGACATACGGATAGTTTCGGTTATTTGAGGTTGTACGTGGGGTCCAGCAGCACTGCCTTCACGGCCTGCGCAAAGGGCAGGGTGGTCGGCAGTGCCTGCACCGGCGGCAGGGGTAGGAGCACCACAGCGAGGATCGCGACACCGCCATCGGCGCGCGCCCGCAGCGGCTCCAGCCACGCGCCGTGATCCGCGATCGGCCCGGCCGAGCGCGGCGCCGCGCTCTGCATCGCATCCGTCGCCGCGGGCGCTGCGTCCATGGGCGGCGGCGCGCTATCCGACGCAGCTGCCGTGCGCGTCGCACGGTCGTGGATGGCGCCCAGGCCACCGCTGGCGATCGCGCTGAGCACCTGGCGGCGCGCCAGCAGGCTCTGGGTCGAGATCCAGGCCGAGCCGCCCTTCCAGCCTTTGACATTCGGCGGATCGAGGACGTCCTCGCCGAGCTGCCGCCCCATGCCGACCAGCGTCAGGGCATCAGGCACCGGCAAGTCGAGCTGGCGCACCGTGCCGACCAGGAGCTCGACCGGCGAGCGCACCAGGCTGCCACGGTTCGGCAGGGCCCAGAAGTCCGGTTCCAGCAGGGCGGTGCGCAGCAGCACCGTCAGATCGTAATTGGCGTGGTAGAAGGCCGCGGCCAGCTGGTAGATGGCCTGCTGCGTCGCGGGCGGCGAGAGGTCCTCGGCGATGAACTCCTGCCAGACCTTCTCGGCTATGTGGATGGCGACGCGCTCCTGCTTCTGCAACAGCAGCGCCATGACCGCATCGGCGTCGAAGACCCCGTCCGACCCGAGCACCGACTTGCGGCCCGGGTCGTGGTAGCGCTCAGTGAGGGCAGGCCGGCCGGTGGCATCGTCGATCTTGTAGCCGCTCAGGCAGCGCGCCGCCTCCTTGATGTCCTGTTCGCTGTAATAGCCCTCGCCGACCGTGAACAGCTCCATGACCTCGCGGGCGAAGTTCTCGTTGGGCCGGTCCTGGACATTCGAATTGCTGTCGAGGTAGATGAACATCGCCGGGTCCTCCGGCATCGCCGCCAGCAGGCTGCCGAAGTTTCCCAAGGCGTTGGCGCGCAGCAGCCGGTTCTGCTCATACATCAGCAGCGGATCGCCGACCGTGGCCAGGGCGGAAGTGAAATGGTTGTGCCAGAACAGCACCATGCGCTCGGTCAGCGGCGAGTCGGTGCTGATCATCTCCTGGTACCACCACGCCTTGAGCTCAACCCCACGGTCGCGATCGCGCTTCTCGCGCTGCTGGTAGCGCGCGCGGCGCTCCTCCTCGCTGAGCTCCCCCCACTGCTGGTTCTCCAGGGCGCGCACACTCGCGTGCTCGGCGAGGGTCTCCAGGCACCAGGGGGGCGGGGCCACCAGGCTGGTGGTGCGCGCACCCGCCAGCAGGTGGTCGACCGCCTGCTCGCGGGTCAAGGGCAGGAGGGGCGCGATCTCGTCCGGGGTCGGCGCGAAGCCGGTGCGCGCGAGCAGGTGCCGCGCCTCATCCTGGTCGAGCGCGCACGCCCGCGGCGCCACGCCCCCACTCAACGCCAGGACCAGCAGCGCCGCCATGGCAGCGCGGATGGCCTGGGAGGCGCGGGCAGCGGCGCTGGCGGCATGAGCGGTGGCGACGACCGGCATGCCAGATGGTACGGTCCGTGACCGGGGGCGCTGCCCGCGAGTTGCCCACTCTCCGAGGGCCAGCCCCGTCTGTGCGATACGCGTGGCCGCGCCTCAGCCGTCCGGACCCATCGCACCGGCCGCCAGGATGGGCACGCTCAGCGTGGCCGTGCCATCGCTCAAATGCAGCACCACCTGCACGCTCTGGCCCTGGGTGAGGCCATGCGCCAGGCCCAGGAGCATGAGGTGGATGGCCCCGGGCTGCAGCAGCAGCGTGCCGCCGGCGGGGACCTCGAGGTGGTCGACCTGCGACATGTGCATGACGCCTTCGGCATCGGTACGGTGCACGTGCAGCTCGCAGTGGTCGCAGTCCGCGGCGCTGGCGCCCAGCAGCTCCTGCGCATGGTTGGTGGGATTGTGCAGCTCGCAGTAGATGGCGCCGGACAGCGCGTCGCTGGTGGTGGCGCGGGCCCAGGCCCCCGCCACCACCACGTGGCTGTCCGGGCTGATGGCCGGGGGGGAGGGCTGGTCCTGGGCGCTCAACGGGGGCAGAAACAGGCTCACGCTCACGCCCAGGCCTGTCGCCAGCAGCACGACCAGCGCCTGCGTACGTCGCCTTGCCGCCCGGAGCAGCCCCGTGATCATCGGCAGCTTCGCACCGCCGCCAGGGCCGCCGTCATGCTGCCCTGCGGGTCGATGGTGCCGACCAGGCGGCCCTCGGGATCGACCAGGTAGGTGCTGGAGGTGTGGTCCATGAGGTACTGCCCCGGCGGCAGCGGTGGCTTGCCCGGATCCGCAATGACGCGCTGGTACCAGGCGCCGAAGGCGTTCGCGGCGCCCTTGACCTCGTCGGCGCTGCCGGTCAGGCCGATGATGCGCGGATCGAAGAGCGTGACATAGGCCGCGAGGTGCGCGGGCGTGTCGCGTTCCGGATCGATGGTGATGAACAGCGGTACCACCCGTGCGGCATCCGGCCCCAGGGCCTTGAGCAGGCGCGCCTGATAGCCGAGCGCGGTCGGGCAGATGTCGGGGCAGAAGCTGTAGCCGAAGTACACCAGCTCGCTGCGGCCGCGGTAGGTGTCCTGGGTGACCAGGTGGCCGGCGGCGTCGTGCAGCGTGAAGCGCGGGCTGCTCGGCGCCGGGCCGGCCTCCATGCTCGCGGCCTGCGCCAGCGCGCGCTGCTGGCGCTGGTGCCGCGCCAGGATGAGCGCCCCCACCGCCAGCACGACCGCCAGATCGACCAGGACGATCACCAGGATCAGGCGGCGTCTCATGGCAGCGGCGCGTGCGAGACGCCCCCCGGCCCGGCCAGGCGGTAGGCCGGCAGCGCGCTCGGCCCTGCGCTGGGACGCGGTGCCGCACGGGCCTGGCGCAGCAGCGCCTCCACGGCGCTGCGCAGGACCTCGGGCAGGCCCTTGAGCGAGCCGGTCGGGTTGCCCCGGGTATTGATGAAGTCCTGGGCCAGGCACTGCCGCGCCTCGGCCTGTCCGGTAGGGGACAGGCGGTCGAGGTAGGTGATCAGCAGCTCATAGAGGTGCTTGAGGCTGATGCCGTGCTCCTGGTGACTGCCCTCCCACAGCCAGTCGCTGAATGCCAACAAGGCGGCGAAGGGTGGCTGGCCCGTGCGCGCGATGAGCAGCTCGAGGCTCTCCGGGAAGCGGCCGCTGTTGGCATAGAGCTCGAAGTAGCGCGCGAAGCGCTTCAGGCGCTGCATGGTCGGGAAGTCGAAATCCGTGCTGGCGAGCAGGTCGTAGGGCGGCTCGGGGTTGTAGACCATGGCGAAGGCGTCGCGATGGCGCACCAGGGGGGTGCCCTTGAGCAGCTTCAGGATGCCGACCTGGATCTCGCCCGGATGCAGCCACCACAGCGCATCGAAGCTTTCCGCGAGGCTCGCCATGGTCTCGCCGGGCAGGCCGATGATCAGATCGGCGTGCACGTGGACGCCGGAGTGGCGCGTCAGCCAGGTCAGGTTCTCGACCGTGCGCGCGCGGTCCATGCGCCGCGAGATCAGCTCGCCGACGCGCGGGGTGAAGCTCTGGATGCCGATCTCGAACTGGATGGCGCCGGGCGGGAAGGCGGCTATCAGGGACTTCAAGGCCTCGGGCAGGCGGTCGGGCACCATCTCGAAATGCAGGAACATGCCCGGCATATATGCCATGCGGAAGAATTCCAGGATCGCCGCCGAGGTGCGGGGACTGAGATTGAAGGTGCGATCGACGAACTTGAAGGTGCGGCAGCCGCGCGCGATCAGCGTGGTCAATGCCGCTAGCAGCGCCTCCAGCGGGAAGGCGCGCACGCCCTCCTCGATCGAGGACAGGCAGAATTCGCAGGTGAACGGGCAGCCCCGGCTGGCCTCGACATAGATCAGGCGCTGGCGCAGATCCTCGTCGCTGTAGAGCGCATAGGGCAGGCGCAGTGCGGTGAGATCGGGCTTGGCGCACTGTACGATGTGCTCGCTCACGCCGCCTGCGAGCACGGTGCGGCAGATCATGGCGAAGACCAGGTCGGCTTCGCCGACCGCCAGCACGTCGGCCAGGGCGACGAGGGGCTCGTCGGCATACTCATGCGAGACCTCCGGGCCGCCGATGACCACGGTGATGTGCGGGGCCAGGGCCTTGATCAGGCGGACGATGCGCGTCGTCTCGCGCAGGTTCCAGATGTAGACGCCGAAACCGATGATGCGCGGCGCCAGGGCCAGCAGGCTCTCGACCACCACGGCCGCGGGATCGTTGATGGTGTACTCGCGGATCACGGTGCGCTCGCTGAGCTCTCCCATGTTCGCGGCCAGGTAGCGCAGTCCCAGGGCGGCATGGCTGTAGCGCGCATTGAGCGTGGTCAGGACGATCAAACCCTCAGCCATGACGCCGAGCATACGTCCCAGCCGGCCCAGCCAATGGCGCCCCGCTGTGGCTGTGGCTGTGGATGTGGATGTGCGCTCTCGGAGCCCCGGCGCCTACCCGCTGCGCCCGGCCGAATGCGCGGCGGACAGCTCGCGCGCCAGCAAGGCGATCTTCCGCTCCTGGCCCCAGCGGTAACCACCGAGCAGGCCGCTCTCCTGGATCACGCGGTGGCAGGGGATGAGCAGCGCCACGGGGTTGGCGCCGAGCGCGGCGCCGACCGCGCGTGCGGCGCCCGGGGCGCCGCACCACGCCGCGAGACGGCCGTAGGTGGTCACATCCCCCGCCGGGATGGCGAGCAGGCCCTGCCATACCGCGACCTGGAAGCGCGTGCCCTGCACCAGCACGCGCAAGGCGGTGTGGCGCCCGTCGCGCGGGGCGGGGCTGAAGATGCGTGTCAGCAGCGCCTGGGCCGCGGCGGGGTCGCGTAGCAGCGTCGCCCGCGGCCAGCGCGCCTGCAGCCAGGCCTCGGCTGGACCGGCCTGGGTGAGTTCGGGCCCGAACTGCACCGCACAGACGCCCCGCGGCGTCCACGCCGCCAGGGCCGGCCCGAGCGGCGTTGCGCCGCTGCCGAAGCGGATCGCCACCTGGGCGCCCTGGCGCTTGTACTCGCCCGGGCTCATCGCCTCGATGCGCACGAACTGGTCGTGCAGGCGCCCGGGTCCGGACATGCCAAGCGACAGGGCCACATCCAGGACGTCGCGCGAGGCCGTCAGCAGGCCCTTGGCGTGGGAGATGCGTGCGAAGGCCGCGAACTGCTGCGGCGACAGCCCGACCCAGCGGCGGAAGAGCCGCTGCAGATGGAAGGGGCTCAGGCCCTGCGCGCGGGCCAGGCCGCTCAGGCCGGCCGCAGCACCGTGTGGTCCCCCCAGGGTCGCGAGCATGGCCGCGATGCGCCGGCCGGCCGGGGACGAGGGCAGCGTCGGTTCCGAGGTGGTGGACCGGCTCGGGGCAGGGGAGGCGGACGCTGGGGCAGTGACGACGCTGTGCATGCCCTATCCTCCCGCGTCGGGGTCTGCCCAGCCACCCGATCCTTGCGCTGCGCGGATCAGTGCTGGAAGGCCTTGATGACCTCGGTCTCGACCTGGACGCGGGCGCTACGCGTCAAAGCCGAGACCAGCGGCCCGGTCATGACCGTGGTCGCCAGCGCCATCACCACCAGCATGGTGAAGATGGCCGGGTCGAGGATGCCGAGGTCGTAGCCGATGTTGAGGATCACCAGCTCCATTAGCCCGCGCGTGTTCAAAAGCACGCCCAAAAGCAGCGAATCGCGCCACGAGATCGCCGAGCCGCGCGCGGCGAGCAGGCCGCCCAGACCCTTGCCGGCCACGGCGATGATGATGATCACCAGGCACACCAGCCACAGTCCCGGGGTCGAGAGCAGGCCGATCTGGGTGCGCAGCCCGGTCAGGGCGAAGAACAAGGGCAGCAGGACGATCTCGCTGGTGTACTCCACGCGCTCGGCCACGGTCGCGCGCAGCACCGGCAGCTTGGGCATGCTCAAGCCCGCGACGAAGGCGCCGAACAGCGCATGGATGCCGATCAGCTCGGTCATCAGCGATGAGATCAGCAGGTAGACCAGGATCAGCGCCATCCACGCCTTCTCGCTCTGCCGCTCGAACCACTGGCCGCTGAAGAGCCGCTCGAGCACCGGGCGGATGATGAAGAACATCACCCCCAGGTAGCAGAGGCTCGCGATCACCGTGTCGTAGGCAACACTCAAAGGCCCGGTCTTGGCGATCGCCACCACCCCGGCCAGGACGCACCACGCGGTGAGATCGCCGATCGCAGCACAGGTCAGGGCCAGCGAGCCCATCGAGGTGCCGGCCATGTCGCGCTCATGCAGGATGCGCGCCAAAACCGGGAAGGCGGTGACGCTCAGGGCGATGCCCATGAACAGCGCGAAGGGCAGGAAGTGCACGCCCGGGGGTGCGAAGCGCGCATAGAGGAAGTGCGCCGAGAGCACCCCGAAGAAGAACGGCAGGATCATGCTCGCATGGCTGACCATGACCGCCGCCGCCGCCCGGGTGCGCGACATCTTGGTGTCGAGCTGCATGCCGACCACGAACATGTAGAGCATCAGCCCGATCTGGCTGAGGGCCTGCAGGCTGCCAAAGGAGGACGGGGGGAAGAGGTAGGCGGTGAAGGCCGGCCAGATGAAGCCGATCACCGAGGGTCCAAGCACCACGCCGGCCAGGATCTCCATCACCACCGTCGGCTGGCCGAGCGGACGCATCACCAGCGAGAAGGTTTTCGAAAACAGCAGGATCACGACGATCTGCAAGAGCAGCAGGATGGCCGGAGTGCGCAGCTGGCCGAGTAGGAAATGGCCGTAGCCGCCCATGCTCACGGCCGTGGCCACCGGTGGCGGCAGGGGCGACGCCGGGGCAGGCGGATGCAGGCAGACGACGACGATGCCTCCGCCGATCAGCGCCAGGGTCAGGAGGTAGAGACTCAGGGTGCGCTGCGTCGCGGTCATCGTCGGGGCCGAAGCTTCGGCTGTGGCGGTACGGAGGCGAGCGAAACGTGGTCAGGCGCTGCCGCCCGGCGGCTTAGCCGTCGGACTTGGGCGCGGCGGCACGGACGTGCACCGCGATCGGGGCGACCGCGGTCAGGGTCAGGCCGGCATGCAGCGGATACCAATGCCCCGCGACCGCCTGCTGGCCATCGATGGTCACATCCGAGACGGCGTCGCCATGCAGCGTGAACTCGCTCTTCGCGACGTCCGGACCATTGAACTGCAGGCGATGGTTCGGGTTGTCGGACGGATCAAAGACGAAGCCGACCTCGATCTGCGCATTGTAGATCGTCGCGGTGCCGGCGGTGCTCTTGACGATGGTCGGACGCGCCTGCAGTCCACCCGCCGCCACGCCGCCGGCCGGCGCGCTGCCGGCTGCGACCGACGCGCTGGTGCCCAGTGCCGGGGCGGCTGCGGACTGCGCGCCTGCGGCGTCGTCAGGATGGCTGGACGAGGCCGTGCGACGCGCTGCAGTGCCAGCAACCGCACCATGCGGGGAACCAGCCTGCTGCGTGGCGCCCGGCGCCTGCGCTACGGTGGTGGCCAGCGCATCGGCTGCGGCGCTATGCGCTGCCTGGGGGAGCAGGACGTCCGCGCCAGCGGGGGCGAGCGCAGCACCCGGCAGGGCAGGCTGACCATCCGCAGTGACCGGCGACAACGCGTCGCCGGGCGCGGCGGCATGGGTACGGGCGGCAGCATCGCCGAAGATGGAGGCGTTGGTGGGATGGCTGCGCAGCAGGGCCGAGCCCATCACGAGCAGCACTACCACCACCACGGTCAGCCAGCGCATGCGCATCGCGGGGCCTAGCGGTTGTCCGTGGTGAAGGTGAACTGCAGCGCGCCCGAATTGTAGGTCGCGGTCTGGAGCTGCAGGTTGATCGTGTACTGGGCGTTGGTCTCGAGCGGAGCGACCGGCACGATCATGAACTCACCGTCGCGCAGGCTCGAGTCGACCAAGGTGCTGACACCCGAGAAGGTATGGCTGATCAGCGACACCGTGACGTTCTCGAGATTGTCGGCCCAGCTGGCCTGGTTCCACGCCGGCGAGGGGATGCCGACGTCGATCGAGTGCGTGTTGATGTCGGTGGAGTCGACCGTGAAGTCGTACGATCCGGCCGCGGTGCCAGCGGCGACGAACACTTCCAGCGTGTCGCCCGGCTGGATCTGGCCGAAGGTCGCAACCGACGGATCGATGGCGAAGTTGGTCTCCCAGGTGTCGGGCGGATTGCCGTTGTAGCCGAGCACGGTGATGCTCTCGACATTGACCTTGGAGAACAGCGGCGCCGGCAGGCCGCGCGCCTCGTAGAGGCCGGTGCCCGGCGGGAAGACACCCGGGGTCTCGCCATTGAAGGGCACGTCCAGGCCGTCGACGTCGCTATAGCACTGGAAGTAGCGCCACGTGGCTGGCACCGCCGGCTCGATGCCGTCGGAGCGGTGCATCTCGCAGTCGATCACGCCCACGTCGGCCAGGAGCGGCTCGGCGACCGGGAGGGTGATGCTGATCGGCGTGCCGGCGAACTGGTTGGGACCCTGCAGATCGAAGTCCGTGCCGTAGCGCGCCACGACGGCGCCATTGTTCGGCCAGAAGCCGAACTGGTTGGTCAAAGGACGGTTGGTCAGGACGTTGATCAGGCCGGTCATGCGGCCGCCGAGGATCGGGAAGGGCGGCGTCCAGAGGTTCGAATCCGAGGTCGAGGCGTAGCCGAAGTATTGCACCGACGCGCGCTCGATGTTGGCGCGGCCGTCATGGCTGTACCAGGCATCGTCGACCGGGGTGAAGTCGTAGGTCGCGGGATTGGTGGTCTGGTCGGTGTCCTGGTTGAAGCCGCGGAACTCCGAGAGGGTGCCGTCGCTGCGGTAGACGTTGCCGTTGAAGATGAAGTTCTCGT
>Ga0302314_10007127_pt1 | contig 20147 bp, 18 predicted proteins | sample III_Palsa_N2_3_FD_200533 | JGI IMG/M metagenome (GOLD analysis project Ga0302314, IMG submission 200533) | Peat permafrost microbial communities from Stordalen Mire near Abisko, Sweden - III_Palsa_N2_3 | ecosystem: Environmental > Terrestrial > Soil > Palsa > Peat permafrost | place: Sweden... | reverse complement strand
GCTCACCCCATCAGGTGAGCATTAGCTTACTGAGTATTCTCAGTGGGCCGATAGTACTCAACCCCGGAACCTACTGTGGCGGCATTTCTATCGTGGCTCCAATAGGTGCCAACATCACATTCAATCCCGGGACGTATACGCTCACATCACAAACGGTGCTCTTTATCCCCTATGGTGGACTAACCATTACCGCTAGTGTTTTATCCACCATCACTGGGACGGGTGTAACGTTCTACAACTATGGACCCGCTGGTGGCCTCAATATAGCGGCCCCGGCTCTCTCCAATATTAATTTTACCGCTCCCTCGAGCGGAGACTTTAGCGGCATTCTGTTTTATCAGCCTATCGCCAACAACACCCTCGCCGTTATCGCAGCGAACTCGTTGTTGTCGGGCGACGTGATACAGGGGGGCTATTACATCCCCAGCGCATCGCTCTCCTATGCCGTAGCCACACCTGGTTCTTACACAGTCATCGTCGCCAAGGACATCAACTTTGTTTTGACAGCCACGATCAACGACGACTTCTCCAGCCTCGCGAACGGTTCTCCCATCAACGGCGACTACGACCAACTGGTGCAATGATGAAGATCAAAAAATCCCTCAACCAGGGTCACCCCATAGTTCGCCGATTAGTCGGCGAAGAAGCCGTGTCCCTTATCGAGACCGCCCTGCTGCTTCCCGTTCTCCTGCTTATGATGGTCGGCGCAGTGGACTTCGGTCGCGCTTACTACGCAGCCATCGAAGTCCAGTCAGCCGCAGAGGCTGGCGCGCTGTACGGTGTCCAGTATCCCAGTGACACCACAGGCATGGTCTCTGCGGCAAAGGCTGATGCGACAAACGTCACGGGTCTCACGCCAGTAGCCTCCTTTGGCTGTGAATGCTTTGATGGAACCTCTGCCATCAGCTCATGCACTACGGAGCCATCAACGTGTGGGACCAACAACTTCATTAACTATGCAGAGGTCGATACCACAGCCACCTACACCACGCTGCTCAAGTACCCCGGTATCGCTTCCACCATCACCCTCACCGGCAAAGCACGTATGCGCTCAGCGGAGTAGCTCAAAGAAGACAATGACCCCTGCATCCATCCAGGATCCGCGAAGCTCCAGCAACAAAAAGCAAGGAAGCATTTCTCGCACAAAAAACCCTCGCCCTTTTGTAACCGTCATCCTGAGCGTAGCGAAGGATCTCTGTATTCGTTGGGAGCGCTACAACTTTCCAGGCAATCCACGATGCCTCAGTCCCGCAAGCTCGGGCTTCTTAGGCAAAGAGCAAGGCAGCAGCCTCGTGGAGTTTGCCTTAAGCTTCACCATTCTTCTCGCCATGATGTACGGCATCATGGATCTTTCCCGCGCGCTCTATATCGACCACTACGTCGCCTACGCCTCCCGCCAGGCAGCTCGTTATGCCATGGTGCGTGGTAACACGTGGTCCGGCACTAGCTGTGCGGCCACGACAACCTACGACTGCGACGCTACAGCAGCAAACGTGCTGAGCTACGTCCAGGGCCTGGTTCCCCCCGGCGTCAGTAAAAGCAAGGTTACTGCAACGACGTCGTGGACTGGAAAGACCGCTGCCGGCGGAACCTGTATCTCTACAAACGGCTCGAACAGCCCCGGCTGTAGCGTTCAGATAACGGTGACGTATCCCTTCCACTTCATCCTTCCGTACCTGCCTGCAACCGCCATCACATTCACCAGCTCCTCTTCCGTTACCATCTCCCAATAGCGGGCTAGGTCTGATGCTTTGGCTTTACTTTGCGAAACTTCGCGCTTTTTCTGCACGACCTTTGCGTTCAAAGTTGTTGCCTTTGCTTTTCTTTCTGTAATCTGCGCCTAGTCTTCCAACGGCAACGAAACGCCCTTACGACGGTCGAAGATTTTACGCACCGCATAGAACACCAGAATCAGCAGAGACGCAATCGCAACACCGATTACCACGCTTATGTGGCGATGCATCACATGCTTCATCGAGTGCAGCAACGTCGGTCCAAACCAGATGTACAGCAGCGAGCAGACCAGAAACTGCACAAACTTGCCGCAGAAGATCGCGAGCAGAAAAGCCACAGGCTTCATCTCAAAAACGCCTGCGGCAAACTCGAACAGCTTCAGCGGAGTTGGAGGAGGAAGCATCGCCGGAACCATGATGGCGAAAAACTCCTGCCGCTCGAACCGGTCGCGAATCCGCTCATACCTCTCCCGGTTGATGCGCTTGAGCAGGAACAGTTCGCCGCCAGCTCGTCCCACGTAGAAGGGAACCAGAGACCCGATCGAAGAAGCCGCCGCAGCCATAAGGCAGTACAGCAGGAAGAGATGAGGGTTCTGCGCCACATACCCGATCACCACGCCGTCCATCGACACCGGTATCGGGATCAGGGCGGAATCGATCAGGGCAAGTCCACCTACACCCCAGATTCCAAGTGGTTTAAGTACAGCAAGCAGTGTGGTGGAGAACTTGTGCAGCAGCGCTATGGGTCCAATAATCACGAACCTTCATTCTACCGTCTTTGGGAGGATTTCCGGGTTCAGCCAGCTAGTGTCCGGTTTTCCCCGCCAGCAGATCCAGAGCATGATCCAGCAGCGGAAGTACCGCGCGCAGGGAGCTTTCCGCTCCTGCCGGACTTCCTGGGAGGTTGAGAATCAGGCACTTACCCGCAACGCCGCAAATTCCGCGCCCAAGAGCGGCAAAGGGAGTGTGCTTCGCTCCATTCTGCCGAATAAGCTCGGCAAGTCCTGGAACAAGACGATCGCAGACCGCGAGCGTAGCTTCCGGAGTAACGTCGCGAGCAGCAAGGCCAGTTCCTCCCGTAGTCACAACCAGCGAAACCGTAGCAGCAGCCTGGTGCAGGGCGGCGATCAAGCTCTCCTGCTCATCTGCCACAACGCGTAGCTCGACAACTGTAACTCCCGCAGCCTCCAGCAGCCGCTTGACTGCCGGACCCGACACGTCGGTCTGGGTCCCGGCAAAACACCGGTCGCTCACCGTAATCACGAGCGCTTCGCGCTTAGCCGAGTTTGGAGTCGCATCCTGAGTCATTTACACAGTCTAACCAGTGTCCGAGCCGAACGAATGGGTCATAAGGATGCAGAAGAAGAGCCGAGGTGACAAAATAGAGATAGCCAGCATCGATATAGGTCTGGCGATTAGCGACGCAACGCGAAACTTTGCCCCCGTTAATCCGTCACAGACTTAAGACTAAATGCCGCCAACTCAAACACCGCTAGAACCCGGACAGCCGACACCGGAGCAAAACCCGCAAAGAGAGACTCAGCTGCCTGTTCCTGCGCAGCCATCTTCTAATGCCCCTCTTTCCTTCGTCCCCCATGATCCCTCGGGTCAAATAGCTCCACCGCCAGCGCGTATCCGCACCAATCGCTACGGTGAGATGGATGAGCACGAACTGATTCACCTGCTCGACACCATCGAAGACGAGCGCGCACGCGGAAGGTTCCGCGAATCCATCTATATTTCCTTCTTCGTCTGGATCGCGATAGCCTGGTTCGTCTTCTACGGCCCCAGAGTCTTGTGGCACGCGCCGATCCTTCTCAATCCCGCAGATGTGCTCAAGCAGCGTGAAGTAACGCAGCTGAACATGCCGATCCTTCCGCATCCTCTGCCAACCAAGATGGCCCCCAAGGCTGCGCCAAAGCCGAGCCTCGACAATCAGACCATCAAACGTCTGCAGGATATGACCAAGTCGGCTCCGCCACCGGCGCCGGAACCATCCACCCCTGCTCCAGCCAACGCCACACCACCACCGCCGTCGCCCTCAGCCGCAACGCCAACTCCGAGATCTGTACCGCAGGTGATCGCCGAGGCGCCGACACCGCAACCCAACTCGCGGCCCAACTTCAATACCAACCCCGGCACCGCTGGCGAGAACATCCAGAACGCTCTCAACAAAGCAGCGCACACTCGCAGCGGCAATGGAACACAGTTCAGCGCGAGCCCGTCGAATCCACTTGGTGGAGGAATCGACATCCTTTCCGATACGCAAGGAGTGGACTTCGATCCCTATCTGCGCCGCATCATCGCGGATATCAAGCGCAACTGGCTTCCGCTGATCCCCGAAGAAGCCCGTCCACCCATCTCCAAGCAGGGCGAAACCTACATTCGTTTCACAATCAATCCTGACGGCAACATCGCCGTGATGCATCTCGATGGATCGACGCATGACGTAGCAATCGATCACTCGTGCTGGAGTGCGATCGTATCGGAAGGGCAGTTTCCGCCTCTCCCATCGCAGTTCCATGGACCGAACCTCGAGCTGCGCATTCACTTCCTTGTGAATAAGGATGTTGGGCAGTGAGCTATGGCGCTGACTGAAGGACGCGCTGCATCTCCTCGCATTCCACCGCCAACACGCGCTCTGCAGCGAGCGGAGCATGAGCGTCAAAAGTACCTGCGTCAACGCAAATCGCTTCAGCTTCGTAGCGTGGTTCGAGCGCTGATCTTTCTGGCTGTACTTATCCTGTTGTTGAGTGTGTTTCGTGCGGGATTCGGACGCGTATTCACGCATGGCTGGTGGAGACCATGACGGAAGCTGATATCCGTAAGGAGGTGAATTCGCCGCTGCTTGTGCTTGCTGGCCCGACTGCGAGTGGGAAAACATCGCTTGCGGTGATGCTGGCTGAGAAGCTTGGTGGAGAGATCGTCAGCTGCGACTCGGTTGCGGTTTATCGCTTGATGGATATTGGTTCGGCGAAGCCTTCTGCGGAAGAACGAGCGCGTGTTCCGCATCACTGCCTGGATCTGTACTGGCCCGATGAAGCGTGTACCGCAGGTGATTATGCGCGACATGCAAGAGCTGCGATTGCAGCGATACGTGGTCGGGGTAAGCTTCCGATTGTTGCTGGTGGAACTGGTTTGTATCTCAGGGCGTTGATCGAGGGACTGGCTCCTGCTCCTCCGCGTGATGAGGAGCTTCGGGAGCGGTTGCGGGATAGGGCTGCGAAGCGAGGGGTTGGGTGGTTGCATCGTGTGCTGCAGAGGCTGGATGCGCGGGCTGCTGGGCTGATCCATGCGAACGATACTCCGAAGCTGATTCGGAGTATTGAGGTGACGTTGTCAGCGCGTAAGCCTCAGTCGGAGCAGTGGCAAGAGGGTCGTGAGGCTTTGCGAGGGTATCGAGTGCTGCAGTTGGCACTTGGGCCGGAACGTGAGTCGTTGTACGAGCGTATCAACCAGCGGGCTGCTGGGATGTTCGATCGCGGGTTGGTTGCGGAGACGGAGATGTTGCGCTCGCGGTTTGGCGAGGATTGTCGTGCGCTGACTTCGTTGGGGTATTTGCAGGCTTTGGCAGTTCTGCGTAGCGAACTGACGCTTGCAGAGGCGATTCTGGCTGCGCAGCAAGGGCATCGCAACTATGCCAAGAGGCAGTTGACGTGGTTTCGCGGGCAGGCGACGATGCATTGGCTGCAGGGCTTCGGCGATGACAAGGTTATTCAGGAGGAGGCTTTGGCGATGGCACGAACGCATGTTGAAAATGCTGCTTTGCCTCGATCTAATGCTTCGCTTGAGTCCTCTGTTTCGCTTGAATCCGATGCTTTGGATGATTCCGAGCTACGATAGATTGTTTGAGCAAATTACCAGATAGAGAAAAGTGATTGATCGCGATGATTCCGAAGACGATGCAAGCGTTGGTGAAGACCGAAGCCGCTCCTGGGATGGAGATGCGTGAGATGCCGGTTCCGGCGATTGGGCCGAGTGATGTTCTGGTTGCCGTGGAGACTGCGTCGGTTTGTGGAACCGACCTGCATATCTACCACTGGGATGAGTGGGCGCAGGCGCGGATCAAACCTCCTTATATTCCTGGGCATGAGTTCAGCGGGACCGTTGCTGCGGTGGGCGAGCTGGTTACGAATGTGAAGGTGGGCGACTTTGTTTCGGCTGAGATGCATGTGGCTTGTGGACGATGCAAGCAGTGCCGCAGCGGACAGGCTCATGTTTGCCAGTTTGTGAAGATTCTTGGCGTGGATGCTGACGGTGCGTTTGCGGACTATGTACGGATTCCGGCGAGCAATATCTGGAAGCTGAGTTCGGTGATTCCCCGTGACTTTGGATCGCTGTTCGATCCGTTCGGCAATGCGGTTCATACCGTGCTTTCCGGCGACATTGCTGGGCAGACTGTTGCGGTGATGGGATGCGGGCCGATTGGGTTGTTTTCGATTGCGGTTGCGAAGGCTTGTGGTGCGGCGCATATTTTTGCGATTGAGCCGAATGAGCATCGGAGAGATTTGGCTCGACGGATGGGTGCGGGAACGCTGCTTGATCCTGCGAACGACGATGTTGAGAAGCGTGTGAAGGAAGCGACTGCGGGAAGCGGCGTGGATGTGCTGCTGGAGATGTCTGGGTATCCGAGTGCGATTGCACAGGGATTCAAGCTGCTGCGGATGGGTGGGCGAGCGTCGCTGTTAGGGATTCCGTCGCGGCCGGTTGCGCTGGACCTGGCGGATGCGGTGATCTTCAAGGGTGCGACGGTGCATGGCATCAACGGCCGCAAGATGTATGAGACGTGGTTTCAGGCGGAAGCGCTGCTGTCGAATGGAGGCATCGATCTGTCGCCGGTGATTACGCACCGGTTGCCGCTGGCGCGTTTTGATGAGGCGATGCATCTGCTGGAGTCTGGTGAGGCCAGCAAGATTTTGCTCACGGTGAAGAGGTAAGCCCTCTATTTTGGGTTTAGCAGGTAAATTATTTGGAATGAGCTTTTTGTGGAGGTATTTCCCTTTTTTTGTGGAGGTATTTCCCTTAAGGGTAGTTAGAGCGGCGGCAACGACAAAAGCTTGAGCGCAAAGGTCGCGAAGTAGAAGCGCGAAGTTTCGCAAAGTAGGGTGAGAGGTTTAAATGCAACGCCCCATCCATAATGGATGGGGCGTTGTTGTTGGGGGAGCGGGGTTAGTCCTGAACTACGAGATCGTCGGCGAGGCGGAAGTGCATGACTGACTCGGCGGGGATTTCGATGTCGCGGTTGCCTGTGGTTCCGGCGAGGAGGGTACCTGCGCCTGCGCCAGCAGCGCCGCCGATGGCGAGGCCTACGCCGCCGGTGGCGACGCCACCGATGAGCATGCCTGCGCCGGTCATGCCGGCGATGAAGGCGGTAGAACGCTTGCCTTTGCCCTTCTTGGTACGAACGTTGGCGTGGGTGTCGAGAGGGTATTGGGTGCCATTGAGGGTCATGGATACCAAGCGAAGCTCAAGGATGGAGCTGCCCTTGAAGTGGCCGCGGCGGTGAGCTTCCGCGATGACTCCGTCAACCTGTGTGCCGTGGGGAATGACTACGGAACCGTTGGTGGAAACGGGATCGACGACTTCACCGGAGAAGCGGTCGCCAGCGTGAGCGTGCTTGACGCTGATGTGCTGGTTGATGCGGATGGCGAGCTCGGTACCGGCGGGGACGGTGATGTTCACGGGTGCAGGTGGCTGCGCGGGTTGGGGAGCGGCGGCGCCGGTGTCTGTTACTGGCGGGCCAACGGGTTGGCCGTTTCCGTTGACAGGAGTGATGACGGGGTCCGTGCTGTGGGGTGCGGGGCCGATAGGCGGCGGGGTGGTGACGGTGGCGATCTGCTGAGGCTGACCAGCGGCGGCGGGTTGAACGGTGGTGGTGACAGTGTCGCCGTTTTTGTCGACGTACTGGATTTGTTGTGGGGTGTTGGTGGAGGCGGCTTGCGCCTTGGCCTGCTCGAGGGCCTTGTCCTGCTTGCTTTGGCAACCGGTGAGCAGTGCCATAGCAACGAGGCCCATGCCTGCTGCTAAACGAATCTTTGTCGTGACGTTCATTCGATCGATCTCCTCGCCGCTAAGGTTTCTGCGGGCTCTTACTGATCCGAGTGGTGTGATGCCCGCGTTGGGCTGTGCCGCTGCCTGCGTAAAAGGTTTAATATCGACCTACGATGACTTCTACGACGACAGTAGCCCGCCCCCAACTTGCACATTTGACAGAACAACTCGACGATCTGCGTGCGCGTGGAACGTTCTTCCGGCTGCGTGTGCTTGAAGATGAGCAGGCTGCGGTGTGCCATTATGACGGCAAACAGGTGATCAACCTTGCCTCAAATAATTATCTGGGGCTGTGCAACCATCCGAAGCTTCGCGAAGCCGCGCTGGCGGCGACGGTGAAGTATGGGGTTGGGTCGGGTGCGGTGCGGACGATTGCGGGCACGATGCGGATCCACATGGAGCTGGAAGAGAAGATTGCTGCGTTCAAGGGTGTGGAAGCTTGCGTGGTGTTTCAGTCAGGCTTTGCGGCGAATGCGGGAACGGTTTCGAGCATCCTTGGGAAAGAGGATTTCATTCTTTCCGATGAGTTGAACCATGCGAGCATCATTGACGGGGCGCGGCTGTCGCGGGCGAAGATCAAGGTGTTTCGGCATAAGGATGTTGCTCATGCTGAAGAGTTGTTGAAGGAGCTTGAGAACGAGCCGGGACGCAAGCTGGTGATTACGGACGGCGTGTTTTCGATGGATGGCGACATTGGGCCGGTGGGTGAACTGGCTGCGCTGTGCGAGAAGTATGGTGCGATCATGATGGTGGATGATGCTCATGCCAGCGGTGTGCTGGGACGGAATGGCCGCGGGAGTGTGGACCACTTTGGATGTACGGATCGCGTGGATGTGCAGGTGGGTACGTTGTCGAAGGCGATTGGTGCGCTGGGTGGGTATGTTTGCGGGTCTCGCGATTTGATTGACTATCTTTATCATCGGGCGCGGCCGTTTTTGTTTTCTACGTCGCATCCGCCGTCGGTTGCGGCTACTTGTATTGCGGCGTTCGATCTGCTGGAGAGTGAGCCGGAGAGGATTGAGCGGTTGTGGGCGAATACTCGTTATTTTCAAGAGCAGCTTGCGGGTGTGGGGTTCGATATTGGTGGGAAGACTACGCCGAAGAGCGAGACGCCGATTACGCCGATCATCCTTGGGGATGGGCGGAAGACGATGGAGTTCAGCCGCGCGCTGTTTGAAGAAGGTTTGATGGCGACGGGGATTGCGTTTCCTACGGTGCCGGAAGGTAAGGCGAGGATTCGCTGCATTATGACGAGTGAGCATACGCGGGAGATGATCGATCGCGCGCTGGAGACGTTGACCGTGGTGGCGAAGCGGATGGAGTTGCTGGGTTAGAGGGTTTCGACGTAGGGGATGTAGCGTTGGTGGCGGTAGTCACTGATGCCGGCGAGGACTGCCTGGGCGTTCTTCCAATGGCCGCGGAGGATGCGGTTGGCGAACTTCACGATAGGGAAGATGGCCATGCTGACGAGTGGTACAGGGGAGTGGCGGCGGAGGAAGTGCAGGCCGGCGGCGGTGGAGTAGCGATCGATGATGGGATTGCGGCGGGTCGTGCTGCCGCCTTCCTTGTGGAGGATGGCGGTGTCTTCTGCGACGGAGAGGCTGTAGCCGGCCCTGGTGACGCGGAGAGCGTAGTCGCTGTCGTCCCAGTACATGAAGGAGCCTTCGTAGAGGATGCCGACTTTAAGGATGACTTCGCTCGGGATAAGCACGCTGGCGAAGGTGAGATAGCTGCTGCGTCCTAGAGGCGTGGCTGCGGTGAAGTGAGTGCTGTGGCCGAGCCAGGTGGTGAGGTTGCCGCCTCCCCAGGCTTGTACCTGCGTGGGGGCGTGCATGTAGTAGAGGACGCTGCCGATGAGGCCTGCGGTGGGATGCGAGTGGGCGTGGGTGAAGAGTTTGGTGCAGGTGTCAGGTGGAGCGACGGTGTCGTTGTTGAGCAGCCAGATGTAGTCGGCGCCTTCGTGGATGGCGCGACGGATGCCTACGTTGCAGCCAGAAGCGAAGCCGAGATTTTTGCAGGTTTCAAGGACGGTGACTTGAGGATAGGTAGAGCGGATGCGGGCGACGGAGTCGTCGGAGGAACCGTTATCGACGACGAAGATGCGGAGATTGCTGTAGTCCTGCTGCAGGAGGGAAGCGATGCAGGGTAGCGTATCGGCAGCACCGTTCCAGTTGACGAGGATGCAGCAGACGAGAGGCGCGGCGTTTGTTGGGGGTGTTGGCAAGGCTATCCATTATTGCATTCAGGATTTGAGATGCGAGAAGGTTTGTAGGGGTAGGCCTGAGGGGTTGTGCAACAGCTGATGAAGCAGATTCCTCCGCTGCGGAATGACAAGCCAAACGAAGCCTAGATTTTTTGGACGCGGTGGACGTCGCGGACGCCGGGGACTTTGCGGAGGTTTTGCGAGAGCTTGGTGAGATGGCGGAGATCGACGGTTTCGATAACGAAGTCGACGTTGACGGTACCGTCTACGGCGGGCTTGGTATCGAGCGAACGGATGTTGGTGCCGTCTTCGGAGATGATGGCGGTGAACTCTTTGAGCAGGCCGGCGCGGTCGTCGCAGACCACCGTGAGTTTGACCGGGTAAGTGGTGGGCTTGGGGGTGTTGGGCTGGTTGGGCGAGGTAGCGCCGCGGTTGGGATCGCCCCACTCGACTTCGATGCGGCGGTCGGCCTCGTAGAGGAGGTTTTGTACGTTGGGACAACTGCGCGCGTGGACGGCGACTCCCTTGCCGCGGGTGACGTAGCCGATGATCTCTTCGCCGCGGATGGGGTTGCAACAGCGCGCGCGATAGACGAGGAGATCGTCCTGCCCTTCGACTTGAAGGGAGTCCGAACCTTTGCCGAAGAAGACGCGCTTGACAGCGTCCGACATATTGGCGAGGGCGCTGGGGTTGGGCTCGGGGTTGGGGTTTTCGGCGGCCATCGTGCTGCCGGGTTCGAGCTTGTTGAGCACCTGGCGCGTGGAGTATTTGCCGAAGCCGATGCCGGCGAGGAGGTCTTGTTCGTTGCCAAGGCCGTAGTCGTTGGCGATGCGGTCGAAGTCGACGGTGGCGAAGTGGGAGAGCGCGACTTTGTACTTGCGGGCTTCGCGGTCGAGGAGCTTTTTGCCGATTTCGATGGCGCGGGTGCGCTGGTTTTCGTTGAGCCAGTGCTTGATCTTGTTGCGAGCGCGGGAGGATTTGGCGAAGCTGAGCCAGTCGCGGGAAGGATTGTGGCCGGACTGGGTGGTGATTTCGACGATGTCGCCGTTGCGGAGCTTGTGGCGGAGAGGAACGATGCGTCCGTTTACTTTTGCGCTTGTGGTTGCGTGGCCAACGTCGGTGTGGATGGCGTAGGCGAAGTCGACGGGTGTGCCGTCTTTGGGCAGGACGATGACCTTGCCCTTGGGGGTGAAGGTGTAGACCTCGGCGGGGTACAGGTCGATGCGGAGGGTCGACATGAACTCGTTGGGGTCGGACATTTCACGCTGCCACTCCATGAGCTGGCGAACCCAGGCGAGACGTTGCTCGTCGGCTGCGGAGACGTTGTCGGAGGCTTTGTACTTCCAATGGGCCGCGATGCCTTCTTCGGCGACCTGATGCATGTCTTCGGTGCGGATCTGGACTTCGAACTGGTGGGCGCCTTCGGCGATCAGCGTGGTGTGCAACGACTGATACATGTTGGGGCGGGGCATGGCGATGAAGTCTTTGAAGCGGCCGGGGACGGGACGCCAGGTGCTGTGCAGGAGGCCGAGGGCGGCGTAGCAGTCTTGCTCGGACTGCGTGATGACGCGGATGGCGAAGAGGTCATAGACCTGATCGACGGGAATGCTGTGGGCCTGCAGTTTTTGCTGGATGGAGTAGAGACGCTTGATGCGGGACTCGACGCGGGCGGTGATGCCGGCTTCGTGGAGTTTGCTTTCGAGCGTGCCGACGATGCGGTTGAGGAAGGCTTCGCCTTCGCCGCGGAGGGAGTCTACTTCCGCAGTGAGCTGGGTGTATTGGAAGGGGTCGGTGTAGCGGAAGGCGAGGTCTTCCAGCTCGCCGCGGAGTTTGCCCATGCCAAGACGATGCGCGAGCGGGGCGTAGACTTCGAGGGTTTCGCGAGCGATGCGCTGTTGCTTTTCAGGCTTGAGATGCTCGAGCGTACGCATATTGTGCAGGCGGTCGGCGAGCTTGATGATGACGACGCGGACGTCAGTGACCATGGCGAGGAGCATCTTGCGGATGTTTTCGGCCTGGTGGTCTTCGCGGTTGGCGAACTTGATCTTGTCGAGCTTGGTGACGCCTTCGACGATGTGGGCGACCTGGTCGCCGAAGCGCTTGGCGATGTCCTGCGGGGTGACGTCGGTGTCTTCTACGGCGTCGTGGAGCAAACCGGCGGCGATGGCGGTGGAGTCCATCTTCCACTCGGCGAGGACTTGTGCGACTTCGAGGGGGTGGATGATGTAGGGCTCGCCGGAGGCACGCAGTTGGCCGGAGTGGTGCTGGACGCAGAAGATCCAGGCCCAGCGGATGAGGTTGAGGTCATCGGAGGGGCGATTGGCGGCGACGGTGGCGACCATGTGCTCAAAGCGAGCGTCCAGCGGGGCATCGGCCGGAAGGGCGGGGAGTAGCGGGTCTTCTGGATAGGTGGTGATGAAGGTGCCGGCGGGTTCGTCGAAGACTACGGGAGCTGTAGGCAGAGCAGGGGCTTTCGAAGCGACGGGAAGGCCTGCTTCAGCCTTCATGCCGGATTCGGAGATCGCAGACGCGAAAGTTTCTTTAGAACCGACTGCCAGTGAGCCAGAATCTGGCGTACCCGGCTGCGCTGTTGCCATAGTTCATTATACGTTGCGGGGGTGACTCGCAGATTGGTGGGGATTTGGGGGGTGAATCCGAGGTTTGGGGTGACGCAGAGAGATGGTCGTCACTGAAAGCCCGGAGTTGTGTTGCTTGTATGAGAGGTGTGGCAGGTCCTTCGGCTGCGCGTCTTGCATGAAGCCGCAAGACGCTTCGCTCAAGATGACAGTTTTGTGGTGGTTCGATTCTGCCTAGCGGAGGAGGCCGGGAGTGGGGCGGGGGCCGTGGTGGGTCCATTCGACGAGCTGGTCGAAGGCCTGGCCGACTTCGTCGCCTGTGATGGCGCAGTGGCCTTCGCGGTGGACGTACTGCTGGACGAGGTTTTCGCCGAAGCCCGCGCCCTGCACCATGTGGTCGTAAAGGGAGAGCGTGGTGGCGGGGATGACGGGATCGTCGACGGTGTGGAGGGCCAGCATGGGCTTGGCGAGGTGGCCGTTTGGGGTGTAGTGGCGGAAGAGGTAGTCGCGGGCTTTGGGGATGGCGGAGTAGCGGTGGACGCCGTCGTTGAGGGCGTAGTCGCCGAGGGGTGATGTGGGGCTGGTTCCGGTGTAAATGTAGTTGCGGTTGTCGAAGGGATTGCCGCCGGCGCGGCGTTGCATGTCTCCGATGACGAAGGTGAAGTAGGCCATGCTGCTGGCGACGCTGGCGTCGGTGTGGAGGCCGGTGAGGGAGCGGATGGCCGTGGCGGCGGTGGGGTTGGCCTTGAGAGCGTCGGCGATTTTTTCGCGGACGGCGGGGGTATCGTCGAAGTCCTGCGGGGTGGGGACGAGCGTGGGGAGGACGTTGGGGAAGTAGAAGTCGAAGGCGGCGCGCCAGGCGAAGCGCCGCTCGAAAGCCTCAGAGGTGGGGCCGACGGCTCCGCAGAGATCGAGCCCGCCGAGGTAGGGTTTGGGGTTGAGCTCGAGGGTGACCATGGTGAGCGCGCCGCCCATGGAGCCGCCGACGACGTAGGTTTCGCGGGGTGCGCCGTAGGTCTTTACGAAGTAGCGGCGGAGTTGCTCGGTCTCCGGGTAAGCCTGCGGGAGAGCCCAGCCGGGTTGCGAGTAAGCACTTTGGGCGATGGCGTAGTGACGCTGGAGGAGGGGGAGTTGCTGGCCGGTGAGCCGCTCGGCGATGTGGAAGGTGACGCCGTGCATGGAGTATCCGTGGTAGTAGACGATCAGCGAGTGGTTCCAGTCGCTGGGGATGTCGATGCGGTAGGAAGCTCCGCCAACGATGCCGACCTCTGTGGTGCCTAGAAGGGTGGTGAGGACTTCTGGTTTGGATTCGGGTTTTTGGGCGAGCAGATGGGCGACGTTGGGCAGGAGGAGGAGCAGGCTTGCTGTGAAAAGCAGACCGGGCTTACGAAGCCGTGTTCGGGGAGAGAAGAGCATGTGGGGTCGAGATGATTCTATCTCGTGGGGAAGGTGTGAGTGGGGAGGGTTGTGGCGGGTGGAGGAGAGCGGTCGTTTGCTACCGCAAACGATACCCCACCCTGCCGCGAGATGAGAGGGGTGGTGAGTCCCAAGGAGATTGGGCGCGGCGAGGATGGGGCACTCGTTATTTAGAAGCGGTAAGAGAAGCCTTGCGAGAGGATAGGGTAGAAGCGGAGAGGCTTGATGTCGTTGTTGATGTTGAGTTGTTCCTGCGCGAGGTTGGCGAGGGCGTCGGGGTCTGTCTGAAGCTGTTCGCAACCCTGGTTGTTGGGCTGGTTGCTACAGACGGTGCCAGCGAGATTGAGGGTAAGTTTGGGTGGGCCGACGTATTGGAAGCCGATCTCGAAGGGGAAGCTGAAGTGGCGGCCGCTGCGGGGGATCATATTGCCGAAGCCGATGGTGAAGTTGGGAGCGACGTGGCGGCCGAAGGAGAGATCGAAAGTGCCGTGGACGGGGTCGACGCCGGTAGGGTCGGAGATGTAGTCGCCGTCGGCGAGACTGAAGGCGCCGCCGCTGGGGACGTACGCTTTGGTGTTGAAGGTGTTGCCGTTGTAGAACGTAATGCCGGGGCTGATGTGGAAGTTGCCGTGGAAGGGGAACCAATCGAGGCTGGCGGTGCCGGAGCGTAGCCTGGCCTGGCCGCTGATGGTCATGCCATCGACGTTGAAGGTGCCGTTGTAAGGGTAGTAGCTGCCGCCGGCGCGGAGGTTGAAGCGCTGCGAGAGAGGCGTCGCAACATCGATGCCGACGCCTGCGACGCCGATTTTGAGAGCGATGGCGGCGGTCGAGAAAGCGCGAATGGGCTTACGGACGAGCTTGGGCTGGACGGATACGGGCTGGGGTTCGGGGCCCATGGAGGCGTGCAGGGTGTGGGGGTCGAGATCGGGCGCGGGCTGGGCGGGGGCGTAGGTTGGCGCGGGTGGGAGCTGGGTGGCGAAGGGTGCTGTTGTGGTTGGTGTTGGGTCAGGAGCTGGTGGTTGAGTGGTTGGTGTTGGGTCAGGTGTGGGTGTCGGAGCGGCGTCTGGTTGGGGGGCGGCTGGCGGAGTGGTTACGGCCGGGACGGGGTAGGTGTCTGGGAGCGACGGTGGCGTGTAGGAGGTATCGCCGGGGGCCTTGGGGAGCGAGGTAATGGGGTGGACGTCGCTGCTGGGGGCGGGTGGTTGCGGAACCGGAGTAGCGGGCGCCTGCGGCTCGGGGGCAGCGGATGGTTGCGGCTGGGATTTTGGCTGCAGAGGGGCGGTGTCGATGTCGGTGTCGCCGGGAGCGCGGGGAAGGGAGGTGATGGGTTGCGCTGTTTGTGCCGTGGCATGAAACGGGATTACTGCCGCAGACAGGAAGGCGGACAGGGCGAGACTGGTAAACATGGCGAAGGGTCTTGGCATGGTCTCCAGCAGACGGGCGAAGATTCTCGTGCGAGTGCAGGAGGGGCCCAATGCTCAATGTAACCGGATACGATGCGCAAACCGTATGAAGATCGCGTAAGGAACCTAGCAGGGAACACTAAAGTGCGATGGTGAGGAACACGCCGGGGCGGAGGTCAGGTGAGTCGTTTGCGGTGGGTCTCGAACAAGAGCTCGATAAAGATTTGGTGAAACAGGTGAAGGCTGTGGGAGACTTCGCCGCGGTCTCCGCAAGCGGTGACTAGCTTACAATTCTGTTACCCGAGCGCGAAAAAATACCTCTTCAGGAGCACCTCCTTGGCTGTTAGTCACAACGAAACCGTGTTTGCATCGTCAAGCAATCCCTCCTCTGGAAGTTCTTTAGGGACGGGGAGCGGTACAGCGTCGGCAGGGATTCCAAAGCCCATTGCGTACTACTTTTTCGCGAGTCTCTTTCTGTGGGCCTGTTGTTTGGTGACGATTGGTTTCTGGAGATTTATTGCGCATCGTCCTACGCCGTACAACACGCTGCGCATGCCAGCGCCGCTGTTTCGTGATCTGTGGTGCTATCACGCGCAGTTTGTGCATCTGCATAGTTTTGATTTTTTCAAAGACACGCACATGGAGATGTTTCCCTATCCGCCGGGGTCAACGTTTCCGTTTGCGGTTTTCAATAACTTGCTTCCGCATTTTCACACCATTCCTTATCTCGTCATTACGCTTCTTGGAATCGCCGCTTTGGTGAGCCTGTTTGTGAAGCGGCTCAAGGAGTTCGACGTGAAAGGGTGGAGGCTTTATGCGCTTAGCGTGGCACCTCTGCTGCTGATGTTTCCTTTCCAGTTTGTGTATACAACCGGAAATATCGAGATCGTTCTTTTTCTTCTGTTGATCTTTGGGGTATTGGCGTTTCTGCGCGGACACTTTGTAACGGCCGCTATTTTGATTGGCTTTTGCGCTTCGATGAAGATGTATCCGTTTGTGCTGGTTGCTTTGTTTATTCCCGTGAGGCGTTATCGGGAGATGGCCGTTGCTGTTGTGACGTTTGTTGTTTCTATCGTCGGCGGTTTGTGGCTGATGTGCCCTGATATTTCTTTCGCCTGGCGTGCTTCGCGCGAGGCGTTGCAGATCAATCGCACGGAGATGATGCAGAATTTTCTCTTTATACAGACAGCCGCTGACCACTCCATATGGGGCTTGGTCAAGACGATTGCGTATGTTCTGACGAAGCACCAACATCACTCGAGCAAGTCGGTCACGGTCTATTTGGGAGTGATGGCGTTGGCCGGAATCACGATGTACTTTGGGCGGATACGGAAACTGCCGCTGCTCAATCAGATTGTCTGCCTGTATCTGTGCCTGCTGTTGCTTGTTCCTGAATCGTTTGAGTACACCTTGATCCATTTAGCCCTGCCGTGGGCGCTGTTGGTGCTCTACACCATTCATCAAGCGCGACAGCATCTGAGTTTGCGCGGGCTTACACCTGTCTTCCTGTGTTTCGCTTTTGTGCTGTCGGCGGAGAATGAGTTGGTCTTCCATTACGGATACTGGGGACCGGCGAAGTGCGTTGGAATGCTGGTGTTGCTTGCTCTTGCGCTGACGCAACCGTGGAGATATCTGGAGGATGCGGATTGGATCGCTTTGGACGTGCGGAATCGGCTTAAGTCCGCGGTCTAAAGGGGATTCTGAGAGGGTGTGGAGTCTAGTTTTATAGATCGGGCTTACAGCCCTCGGTTGGTTGTCGTGCCGAGACGTGGGGCTTTGCCCCACGCTGGTATAGGACGGGCTTCGGCCCTAGACTTTCCGTGTCTACAGGAATGGAAAACTACCCCAGGTTGATGCTTTAGGCGGACGGCGAGCCGCTGGCGATTGCGCGCATCATGCGGCTGGTACGTTGTGGAAGGCTTCCATCTCTCGCTGTTCGTAACGCTTTTCTGCCTTGGCGGCTAGGCGTGAACCTACGCGGATCATTGGGTGCTCGACGAGATGATAGGCGAGAACCGGGAAGACGATGAGAAGGAGTGCTTCTACCAGCAAGCGCAGACCTATGCTGTGACCGCTCAGGAAATGGATGCCGATGACGATGGCGAAGAGGTGCGTGAGGTAGATGCCGTAGGAGTACTTGGCGATCTGGCGGCTGGGGGCGAGCAGGATCTCTGAGTTCATCTGGCGGAACAGCGGCAGAGCTAAGCCGATGATGAGGCAGAACCACCATCCCTTATGGAAGTTACAGCGATAAAGGAAGATGGGCCAGAGCGCCAAGAGGAAGAGGGGGAGCAGCCAGGCGGGGAGGATTTGCTTCCAGCGTCCGAAGCCGACGTAGGCGATGACGCCGGGGAGGAAGTAGTCGATGGAGACGGCGAAGTTGTGGCTGTCGGTGGGGAGGGTTCGCGTATTAAGGAAGACGAGCGCCCAGACCAGAAGCAGCGGCCAAAGGGAGAAGTTGCGGCGTACGAAGAAGAAGATGAAGGGAAGCAGGAGGTACATTTCAACTTCGTACGGCAGGCTCCACATGACGCCGAGAACGTAGGGGCTGGTGGGCACGGTGAGGGGAAGAAGCGTTGCCTGCATGAGGAGATCGCGAGCGTGCGGATAAGCGTAGAGGAAGATGTTTTGCGGGGTGCCTCCGGTAGGGGCGCGGAAGAGCACGGCGATGGCGAGTGCGGTGAGCGCGAGAGGGTAGATGCGGAAGAAGCGGCGGATGTAGAAGTCCAGGGTGTGGGGTCTGCGTTCGAGGGACCACATGAGGACGAGGGTGGTGAGGACGAAGAAGACGAGGACGCCGAGGACTCCGAGATAGGCGACGGGGAATGGGCCGACCTGCTGGATGCCGAGGCCCAGTAAGGTGTGCTCGAGCACGACGGTGATGACGGCGAGGGCTCGCACAAAATCAAGGTTAGGCATGTCGCGCATCTTTGGATTATAGGGGGGATAGGATGCGGCGGTTGTCTGCCTGATTCGCGCTTATTGTTCGCCGTGGGGAGGGTTGATTCTGATGGCGTGGGCGGAGTCGTGGGTGAGGCGCAGGACTTTGGTGGAGCGTCCGATGCTGAGGGCGTAGTCGTCTTCGGGGTTGCGGGACTTTACGCGGAGGGTGACGCCGGCTGCGATGCCGCTGGTTTTGAGCGACTTCAAGATGGAGGCGTCGAGGTCGGAGATGCTGGCGACGGTGTAGGTGCCTTCGTGGAGGACGTCAGTGAGTGGAACGGAGCTCTGGCGCGGCATGGCGCCGTCCATGGTGGGGATGGAGTGGCCGTGAGGGTCGAGCTTGGGATGGCCGAGCTTGGCGGCGATGCGCTCTTCGAATCGTTCGGAGATGAAGTGTTCGAGACGCTCGGCTTCTTCGTGGACTTCTTCGATGGGGTAGTCGAGGACTTCGTAGAGGAAGGTCTCGATGAGGCGATGATGACGGACGACTTCGAGGGCTCGCTTTTTGCCGGCGGCGGAGAGCAGCACCCCGCGGTGGCGTTCGTATTTGACGAGTGGGGGAGAGCCTGCTGCGAGCTTTTGCAGCATGTTGGTGACGGAGGCAGGCGCAACGCCGAGCCGCTGCGAGAGAGCGTTGCTGGGGACGCGGTTTTCTTCAGGGCCGCCGAGGCTCAGGATGGCCTTGAGGTAGTTGTCGACGGACTCGCTGTTCGGGTTAGGTTGACGGCGGGCCGTCATGGCAGTGTCTCCAGTCGATAGTTTGACATGGTTTTATTTTAGGCGGGCCTAATGGATGTGAGGAGGAGGAAGATGGGCGTGGCGAGGACGCTGCACGATCTTTGGTTGGATCGATTGCGGGAGGGGTGACACTCTAAATTGTTGAGAAGAAAATGGTCGGGACGACTAGATTCGAACTAGCGACCTCACCCACCCCAAGGGTGCGCTCTACCAGGCTGAGCCACGTCCCGACTTGTTGCAATAACCGATCGCTCCTTGCGGGCCACCGGTTGGGGTACCTCTAGTCTACACCAACCGGGCGGGTGCCCGGTTGGTGTGTGGAGCTAGTGAGTGGGGGCTACGTATTCCTTGGGGAGTTCGCCGCCGGTGCCGAAGAAGAACTCGTTCATCTGTTCGACGAGGAACTCCTGGGCTTCGCGGGTCCAGGGCTGGAGGCGGTACTCGTTGAGGAGCATTTTTTGACGCTCGATCCACTCGCCCCAGGCCTTTTGAGAGACGTTTTTGAAGATCTTCTGGCCGAAATCGGAGTCGAAGGGCGGCTCGTCGAGACCTTCCATCTCAGCTTTGTACTTTGTGCAGAAAACCATGTGCGCCATGCGAAGTGCTCCTTGAAGTTGCTGAATGCGAGATTACGAGATTTGATGTGTCAGGTTCCGGGGGAAGGTGGTTCGCTCCGGAATTTGCCTGATCTCTAGTTTACCCGACGGCGGGAGGGTGGAGTTTCTATAATCCTTGCGATGGCTACAGAGCGCGGAAACGCATTGACCCCCGATGAGAAGAGTGACGCGCTGCGTCGTATTGAACAACTGCGCGAGGAGTTGCGGCACCATGAGCACCTGTATTACGTGCTGGATGCGCCGGTGTGGACCGATGCGCAGTATGACGCGAGGGTGAATGAGCTGCGGGCGTTGGAGGCGGAGCATCCGGAGTTGGTGACGGCGGACTCGCCGACGCAAAGGGTGGGAGGGAAGCCGAAGGACGGGTTTGTGAAGGTGGCGCACTCGCGGCCGATGCTTTCGCTGGATAACGCTTATAACGAGGCCGAGCTGCGGGCATGGGCGGAGCGCGTGGCGGGTGGGTTGGC
>Ga0302314_10007125_pt1 | contig 20148 bp, 13 predicted proteins | sample III_Palsa_N2_3_FD_200533 | JGI IMG/M metagenome (GOLD analysis project Ga0302314, IMG submission 200533) | Peat permafrost microbial communities from Stordalen Mire near Abisko, Sweden - III_Palsa_N2_3 | ecosystem: Environmental > Terrestrial > Soil > Palsa > Peat permafrost | place: Sweden... | reverse complement strand
AGGCGCGCACCGCCGAGGTGGTGGTTCTCCAGCGGCAGCTCCCAGCTCGAGCCGTCGTCGGTGCTCAGGTGCACGGGCCGGCCCAGCGGCTGGCCCATGGGCAGGAAGTTCTTGGCATTCGCCGCCAGGCGCTGCGGCGTGACGCGCGCACTGATCGCGCCGTCCGGCGTCACCAGCAGCAGCGCCCGCGGGGTGAGGATGAGCGTGTAGTCGTCGTCCGCGCCGAGCATGGTCCAGTCGGAGATCGCGTCATCCACCGACCACTGCGGCTTGTCCTGCATGTCGACCGAGAACAGCTGCTCGCTCACGCCCGGATCAGCCGGGATCTCCTGGGTGATGTCGACGAAGCCCGGAGCGCTGAGGGTGATGGTGATCGGATGATCGGCATAGCGGCAGAACAGCACGCTATCGCGCAGGCGCCGCGTCACGGCGCCGTCGTTGATCGACACCTGGGCGACATCGACACCGTGCACCGCCACGCGTCCGGGCAGCGGCAGCTGCTGCGTGAACCATTTCGCATACTTGAAGTCGGTGCGCAGCGTCTGCGCCATGGCCAGCGCGGCGCCGGGATCGGTGTGCTCGAGCCGCCCGACGGCATCGAGCTTGCCCTGAAAGTCGCCGAGGCTGTCCTGGATGGTCTTGTTGAGGGCCTGCACGCGCGCGTCCTGCAGGTCCGCAGGCGGCGTCAGCGCGCGGAACTGCGCGGCGAGCAGGTGCGGATCGATGGTCGGATCCTGGGCGCTGGTGATCAGCGCCTGCAGGTCGGGCCTGATCGCCGACGCCGTGGCGGTGGCCGTGGCCGGACCAGCCGGGGCGTCGGGGGTCTGCGGCAGGAAGCGGTAGACCAGGGCGCCGGCGATCACCAGCACCACCACCCCGACCACGCCCCAGACCATTTGGCGCCGGCTTTGCGCCGTGCGCTGGGCGTGGATCTTGGCCACCAGGGTGGCCTTGGCTGGTCCTGAGGTCACCAGCAGCAGGGACTGGTCGTAGAGCCGTATCGCCAGTGCGGAGTGCTTGCGCGCGGCCGCGGCGTCACCCTGCTCCTCGAGGCTCCTGGCCTCGGCGATGCGCCGCGCCACGGCGATCTCATGGAGATGCTCGCCCTTCTCGGTCTCGCTTGCGGTGCGCGCCGCAGGCCGCGGCGGGGCGGTGCGCAGCACCTGCTGCGCCTGGGATGGGGAGGAGCTGGCGCTGGCTGCGGGCGCGGGGGAAGCCACGGCGGCGGGCGGGATGGAGGAGATGACCGGCAGCGTCTGCTGCGCCGCCGGGGCCGGGGCGGGGGTCGGCGCCGGCGCCGCGGCTACGGCCGCGCCGGCCCGCGCGGCCGGGGCCTGGTCGGTGGGCTGCAGCTGCAGGTAGTCGGGGACCTGGAAGCTGCCGCGCGCGGGCAGCGGCACCTCGCTCGGTACGGACACGGCCGTGATGCCGGAGCCGAGCCCGAGATCGACATCGCGCAGGCCCTTGCCGCTGTCGAGATGCGACGCCGCGGGCTCGGGCTTCGCGCCGGGCAGGCTGCGTGCGCTCTGCGCATCGGGGATCACCACCTCCTCGATCATGTGGATGCTGGCCAGCGCGTCGGTCATGGTGTTCAGATCCGAGCGCACGCGCTGCCCGGCCATGCCGCTGGCCCCGACCTTGATCCCGGCCGAGGACAAGTCGCGCCAGCGGCCAAGCTGCACCGCCATCTGCTGGGCGCTGGGGCGTCCCTCGGGACTCTTGGTCAAAACCTGCGCCATCAGCGTGTCGAGCTGCGCGACCTGCGGCACGAAGTCGGAAAGCACCGGCGGCTCGTCGGAGATCTGCAGCTGGATGACTTCCAGCGCCGAGCCGGAGCGGAATGGCGGCCGACCGGCGAGACTATCGAACAACGAGCAGCCGAGCGAGTAGACGTCGGAGGCGGGCACCGGCTCGCCGCCTTTGCAGATCTCCGGCGCCATGTAGGCCGGGGTGCCCATGATCGTTCCGGTCATGGTCAAGACGCTGCCCTCGAGACCCTTGGCCAGGCCGAAGTCGGCGAGCTTGGCCACCCCGCCGGGCGTGACCATGATGTTGTCGGGCTTGATGTCGCGGTGCAGCACGCCCAGCGCATGCGCCGCAGCCAGGCCGTCCGCCGCCTGGCGGTAGAGGTCGAGCACGGTCTTGACCGAGGCGCCGTCCTGGGTGAAGCCGGTGAGGCTGACGCCGGCCACGTACTCCATGACCAGCACCAGCAGCTTGCGGCCGTCGGGACCGGTGATCGGCCCGAAGTCATAGCAGGTCACGACATTGGGATGCGCGAGCTTGGCGAGGGTCTTCGCCTCGCGGTTGAAGCGGTCGGAATAGGCCTTGTCGGCGGCCAGGTGGTGGCTGATGACCTTGATCGCGACCTGCCTGTCGAGGCGGATCTGCAACCCGCGATACACCGCGCCCATGGCGCCGCGCCCGAGGCAGGCCTCGAAGAGCAGCGACTCGGTGCGGAAGCCGATCAGCGGATCGGCATTCGCCCCGCTGTCATCGCTCGGAGATTGGGTCTGTTGCGAGGCCTCCACCGGTTGGTTATGGCGTGTTCCCGACCCCTTTGTCAAGGTCGGCCTGCGGCGGCATGGCCCAGGGCCGCCAGCGGGCCGGATCCTGTACCGCTAGTTCACGCACCAGGGCCACTTGGTCGCGCCCACGCCTTGCACCGCAGGTGCGACTCCGAGCATCAGGCGCATGGCATCACCTGCACCTGTGCCGGCCCTGGCTGCGACGCGCTGCTGGCTCGGGCTGGTCATGGTCCTCAGTGGCGCGCTGGGACTCGGCCCCGCGCTGACGGCCAGTGAGCTGTTCCCTGATTCCAACAGCCTGATCAAGCCGGGCCTGAGCCAGGAGAGCATCAACTACGGCGGCATCGCCCGCTCCTGGTGGCGGTTCCTGCCCGCCAGCCACGACTACAACCGCGCCTGCCCCTTGATGATCGTGCTGCATGGCGGGTTCTGCTCGGGCCTGGGCATGAGCTCCCTGACCGAGCACGGCTTCGAGCGCATCGCCGACACCGAGCATTCCGATCTGGTGGTGGTCTACCCGGAGAGTATCGACAAGAACTGGCATGACGACCGCGCCTCGATCGATTCGACCGCGGTGACCGGCAACATCGATGACGTCGGCTTCATCCGCAGCGTCATCCGCCAGACCGAGAGCGAGACCCCGATCGATCCCAAGCGCATCTTCGTCACCGGCATCTCCAACGGTGCGATGATGTGCTACCGCCTGGCCCGCGAGCTGCCCGACACCATCGCCGTGATCGCGCCGGTCGCTGGGCTCCTGCCGGTCGAGGCGCGCGAGCTGCCCTGGCCGCAATCGGTCTCGGTGATCCTCTTCGCCGGCACCGAGGATCCGCTCATGCCGTACAATGGCGGGGTGGTCGGCTCGCCCAACTCGCCGCGCGGCGAAGTGCTGTCGGTCACCGACACCATCGCCTTCCTGCTGACGCAGGACCACCTCGTCGACCAGAACCGCGAGCTGCCCTCAGGCGAGCACGTCTCCGACGGCACCACCACCTGGCGTGCGCGCGCCTATGGCCTGAACCAGTGCGAAGTGGATTTCTATGAGATCATCGGCGGCGGCCACACCTGGCCGGGCGGGCGCCAGCTGCTGTTGCAGTCGCAGGTCGGGCGCACCTGCATGAGCCTGGACGCCTGTCAGGTGATCTGGAACTTCTGCCGGCTGCACCCGCATCCGTGAGCGCCTAGCCGGGGCTGCGCGGGCCGCGTCCTAGCAGTTGGCCTCGAAGGCCTTGGTGAACGCTTCCGCGATCTGCTCGGGATGGCGTCCTTCGATCTGATGACGGTGCAGCATCCATACCACCTCGCCGTCCTTGAGCAGCGCGGCGCTGGGCGAGGAGGGCGGGTATTCCGCGAAGTGCGCGCGTGCGGCGCGGGTCGCCTCGCCGTCGACGCCGGCGAAGACGGTGGTGGCCTGGGTGGGGCGCTTGCCGCTCCTGTCCATCGCCATGGTCAGTCCGGGACGGGCGCCGCCCGCCGCGCAGCCGCAGATGCTGTTGACGAAGACCAGGGTGGTCCCGGTCTTGGCCAGGGCGGCATCGACCTCGGCGGGGGTCTTCAGCTCGGTCAGGCCCATGTCCTTGACTTCGAGGCGGATGGGATCGGTCATGGCGGCTGGATACATGGTCAGGTCCTCGGGACCTCGAGTCTAGCCCAGCGGGAGTCGCGGTGAAGCCTCAGCCGCTGGCGACGGCGCCCTTGGCCTGAATCTCGGCCTGGACGTTGAGCACGAACTGGACCGCATCCTCGAGCGCGATCCAGCTGGCCTTGATGATGTTCTCGCTGACCCCGACCGTGCCGAAGGACTCGGCCCCGAAGCGGTGCTCGATCAGCACCCGCACACGCGCCGCGGTGCCGTCGGAGGAGTTCACGACGCGCACCTTGTAGTCGACCAGGTTCAGGTCCTTGAGCGCCGGATAGGCCGGCAGCAGGGCGCTGATCAGGGCGTGCGACAGCGCGTCCACCGGACCATGGCCTTCGGACACCACCAGATGGGTGGTGGCGCCGACCGTGACCTTGACCGTGGCCTCGACCAGGTGGTCGTCACCCTCGGTGCCGAGCCCATGGATGCGGTAGTGGTGCAGGGTGAACTTCGGCTCGTAGGCGCCGACGCGCTTGCGCACCAGCAGGTCGAAGCTCCCATCGGCCGCCTCGTAGCTGTAGCCGATGTGCTCGTAGCGCACCACGTCCTCGAGGATCGCCGCGACCGTGGCCGGGTCGGCGATCTGCGGGTGCAGGGTCGCAAGCTTGGCCTGGATGTTGGCGCGGCCCGAGAGCTCCGAGACCAGGATGCGGCGCGTGTTGCCGACCAGCTCCGGGACGATGTGCTCGTAGGTCGCGGCGTTGCGCTGCACCGCCGAGACGTGGATGCCGCCCTTGTGGGCGAAGGCCGAGCGTCCGACATAGGGCTGGTTGTTCGGCTGGATGAGGTTGACCCGCTCCCAGATGATGCGGCTGGCCTCGGTGAGATGCTGCAGGTGCCCCTCGGGCAGGCAGCGCAGCTTGAGCTTCAGCTCGCAGTTGGCGATGGCGGTGGTCAGGTCGACGTTGCCGCAGCGTTCCCCCAGACCGTTGATGCAGCCCTGGATCTGGATGCAGCCGGCCTGGACCGCGGCCAGGGTGTTGGCGACCGCGAGCCCGCCATCGTTGTGCACGTGGATGCCGAGTTTCGCGCTGGGCAACAGCGCGCGCACCGCCGCGATCGCGCCGGTGATGTCCTCCGGCAGGCTGCCGCCGTTGGTATCGCACAGCACCAGGCGCTCGGCGCCGGAGGCATGGGCCGCGGCCAGGGTCTTGAGCGCGTAGTCGCGGTTGGCCTTGAAGCCGTCGAAAAAGTGCTCGGCGTCATAGAACACCGGACGCCGCGTCTCGCTGGCGAGGTACGCCACCGAGTCCGCGATCATCGCCAGGTTGTCCTCGAGCGAGACGCGCAGCGCGTCGCGCACATGCAGGTCCCAGGTCTTGCCGAAGATGGTGGTGACGTGCGCGCCGGCCTCGACCAGCTTCTTGAGGTTGGCGTCGTCCTTGGCGCCGCTGCGCGCGCGCCGGGTCGAGCCGAAGGCGCAGATCTTGGCGTGCACCAGGGTCAGCTCCTGGACGCGCAGGAAGTACTCCTCGTCCTTGGGATTCGAGCCCGGCCAGCCGCCCTCGATGAAGGCCACTCCGAGCCAGTCGAGGTCGCGGGTGACGTTGAGTTTGTCGGCAACGCTGAGATTGACGCCTTCGCCCTGGCTGCCGTCGCGCAAGGTCGAGTCGTAGATTTCCAGGGTCATGGGCTAGTCCAGGTCCGCTCAGTGGGGGGCGAGCGCCAGCGTGGCGATCTCAGGGGCACCTGCCGGCTCGGCGTGCCCTCAGTTGAACATCGCGGATGGACGTGAACTGTGGGATTGCGAGCGCTTCCGCGGTCAGGTGCCGCTAGTAATTCGGATGGACACGCGCGCGATCATGCTGGACTTCTTACCACGCGCGTCGCTCAGGACAAGTGACGAGCGCCGCGGCAGGCCGTTGCCGGCCACGCAAGCGGCCTCAATGGATGAAGTCGGGAGCCGCCTCGTCGATGCCGGAGACCTTGACCTGCAGCGCGGTGCCAAGGTGGTTGTTGAGCGAATCCTGGACGAACTGCAGGGTGCCGCCGATCGATGAGGAGCACGAGCCGCAGGCGCCATGGTATTGCACGAAGAGCTCATCGGCCTTGAGGTCGACCAGGTCCATGCCGCCGCCATCGGAGGCCAGGGCCGGGCGCACGTGCTGGTCGAGGACGCCCTCGATGCGGCGGACCTTTTCGAACAGTCCGACCTCGCCCCAGGGCAGCACCGCGGAGCCGTCGCTGGCGACCGCCACGCTCTCCGCGGGCGCCTTGCCCAGGCCGCGCTCGGCGGCCTTGGTCAGGACGTAGAAGGGGACATCCGCATCGGTGCCCAGGGCGATGCTGCCCTCGACGCTACCGACCGAGCGGCACAGCAGATTGGCGGCCTGGCGCGGGGTGATCGTGCCCAGCGCGGAGAGCGGCTGGCCGATGGTCAGCTCGCTCATGCCGTCATAGAGCGCCAGCAGTTCGCCACTGGCGGTGGTGGTGTAGCGCGCCGAGCGCACCACGCCCTGGGCGTCGACCAGCAGCGACAGCTGGATGTGGTCGGCCGCCGTCTCGGCGCCATGGCTGGTGGCGACCAGGGTCGCGCCCTGGGCGGTCGCATCCGCGGCGGTGAGCGCGCCCTGGAAGCGCAGCTGGGCGAGACGCTGGATGATGGGGGTGGTGCTCACGGTCCATGAGTCTAACGCGAGGGGCCGGCGCTCCAGACCCAAGGGGGCCACTGCCAGGCGCCAGGCTGATCAGTGCAGGTGCAGGACCCGTCCGAGCCACTGCTCCCAGCGCCGGCGGCGCACATGCAGCGGCAGCAGGATGGGCCGGTCGCGCGCCTCGAGCGCGGCCTGGCTCGGGGTCGAGCCCAGCAGCAGGAAGCGCGCGAGCTGCGCCTGGATGGCCGGCAGGTGGTCGCGTTTGTTGCCCCAGTAGTGGTCGATCCAGGGCCGCGCCGGCGCCAGGCGGCCGGTGGCGTGCAGGCTGAGACTCAGCGCGAGCTGCTCGTTGAGGGCATGGTTGCCGATCGTCGCACAGAGCTCGTCGCACAGCGCCAGGGCGCGGTCGATGACGGCCGCGCCGCCGGGACCGACCGCCACCACGCCGGCATTCCACATGCGTGTCTGGGCCTCGACCGCCAGCCCCGACCACGAGCGGCTGGCGAGCTGGCGGTAGAGGCGCCGATCGCCGGCGCGCCGGCTGGTCGAGAGCTGGTTCTCCGGCTCATGCATGAGCACCGCACCCTGACTGAGGCAGGCAACCAGCTCCGTCAGGTCGCGGCGCGCGTAGGTGTCGGAATCGAGGTAGACCAGCGACTGCGTTGGCTCGAGCTGGGAGCGGATGCACTCGAGCTTCACCCGCCAGAAGAAGCCGCTGGTACCGCGCCAGCGCGTCAGGGTCGCCTCGTCGAGCGTGACGATGCGCACCTGCGGATGCGTCGCCAGCCAGGCGCAGCGCGCCGGGCTGTTGGTCGCCACCACCACCTCGCAGGGCGCCGGCGCGTAGGCCAGGACGGTCAGCGCGGCGAGATGCGCTTGTGCATAATGCTCGTCGCCATCGCCGAAGACCATGAACAGGTAGCGGGTCAGCACGCGCCGTCTCCCGCGACCACCCGGGCGGGCGCGCCCGGGCCGCGCTCCTGGTTCATCGCCTCATGACGCATCGTCATCCATTCCACGGCAGGGGTCCATCCGGCTCCGGTCGACGGCCGGTGCGGCGCGGCCGACGGCCGGACACAGTAGAATGGGCGCGTGGAATACCAACCGCCGACCCGGCCCGGGCGTTGATGGCCCTGGGCAATAGCCGCAGCGCGGGTACCCTGGCGCCATGCCCGCAGCCAGGCACATCCTGATGGTCAATACCGAGCATGGCTGGCGTGGCGGCGAGAATCAGATCCATCTGCTGGTGTGCGGCTTGGACCCCAGCCGCTACCAGGCCCTCACCGCCTGCCAGGAGGGCGGCGACCTCGAGCACCGCCTCGACGCCTCCGGCGCCGTGACCCTTCCGATCCGCGCCCGCGGCTCCTTCGACCTGCGCGCCATCGGCCGGCTGCGCGCGGTCATCAAGGAGCACGCCATCGACCTGGTGCACGCCCATGCCTCGCATGCCCATTCGCTGGCGGTGCTGGCGCTGCTCGGTTCCAAGGTGCCGCTTTTGGTCTCACGGCGGGTCGACTTCGCCATCGGCGGCAATCCCATCGGGCGCTGGAAGTACCGTCGCGCGCAGCGCGTGGTGGCGGTCTCCGAGGGGGTGCGCCGGGTGCTCATCAGTGGCGGCGTCCAGGCGGCGAACATCGACGTCATCCACGACGGCGTCGATCCCTCGCGCGTCGCCGCGGCCGGCACCAGCACGCTGCGCGCGGAACTCGGCATCCCGGCCGACGCGGTGGTCTATGGGATCATCGCCTTCCTCAGCGAGCACAAGGACCACCGCTCGCTGCTGGTGGCCTTCCAGGAGGTCGAGCGCGCGCTGCCGCAGGCCTGGCTTCTGATCGCCGGCGAAGGCGAGCTGGCCACGGAGCTGACCGCCCTGTCCAACGAGCTCGGCCTGCATCACTGCCGCTTTTTGGGCTTCCGCTCCGACGTCGCGGCGATCCTCGGGGCTTTGGACATCTTCGTCCTGACTTCGCACCACGAGGGGCTCGGCTCATCGGTGATGGATGCGATGTTCGCCGGACTGCCGGTGGTCGCAACCCGCGTCGGCGGGCTGCCGGAACTGGTCGACGATGGGGTCACCGGGCTGCTGGTGCCGGCCCGCGACCCGACGGCGATCGGCCAGGCGCTGGTCACGCTCGGCCGCGACGGCGCGCGCGCCCGCGCCCTGGGCGCGGCCGGCAAGGCCAAGGCCGAGCGCAGCTTCGCGGCGGCGCGCATGGTCGAGGCCTACGAGGCGGTCTACGCACGGATGTGCCCATGAGCGCGAAGCTGCCGCTGTCAGCCGTGCTCATCACCCTCGATGCCGAACGGCATCTCGAACGGGTGCTGGCCAGCGTCGCCTTCTGCGAGCAGATCCTGGTCCTCGATTCCGGCTCGACCGACAAGACCCTGGAGATCGCCCGGGCCTTCGGCGCCACCATCCACACCCAGGCCTTCCTCGGCTTCGGGCCGCAGAAGCAGCGTGCGGTCGATCTCGCCAGCCACGACTGGGTGCTGGTGGTCGACGCCGACGAGGTGCTCGATGGCGAGGCGCGCCGCGCCATCGAGGCGCTCGACTTCAGCGATCCGACGCGCGCATGGCGCATCCGCCGACGCAGCTTCGTCGCCGAGCGCGAGGTGCGCTACGGCGTCTGGTCCCCGGATCTGAGCCTGCGGCTCTTCCATCGCGCGCATGCGCGCTTCAACGACCTGCCGGTGCATGAGTCGGTGGTCGCCGATGGCCCGGTGCTCGAGCTGCCCGGCTCGATCGCCCATTACAGCTTCCGCGACCTGGCGGACGTCTTCGCCCGCATGGGCTCCTACTCGCGCGCCAAGGCGGCGCTGTACCGCGCCAAGGGACGGCGGGCCGGGCCGCTGCGGCTGATTGCGCGCATGCTCTGGGGCTTCCTGCGCAGTTATGTCTTCAAGCGCGGCTTCCTCGACGGCAACGCCGGGGTGGTCGTGGCGCTGTCGCTGGCGGTCGACTCGGTGGTCGCCATGGCCCTGGCCTCCGAGCCTGGGCCGGTGCCGAGCGCGACCGAGGAGTCCTCGGTCATCACCAGGCCCAGCGAGGCGCCTCGCGCCAGCACCGTGGACGCGCACCGCAAGGCCATGGCCGCCTCCTTCAAGAGGCCCACGTGAAGCGCCTGATCATCAATTTCGCGCGCGTCGGGGACATGGTCCTGATGATCCCGGCACTGCGCGTGCTCGCCTTGGACGCTCATCTCGAGCTGGTCGGACGGCCGTGGGCGCGCGCGGTGCTCGGCGGCCAGCCGTGGCTGCCGCGCATCCACACCATCGCCCATCCGTACCGCGGGCATGACTGGTTCAACCGCTGGCTGTACGGCCGACCCCTGGCGCAGCTGGCGCAGCAGCTGCGCGACGAGCGCTTCGATGAGATCATCGTCTTCAAGCAGGAGTCCCCCAAGATCATCAGCTGGATGCGCACCTGGGCGGGGCAGACCCCGGTGCGGGTGCTCGATTCCGGCATCCGCCCAGGCGGCTCGCCGCATCCGGTCGACAGCTACTGCGACGCGCTGCGCGAGGCCGGCTACGACGTCTCGGCCTTCGACCCGCGCCCGAGCCTGGTGGTCGATCCCGCGGTCCTGGAGCGCACCCGTGCGCGCGTCGCCGCACTGGGGTCGCGCGTCATCTCCCTGCAAAGCGGCTCATCGCTGATCAACCGCCTGTGGTGGCGCCGCCGGCCGAACCTGCGTGGCCTGACCAGCCGCCAGTGGGCGGGACTGCTGACCCGGCTGCTGGCGGATGGGGATGCGGATGCGGTGATCCTGCACGGCGCGCACCGCGAGGGCCCGCAGGCGCGCGCGGTGCGCGACGCCATGCCCGCGCAGTGGCAGGCGCAGGTCCATGACTGGACCGGGCGCGCGCCGCTTGAGGACCTGCCGGGCATCTTCTCGCAGGTGCGCGCGCTGTTGAGCGTCGACACCGGGCCGGCGCACATCGCCGCCGCGGTGGCCTGCCCGGCGCTGGTGGTGTTCGGCCCCTCGGATCCGCGCCGCTGGCAGCCGCGCGGCCGGGGTCCGGTCGAGGCCCTGCTCGGCTCGGCGCCCTGCCAGTTCTGCAACGAGACGCCTTTGATCAAGAAGTGCAAGAACAACATCTGCCTGAACACCCTGTCCGATGAGTTCATCCATTCCGCATGGCGGCGGCTGCGCGCGCGCCTGCCCGCGGCCCCGGCGCCATGAGCAAATGGATGCTGCTGTCGAAGAAGACCGGGCAGCTCGGCAACCGCCTGACCGTCTACGCGCACTGCCTGGCCGCGGCGCGCGCGCGCGGCTACCGCTTCCTCAATCCCGCCTTCGGCGAGTACGCGCCGTTCTTCGTCGGACCCCAGGCCGCGCTGGCGAGCGCCGACCGCCTGCCCGAGCCGGGCGCCCGGCAGCCGTCGCAGCGCGCGCGTGCGCTGGCCTACGCGGCGGCGCGCACCGCCTACAAGTCGGCCAAGGTGCTCAAACACCTCTCCTTCGGGCGGCTCGCCGTGGCGCGGGCGCGCAACGAGGAGCACCTCGACCTGAAGGAGGTCATCGACCGCGCCGAGGCGCGCGGCTGCCGCTACCTGGTGCTGCAGGGCTATCATTTCCGCCATGCGCCCTACTGCCTCGAGCAGGACGGCTTCATCCGCTCCTTCCTGGCCGCGGCCGAGCCTTGGGCCGGCCAGGGGCGGATCGCGGTCGAGCAGCTGCGCGCGCGCTGCGACGCCGTGGTCGGGGTGCACATCCGCCATGGCGACTACCAGCAGCATCTCGGCGGTCGCTTCTTCTGGCCGGTGGCGCGCTACCGCCTGTTCATGGAGCGCATGGTCGCGCTGCTCGCGCCGCTGCGTCCGGGCTTCCTGGTCTGCTCCAACGCCCAGCACCGCCCCGGCGACTTCAACGGCCTGACCTGGGCGAGCGGCCCGGGGCACCTGGTCTCCGACCAGCAGGCGCTTTCGGCCTGCTCCTGGATCCTCGGGCCGCCGAGCTCCTTCAGCTCCTGGGCGGCCTTTGCCGGACGCGGCCGCCTGCTGCGCCTGGAGGATCCCGAGCACGCCTTTACGCTGGATGATTTCCATATCCTGGCCACCCCCGAACCGCTGTATTGATCCGCACGCCGACCATGAGCAGCGCCGACCAATCCGTACCACCGCCGCCGGAACCCGTGTCCGCCACCGCGCGGCGCGCGGCGCTGTTCATCGCTCCTGCACTGCTGCTGGCACCCGACGCCCCGGGCGTGGCCTTCCTGCTGCGCATGAACCGCGCCGCCGTGGTGCTGCTGAGCTGGAGCCAGGATGCGGTGGACGCGCTGGCGGCGCGGGGTGTGGCGGCGCGCCTGCTGAGCGTGACCACGCCCGCGCCGAGTCCGAAGGCATTCCTCGGCGCGCTGCGCCAGGAGACGCTCGACGCGCAGCAGAGCTGGCTGGTGACCGACCGCCCCGAGCCGATCGCCGCCGCCGCCACCGCCGGACTGGGCGGGGTGGTCCTGGTCGGCGCCCCGGGCCCGGACGGCGAGCACGGCATCCATCTGGTGCGTGCGCTGAGCCTGGCCGACGTGCCGCGCGTCCTGATCCCGCGCGCGGGCGGCTGCTGGCATCAGCAATAGTCAGTCACGCCGGCGCGCGGCTCAGGCGTCGGGCCCTTCCCGTCCCAGCCACAGCCCGGTCAGGATGGTGGCGCATACCGCCAGCACCGCCGCCGCCCGGTCGCCGGGAAAGCCGGGATGGATGATCTCCTGGCTGATCATCACGCAGGCCAGCGTGGTGGCGCAGGGCAGGCAGGCCTGGACGTCGCGCAGCACCACGCGCAGCGAGAGGATCAGCACCACGCCCAGGACCAGCGCATCGAGCAGGTAGCGCATGGGTGTCGTCGGCTCGAGGGCGAGGGCCAGCGCGGCGCCGAGCACGACGCACAGCGCATAGCCCAGGGCGCAGCGCAGCACGCCGCGCCAGTCGGCGGTCAGGTCGCTCCACCAGCGGGTCGCGGCGACCAGCCCGATGATGAGCGCCACACTCAGCAGAGAACCATGCACGAACACCGCCAGGGCGGGTGAGAGGGCATCGCTGTCGGTCAAAGGCGGCCACGGCGGACTTGCGGCGGCGTCCTGGCCGAGCATCGCCAGCACGGCTGCGACCAGCACCGCCCAGCCGCTGCCGGCGAGCCGCGACCAGCGCGTCCCCTGGCCGTGGAAGCCCCGGCCATAGCCGGCCACCAGCAGCGCCAGCACGCCGGCGATCACAAGCGACAGGAAACCATCCGCGAGCACCGCGGTCATGAGCTGCGCGCCCAGCGACCGTGCGGTCGTGAAGCCTGCCAGCACCGCCGGCAGCCCGAGCGCGCGATGCACGACTTCCAGCAGCGTGACCCCGCACAGCACCCACAGCCAGCGCCGTCCGCCCCGCTCCCGGCGCAGGCAGCCGATGATGCCGCCGATCACCACCAGCACGCACATGACGATGGAGGCCAGCGAGCCGATCTGGCTGGCGATGGCGAGGTTGGCGGCGCGCGCCTGCTCCTGGCGGCTGAGGGCTTCCGGGATGTTGAGGGAGCGGTAGGCGTTGACGACCTGGTCGCCGGCCACCATCACCGTGATGCGTTTCTCGCCGAGCGTCTCCGGCATGGCCGGGTCGCTGCGATGATAGACCAGGAACCAGTCCTCGCGGTGCGGACGGCTGACCGGCGCCAGCGACAGCAGGCTCATGGCGGAGGCATCGGCGGGAAAGCGCTGCGTCAGCGTCGCACCCGCCAATGCCACGGCGGCGTCCGCGCCGAGCGTCGCGCCCGGGCGATCCTCGGGCAGCGTGTGCGCGATGCCGATCGGCTGGCCCCCGGCATCGAGGGTGATGGACCATTCCTCGGTGCGGTCCTGCAGTGCGCCGCTGAAGTGCACGAAGCGCGTGGTGGTCGAAGGTCCCCACAGCCAGCCCTGGCGCATCAGTTCGGCGAAGTGCCCGGGCTGGGTGCGCCACACGATCCGGTCGCTCCCGCCGGCGACCAGTGCACCGGTGGTGGTGATGGCCCGCCACTGGGCGGGATCGACTCCCTGGGCGCGCAGCAGGTCCTGGGCCAGGGCGGTGGCCTGGTGCGGCGTGAGCGCCAGGCGCGGCACGCTGCGGCTCTGATGGCTGGCCAGGCTGAGGACCAGCGCCGCCACCATCGCCACGCCCGCGCCGGCCAGGACGGTCAGCGCACTGCGGCGTCCGGTCACTACCGCGCTGCGCGCCGCAGCCGCCGCCACGGCCGGAGGCGGCGGCTGCGCATCGCCATTGCGCACCACCCGCGCCGGGCCCCGGCACAGCGCCCGGCTGCCCAGCGCGATCATCAGCGGCGTCAGGATCACAGCGATGACCGCAAGGCGCTGGCCAGGGATCCCCGGGCCGCTGGCGACGAACAGCGGCAGCGCCATCAGGACCAGGTCGTAGGTCGCATGCATGATCATGCCGACCACCAGCCCGTAGCGCAGGTAGATCATGCCCACCACGGTGAAGGGCAGCGCGATCTCGATCAGGCGGGCATAGGCCGGCTGGTTGGGGTAGTTCGCATGCGCCGCTCCGAACATCACCGCCTGCACGATGATGGCGATGCCGATGGTCAGTTTCGGCCAGCCCAGGCGGCGCCCGATCAGCGCGGCGGTGGCCAGCGGCACGGCGCGGAACAGGCATTCCTCCCACATCCCGGCCTGGATGGCCTGCGCCGACGGGCCCAGCCACGGCAGCCAGGTGGCGAGCATGTTCGGATCGGTCAGGGGCGAGGCCGGCGACCACCAGCCGGGCCGGCCGTTGACCACCGCATAGAACAGCACGTCCAGGGCCAGCAGCGGTCCGACCAGCAGGTAGCCGCCCAGCAACCGGCCGAGCACCGCCTTGGAGGCGGCGGAGCGCCCCCACAGCACCGACCACAGGCGCGGATGGCTCGGGAAGGCCATGCGCGACAGGCCCTCGGCGATCAGGAAGGACAGGCTGAAGAGGATGCCCATGAGCAGGCCCGAGGAGAGCGCGGCGACCACCGCCTGCGCGCGAAACGAGGACGGCGACTGGGCGGTATCGTAGCCCAGCCATTCCAGCGGCAGCTCGTTGATCTGCGCCACGGCCAGCCCGAGGCCCACGCCCATGCCCCACAGCACGGCGGGACGGTAGGCCATCATGCGCCGGCGCGAGAGCATGATCACGGTGATGACGCCGATGATGCAGTCGAGGATCCCGACCAGGATCATGTCGACCGTCGCCACCAGGTCGTTGGTGGCGCGCATCGCCTGGTAGGAGCGGTCGAAGGTCTCGGGGATCACGACCGCATGCGACAGTCCGCTGAAATGGTCGCCCGAGACGGTCAGGAAGAGCCGCACCGGCGCTTCGCCGATGGTCAGGTCGGTGCGCTCGTAGCCGAAGGTGTAGTCGACCCGCTTGGTGGGCCGTTCGATGCGCGAGGTCGGCAGGCGCCGATAGGGGGTCAATGACAGCGTCCAGGGCGGTGCGCCGGCCGCGCCCTCGGCGATGGCCCGGGCCCGGGCCTCGGTCAGCGCCGCGCCCGGCGCGGTCTCGCTCAGCCGCTCGGCAAAGGACCTGGGCTGGCCGCCGGGTGTGAACTGCACCGTCACCTCGCGGACCTCGCCCGGCAGGAAGCGGCGCACCGACCACAGGTAGGGGAAGACATCCCCGCCACTGATCAGTCTGCGGTAGGCGGCAACGCCGCCGGCGCGCAGCTCGACGTAGTTCTGCAGCTGCTCGTTGGCGCCGAACGAGGCGGCCGACTGGGCCTGGGCCGGTCCGAGGTCCTGGGCGCGGCACAGCTGCTCGGCGGCCGCGAGCGCCGCGCGGCGCTCCATGGTGATGGGCACGTCGAGGATCGGGAAGGCGCGCGGGAAGAGGTGCAGTGCGCCCAGCAGGCACACGGCGCTGACAGCGACCAGGGCGATCCAGAACCACGGCCGGTGGCTGGGCGAGTGGTGCGGGATCTCATCCATGCGCGCGCTCAGTTGATCTTGGCCAGCGACAGGCGCGTCATGACCGGCGCGCCGTCGTAGCGGTTGGTCTTCTTCCAGAACACCAGCTCGAGATGGACCACCATCTTGCCGATCTCGGCGCCGTGCTTGCGGTTCCACTCGTTGACCAGCCAATGCGCGTAGACGATCTTCCACTTGTTGAAATCAGCGCTGTAGAGGTTCATCAGGTATTTCCGCCAGCGCTCGTCGTGGTACTGGTTGGCGAGGTGCGGGGGCGTCACCGAGGTGTCGACCGGGGTCTTGCCGGTGAGCACGTCAATCTTGGAGCCGTCGGCCAGGGTCGCGATGGTCACGTACCAGCCATCGTCGCGCAGCGGCATCGGCGAGAACATGCTCCAGTACTGGTCCAGGCGCGGGATCTCGAGGATCCAGTTGTCGGAGGTCGGGAAGAAGCGCGTCGCCCAGCAGGTATTGAAGTCCGCTCCGGCGTGCAGGGTGCGGAAGTTCCACAGCAGCACGTAGTAGATCAAAACCGCCGCGAGGAGGTCGAGGACCAGCTGCGCCTTGGGCCGCAGCTCGACGAACAGCTCATGCGGATGCATGAAGAACAGGGCCTTTCCGGCCGTGCCACGGTGGCTGGCGACCAGGCGGTAGGCGTGATCGCCCAGCGTGCGCAGCCCGGGGCGGCGCAGCAGCCAGGCGAACGGCGCGAGGAGCTGCGAATGGCGCATCATGACGCCCACCGCCGCGAAGCGCACATGGCGCTGGCCGTCGCCGGTGGTCACCACCCAGGAGTTCTCGCGGCGCATCAGCTCGAAGATCTCGGGATCGGACTGGCAGCTGCGCACCGCGTGCGGCGGCAGCAGCCAGAAGGTCTCGATCAGGCGGGTCATGCTCTTGCAGAAGCCGCAGTCCTCGTCGTACCACAGGGTCAGGCCCGATGGCGCGCGCCGCGCCCAGCGCGCGCGCAGCCCGTCCCAGAACATGGTCGGCAGGAAGGGGGTCCAGGCGACCCAGCAGATGTACGGGAACGGCCCGAGCTCCATGCAGCTGGCCAGCCCGATGTGGAAGCCGACGAACAGTGTCACCGTGACCAGCCGCGCCCACTGCGTCACGGTCGGCACCAGGCGCCAGCGGCCGATCAGAGCCAGCAGGATGCCCGGTGCGAAGGCCAGGTAGACTCCGTAGCTCTCCTGGATGATGGTGGCCGCGGTCAGGTCCTTGAGCAGCCCGCGGAACTGCAGCATCCATTCGCCCAAGGGTGTGGCGAGCTGGTCGATGGACAGCGCATAGAAGACCGCGGTGCGCTCGATGCGCCAGTCGCTGTGCGACTTCAGGGCCGAGGTGAACAGATAGAGGAAGCAGACCTGCAACAGCAGCGCCATGCAGGGGATGGTCGAGATGGTGCGCGGCAGGGGCTGGGCGACGTTGCTGGCGCGGGCCCGGTCGACCGAGAAGCTCGCGCCCAAGGGCAGCATCATGCCCCAGAACAGCAGGCAGCGGAACAATACGTCCCCGCCCTGCAGGACCTGCGGGTTGCGCGCATGGATCGAGCACAGGAAGACCCAGGACATCACTGTCGCCAGGCGGGTGCGGTAGCCGACCAGCAGCATCACGGCGAAGAGCGCGGCGATGAGGAACAACGTGACCTGCACGAAGTAGGCCCCGCTGAGCATGTGCAGCGAGATCAGGTAGGGGTTGTCGACCGAGAACTCGATCGACTGGGCACGGGTGAAGAGGCCGTTGTCGGTATAGAACGCGCGGATGCTGCCGGAGCGGAAGTAGAGGTCGGTCAGCACCAGCAGGGCCAGTCCGATGCGGAACAGCGCCAGGCTGCGCGTGTCGATGCCAAATAGCGCCCACCACAGGGTGCCTAAGATGCTAGTAGGGCGGCTGTTCTCGACCGTGGGGGGCAGGGGCCCGGGCATCCTCGGCCCATCGAGCGTGCAGCTGGAGGTGTCGGACATCGCCCTAGCTGAAGCATTTCCAATCGCTGCGAAAGCACAGACCGGGGCCCGGCCGGGAGCCTGCCCCATGCGCTGGCCTGGTATATGAGCTACCCTGTTGGAATCGCGCCCCCTTGCGGTTACATCAGGGCCCACGAGCCCATACCTTGGGCGCATGAACGCGAGCAGCCTCATGGACGCCTCCGGAAAAATCCTCTTCGTCTGTCCAGGCTGCGGCTACCGCGCCAAAATCCCGAGCAATTACCTCGGCATGTCGATCCGCTGTCCGGGGTGCGCCACCGCCCAGACCGTGCAGACCCCGGTGGAGAAGAGCGAAGCGACCGGCAAGACCGTGTCGATCACGCGCGTGGCGACGACACCTCTGCCCTTCACCGTCGATGAGGCCAAGCAGCCGAACGCCGCCTTCGCGGCCGGCTCCGCCGCCAAGCTCGCCGCCGCCGCCGCCCCGGCGGCACGCGACTCGGCTCCCTCTCCGCCCCCGGCAACCCAGCCGGCCGGCGGCGCCTCGCCGACCCTGGTCTTCATCTGCTCGGCCTGCGCCTTCCGTGCGCGCATCCCGTTGATCTACGCCGGCAAGTCGATCTTCTGCCCGAAGTGCAACGTCACCCAGGTCGCGCCGCAGGCCCCCACCCCGCCCGCCTCCGGCGGCACCGTGGTGCTGCACCGCGTCACCACCGCGACCACGCCCGCCAAGGGCACCCCGGTGCTCGCCCCGGCGGCCGCCACCGCGCCAGCCGCCAGCTCCTCGCCCGCGCCGCAGCTGGAGATCAGCGACAAGGTCCTCTTCACCTGCCCGGCCTGCAACATGCGGGCGCGCATTCCCGCCAAGTACGCCGGCACCACGATCAAATGCCCGAAATGCGGCGTGCCCGGACCGGTGCCGCTCTCCGAGGCGATGGAGGAGGCCACCGGCCGCACCGTCAGCGTCAGTCGCGTCGACCTGGCCAAGGCAACGGCCGCGCCATCGGCCCCCGCACCGGCCAAGAAGCAGCCCAGCGGCGAATTCGGCGCCGGACCGGTGCCCCTCTCCGCGCCCTCGCAGCGCCCCAGCGGCGAGATCGTCCTGCCCCCGGCCGCCAAGAAGGACGATCTGGGCCTGGACATCGACGTCTCGCCCAGCGCCGAGACCGAGACCCTGCCGGCGGCCGGAAACCCGGTCGCCAAGCAGCCGGCCAAGGATGCGCCCGGCGCGGACAAGGACGAGGACCTGCTCGATCTCGGCCCGGTCACGCCGATCCCGCAGGCGCGGCGCGGCGGCGTGGTCAAGCGCCGCGGCAGTTCGCTGGGCAACCTCGCCGCAGCCGCCGCCGACAAGCCGACCGCGCGCACCGAGACCGCACCGCGCAAGGAGTCCGACTCCTCCACCGCCAACCAGCCGAGCGACGCACGCGGCGATCGTCCGATGGCCGAGACCGAGAGCTCAGCGGCCGGCAAGGGCTCCCGCAAGGCAGCGCCGCGCGTCGAGTCCGATCACGGCTCCGAGGCCCTCACCCGCCGTCCGGATCGTCCGGGCATGTTCAAGACCCACGGCCTTCTGATCGCCGGTCTGGCGCTTTTGGTGATCCTGCTGGCGGTGTGCGGCATCCTGTACATGAAGCTCCAGTCCAGCGATGCGCGTATCGATGCCCTGACCCAGACCGAGGGCGTGGCCAAGTCCGAGAACGACAAGCTGCACAAGGACATCGACGACCTCAACCAGCAGCTGCACGACCAGAAGGTGGCGCTCGACCAGGCCAAGAGCGATGCCGACGAGGCCAAGAGCGGTCTCGACAAGGCGACGATGGACCTGACCGCGGCGAAGATGCAGATGACGCAGAAGTACGAGGATTACCGCCATAATGCCGAGCAGGCCGCCGCGGACGCCAAGAAGGCGGCCGACGACAAGGACGCGAAAATCAGCGAGCTGACCCAGAAGCTCGAGGACGCGCAGAAGCGCCGCTGAGCGTCGCGCCCCCCGGCGCCGTCGCGCTGGTCAACGGCTGCATGGTGCTCTGCGTCCTCGGTGTCCGCCTGGGCCATGCCGGCCCTAATGCACGCGCTGCCCGGGCTTGGCTCCGCTATCCGGGCTGAGCAGGAAGATCTCCTGCTCGCCGGTGCCGGCGGCGATCGCCATGCCCTCGGAGATGCCGAAGGACATGGTGCGCGGCTCGAGGTTCGCGACGAAGACGATCAGCCGCCCCTGCAGCTGCTCAGGCTTGTAGGCGCTCTTGATGCCGGCGAAGACCGTGCGCCGCTCGCTGCCGCCCAGGCCCAGGGTCAGTTTGATGATCTTGCGCGCCTTGGGGACCTCCTCGGCGAGCAGCACCTCGGCCACACGCAGATCGAGCTTCTGGAAATCGGTGAAGGCGACGCGCGGCGCGATCGGTTCCTCACGCAGTGTTGCCGAATCGCTCTCGCGCTCGATCTCGCCTTCGGGCACCGACAGCGCGACATCCTCGGCCGGCACCACCAGCGCCGCGATCGGCGTCGCGCCCACGGTGGCCTTGGCCAGCGCCGGTGCGGACGCTGCCGAA
>Ga0302314_10007124_pt1 | contig 20149 bp, 18 predicted proteins | sample III_Palsa_N2_3_FD_200533 | JGI IMG/M metagenome (GOLD analysis project Ga0302314, IMG submission 200533) | Peat permafrost microbial communities from Stordalen Mire near Abisko, Sweden - III_Palsa_N2_3 | ecosystem: Environmental > Terrestrial > Soil > Palsa > Peat permafrost | place: Sweden... | reverse complement strand
ACGGTCAACGAAAGCGTGGCGCATGCCGTGACAGGCGTCCCAGGCTCCTGGACGACGCTGCCGAGCGCGATGGTCAACAACACCATCGCCACCAATGTTTCCGGCTGCAGCACCACCGAGGGCAATACGACCCCATGCTATTCCTACATCCTAGTGGAGAGCCGCTATAGCTATCAGTCGGCGATCGGCGGCAGCTACATCGGGTTCACTGTTCCGGTGGGCGATCAAGTCTATATGCCGCCGCGCAATGAGGCCACGATCAGCTGCACTGACGCCACCAACGCCAACGTAGCCTCCAACGAAGCCTACTGCTGAGGCCATTCAGGACAGAAAGCCCATCATGCCGGATTTCACCCAAGAGCGAGCGATGCGAAAGGAAGACGGACGCGTCCGGGCGTCGAGTCGCCTGGCGAGATTCCTGGCCGACGACCGCGCCGATATCGCCCCCCTGGCCGCTATCATGATTCCGCTGCTGCTGGTCGCGCTGGGCGCGGCCACGGACTATACCTCGGCCGCCCGCAGGCAGGAGACGCTGCAGAGCATCTCGGACGCCGCAGTGCTGGCGTCCACCCAACCGGCGATGATGTCGGAGAGCTGCTATCCGAATTCGACCAGCCCCAGCAATCCCACCGCCTGTGGCATCGTGCAGCAGCAGGTGGTCAATGTCTTCAACGCCCAGGCCGCCAGCGTGTGGGGCTCGGCCGGATCCTCGGGCTCCGGCGCGCCGACGATCACCACGGCCAACGTCTCGATCGTCGACTCCGGCAATCAGCGCACTTCGACGGTGACCTGGAACGAGACCTCGGTAAATCTGTTCGGCGGCATCCTGGGCATGCCAAACTTCGCCATCCAGGGGGAGTCGGTGGCCAAAAACGGCTCGCCGGTCACGCTGTTCTACATGCTGATCGACAATACGCCGTCCATGGCCTTCCCGGCCCAAGCCGCGGGCGTCACCGACATGGTCAATTTGACGCCGGCCAACTCGACAGGCGGCAGCGTCAATGGCGGCTGCGCGCTGGGCTGTCACGAGTCCGTGCCCGGCGCGTCCGTTAGCGATGACCTGTATAATCCGTCCAACATCCAATGCGCCTCCGCAAGCACCTGGGCGGCCACCGACCAATTCGCCTGCGTGCTGGGCACGAACAGCTATCTGATCACGGGCGGGACCTACGTCTCCAGTTCCGGGCTGGTCACGCTCACGCTCGCCACCTCGCCTGGTCTCGCCAAGGGCAGCACTTTCTATGTAAACGACGCCGGTCAAGTAACCTCGACCGGCGGCCCTGGTCCTGGATTGGTGACCCAGGCCAACGGCGCCTGGACCTCCGCCATTGATGGGGGAGGCACCCCCACCACCCCGGCCGTCTTCACCGCGGGCACGGGCACGAGCGGCACGACGGTGACGTACACCACCACCACCGGTCTCGGGAACGCGACCCTCGCCGCCGGTGGCTATGTGGTCACCACACCGGTGTCCGTGCCATCGGGCGGCTCCGCCAAGATCGTGGGCGCGCCCGGTCAGCCGTTTGGTTGCGCGACCAACCCCAACGCGACCCAGTATTCGGGCACCATCGGCAGTTCCAACGCGATCGTTTACGAGCCCACCGCTGGCACTCCCACCTTCGCCAACTATTTCGGAGCCGAAGATAGTTTTGCCATGGCGCGGTGCCTGAACGTTCAGCTTCGCGTCGATCTGGTCAATCAGGCCGTCGCCAGTTTGATGACGACGGCGCCGCAGATGGCGATCACGAACAACACCACCTATGCGGTCGACATTTATGCGCTCGACCTCGGCAACAACAATACGCCGACGCAGTACGCCAACGGCTATACCGTGACCAACCCGTCGGTGGCGGACGTCGGACTGGTGCCGATCTACTTCTGGGGTTGCGCCACCACCTATCAGGTCACACCCTCCTGCACCGGCAGCTCGGGCAGCACGATCGTCACCCAGACCGACACGGCCATGAACACAAACTTCGGCTATGCGACGACGGCGGCCAATACGCTGGCGCCGCTGGAGACCTACCAGTCGGGCCTGACCACCTCGACCACCCCGAACTACAATTGCGGCGACAACGACTCGCCGATCGATCTGGCCCTGCAGTATCTCTACAGCGGCACCGGGGCGATCTCGCCCGCGTGCGGCGCCACCGGCAGTTCGACGTTGGTCACGGCTGGCACGCCTGCGATCACCTCGATGGCGACGCCCGGCAATGGTCTCCCAGCCGCGGGCAACACCCCGCAGGAGGTGTTGTTCATCGTTTCCGACGCCATGAACGATGTCACCGCCGCCGGCGGCAGTTATCCGTCCGTCTCGAGCGGCTCGAATCCGAGCGTCTCGTGCCTGGGCGCCAGCAAGGTCTATGACTACTATGGCCGCCCGATGTTCTGCGCCAATCAAACCACGGATGGCGCGGGCAATACCTATTGCACCGATATCAAGAACAAGGGCATCCGCATCGCCTTCCTGTACCTGAGGTACAATACGCTCGACTCCAACGCGACCAGCCAGCCGTCGAACGGATATTATTACGATATCGAACCGTGGCAGTATCCAGGCAATTCAACGGACAAGAACAATGCGGACTTCCCCGGGACCTATACCGACGAGGTCGAACAGGGCGCCATCGCCTGCGCCTCGACCGGTCTCGAATTCACGGTCGACACCGACACCAATATCAACACGGCGATGACGACCCTGTTCCAGAAGGCCGCCCAGACCGTCTACCTGGCGCATTGATCCGACGGCCTGCGTTCACATCCCCGGGGCGTCAGTCCCGGGGATCCATTGAGCGCAAGCGGATGTGTGGCCATGCCCGGCATGGCCAATGCTCCAGCGGTAGCTGAAAGGCTCTGCCCTGGCCGCGCCGAGCGCGGCCACCCGCCATTCGGCGTTCATGGGTGGCCGGGACTTGCGCCCGGCCATGACGACTTCTTGCGCGCGGTGGACTAGGGCGGCGGGCGGTTCGCGGCGTGGTGGGGATCCATGACGCGGCCGCCGGGCGCCTTCATGCCATTGGCGAGGATCATGTCGCCGGGGGCCATGCCCGCCGGGCAAGGACCCAACCACTTGCCGTCGATATCGACGACGCGGCTGCTGTTGAGCGGTGTGAAGGGCGGCGAATAGGTGGTGTCGGTCTGCATCCGCAGGTGGAAGGTGGTGACGAAATCGCCGCTCGCCGTCCCCTTGAGGACTTCCTGGCCGTTGCCGTTCGGCAGCGGGCAGTTCGAGGTGAAACTGTAGATGCCGTCGAGGCCGCGGCTCGCGGTCGGCGTGGCGCAATGACGGGCCTTGGCCAGCTTTACGGCAAGGTCGTGGTTGAAGATCGCGTTCCGGGCCTCGGTCTTGGCGTCGACGCACACCCGCACGGATTTCATCAACCCGAGGCCGCGGGTGGAGCCGTCGTGCGCGAAGGTCTGCAGCCACAGCCCGGCGCGCCGGGCCGGCGGCGTCTGCTGGCAAGCGGTCACGGCCAGGGCCGCGCAAGAGACCCAAAGGACCAAAGTCACGCGTCGCATATGCACTCCCCTCCGCGCGCCGCCACCGCGACTCGCCACCTCCTCACTAGCCGCAATGGATCGGGAACGGAATGCGTGGCGTCTGTCGTGGGCGGTCCGCCCTATCTCGCGGCCAGCGGCTCGCCCAGCCGGGTCTGGCTGAGGAGCGGGGGAAGCGACGGGTCGGGGCGGCAGGGGCCCGGCCGGGCCATGACGCACTGGGCGTCAGCCGTCCCGGCCGCGAAACATCTCGCGAGGCTGTAGCCCGGCCGGAAGAGGCTGACGGAGGCGGGGTCGACGAGGACGTAGTTGTAGGCCTGAGAGGCCCGCCGGGCCGCCGCCAGCCGTTCCGGGCGATCCGCCGGCCAGATCATCTTGCGGTTCCCATCCAGCACGAGGCCGTAGATGGGGCCGTAGATCGGAACATCGCGGTGCAGGTAGGCGTAGCCGCCGGTCTGCAGCCACATATGGCCGTAGAAGAGAACTCCGCACAGCCGCGGCTGTTTCGCCAGCCACATCTCGCCTTCCAAGGGGCCGCGCCCTCTCTCCCACAGGGGCCGGAGCTCGGGGGCCGCGCCCATCATCAAAGACATCAGCGCCCAGCACGCGGCCAGGACGGCGGCGCGCCAGCCGGGCGCGGCCCAGCGCGACCCATAGCGCTCGACGAGATCGGCCGCGCCCAGGGCGGCGGCGACAGCCAGGGCGGCGAAGGCCGGAAAGACGAAGCGGTATTCCTTGTGGGCGATCAGCGAGTGGACGGTGAGCTCGATGACGGCGAAGCCGATCCACGGCGCCGAGCGGCGAAGCCGAACGACGCACAACGCCAAAAGCGCCGGCAGGAACGGCGTCCACAGGGCGAACAGGAAGACGGGATACCACCACCACGGCTCGACCCCGTAGACCGCGGCCTTGTTCTGCCCGAGGTTGATCCCCACCGCCCGGACGTAGGAGGCGAACGGCGCCCCCCAGGTCAGCCAGTCGACCCCCCCGAACAGGATCAGCGCCGGCGCCGCGCCGAGGATCATGGGCAGCCAGCGCGCCCGGAGCCGCGCGCGGCCGACCCACAGGGCGACGAAGGCGGCCCCGGGGGCAAGCTGCAGGCGCAGCATGACGGTGAGCGCCAGGGTGAGGCCGACGCCGAAGAGGACGCGGGGCGTGCGGTCCTCGTCCGGGCGCGAGGCGAGCGCCAGGGCGATCAGGATGGCGTCGCAGGCCAGGGCCTCGGTCAGCGGCCTGAACGAGAAATAGACCAGCTCGAACCACGTCGCCGCCGCGACGCCGGCGGCCAGCGCATGAGTGCGGCTCTCGCGCGCGCCCATGCGCCAGATGAAGACAATCGGCAGGCAGGAGAGCGCGGCCAGGACAATGCCGGTGAAGCGCAGGTAGCCCTCCGGCCCGCCGAACACCGGCTCGGATACGGCGAACAGGGCGGCCAGGATGTAGGGCGGGACCATGGAGCGGATGCCGTCCTGGAATTCCCAGGTGCGGACGCCGTAGCCGAAGGCGATGCGGTGCGCCGGCTCGAAGAGCTGGAAGATCTCGTCGGGATGATTGACGCTCGGAAAGGCGAACAGCGCCGCCACGCGCACGGCCAAGGCGACGGCGAGAAGCGCCGGCAGGCGCCAGTCGATGGCCGCCGGCTTCATCGTGGCCGCCAGCGGACGGCGAGGCCGCGCAGGTCGGCGAAGGCCGGCGACTGGGCGGCGAAGACCAGCAGCACCGCCATCAGGGAAGCGACCACCCACCACCACAGCAATTCGCGGACCAGATAGATCTCCACGACCGGCGAGGGGGCCAACAATGGCCGCCAGGCGCCCTCCCACATCAGCCCCAGAATGACCGCCGTCAGCCAGGCCAACCTGCGCCGCGCGGCCGCCTCGTCGGACGCCCGCCGCATGGCCAGCAGGCCGGCGACCACCGGGGCCAGGAACACGCCCCGGTAGACGATGCTCTGGCCGGCGAAGAAGCAGCCGACGATGATGGCGGCGCACAGGATGAGCAGGGACCGTTCGACCGGGCCCGTGGCGGCGAGCGCGCGGGCGAACCCGGCGCCGCGGGCGATCGAGATGGCCACGGCCAAGGCGCACAGGGCGAGGGCCGCGAAGACCACGGGCCTGACCCAGTCGGACGAGGCCGGCAGGACGAACAGGAGGTTTGACGCGCCGAAGGTGTCGTAGCCGAATTTCCCGCCTGGGACGTTGGCGCGCATGGCCGCCAATTGTGCTCGGTAAACGTGAGCGAAAACCAGAAGGCCGCCGGTCGTCAGAGCCGCCACGCCGGCGAGAACGGCGAACCGTTCACGCAAAGCGGTCAGGAGCCCGGCGAGGGGATAAAACTTCAACAGGCCGGCGAAGAAGAGGAGGCCATAGGCGAGCCACCGTCGCCGGGCGGGGCCGGCGCCGAGCCCACCGGCGGCGACGACCATCACGAAGAGCAGCAGATCCACATTGGCGCGCTCCACCCCGTAAGCGGCCATGGACGAGACTCCGGCGAGGGTGAAGAGCGCCGCCTCGCCTCGGCTCCTGGGCCGGAATGCGAAGAAGAGCGAGGCAAGGAACGACAGGCCGATCGCGAGGCCGATGACGTTGCGCCACACCGGACCGGTGGGGACGAATCCCGCACCCAACCACAAGGGCGAATAGGGAAAGGCCCGGCGGCCGATGTCGCAGGGATTGCGCACATAGACGTTCACGCCTTTCTTCCAGCAGTCGATCGAGGCGCTGACGTTATCCCAATCGAGGAAGGGATATTTCAGGGCGGGCACGCCCCACAGCCCCATGGCCTGGAAATAGAGCGGACGGTCGCCGAGGTAGAGGGCGGCGAAGACGGCGAGCAGGGTCAGGCCGGCCAGGGGCGCGACCAGCCGGAGCCGAAGCGGGGAGGCCGGCGCCGTCACGCCCGGGTCGCCGGCGGCGTGGCCAGCAGGGCCCACAGACCGCACCACAGCGCCGCCGGCCCGATCGGGACGTGCAGGTAGCGGCCGAGCGGCGCGAGGAGGATCGGCGTCACGGCCAGGAGGACGAGGGCGCTCTTGACCCCGGCGGGCGCGCCGCCGGCCCGCTTGGCGGCCGCGCCGATAGGCACGGCCAGCAGCGCCAGGTCGTAGTCGAACAGATAGGGCAGGGCGATCAGGGTGGCGAGGACGGCGACGCCGGCTTTCAGCTCCAGCGGGGCCGGGCCGCGCCAGACCCGCCAGGCCAGGGCGGCGGCGATCACGGCCGACACCGCGTGGACGGCGAGGGCGAGGACGGTCGGCGCGCCCCACAGCTTGAGGGCGGCGAAGAGGGACGGATCCTTGGCGATCGGCAGGGCGCCGGCGACGAGATAGCCGCCCGTCTTGGCGGCGGCGGCGAGGAAATCGCGCCAGGCGTCGGGACCGAAGGCCAGGGTGGCGACGGCGGCGAGGGCGAGGGAGGACACGGCGGCGCCGGCGATGGCCTTCCACCGGCCGCCGGCGAGGAGCAGGAGCGGCAGGAGCAGGCCGAACTGAGGCTTGATCGCCAGGAGGCCGAGGAGGGCGCCCGCCAGCCAGGGCCGCTCGTCGAGCAGCAGCAGGCCGCCGCCGAGCAGGGCGGTGAGCAGGAAGCCGGTCTGCCCCTGGGTGGCGTTCATGAACGCGCCGGGGAAGGCCAGGGCGAGCAGGATGGCGCGGCCGTCGCGGGCCAGGCCGCGGACGACGGCCAGGTAGGCGGCGAGGCCGGCCGCCGTCCAGCCGGCCAGGGCCCAGCCATATTTCACCAACGCCAGGGGCGCGACGAAGAGCTGGAAGGTGGGCGGGTAGGTCCACAGATAGAGGCCGCGGCTGGCCGCCACCGCCGTCTGCTCCGCGGCCAACAGCAGGCGCGGCGCATAGGCCAGGGCCGCCTGGCCCTTCAGGGTGAGGACAGAGACGCCATAGAAGATGATGAAATCGGCGCCAGGGGGATTGCCGCGCGGATCGAGGCCGTGACGCAGCGTGGCCAGCAGCACGGCGAAACCGGCGACATAGACGACGACGAGGATGACGGCGTAGGCGCGCACGCGCCGGGGCGTGACCAGCCGGTCGAGCGCCGCCAGGCTCGCCACCGCGCCACGTGACCGCACCCAGATCCCCTCCTGCCGCCTGACCGGGTCTCTATCGCGTCGGAGAGACTGTCAATCCGGACCAAGGCGGGGGCGGCCAAAACGTAAAGACCCGGCCCGAACCGGTTGCGGTTCGAGCCGGGCCTAGCTCCTCGCCTTCAGTCGGGGGGGCGAAACATTGAGCGAGAAGACGTAGAGAAAACGCCCCCTCGCCGACGGGGTTCCGGGTTTTGGCGGAAAAAGTTTTTCCCGCCGCCCACGTCACACAAAACGCAATTTAGCGCTTGACGGACCGGTTCGAATATGGTGCAGTATGCAATGTGGAGAGAGGTGGGCGGAAACAACCCGCCTCTCCCGCGAGGGAGAGGTCGAGACGCGCCGACAGACGCGCCCGGGTGAGGGAACCCGGCGCCTTAACCCCCCGTCCTCCTTTGCCGATGGGCCTCGGAGGACCCGGCCCTCCCTCTCCCATGGGAGAGGGGTTCGACGGAGGCGGGCGATGGATGCTGGATCTGCCGCCATCGAAGCTCCCGACCTCGCCAAGCTGAAGCGCTATTTCGCCGAGGCGCGCGACCTGACCGAGGTGGCGCGGACCAATGCGCTGCTGGCCATCGACTACTATGACAGCGAGCAGATCGCGCCGACCGAGCGGGCCGAGCTTCTGAGGCGCCGGCAACCGCCGATCGTGGTCAACCGCGTCAAGCCGGCGATCCAACCGATCGGAGGGTGAGATGAGCGACTATCCGAACGCCATGACAGCGGGGCCGCGAGCGGCGCTTGCCAACCACGTCAACGCCTTCCGCGCCGGATTGGCGGAGGCGGCGGGATCGGCGCCGGACATCGCCGGGCGGATCGCGGCCCTGACGCTCGACCAGAAGGCCGCAGCCGCCCGGCAGGCAGAGATTCTGGCCGCCGTGGGCCAGAGCCTGGCCGCTCGCCCCTATGAGGAGCGGCAGGCGATCCTGGCTCACATGACGCCGCATCTGGCCGGCCAGGGGGTCGCGCCGGGCGCCGTCGCTGAATTCGACCCGACCGACGCCAATCTGGCCTCGGCGGTCGGCCAGGCGGTCATCCTGCGCGGGATGCTGGTGCCGCCCTCCTCGCCAGACGGACAGACTCCGCCAGGCCCAGAACCGACAACGGGATGAAGGCTGCGAACAGCCAGGGGGCCGAAGCGGCTGCCTTGGCCGGGCTGACCGCGCGGTTGCGCGCCGTCCCATTTCACCCCCACGCGAAATCCGGCTAGCCTCTCCTCCAAACCCGGAGAGGGCCATCGATGACCGCGGTTCAGCTGATCGGCGTGGCGGCCAGCCTCAGCCTGCTGGCGGGTTGGCGGCTCTACGCCTGCGTGTTCGCCGTCGGGCTGGCCATGCACTTCGGCTGGCTGCACCCGCCGCAGCAGGTTCACGCCCTGGCCGTGCTGGCCAACCCGTGGGTGATCGGCGTGGCGGCGCTGGGCGCGGCGGCCGAGTTCTTCGCCGACAAGATCCCCTGGCTCGACAGCCTGTGGGACAGCGTCCACACCGTCGTGCGGCCGGTGGGCGGCGCCCTGCTGGCCCTGGCGGTGGTCGATCCGTCCAACCCTACCTGGCAGGTGGTGGTGCTGCTGCTGGGCGGGAGCGCGGCGCTGCTCAGCCACGGGGCCAAGGCCGGCACGCGGGCGGTGGCCAACGTCAGCCCCGAGCCGGTGAGCAATCTGGTGCTCAGCTCCACCGAGGATGTGGTCAGCACCGGCGGGCTGGTGCTGGCCCTGTCGCATCCGGGCTGGGCCATTGGCCTGGCCGTGGCGCTGCTGGCCCTGGCGGTCGCGACCCTGGTCATAGGTTGGCGGCTGCTGGGCAGCGTGCGGCGAATGTTCGCGCGGCCGCGACCGTGACGGCGCCCATGGCGATCGCGTTCGTGCAATTCCGACTGAAGGCGCCGCTCACCGCCGACGCCGCCCGGGCCCTGTTCGAGGTCACCGCGCCCCGCTACCTCGGCGCGCCGGATCTGATCCGGAAATCCTATTTCCGGTCCGACGCCGGCGATCTCGTCGGGGCGATCTATGAGTGGCGCTCACGCGCGGCGGGCGAGGCGCTCTATGACGCGGCGTGGCGGGCGCGGGTGACGGCGCATTACGGCGCCGAGCCGGAGGTCACCTGGCTCGAAACGCCGGTCGTGGTCGACAATCTGGTCGGCGAGATCGTCAGGCCTTGAGCCTCCTGCGCTCGATCGCGCCTTCGAGAGCGACCTCGGCGTCGTCGTCGAGGCCGAAGTGCTTGAACACCTCCCGGGTGAGCTGAAGCGCCGGGCCCGCTCCGGCGCCGGGGCCGGCCGTTCGGTCGATTTCGGGCTCCCGGCCGGTCAGCTCGCGATAGGCGACGGCGGCGGCGTCCGAAACCACGGCCGCGCGCGACGTGTCGGGCCTCGCCGAGGCCGCCAGCCGCGACTCGCGCTCGACGGCGGCGACGACAAAGGTCGAGATGGATTGGGCCTGGACGATCCTGAGCTTGTTGGCGCCGCCGATGGCGCTCAGGGCGTCGGGCGCGATGGCCAGGCACGCCTCATGGAAGGCGTCGGCCGCCTTGAGCAGGCGGTCAACCTGCCGGCGCGCCTCGTCCGGCGGCGTGATGACCGTGGCGAAATGGGCCAATGTCTGCATACGGAAGGCCTGGGCCTCGATGTCGCCGGCCCCGGCGCGGGGCGCGCATCTGCGCAGAGCGGCCACCAAAAGCCTTCGCTCACGCGCGCGGCCGACCTCGTCCCCGGTCCGCACATGGTTGTCCAACGATACGTCCACCTTAGGCCCCCCTGCGGCGCGGCGCGGATACTAACCTAAATCGGCCGATCTGCATCGATATGGCGCAATCGGCGGAGCGCCCATTCGCCTACAGGACTGCGCCTCGACTTGCTAGAGTGGCAGATCGACGCTCACCGGCGCGTGATCGCTGGGCCGCTCCCAGGCGCGCACGTCGTCATGGATGCGGGCGTTGGCGGCGCCGGCGAGGGCCGGCGTCACCCAGATGTGGTCGAGGCGAAGGCCGCGGTCGGAGACGCGGAAGTCCGCCGCCCGATAGCTCCACCAGGAGGCCAGCTTTGCCGGCTCCGGGTGGGCCGCCCGCACGGGGTCGAGGAAACCAAGGCTCATCTGCAAGGCGGCCATGGCCTCGGTCTCCGGCGGCGTGTGACTGACCACCTTCAGCATGAAGCGATGGTTCCAGACGTCGAACTCGCCCGGCGCGACATTGAGATCCCCGGCCAGGACCAGGGGGTCGGCCGGCCGGCGCGTCGCCATCTCGCCGGTCAGGCGGGCGTAGAAATCGAGTTTGTGGTCGAACTTGGGGTTCAGGACCCGGTCGGGGATGTCGCCGCCGGCCGGGATATAGAGGTTGTGGATCTCCACGCCGGCGATGCGGGCCGAAACGGCGCGGGCGTGGCCCTCGCGGCACACCGCCAGAGGCGCGACGGCTTCGATCGGCAGGCGCGAGGCGATGGCGACGCCGTGCCAGCCCTTCTGGCCGCTGATCGCCAGGTGCGGCAGGCCGGCGTCGGCGAAGGCCGCGCGCGGGAACTCGCCGGCCTGGCATTTGATCTCCTGCATGCACAGGACGTCCGGCGCCTGCTCGGCGATGAACCGCGCCGCCTGCTCGGCGCGCAGGCGCACGGAATTGACGTTCCAAGTGGCGATGCGCAGGCTCATGTCAGTCCGTGTCGGTCTTGGGCGCCGGCCCGCTGGCCGGGGCGAGCTCGAAGAAGGAATTGGGCAGGCTCTTGGACGGGCCGAAGTCGGCCAACACCACCCGGGTGGCGCCGCCCTGCGGATCGGTGATCGTCCACCCGGCGAGGGCGATCGGCGCGTCGCGGAATTCGAGGGCGATCTGACCCTCGTTCTTCTTCGACGCCTGGCGCGCCAGGATCGAGAAGCCGCCGGGCCGCCGCTTCACGGCCCCGATCTCCACCGCCTTGTCGATGCGGATGTCGCGCGAGAGCAGGACGCCCAGCGGCGTCGCCGCCAGCGGATAGGCGTCGAGGGTCCCCAGCCGCCGGTTCTGCACCGCGACGCGAAAGCCGTTTGACGCCACCACCAGTCCCGAGGGCGGGTCATATTCGAAGCGGGCCCGGCCCGGCCGGCGCAGATAGAATGTGCCGGTCGAAACGCGTCCGCCGGCGTCGGTCTGGGTGAAGCGGCCCATGGCGCTGGAGAGGCCGCGCAGATAGTCGCGCGCCCTCTCGACCAGGGCCTGGTCATCGGTTGTGAGGGCGGGGGCGGCGAGGGGCGCGGCCATCGCCGGCATGGCCGCGGCGGCGAGCGCCAGCGCGAACGCCTCGCGGCGGGAAAGGAGGGTGGGCATGCAGCGAGCTACATAGAGCCTCCCCCGCCCCATGGGGAGGGTCGATCTCGTCGGAGGCGCCGCTTCCGGCCGCGCGTCAGCCGACGGCCTTCGCGTCAATAGCCTTGTGGATCTCTTCGGTCAGTTCGGTGTTCGACTTCAGCAGCTTGTGGATGTCGTTGCTGATCTCCAGCAACGCCTCGGCGTCCTTGTAGGTCTGGTAGGCCTGCTTGTCCGAAGCGGCCGCGGCCACCTTCTGGCCGACCATGATGATCGACAGCAGGACGAGTTGCAGGAACGTCTGCGCGATCCAGGCGATCAGCGCCGCCGTGCCGGCCTTGATCGCGTCGGGCAGGCTGACCAGGGTCAGCAAGGCGAAGGCGTAGGCGCACCACATGGTGCCCACGCCGTTGGTGATCTTGAGCGCCAGCCAGCCGTTGAACCCGTTGAGTTCGCGTCTGATCGTGTGCACGCCGTGCGCCTGGCGCTCGACGAGCCGTTGATGAGGGTCATATGCCATGTTGTGGGTTCCTCCCCTTAACCGGTCTTGCAGGCGCCATCGATAGCGGCGGCCGAACTCTGAGCACGATCCCCCGCGCCCTCGGACCCCAGCGTCTCAGCGGGTTTCGCGAAACAGGCGTGGTCCACCGTCACGGCGGCGGAGAGACCAGCACCTCGCGCTTGCCGGCGTGATTGGCCATGCTGACCACGCCTTCCTTTTCCATGCGTTCGATGAGCGAGGCGGCGCGGTTGTAGCCGATCTGCAGGCGGCGCTGGATGTAGCTGGTCGAGGCCTTGCGGTCGCGCGTCACCACGGCCACGGCCTGGTCGTAGAGATCGTTGCTCTCGCCGTCGCCGCCGAGATCCGCGCCGCCGTCGCCGTCATCCTCCTCGGCCATGGCGGTGACGTCGGGCACATAGTCGGGCTTGCCCTGGGCGCGCAGGAACCGCGTCACCGTATCGACCTCGCCGTCGGAGACGAACGGTCCGTGCAGGCGGGTGATGCGGCCGCCGCCGGCCATGTAGAGCATGTCGCCCATGCCCAGCAGCTGCTCGGCGCCCTGTTCGCCCATGATCGTCCGCGAATCGATCTTGGAGGTGACCTGGAAGCCGATGCGGGTCGGGAAGTTGGCCTTGATGGTGCCGGTGATGACGTCGACCGAAGGCCGCTGAGTGGCCATGATCAGGTGGATGCCCGCCGCCCGGGCCATCTGGGCCAGACGCTGGACGGCGCCCTCGATATCCTTGCCGGCCACCATCATCAGGTCGGCGACCTCGTCGATCACCACCACCAGATAGGGCATGGGATCGGGGCGGATCTGTTCTTCCTCGAAGATCGGCCGACCGCGGTCGTCGAAGCCGGTCTGGATGGTGCGGATGAAGTGCTCCTTGCGGGCCAGGGCTTCGTGCGCGCGCTCGTTGTAGCCGGCGATGTTGCGCACACCGATCTTGGACATGCGCCGATAGCGGTCCTCCATCTCGCGCACGGTCCATTTGAGGGCGACGATGGCCCGCTTGGGATCGGTGACCACGGGCGCGAGCAGGTGGGGGATGCCGTCGTAGGCCGACAGCTCCAGCATCTTGGGGTCGATCATGATGAACCGCACCTGGTCGGCGGTGAGGCGGTAGAGGATCGACAGGATCATGGCGTTGACGCCGACCGACTTGCCCGAGCCGGTGGTGCCGGCGATCAGCAGGTGAGGCATCTTGGCCAGGTCGACGATATAGGGCTCGCCGCCGATGGTCTCGCCGAGGGCCAGGGGCAGGATCTGGCTGGCCTTTTCGTATTCGGCGCTGGACAGCAGGTCGCGCAGGAAGACGGTTTCCCGATGCGCATTGGGCAGCTCGATGCCGATGGCGTTGCGGCCCTGGACCACGCTCACCCGGCAGGCCGCCACGCTCATCGACCGGGCGATGTCGTCCGACAGCGCCACCACCCGCGCCGACTTCACCCCGGCGGCCGGGACCAGTTCGTAGAGCGTGACCACCGGCCCCGGCCGGATGTGGTCGATCTGGCCACGGACGCCGAATTCGGCCAGCACGCTCTCCAGCAGTTGGGCGTTCTGGCGCAGGGCGCCCTCGTCGCAGGTCTCGGCGCGCGGCTTGGACTTGGACAGCATGGCCAGTTCCGGCAGGCGCTGCTCGCCCCCTTCGCCGAACGGCAGGGCGGGCTGGGTCTCGCGCGCTTCGCGTCCGGACGCCCGCGCGCCCATCTTGGGCCGCTTGATGGCCAGGGACCCGCCCGCGGCCGGCGCCTCGCCGGCGATCGCCTCGGCGTCGTCATCCTCGCGGTCGTCCTGCTCGTCTTCTTCCTCGTCATCGTCATCGACGGACGCGGTTTCGGCGCGCGGGGCGGCTGGCCTGATCGGCGCAAAAGGCGCGCGTTTGGCCTCGCCGCCGGCTCTCGCCAGCACGGTCGGACGGCCGAGAAGCACGGAGACGGACATGGCGGCCAGGCTCGCCAGGGCGAGGATCGCCGCGGCGATGGCGGCGGGCGCCGGCGCGTTGGCCGCGCCCAGGGGCTGGGAGAGGAGGTTCATCAGGCCGTCGCCCATCATGCCGCCCAGACCGGCGGCGAGGGGCCAGGTGGCCGGCGGCGGCGGGGCCGCGGCGGCGCCGGTCAGGGCGACGACGCCCACGGCCAACAACACGAAACGAATCCCGAAGCGGCGTCTGGGCGGGGCCCCGTCGATCGTGCGCCAGACGCCGGCGGCCACCAGCAGGACGCCGATCGCCCAGGCGCCGAGGCCCAGGGTCTGGAAACCGAGGTCGGCGATATTGGCCCCGACCGGGCCCAGCAGGTTTTTCGACGGACCGGGTCCGGCGGCGTCGAGGCTGGGGTCGGACGGGTGATAGGTGGCGAGGATGGCGAGGATCAAAACCCCGGCGAGCGCCGCGGCGAGGCCGCCGAGCCGGGCGCGCAGGATCGGCGTCCACAGCTCGCGGATCCACCGCTTCCACGTCCTGGCGTCGCGCCGCCGCCGGGAGCCCCTGGCCATCATCCGCTCCGAAAAGAGATTCGCGCTGGTGAGAATACAGCTTCGAGCGTGCGCGGAAGAGGGTTAAGGCGCGCTTTAATTCCGCGCGGTCGCGGCCTCATATTCGGCCGGCGAGGAAATGGTCACGTCGAGGTCGCGGACCAGGCCGTCGGCGAGCGAATAGACCCAGCCGTGGACACTCAGCGCCTGGCCGCGTTTCCAGGCGTCGCGCACGATCAGGTCGGAGGCGACATTGCGCACCTGGCTGACGACGTTCAGTTCGGTCAACCGATCCTGGCGCGCCCGTGCGGTGGGCAGCGCGGCCAGCTCCTCCCGGCGCGCCTCGGCGAGGTCGCGGATCGGGTGCAGCCAGTGATCGATGAGGCCGTGACGTTCTCCGTCCAGCGCCGCTTTCACACCGCCGCAACCGTAGTGGCCGACCACCAGAATGTGCCGCACGCGCAGCACATCGACCGCGAATTGCAGCACGGACAGATAGTTGGCGTCTTGCGGCGGGGCGAGATTGGCGACGTTGCGATGCACGAACAGCTCGCCTGGATCGAGGTCGACGATCTCATTGGCCGGCACGCGGCTGTCCGAACAGCCAATCCACAGATAGGCCGGGTTCTGTTGCGCCTCGAGCCGGCGGAAGAAATCCGGATCGGCGCGGCGCTTGCCCTCGGACCAGGCGCGGTTGCGGGCCTTGAGATCGTCGAGCATCGCGGCTTCAGACGATGCGGAAGGCGAGATCGCCCACGCCTTCGATGGCGCAGTCGACCATGTCGCCGCGCACGAGTGGTCCGACGCCCTCCGGCGTGCCGGTGAAGATCAGATCGCCTGCCGCCAGGCGCCACAGTCGTGAGGCCTGGGCGATCACCTCGGCGACGTTCCAGATCATGTCGTCGATGCGCGCGTCCTGCCGCGTCTGGCCGTTGACGTCGAGGCGGATGCGTCCGTGCGGCGGCGGACCGTCGGCCGGGCGGATGGCGCCCACGGGCGCGGAGTTGTCGAAACCCTTGGCGGCGTCCCAGGGCTGGCCCTTGGCGCGCGCCGCGGCCTGCAGATCGCGGCGGGTAAGGTCGACGCCGACCGCATAGCCGAACACCAGCGACAGGGCGTCGGCCACGGCGACGTCGGCGCCGCCGGCGCCGAGCGCTGCGACCAGCTCCACCTCATGGTGCAGATCGGCCGTGGCCGAGGGGTAGGGGATATCGGCGCCCGAAGCGACCACGGCGTCGGCGGGCTTGGAGAAGAAGAACGGCGGATCGCGGTCGTCGCCGCCCATCTCGCGGCGGTGGGCGGCGTAGTTGCGGCCCACGCACAGGATGCGGCGAACGGGAAACCGGGCCTCCCGCCCCAACACGGCGACGGTGGCGCCGGCGGGCGCATCTGGCGTGGAGAGGCTCATCGCGGCGGCTTTCTAACCGTTCTTTCACTTGCCGCCCAGGGCCCGCACGGGCATTGCGGCCCTGGGGCTGAAAATCCTTGCACCGCCGCGCCGGAGGCCGCGCCATATGTTGATCATCGAGGCTTTGACCCATGTCTACGGCGGCGGCGTGCGCGCCCTCGACGAGGTGAGTCTCACGATCCCCAACGGCATGTTCGGCCTTCTGGGACCCAACGGCGCCGGCAAGTCGACCCTCATGCGCATCGTCGCCACCCTGCAGACGCCAACGTCAGGTTTCGTCCGCTTCGATGACATCGACGTGCTGGCCAATCCCGACGCGCTCCGGCGCACCCTCGGCTACCTGCCGCAGGATTTCGGCGTCTATCCGCGGGTGTCGGCGCTGGAGATGCTCGACCATCTGGCGGTCCTCAAGGGCCTGGCCGAGCCCCGCGCGCGCCGCGAGGTGGTCGAGGGCCTGTTGCGGCAGGTGAACCTCTGGGAGCACCGCAAGCGGGCGCTCTCCGGCTATTCCGGCGGCATGCGCCAACGCTTCGGCATCGCCCAGGCGCTGATCGGCGAACCACGGCTGATCATCGTCGATGAACCCACCGCGGGCCTGGACCCCGAGGAGCGCAACCGCTTCCTCAACCTCCTGGCCGAGATCGGCGAGAACGTGGTGGTGCTGCTCTCCACCCACATCGTCGCCGACGTGTCGGACCTCTGTCCGGCGATGGCGATCATCTGCGACGGGCGCATCGTGCGCCAGGGCGCGCCGTCCGAGCTAACCGCGTCTCTGGCCGGGCGCATCTGGATGAAGAGCGTTGACAAGGCCGAGCTGGCCGAGCTGCGCACCCACCGTGAGGTGATCTCCTCGCGCCTCATCGCCGGCCGCACGGTGGTGCATGTGCTGAGCGACGACGCGCCCGGCAAGGGCTTCGCGCCGACGCCCGGCGGTCTGGACGACGTCTATTTCTCAACCCTTGCACACGCGCACCCCCGCGCGGCCTGAGGGACTCCGGAACCGCAGTCATGCTGGCCAGGGTCGCCGCTTTCGAATTCCGCCAGATCGTGCGCTCGCCGCTGTTCTGGGCTGTGGCCGGGATCTTCTTCCTGCTGCCGTTCGGCTACGTGGCCAGCGACCACATCCACATCGGCGACACGGCCAACGTCCACAAGAACTCGCCCTTCGCGACCATCCAGGTCGATCTCATCATGGGCCTGTTCTTCATGTTCGCCTCGACCGCCTTCGTGGCCGGAGCGGTGATCCGCGACGACGAGACCGGCTTCGGGCCCATCCTTCGCGCCGCGCCGCTTTCCAAGATCGACTATCTCTACGGCCGGTTCACCGGGGCCTTCGCCGCCGCCTTGCTAGCCTTCACGGCTGTGACCGCGGGCCTCATCGCGGGCTCGCTGCTGCCCGGCCTCGATCCGGAAAAATTCGGGTCGTTCCGCCCGGACGCCTACGCCTTCGCCTTCTTCGTCATGGCCGGGCCGACCCTGCTGCTCACCTCGGCGCTCTTCTTCGCCGTCGCCACGGCGACGCGGTCCATGGCCTGGGTGTTCGTGGCCGTGATCGTCTTCATCGTCGCCTACATCGTCTTCAATCTCGCTCTCGGCAAACCGGACCTGGAGACGATCGCCGCCGGCTGGGACCCGTTGGGCCTCTCCACCTTCGGCGTCGTCACCCGCTATTGGACGGCCAACGACCGCAACGCCTTGCTGCCGCCCCTGACGGGCGCCCTGCTGCTCAACCGGCTGTTCGTGACCGGCCTCGGACTGGGCGTTCTGGCGCTGGCCTATCCGCTCTATCGCCATAGCGACCGCCCCGGCCGATCGGCGCCGGCCACGGCGCCCGAACCCGCCATCGCACCCGCGCCCGCCGTGGCGCAGGCCAAGCGCAGGTTCGACCGCGCCGGCCTCACCGCCCAGCTCATCGAGCGCACACGCTTCGACATGGCTCTGGTGTTCCGCAGTCCGGTGCTGTGGATCATCCTGGTCCTGGCGCTGGCCAACGCCTCCATAAGCCTGTGGACCAACACCGACGACGGCCGCTACGGCGCGGCCATCTACCCGGTCACCCGCACACTGATCCCTGCGCTGGATGGATCCTTCACCTTCTTCGTGACGATCATGGCGGCCTATTTCGCCGGCGAGCTGGTGTGGCGCGACCGCGACCGGCGCATGCACGAGATCATCGACGCCACCCCGGCCCCGGACTGGACGTTCATCGCGCCCAAGACGCTCGCGGTAAGCCTGGTGCTGACCGCCGTCCTTCTGGTCGGCGTCCTGGCCGCGGTCATCGTCCAGACCTTCAAGGGCTACTACGACTACCAGCTGGGTGAATATCTGCTCTGGTACCTGGTTCCCAACGCCGTCGACCTCACCATCCTCGCGGCGCTGGCGGTGTTCGGCCAGGTGATCGCGCCCAACAAGTTCGCCGGCTGGGGCGTGATCGTCCTCTACATCATCGCCACTTTCGCCCTGCCGGCCAACGGCCTGGAGCACAACCTCTACATCTACGGCGGAACCTCGCCCGTCCCCCTGTCGGACATGAACGGCCAGGGCCGGTTCTGGATCGGGGCCTGGTGGTTCAGGCTCTACTGGGCCGCGTTCGCCCTGTTGCTGCTGATCGCCGCCTTCGCGCTATGGCGGCGAGGGGCCACGGACTCTCTCGCCGCGCGGGTGCGGGTCGCGCCGCGCCGCCTGCGCGGCGCCCCGCTGTGGATCGGCCTGGCAGCCCTGCTGGCCTTCGGCTCGGCCGGGGCGTTCATCTACCGCAACACCAATATTCTCAACGACTACCGGACCGGGCCCGGCGACGACAAATGGCTGGCCGACTACGAAAAGGCCCTGCTGCCGTACGAGAAGGTTCCCCAGCCGACGGTCACGTCCGTCAAGCTCGATGTGGTCATCGATCCCGACGGACCGTCGCTGGAGACGCGCGGCGTCTATGTGCTGCAGAACAAGACCGGCGCGCCGCTGCGCGAGGTGCACGTCCGCTTTACGCGCGGCCTGGAGGTGCGCGGCCTCAGCGTCCAGGGGGCGTGGCCCAAGAAGACCTACGATAAGTTCAACTACCGCATCTTCGCCTTCGACACCCCCATGGCGCCGGGCGAAACCCGCACCCTGTCGTTCGACACCCGCCTGGCGGAGCGCGGCTTCCGCAACGCCCAACACAAGACGCGCGACCTCACCTCGGTGGTTGACAACGGCACCTTCGTCAATTCGGCCGAGATCGCGCCGATCATCGGCATGGATCGCGACTTTCTGCTCACCGACCGCGCCAAGCGCCGCAAATACGGCCTGCCGGAGGCCCTGCATCCCGCGCCCCTCGGCGACCAGGCCTCACGCGCCTACAACTATATCGGCCATGCCGGTTGGGTGACGAGCGACATCACCGTCACCACCCCTGTCGACCAGGTTCCGCTGGCGCCGGGATATGAGGTGTCCGACGTCGTCAACGGGGCGACGCGCACCACCCGCTTCGTCACCGACAAGCCGATCCTGCAGTTCTTCTCTATCCAGTCGGCGCGCTATGCGGTGAAGACCGAGACCTACAAGGGCGTGGCGCTCTCGGTCTATTACGACCCCCGCCATGGCATGAACGTCGATCGTATGCTGCGCGCATTGAAGGTGTCACTGGACTACTACCAGGCCAATTTCAGCCCCTATCAGTTCCGTCAGGCGCGCATCGTCGAGTTCCCCGACTACGCCCAGTTCGCCCAGTCGTTCGCCGGCACCTTCCCATGGTCGGAGGGCCTGGGCTTCATCGCCGACTATCGCGATCCGACCCGCATCGACATGGTGACCTACATCGCCGCCCACGAGTTCGCTCATCAGTGGTGGGCCCACCAGATCGTTGGCGCCGACCAGCAAGGCGTGACCTCGCTTTCTGAGACCCTGGCCCAGTATTC
>Ga0302314_10007121_pt1 | contig 20153 bp, 18 predicted proteins | sample III_Palsa_N2_3_FD_200533 | JGI IMG/M metagenome (GOLD analysis project Ga0302314, IMG submission 200533) | Peat permafrost microbial communities from Stordalen Mire near Abisko, Sweden - III_Palsa_N2_3 | ecosystem: Environmental > Terrestrial > Soil > Palsa > Peat permafrost | place: Sweden... | reverse complement strand
ACGGGGGCGGCCCGCCCTTGTCCGCCTCGGCATCGGCTGCCCGAAGGGTCAGTTCTGCCACCAGTCGTCGAGCGGGGTGACCGGAACGGTCCGCTTGTGCCGGGTCGCGAGGTAGACCGACTCCACCTTCGCTGCCACCTCCGGTGCGACCTCGGCGCCTTCCAGGTAGTCGTCGAGCTGGGCGTATGTCAGTCCGAGTGCCACCTCGTCGGGCAGCGCGGGCCGGTCGTCCTCGAGGTCGGCCGTCGGAACCTTCTCCCAGGTGCTCGGCGGTGCGCCCAACTCCTGCAGCAGGGCCGCACCTTGACGCTTTGTCAGCCCGGTCAGCGGGGTGATGTCGGCACCGCCGTCGCCGTACTTGGTGAAGAATCCGGTCACCGCCTCCGCCGCGTGGTCGGTGCCCACGACGAGCAGGTTCAGCTGCCCGGCGATCGAGTACTGGATCACCATGCGTTCGCGGGCCTTGATGTTGCCGCGCACGAAGTCCCGCAGCGTGGGCCCTTCGCCCAGCAGCTCCCGCAGACCGAGCGCCGCCTCGGCGGAGACGGCGTCCGCGCTCGGCTTGACGTTCACCGCGATCGACCGGTCGGGCCGGATGAACCCCAGCGCGATCTGCGCGTCGTGCTCGTCGGCCTGCACGCCGTAGGGCAGTCGCGCCGCGACAAAGGTTGCCTCGTGCCCCTCGGCGCGCAGCTCCTCGGCGGCGAGCTGGCACAGCCTTCCGGTCAGCGTGCTGTCCTGGCCGCCGCTGATCCCGAGTACGAAGCCCTTGGCCGGGGTCGACCGCAGGTAGTCCTTGAGGAAGTCGACCCGTTGCCGGATTTCGACCTTGGGCACGATGGCCGCCTTGACGCCGAGCTCAGCGACAATCTGCTCCCTTAGATTCACCATGCGCGTACTTTACTGGGGCGACCCGGTGCCCGCAGACCCCGGCCACGGGCGCCTCGGCGGCCGCCCTCGCGCGGGGCGCCGTATCGCCCGACCGGTGGGTGCGGCCGGTGAGGCGGATGGTGCGGTCGGTTTTCCTATTTGGCCACGGACATGTTGGGATCCTGCCTACCCTTTGTCCACTGCCTGTTCGATGCTGAACAGGTGTCGACGTTCGGGGGAATTAACCATGACCAGCGAGGATGTCTTCTCCGGTGGCGCACTGGGGTCCATGAGAACAACGGGACTGCCGTCTCTTGTCATTGACATGTCAATTGCTCATCCCGCTCGTATGTACGATTATTTTCTGGGAGGAAAGGACAACTTTCCGGCCGACCGGGAGGCCGCCGAGAAGATCGTCGCAGCAGGGGTCCACCCGCGGGAGTTCGCCCGCGCCAACCGTGCCTTCCTCGGCCGCGCCGTCCGCTTCCTCGCCCGGCAGGGCATCACCCAGTTCCTGGACATCGGGACCGGCATCCCCGCCGCGGGCAACACCCACGAGGTCGCCCAGCAGACCAGCCCCGAGGCCCGGGTGGTCTACGTCGACAACGACCCCATCGTCCTGACCCACGCCCGCGCCCTGATCGCCGGGCACCGGCTGGGCACCACCACGGTCATCCAGGCCGACCTGCGCGACCCCGCCGCGATCCTGGCCCACCCCGAGGTGCGGGCCGCCATCGACTTCGACCGGCCCATCGGCCTGATCCTGGTAGCGGTCCTCCACTTCATCCGCGAGGACGAGGACCCGGACTCCGCCACCAAGCTGCTGCGCGACGCCCTGCCCGCCGGCAGCTATCTGGTGATCTCCCACGGAACGGACGCCGGCGCGCACTCGACGGTCCCCACCCATGGAGCCCAGGTCGCGGCCAACGTCTACCGGCAGCGATCCAGCTCCACGCTGACCCTGCGTTCGAAGGACCGCATCGCCGAGTTCTTCGGGGACTTCGAACTCGTCGCCCCCGGCCTGGTCTCGGTCCCGTTCTGGCAGCCCGACGAAGACTCCGACGAAGACCCCGCCGACGATGTCATCCACACCACCACCGCCCTCTACGCGGGCGTCGCCCGCAAGCACTGAGCCGGGCGGACCGGTGATCGTCTACGATCCCCGGATGAGCGAGACAGAGATCGTCACCTCCAGCGAGCGCCCGGACCTCGAGGACCAGGCACGGGCCGCGTTCCGGGGTGAGTGGCCCGAGTTCATCTTCCACGACCCGATCTCGGGCGAGTACATCCAGCGGAGCGGGGAGCACTTCACCCGCTACGACATTCTGCTGCTGGACGAGGGCCAGGTCGTCGCCGGTGGGTGGGGCGTGCCGCTCCGCTGGGACGGCTCCGTCGGGACGCTGCCCGACGGATACGACGGTGCCCTGGTCAGCGCGGTGACAGGGCATGAGACGTCGGTGGTGCCGGACACGCTCAGCGTGATGGCTGCCGCCGTGCGGGCCGATCGGCAGGGCCGTGGGCTGGCCGGGCAGGTGATCACCGCGCTGCGCGACCGCGCGGTCGAGGACGGGCTGCAGCGGGTGATCGCGCCGGTGCGGCCGACGCTCAAGTCGCGCTACCCGTTGGCCTCCATGGACTCGTTCGCCACGTGGATGCGCGAGGACGGCCTGCACCGGGACCCCTGGATCCGCACCCACCAGCGGCTCGGGGCCACGATCCTCGCTCCGGCCGAGCGTTCGATGGTCGTCTCCGGCACCGTCGCGGAGTGGGAGGACTGGGCGCAGATGGCGTTCCCGCAGACCGGCACCTATGTCGTTCCGGCGGCGCACGCGGTCGTCGAGATCGACATCGAGCAGGACCGCGGCACCTATGTGGAGACCAACCTCTGGATGCAGCACCTGTAAGTGCAAGGGGGTGACAGGGCGGCCCCCGGCATGGGCTGCCCTGTCCTCCGCCCGGTCCCTCAGCTCTGCAGGTGCGTGAGCACGGACCGCATCGCCTGCTCGACCGCCCGGCGGGTCTCCTCGGTGTGGTCGATCGTCTCGAAACCGTGGTGGCCGAGCGGCACGTCGACGACCTCGACGTCGGCGCCGCTGTCCTTGGCGGCGGCCAGGAACTCCTCGACCGTCGCCGCGAACTCCTCGCTCTCCAACCCAACCCGGGTCAGCACGATCGGCAGCCGCCCCGCCCCGCCCACCGCGGACACCGGACGGAAGCGGGACTGCGAGAGCCCCCAGCCGACCATCGGTGCGAGCACGGGATAGGTCGCGGCCAGGCACCGCAGCCACGCCGGGGGAGCGGCCAGCCAGTCCGCCGTCAGCAACCCGCCGCCGGAGAAGAACCACAGCGCGACGCGTTCGCCGTCCACCCTCGGATCGCTCCGCGCCAGCTCGACCGCCGCGGCGACGTCCTCCGCCGACTGGCTGTAGTCGCCCAGGCTGTGCAGCCGGTGATCCACCGTCACCCCGACCAGGCCCAGGCTCGCCGCGTACCGGGCGTAGCCGAGAAAGGTCGCCGAGTCCCGGGGTGTGGTCTCCGCTTCGGCGGGCACCGGGCCGCCGTGGACGAACACCACGGCCGGACGGGGCCCGTCGGCGTCGGGGAGGTGGAGGTCGATCCGCCCCCGGCGCTCGCGGGGCCGCTCCGGCGGATCGAGCAGGAACCGGCGGTCGGCTGCGCTGGGCGCGCTGACCCTGTGCCCCTCTCCCTCGGCGGCCCGGAGCAGCACCTCGGCCAGGTCCTCCGGGCAGGAGAGCATCGGCCAGTGCCCGGTCGCGAGCTCGAAGAAGCCCACCCGGGGGTCGGTGAGCACCTGGAAGCGGGGGTTCCCCATGCGCACCATGGTCTCCACCATGGCGATGGTCAGCCCGTTCCCGGTGCAGAGGATGCCGGATGTCGGCACTCCGGCCGCAGCCCCGGACAGCCGGAGCGGCTGGGTGAACGTCCCCAGTGGCTGCGGCGCGGCCAGGCGGACCAGCCGCTCCAGCGCCTCGGCGGGGACTCCGGCGACGCTGCCTCCGAACGGCCACTCCTCCAGCGACGGCGGGGGAATCCGGTTGTCGCCGGCCTGCTCCGCCCGCTGCACCAGCCAGTCCCTGACCCCCTGGTCCGGCATCAGGTCGAGGACGGATTCGCCGTCGAGGGGCAGGCCCGCGTCCAGGTGGACGATCCGGGCGATCCGATCGGGCCGCCGGTCGGCGGCGCCCAGCACCGGGTGGATGCCGTAGCCGTGGCCGACCAGGACCACCTCCGGAGCGTCCACGTGGTCGATCAGCTGCACCAGGTCCTCGACATGGGTGTCGAGGTCCGTGTCCGGCCCCGCCAGATGCCGGCGGTCGCCCATGCCGGTGAGCGTCACCGGATACGCCTCGACTCCCACCGCCCGCAGCCGGGCGGTCACCTCCCGCCACACCCAGCCGCCGGTATAGCCGTCCGACACCAGCACGAACGCCGTCATGGCTGCTTCTCCCCACATCCACACATCACCACATCAACGCGAACACGGACCCGGGAAGGGTAGGAACTCCCCCTGCTGGAGATTCAAGTCCCGGGGCGGATTCGGTTCAGGGCGTTGCCGGCGCACGTCCGGCGTCGAGGGAGGCGGCGAAGTCGGCGGCGGCGGTCTCGTCGCCGAAGTGGTGGATCACGTGCTCACGGACATGCTCCTGCTGGGCGCGGGTGAAGGCCGCGCAGGCGTCGTGGATCACATGGCCGGTGTAGCCGCGGTCGTGGGCCTCGCGCAGGGTGGACTCCACGCACACGTGCGTGGCGAAGCCCGCCAGATACAGGTCGGTGACACCGAGTCGACGCAGGATCAGGTCGAAGTCGGAGGAGCCGGCGAATGCGCTGGCGCCGGTGCGGCCGCGCACGATCGGTTCGTCGGCGGCGGGCTGGAACGCCGCGGCGAATGCGACGCCGGTGCCGCCCGTGATCCAGGTGCCGGCCTTGGGGATCGCGGCGCGCAGGCCGAGCCGCGCCGGGGTCCAGCCCTCCAGCTCCGGTGCGCCGGGGGTCAGGACGAACGGCACGTGCACGACCGGAACGCCGTGCGCGCGGGCGGCGGCCAGTGCGGTGGTCGCGCCGCGCACGGCCGTGTCGAGCAAGTCGCGGTCCTCGACGAGGTGGTGGAGGCGACCGTGCTCAGGGTCAAGCCACTCGCGCTGGAACTCGATCAGGACAAGTGCGGCATTCGGGCGTGCGGACATGACCGTCATGGTCGGGCTCCTGGTCCGGGACTATTTCCAACTGACGAGTTGGACACTATCGCGAGTACGCCGCATTTCCAACTCAACAGTTGGAAATGCGGCCGGAGGGCAACGGTCAGTGCGTGAGCCTGCGCACCATGTCCACGACGGCGGCGCGGCGGGTGGACGGATCCTCGTCGACCGTCCCGCCAATGATCATTCGCGCCAGCTGCGGCGCGGCGAACTGCCAGCCTGCGAGGGCCACGACGGCGTACAGCAACTGATTCGGCGGGAGCGGTGACGCGGCCTGTCCGCGATCCCCTCCCTCCTCCCGGCGCGCGCGGGAGACGGCGGCGACCTTCCCTGCGTAGTACGCGGCCCGCTGCTCCTCGCCCGCGACCGGATCGGCGGCATCGCCCGACAGGGCCTCCCACTGCAGCAGGCGCAGCAGGTGCGGATGGGCGAGGTGGTAGTCGAACACCCGGCCCGCGTACTCCGGCAGGTCCACCGGCTTACCGTCCGCCTCCTCCAGCGGCACGGCGGCGGCGAGCCGTTCCAGCTCCCGCTGGACCACGGCGGCGAACAGCTGCTGCTTGCCGCCGAAGTAGGGGTAGATCCGCTCCTTGTTCACCCCGGCCGCGGCCGCGATGCGGTCGATCCGCGCCCCCTCGGGCCCGTGCGCGGCGAATTCGTCCACGGCCGCGTCGAGCAGCAGTCTCTTGGTCTTCGCAGTGTCCCATGCCATGCGCCAAGCATACGAAGAAACCAACCCGCCAGTTGGCACGCCCCGGCCTCCTTCCGCAGGGCGGCGGATCCGGGCGACGGAGTCCTACGGATCGGCACCCGACAGGCCGGAGTCACAGGTCCGAACCGTCGAGCACGTCCTCGTACAGGCCCTCCAACTGGGTGGTCTCCACGATCTCGGCCAGCCGCTCGAGCGCGTCCGGGCGGGTCAACGAGGCCCTCGCCGCGGCGAACTCCTCCATGGACATGTCCAGCTCCAGAGTGGTGATCACTTGCCGGTCGTCGGTGACATTGCGGGCGACACTGACCCGCGCCGGATAAGGGCTCTCGGAGCCCTCATCCGGCACCCAGGCGTCCATGAACTGCTCAAATGTCACGCCCGGCTTCAGCGTTCGCACGAAAACGGCACGCAGCACTGTGACTCCTCCGATGGCATCGATCCCGCTGAATCCAACAGTCATCCCGCTGACGGGCGTGGGGCGAAGCGGTCCAAGGCGCGACGGATCTCCATGCGCATCCGGTCGTTGCCGGTGTGGCCCGAATCGACGACGATCAACTCGGCATCCGGCCAGGCCTTTGCCAGGTCCCAGGCGGTCTGGAGCGGGCTGCCCAGGTCGAGGCGTCCGTGGATGAGGACGCCGGGGATGCCGGCCAACTTCCCGGCTTCCCGCAGCAGCACGCCCTCCTCCAGGAACCCGGCGTTGCTGAAGTAGTGCGTGCAGATGCGGACGAAGGCCAGGCGGGCGTCGTCGACCCTGGCGCTGTAGGCACCGGGTGCACCGCTGGTCTCGTGGGCGATGCCGGCGTCCTCCCACTCGCACCAGTCGGCCGCGGCCCTGGCCCGGACCTCCGGATCGGGATCCTCCATGAGCCGGTTGAAGGCGGCGGCCATCCCGATGCCGTTGGTCGCCTCCGGAGCGACGGCGTGGAAGCGCTCGAACGCGGCCGGGACGTACTGGCGAACGCCCCAGTCCAGCCAGTTGATCTCCGAGCGTCGCGTCATGGTCACCCCCAGGAGGATGATCTCGGAGACGCGCTCGGGATGCTGCTCCGCGTACGCGAGGATCAGCGTCGACGCCCACGATCCGCCCATGAGCAGCCACTTCTCGACACCGAAGTGCTCACGGAGCCGCTCCATGTCGTCGATCAGGTGCTGTGTGGTGTTGACCGACATGTCGGTGGCCGGATCTGCTGCGTGGGGCGTGGAGAGCCCGCAGCCACGCTGGTCGAAACCGAACCACCGGTAGCGATCCGGATCGAAACTGCGCCGCCAGGAGCTCCCGGTGCCCGAACCCGGTCCGCCGTGCACGACGAGGGCGGGTTTGCCCGCGGGGTTGCCGAACTCCTGCCAGTGGATCGCGTTGCCGTCACCGACGTCGAGCATGCCGGAGGCGCGGGGTTCGATCGGCGGGTAGCGATAGTCCTCAGCCATCAGGGAAGCCTACAGATCCGCCCGATGCGTGTGTGGATCAGCCGCGTGCACGGGCCCCGGTAGGGTGGGAAGCCCCCTGAGGGAGGTGCAAGCGTTGTCCTCGTCCCCTGACGGCATATGGAGCATCGGGGAGCTCGCCGAGCATGCGGGCGCCACGGTCAAGACCGTCCGCTTCTACTCGGACCGCGGGCTGCTGCCCGAGGCGGCCCGCAGCGTCGGCGGGCACCGCCGCTACGGGCCCGAGGCGCTCGACCGGCTGCGGCTGATCCGTTCGCTGCGCACCCTCGACCTGCCGGTCTCGGACGTGGGCCGGGTCCTGGAGCGGGAGGACGTCCTGGAGGACGTCATCGCGGGGCAGTTGCGCGAGCTGGGCTCGCAGCTGGCCGCGCTGCGCTGGCGGGAGGCGGCGCTGCAGCTGCTCCAGGATTGCGGTCCCGAGGAGCGCGCCGACCGGCTGCGCCTGATCGGGGCCGTGGCCGCGCCGCCCAGCACGGCCGCGCTGGCGCGCTTCTGGCGCCGACTGCTGCCGGTGCGGCTCCCGGCCCGGCTGGTCGCCGCGATCACCGAAGCGGCGGTGCCGCAGCCGCCCGCGGATCCGACGCCGACCCAGGTGCTGGCCTTCGCCCGGCTCCACGCCATGGCCTCCGACGCCCGCCTGGCCGCCGAGCTGTGCCGCCCCGAGGCCAAGCAGAAGGACGGGAGCTTTCGCCCGGCCGTGCTCTACGACGGCCTGGCCGAGGCGTACGAGCTGGCCGCGCCGGACCTGCGCACGCAGCGTCCCCCGCGCGAGGGCGAGGCGCTGGACTGCTTCGTCGCCGCCCACGCCCGCTCACGCGGCACCAAGGACACCCCCGCCTACCGCCGCAAACTCAGCGGTGCGCTCGCCCAGGCCGCGGATCCCCGCCTGGACCGCTACTGGCACCTGGTCGCGGAGCTGTCCTCCCCGCCGTCCGGCCCGCCGACCCCGACCCTGGGCGCCGCCGACGAGTGGCTCCGTGCGGCCCTGGACGCCCAGGCCGGCGCTGCGGCAGGCTGAGGACAGCCGATGCGCACGCCTGCAGCACGCCTGCGTTCGGTCGAACCCGCCGTGCCGGTGGGCGGCAGGCGTGCTCTGCTGGGGTGAGGGGGATCTGTCTACGCAACCGGAGTCTTCCGACATGAAAGCCGTCGTCTACCGCACCTACGGTGGCCCCGAGGTCCTGGAGTACACCGACGTCGCCGACCCCAAGCTCGGACCCGACTCCGTGCTGGTACGGGTGCGGGCCGCCTCGGTCAACCCGGTCGACTGGAAGATCCAGGCCGGCTACCTGGACGCGGCCCTGGACGCGGTCTTCCCGGTGATCCCCGGCTGGGACGTGTCCGGGGTCGTGGAGAAGACCGGTCCCGCCGTCACCGAGTTCGCGGTCGGCGACGAGGTCATCGGCTATGTGCGGGAGGACATGGTCGGCCGCGGCACCTTCGCCGAGTATGTCGCCGCGCCCGTGCGCACCCTGGGCCACAAGCCGTCCAACCTGTCGTTCGAGCAGGCGGCGGGGCTGCCGCTGACCGGGCTGACGGCGTATCAGTGCCTGGTCAAGCACCTGTCGGTGCGCCCGGGGGAGACCGTGCTGGTGCACGCCGCCACGGGCGGGGTGGGCACGCAGGCGGTGCAGATCGCCCGCGCGCTCGGCGCGCGCGTCATCGGCACCGCCAGCGAGCGCAACCACGACTTCCTGCGCTACCTGGGCGCGGAGCCCGTCACCTACGGCGAGGGCCTGGAGGAGCGGGTACGGGAGCTGGCCCCCGGGGGCGTGGACGCGGTGCTCGACCTCATCGGCGGTGAGGCCCTCGAGCTGTCGCCGGGCCTGCTGGCCCCCGGCGGGCACCTCGCCTCGATCGCGGACGGCGCGGTCCTGCGGCTTGGCGGGCACTACGTGTTCGTCCGCCCCGACGCGCAGGACCTCGCCGTGCTGGCCGAGCTCGCCGAGAAGGGCCAGCTCAGCGTGGAGGTCGCGGCGGTCTTCCCGCTGGAGAAGGCGGCGGACGCGCAGCGGCTCAACATGGACGGCCACACCCGGGGCAAGGTCGTCGTCACCGTCCCCTGAGCAGGGCAGGCATACTGGCCCGGGTCCACGCGGATCCGCGACACAGGCCCTACGCCGGAGGCGACATGACGGAGCGACTGGTGGTCATCGGCGGGGATGCGGCCGGGATGTCCGCCGCCTCGCAGGCCCGGCGGCGGCGCGGCCCCGAGGACCTGCAGATCGTCGCCTTCGAACGGGGCGGCTTCACCTCCTACTCGGCCTGCGGCATCCCCTACTGGGTCGGCGGCCAGGTCGCCGAGCGCGACGCCCTGATCGCCCGCACCCCCGAGCAGCACCGGGCCAACGGCATCGACCTGCGGTTGCGGACCGAGGCCACCGAGCTGGACCTGGACCGCGGCCGGGTCCGCACCCGGGACCGGGACAGCGGCGAGGAGAGCTGGACGGGGTACGACCAGCTGGTCATCGCCACCGGGGCCGAGCCGCTGCGCCCGGCCCTGCCCGGTTTCGACGCGCCCGGCGTCCACGGGGTGCAGACCCTGGACGACGGCGCCGAGCTCCTGGAGACCCTGGACCGCCACTGCCACCGGGCCGTGGTCGTCGGTGGCGGCTACATCGGGGTGGAGATGGCCGAGGCCATGGTGCAGCGCGGGCTGCAGGTCATCATGGTCCACCGCTCCGCCGAGCCGATGGCCACGCTGGACCCGGACATGGGGCGGCTGGTGCGGACCGCCATGGAGGGCATGGGGATCGGGGTCGTCCCCGGTGCGGAGGCGCTGGAGGTCAGGCTCGGACCGGAGGGCCGTCCGCACGCGGTCGTCACCACCCAGGGGGAGTACTCCGCCGACGTGGTCGTGCTCGGACTCGGGGTGCGGCCCCGGACAGCGCTCGCCAGGGCGGCGGGCCTGCCGCTGGGGGAGTCCGGCGGCCTGCTGACCACGCCGGACATGCGGGTGCAGGGCCGGGAGGGCATCTGGGCGGGCGGTGACTGCGTCGAGGTGCTCAACCTGGTCTCCGGCCGGCGTCAGCACATCGCGCTGGGCACCCACGCCAACAAGCACGGCCTGGTCATCGGGACCAACATCGGCGGCGGACGGGCCTCCTTCCCCGGGGTGGTGGGGACGGCGGTGAGCAAGGTCTGCTCGCTGGAGATCGCCCGCACCGGGCTGCGCGAGCGCGAGGCCACGGCTGCCGGACTGACCTGGACCTCCGCCGTCATCGAGTCCACCAGCAGGGCCGGCTACTACCCGGGCGCGGCCCCGATGACGGTGAAGATGCTCGCCGAGAAGGACAGCGGACGGCTGCTGGGCCTGCAGATCGTCGGCCGTGAGGGGGCGGCCAAGCGCGTGGACATCGGCGCGGTGGCGCTCACCGCCGGTATGACGGTCGATCAGGTCGTCTCGCTGGACCTCGGCTACGCCCCGCCGTTCTCCCCGGTCTGGGACCCGGTGCAGGTGGCCGCCCGCAAACTGGTCTCGGCCTCAACGGCGGGACGGTAGCCGGGACGGCGGCGGAGGGGGCTGCCGCAGGCGGAGGTCGAGATGCTCAAGTCCGGCTCGCTTCACCGCCCTTCCCACCAGTGTGGTCTCGGCGGTGGTGATCGGCAGGGCGGCCAGCGGCCCGGAGACGAAGGCGTAGAGCGCCTCCAGGTCAGCGCAGAACACGGTCGCCATCAGGTTGGTGGCCCCAGTGGTCGCGGCGACGCCGTGGACGTAGTCCTCCCGTGCCAACGCCTCGCCCACGGTGCGGAGTTCGCGCGGTGGAACGGTCATCCAGACGGTGGCGTCGACGGCCATGCCCAGCAGCCGCGGGTCGACGGTGGCGTGGGTGCGCAGCCGCCCCGAGCTCCGCAGCGCGGCGACCCTGCGCCGCACGGTGGAGGCGGGGGCGCCGACCCGGAGCGCGAGTTCGACCGTGGGCTGACGGGCGTCACGCCCCAACTCGGCGAGCAGCGCCGCCTCCAGGGCGTCCGGGCGGCGCGGTCCCGCCGGGGCCGGGGGAGGCGCGGAGGGTTCGAGTGAGCGCAGCTCGTCCGCGCTGAGCAGCCCCGCGCGCCAGGACGCGGCGTCCGCGAACAGGTGCAGGACCGCCTGGGCGCTGCTGGCGGTCACCGCGCCGGAGCCGGGGAGTTCCTCGAACAGCAGCCGGTCCCGGCCGGCCGCGTCGACCAGGGCGACGGCGCTGATCTCCTCGCCGCCGAGCAGCACGTCGACGAAGGGCACGTCCGCGCGGCGGGCCAGCGATCGCGCGATGGCTTCCACCCGCCCGCGCAGCACCCGCACCCGCAGCAGCAGCGCGGTCGTCCCCGGAGGCGGTACCCGATTGGGCCAGGCCACCACCCGCAGCACCCCGGCCTCGGACATCCGGGCCAAGCGCCGGGTGACCGTGCGCTCGGAGACCCCGAGCGCCTCGGCGATCCGGCCCGCCGGGGCCAGCCCGTCGACCTGCAGCGCGCAGACCACCCGGCGGTCCAGTGAATCCAGCACGCTGTCCGGATCAGCCGCTGAGAAGTCCATGCCTGTCCAGTTCCACTCATCCATGCCGTCCTGACGCCGCCACTGTACGGGGAACGGCTATCACTTGACCCATGGACACCGACAGCGACACCACCCGCAACACGACCGACACCGCCGCCATCGACACCGACGCCGTGCTCGCGGCCGTCCGCGACGTCGGCGACGGGCTGCTGCAGCAGTTCCCCTCCGCCGTGCCGGAGCCACAGCTGGACGGGGCCATGGCCGCGTTCGAACGGCTGAACGGTCCGGCGACCGAGGCGCTGCGCGCCGCCCTCACCGCGCTGGTCCCCGGTTCGGCCTGGGCCGACGACGAGCTCGACGACCGGGAGCTGCGCGGCGGCAACGGCGGCCCCGGCTTCACCTGGGTGTGCGACGCGGTCGACGGCGCCGTGCAGTTCCTGCAGGCGATCCCGGCCTGGTGCGTCTCGGTGGCGCTGCTGCACGAGGGCCGGGCGGTGCTCGCGGTCGTCCACGACGCGGTGCACGGCGAGGCCTTCCACGCCGTGGCCGGGGGCGGGGCCTTTGTGAACGGCGTGCCGCTGCGGGCCTCGGCCAAGACCGAGCTGCACGCGGCCCTGGCCGTGCACGGCAACCAGCCCGCGCCGCGCGAGCAGGCGGTGGCCGCACTCGCCGGGCAGTCCTTCTCCGCCGTCTACCCGCAGGTGATGGCGGTCCGCAACCTCGGTCCGACCGCCCTTCAACTGGCGTATCTCGCGGCGGGACGGGTCGACGCGTTCTGGCAGGTCGGCTCGGACCACTACAACTGGCTGGCCGGGGTGCTGCTGGCGACCGAGGCGGGAGCGGTGGCGACGGATCTGAGCGGAGCCGCCTACGACCTGCGGGCGGAGAGCCTCCTGGTCGCCGCCCCGGCGCTGCACGCCGGGCTGCTCGCGCTGCTGGCCCCGATCGGCCGCTGAGGCCGGGTCGGCTGTCGGTCTCAGCTGTCCAGGTCGGGCGGGGTGATGGTGAAGCGGGCCTCCACGGAGGCGTGGACGGTCTGCGGGACGGGCCGCAGGTCCAGCTCCGGCTGCTCCTGCGGCCCGCCGGCCATCGCGGCCGCGAAGACATGGGCCCGGCGCAGTGAGCCCCCGCCGAGGCCCTGGTCACTGAGCTCGATCAGGGCGGTCAGTGAGCTGCCCAGCGCCGCGGCGTACTGGCGGGCCCGCAGCACGGCGGCGGCCACCGCCTCCTCCCTGGCCTGCTGATGGCCGGGGTTGCCGGTCCGCAGCTCCCACTGCGGTCCGCGCAGTACCGTGCCCTCCTGCCCGGCCAGGGCCAGCACGAGGTCCCCCAGAACGTCGAAGTCGACGACGGTGATGTGCATATGGGCGTTGCCCTGGTAGCCGGTGACCTTGTCGACGCCGCGCCGGGTGCCCGGCCGGACCGGGCTGACCCACAGCGTCCCGGTGTCGACCCGCTCCACCGCGCTGCCATAGGAGGAGAGCGTGTCCCGCACCGCGGCCGTGCGCTCGGCGAGCAGCCTCAGGACGCCCTGGCGCTCCTTGCCCTGGGCCTCGACGGCCAGCTCCAGCGAGGCGAGGTCGGGCGCGACCTCCAGCTCCGCCTCGCCCCGGACGGAGAGGAGTGGACCGGGCGAGACTGTCATCCTGACGCTCCTTCGAACGGGCCGACTGTTGTTCCGGCAGTCTCGCACGCGGTGCTGCGGTTCAGCTCTGCGGCTGCGCCGGTGCCCAGCCGGTTCCGTCGTAGAAGTAGGTGGGGTCGCCCTTGAGGCCGACCGTCCGGAAGGGCTTGCCATGGTCGTCCACCCGCAGGGTGCCCATGCGGTTGCCGCAGCTCCAGACCAGCTCCAGGTACCAGCTGACGTCATGGTCCGACGTGTGCGCATCGACGTCGAGCACCTGCGGGTCGCTGGTGGAGACCACGAAAGGGAAGTTGGAGACGGAGGCTGTCTCGCCGTAGGCCACGGTGCTGGGCACTGATTGCGCGCGGGGTACCGGCGCGTCGAGGTTGACCGCGAACGACGCGGGCTCGAGCCCGCCACCGCAGCCGGACGCCGGGGTGTAGCCGTTCCCGCTCGGAGCCGGGTTGCTGCTGACGATCCGGACATACAGCGCGTGCAGCACCACCGGCTGCCCGGGCAGGCCCTGCGCGGTCACCTGGAGCCGCAGATCCCCGGCGGATATCCCCCCGAGCGCGCCCGCCCAGGCGTTCGTCTGCTGCAACGACGAAGGCGGCGACGGAACCTTCCCCGGCGACTGCGCCAGGAGGAACCACTGTCCGCACTGGACGTCCCAATTGTCCGACAGCACGCTCACCTGGACCGGCGGTGGCGTGGGGACGGGGGCGGAGGCGCGGGCGGCCTGGCTGCCGAGTCCGGCGTGTATCGCGAGCGGGGACGCCAGGGCGATCGCGGCGACCGCTCCCAGAACGGCCTTGGTCCGGCGGGTTCGGCGCGGACGCAGCCCGCCTCGGATCGCGGGCCCCTCCTGTGCCGGAGCGTCCGTCGACGGGCCGCCGGTCTCCGGCACCTGGGCCTGCGCGACACCCGCAGGCGGCGCATCCCTGGCCTCCTGGGCGTCCGAGGCATCAGGGGGTGGGGGAGCCACGGCAGTCGAAGAGGGGGAGGCGCTGGACGGGCGGTCCGGCTCCCGGCGTCGGGCCGCGTCGGCCAGCAGCCACAGCCGGTGCAGCGCGAGCAGTTCCTCCGGAGTCGCGCCGCACTGCCGGGCGAAACGCTCCACCGGAGCGTACTCGGAGGGGACCGCCGCGCCGTTGCAGTAGCGGTGCAGCGTCGAGGTGCTGGTGTGCAGTCGGGCGGCGAGCGTCCCGTAGCTGCGCCCGGACCGCTCCTTGAGCTCGCGCAACCGGTGTGCGAAGTCCTCGATATGCGTGGTCATTCCACCCTCCCTCGTCCCGGGCCGTTGTTCCAGGGAGGACCATCCTTGCAGGTCAGGGTGGGCTGGAACGTTCCGGTGTCCCCAACTGTGGCAAGACTGTCGCACACGGGACAGAGCGACCCACAGGCTTGGGGACATCCGAACCGATCACCACGAAGGCCGATCCCATGTCCGTGAAGTCCGCTCTCTCCGTCTCCGCCGTCCTCCTGCTCGGGGGTATGGCCCTCACCGCGTGCTCCGCCGGCTCCTCGGGCACGACCGCCGGATCGGCCTCGGGGGCGCAGCCCTCCGCCTCCGCGTCCGTCGCCTCTCCCGTCTCTCCGGCCTCCCCCGCGCCGTCGGGGACCGCGGCCGCGGCGTCCGCCTGGTCGCCCTCCGCTTCGGCGGCGGCGAACGGTAACGGCGGCAGCGGCAGCAGCGCCGGCTCCCGGTCGTCCGGCGGCGGCAACAACAGCGCCGGCTACGCCTACACGCACCCGTGCTCCATGGCGCAGTTGTCGGTGCACGTGACCGGGCGGTCCGGGGCGCCCAGCCAGCGGGTCATCGAGGTGCGCAACCTCGGCGCGAGCTCCTGCGGGCTGAGCTACTACCCGCTGGTGTCCCTGGACAACGCGAACTCCGCGAACGGCGGTCAGGCCGTCCTGCCGCTGGTCCCCGGTGGCCTCGGGGGCGCGCCCGCCTACCCGGTGTACGCCGGACAGACCGCCTACGCGGTGATCGACCTCGACCCGAGCGGTGCGACCACCGGCACCGCGGCCGGCGTCAACGAGCTGAACGTCCTGGCCGACGGCGACCACATGCCCAATGCCGACACGGTCAACGTCCCGCTCGGCTCCGGCGCGCTCGTGCTCAAGCCGAAGCTCGGCCTGTACCGCAGCAACATCGCCGACGCCGTCGCCAGCATGACCACGGCGAACACCGTGTCGTCCTGACGCAGCGCCCCCTCACAGACAGTCACCGGTGGCGGCAGCCAGAGCTGCTGCCGTCACCGGAGCCGGACGGCTGCCCCGACCCGGGCAGTCGCGAACGATTCCGAAGAACCTCGATCACGATGCGTAGCAGGAGATTGCGTTGAAGTCGAAGAAGTCCGCAGAGGAGTACAGGGCCCGGAGCGGGCGTCTGCTCCCCATCCGGCCGCTGCCGACCGCCCTGGTGGCCGGGCTGGCGGCGCTGGCCGCGCTCGGGACCGGGGCCACCCCGGCGCCCGCCGCGTCGCCGGTCGCCGCGACGTCGGCGGCGGTGGTCGCCAAGGCGATGAGCGCGGGCGCGGTGTCACGGACCGTCACGCTGGTGACCGGGGACCGGGTGGTCGCCACCACCATCGCCGGGCAGACCCACTACGCGATCGACCCCGCCACCCCCGGGGACGCGGGGTTCCAGACCTTCCGGGACGCGCAGGGCGACTACCACGTCGTCCCCGCCCTTGCCCAGCCCTACCTGGGCGCGGTACTGAGCCCGTCGCTGTTCGACGTCACCGCGCAGCTGCGCACCCCGGCCGCGGCCGCCGATGAGCAGCTCACCCGCGCCTCCTCGACCGCGCTGGTGGCGGCGCTGCGCGAGGCCGTCGGCGCGGACGTCCGGGCCGGGCGGCGCCCGGGGACGACGGCTCCGCGCCTCGACCGCACGGTGGCCGCCGACCTGTCCCGGTCCGCCCGGGTCGCTGACCTGGCGACCACCCTCCCGGCGGCGAGCAGCGCGACCGGAATTCCGCAGCGGATCGTGCAGCTGGACGTGACGGACCAGTCCGGCAAGCCGGCGAACGGGGCGGCCGTCCTGATCAACACCGACTCCGGTCTGCGGTTCCTGCACGAGATCACGATCAATGGCGGGATGGACCGGGTCGCCCTCCCCGTCGGCGACTACAGCGTCATCTTCAGCGGCTCGACGTTCAGCACCAGCGGAAGCCTCACCTCCAGCTACGAACTCACCAAGTCGGACTTCACCGTCCCGGCCACCGGGACCGTACCCGACGTCGTCCTTGACGGTCGGACCGCGGTTCAGCTGCACGTCGCCACCCCGTTGCCGGCCACCACCGATCTCACCAACGTGGGCTGGTACCGCAGCGACGGCAGCGCCGCTGCCGGCGGCACCGGGAGCGGCGGGGGCGGGGGCGGGGGCGGCGCCGGTGTTGTCGTCGACGGCGTCGGGAGCGACGGGACCGGAGGCGGCGGCAACTTTCCCGATGTTCCTGCGGTGGTCGACTACACACAGCTGGGGAGCATCCCCTTCGCCATGAACGCCCAGCCCGCCGCGAAGGTCGGTGCGCTGGCCACCCAGGTGCAGTGGATCGGCGGCGACACGAAGGACACCTACCGCTACGACCTGGTCTTCCCCTCGACCAGCGTCCCCGACGTCTCGGCGTTCCGGGTGACCGCGGCGCAGCTCGCGGCGGAGCACTACCACTACTACGCGGACCCGGCCGCCCCGACGGACAGCTCCACCTACGAAGACCCGTTGTTCACCAAGGGTCCGCAGGCGCTGGACACGTCGGGGGACGTCCCGCAGAGCATGCCCGGTGATGTCACCGACTACTTCAACAGCGCCCCGAACATGGTGCGGATGCAGCAGGACATCGAGGGCTCCAACATCTCGTTCTTCGGCGATGCGGTCGCGTTCACGCCCGGAACCACCGGGTCCGCGGACTGGGGCCGGGGGCCGCTGGCCCCGGCCGTCGGACAGCACACGCTGCTGCCGGGCGTGGTCGTCGCCGGCGACGGGGGCAATGCGTGCGCGGCCTGCGTGGCCGGGACCGACCTGCAGCTGAACATCGACGACTTCGACGGCAGCAACCCCGGTCAGGACGGCGTGCCCGACCTCGAACCCAGCGGCACCCCGCTGCAGCCGAACCCCTACCTGGTCGTGGACCAGAACGGGCAGCAGCTGCTGGAGACCACGCAGGGGAGCGGCTTCACCGAGACCGGCGCTCCGGCCGGCGGAGCGAAGTACGACGTGTCACTGACGGTGGGTCCGGTGCCCGGAGTCAGCCTCTCCACCTCGACCGCGACCCAGTGGACCTTCTCCACCACACCCGCCGCCGAGTCCGGAGCGGCACTCACCCCCCTGGGCAGCTGCACCGGGGAGAGCACTGCCACCCCGTGCGAGGTGCTGCCGCTGCTGAACATCACCAGGCAGCTCGCGGAGAGCGAGACCGGCACCGCGGCTCCGGGGGCCGAGACGATGGGCCTGGCCATCGGCCACGCGTCCTACAACGGAACCGGTTCGCACGCCGCCATCACCTCGGCCTCCGTGCAGGTCTCGTTCGACGGCGGCACGACCTGGCAGACCGTCAAGCTCACCGCCACCGGAGCGGCGTCGTCGGGGAACTACACCGCGACCTGGACCGACCCGGCGGCCGACGCCGGAACCTACCCGTCGATCCGGGTGAGCGCCACCGACGCGGTGGGCGGCTCGATCAACCAGACCATCACCCACGCCTACGAGATCGTCAAGGGGGCCTGACCATGCGAGTGTCACGAACGGTCATGAACGCGGCGGGCTTCGCCGTCCTGGCCGCAGCGCTGGTGCTGCCCTCGGCTGGCAGCGCCCAGGCCCAGCCGGCGGCCGGCCCGGCCGCCGCAGCTCCGGTCACCACCCACGACGCCTGCGGTCCGGTGCCGGCGGGCTACGCACGCTGTCTGGCGGTGATCCGCAACGACGTGCACGGCGGCCTCGGTGTCCGCGGGCGCGCCGCCGGACGGGACGCGGCCGCGGCGGCGCTGCCGACCGGCTACGGTCCGGCGGACCTGCGTGCCGCTTACAAGCTCCCGGCGACCGGTGGCAAGGGCCAGACCATCGCGCTGATCGACGCCCTGGACGACCCGACGGCCGAGGCCGACCTGGCGGTCTACCGCGCCACCTACGGCCTGCCGGCCTGCACCACCGCCAACGGCTGCTTCCGCAAGGTCAACCAGCAGGGCAAGTCCGCCCCGCTGCCGCCGGCGGACACCACCTACAACTGGCAGGCCGAGATATCCCTGGACCTGGACGCCGCCTCCGCGACCTGCCCGACCTGCCACATCCTGCTGGTCGAGGCCGCCGGCAACACCCAGGCCGACCTGGCCGCGTCGGCGGCGATCGCGCCCTCCCTCGGTGCGACCGTGGTCTCCAACAGCTACGGCGTCGAGGAGGCCAACGGGGTCTCCGGCTACGCGAAGGACTACCAGCACTCCGGGGTCGCCTACGTGGCCTCCTCGGGCGACACCGGTTACACCGTGCCGACGGAGCCCGCGGTCTACGCCAACGTGATCAGCGTCGGCGGCACCACGCTGACCCGGGCCACCAACACCCGCGGCTGGTCGGAGGCGGCCTGGAGCGGAGCGGGCAGCGGCTGCTCGGCCTGGGTGGCCAAGCCCGCCTGGCAGCACGACGCGGACTGCCCGGGACGCACCGTCTCGGACGTGTCCGCCGACGCCGACCCGGCGACCGGGCTGGCGGTCTACTCGACCTACCTCGGCGGCTGGTCCGTGGTCGGCGGTACCAGCGCGTCCTCGCCGATCATCGCGGGCGTCATCGCCCTGGCCGGCAACCCGACCCAGATGTCCAGCGCCGCGTACGCCTACGCCCGCACCAAGGACCTTTACAACGTCACCACCGGGAGCAACGGCGGCGACTGCGGCGGCGGGTACCTGTGCACGGCGGGACCGGGCTACAACGGTCCCACCGGCAACGGCACCCCCGACGGCACGGGCGCGTTCTGACGCCCTGTCCGCCTCGCCCGGCCGGTACCGGCCGACGGTGCCCGGTCCGCACCTCCGCGGACCGGGCACCGCGGCACGGGAACCACCGGGACGCGTTCCGGCGTCCCGTGGTCGCAGGAGGCCGCAGTCTCCGGATCACCGCACCGCACCACCGCACAGCACCACCGAACGTCACCGAGGACCTGATGATGGATCGACGCCGTACCCCGTGGCCCCGGCCCGGGCTCTGGCTCTGGCTGTGGTCGGCCGCGGCGCTGGCCGCCGCACTCGTGGCCGGGGCCGCACTGCTGTTCGCCGCCCAGGTACCGGGGACCCGTTCGGCGCTCCCGGCTCCTTCGTTGCCGGCTCCCTCCGCATCGCCGTCCGCCGGCGCCCCGTCCGCTGGTGCCCCGTCCGCGGTGCACGGCGCCGGACTGCTGTGGTCCGCCGTACCGGGCACGGCCGGTGGCACGGCGCAGTTCGCCTCCGTCCAGTGCGTGAGCAGGACCTTCACCAGCACCGGCGACGCGGCCATGGGCGCGGTGTGGAAGGTGGTCCAGCCGCCGCACCAGGAGCGCTGCGAGGTGCGCGGGCCGACCGTCACCCCCGGCAGCGCGTACTACCTCGGCTGGTCCTCGAAGTTCGACATCACCGACGGTATGAGTCGCTACATCTTCCAGGTCAAGTGCGACCCCAGCACCGGGACCGCCAACCACCCGGTCGTCCTGGACGTGGTCGACGGGAGGATCGAGCTGCAGGAGTGGCGGCCCGACCACACCTCGGTCGTGCTGTGGAGCACCGCCGCGGTGAACGACCGCTGGAGCACGTACGCGCTCGGGATCTCCGAGG
>Ga0302314_10007120_pt1 | contig 20153 bp, 20 predicted proteins | sample III_Palsa_N2_3_FD_200533 | JGI IMG/M metagenome (GOLD analysis project Ga0302314, IMG submission 200533) | Peat permafrost microbial communities from Stordalen Mire near Abisko, Sweden - III_Palsa_N2_3 | ecosystem: Environmental > Terrestrial > Soil > Palsa > Peat permafrost | place: Sweden... | reverse complement strand
GCGAACATCGCGCTGATGCCGGGCAGCACCCGGATATCCAGATGGCGCCACGAAGCCTCGCCGGCATCGACCGCCTCGAATACCGCTGCCGCCATCGCGAACACGCCGGGATCGCCGGAGGATACCATGACGACGCGTTTTCCCTCGGACGCAAGCTTCAAAGCAAGGCTGGCACGGTCGAGTTCCTCGCGATTGTCGGAGCCGTGGCGGATCAAGCCCTCGCGCGCCGGCACCCGCGCCACATAGGGCGCGTAGCCGATCAGGTCGGTGGCCTGCGCGAGCGTTTCGGTCACTTCCGGCGTGATCAGCTGCGCGGCGCCGGGACCGAGACCGGCAATGGCAAGCCAGCCGCTCATGGCCGGCGCCCACGGCCATGGACCAGAATCATCGAGAAGTAGGGCGCCTCGTCGTCGGTCTTCTCAACCAGCGGCAATACCTTCTCGCCGGCCATGGTACCGCGCTCGACATAAACAGCCCGCTCGGCCAGGCCGGTGGCCTGCAGCGCACGTCGTACTTTCGGCAAATTGCGGCCGAGCTTCATCACCACCAGCGCGTCAATCGATCGCAGTCGCTCGCGCAGGCTTGCCTCGTCGAGTGTCGCCGGCACCACGGTCAGGACGTCGTCGCCGAAGGTGATCGGCATGCCGCTTGCGGTCCAGCAGCCGGACATGCCGGAAATACCGGGCACCACCACGACCGGCGCACGCCCACTGATGCGGCTGTGCAGATGCATGAACGAGCCATAGAGAAACGGATCGCCCTCGCACAACACCGTCACGTCGCGGCCGGCGGCGGTATGCAGCAGCAGCCGTCGCACGCAATTGTCGTAGAACCCGCGCAGCGCATCATTATAGGCGGGGTCTTCGAGCGCGATCTCGGTAGTGACGGGATATTCCAGCGCTTCCTCGATCACGCCGGGCGCCAGCATGCCATTGACCAGCGTGCGGGCATTGCCGGCGCGGCCGGGTTTGCGGAAATGTGCGACGACGCCGGCTTTGGCGATCAGCCGTGCCGCCTTGACGCTCATCAACTCGGGATCGCCCGGGCCGAGGCCGACGCCATAAATGGTCGCGGGCGTGCTCATTCGATCTCGCTTGCGACGGCGTTCAGCGCCGCCGCGGCCATCGCGCTGCCGCCGCGCCGTCCACGCACGATGACGCTGGGCGCGAGTCGGCTTTCGACCAGCGCCTCCTTGGATTCCGCGGCGCCGACGAAGCCGACGGGGATGCCGATGATGGCGGCGGGGGGAGTCACGCCGGGCTCCTGCAGGATTTCCAGCAAGCGAAACAACGCGGTCGGCGCGTTGCCGATCACCACCAGCGAGCCCGCCAATTGCGCGCGCCACAATTCCACCGCGGCCGCGGTGCGGGTGGTGCGGCGTGCGACCGCGAGATCAGGCACGCGCGGATCGGATAGTGTGCAGATCACGGCATTGTCGGCCGGCAGCCGGGCCCGCGTGATGCCGTGGGCCACCATCTGGGCGTCGCAGAAAATCGGCGCGCCCGCGCGCAATGCCGCGGATGCGGCTGCGCTGAACCCCGGTGTGAACACGATGTCGTCGGCGATTTCGACCATGCCGCTGGCGTGGATGATCCGCACCGCGACCTTTTCATCGCCGGCCTCGAAACGGTCGAGCCGTGCTTCGGCGCGAATGATCGCAAACGAACGCTTGTAGATCGCCGCACCGTCGCTCTCGTAAGTGTAATTCATGACGCTGCCCGTGCCTTCGCCGGTGCCTTGGCCGGTGCCGCCGCGATCCGTTCGATCACGCTGTTGCGTCGCGTTACCCAATAACCGGCGTCGAGCATCTGCTGAAAGCGGTGGCGCATCAGGTCGGCGGCTTCGGGATTGGCCTGTTCGATGAAACGCCGCACCTCATCGTCGCCGAGCGTCGCGTCGTAGTAAAGATCGAAGTGATGGCTGTCGACCGCGCCGGCGAGGTGCGCGAACTGCGCCATCTGGTCGAGCGTCGAGGCGATCTCGGCGGCGCCGCGAAAGCCGTGCCGCATCTGGCCTTGAAGCCAGCGCGGATTGGCGGCGCGGCCGCGCACCACGCGGGCGATTTCCTCGGCGAGCGTGCGCATCCGCACATCATCCGGATTGGCCGAATCGGCGTGGTAGAGCGTCGGCGCCGCGCCGTTAAGCTTGCGCGCCGCGGCGGCAAAGCCGCCCTCGTGGGCGGCATAATCCGGCGCGGTCAGCAAATCCGTCTCGGGCAGATCCTGGGCATGGACGAACGCGTCGGTCTCAGCGGTGCGCTGCTCCAGCGCCGGTCGCGCCGCGATGCCGTCATTTCCGCCGCCATAGGCGAAGGCGCTGCCGGCAAGCCAGGCTTCGCCGGCATCTTCAGCGGTGGCGGGCGTGAATTCGGCTGAAGCTTCGACAACGCCGATGCCGTAATCGCCGGGCGCGGGGCCGAACACCCGCGGACTTGTCGAGGCGCGATACGGGTTTTCTTCCGCAGGCTCGTCGCGCGCCGCCAACGCTGCCGCCGCCTGCTCGAACAGCGCTGGCAGGGTCGGGAACACATCCCGGAACAGCCCGGAAATGCGCAAGCTCACGTCGATCCGCGGCCGCCCGAGCATCGCCAGCGTGATCACGTCAAAACCCGTGACCCGGTCGGAGGTCGTGTCCCACACCGGCGCGACACCCATCAAATGCAACGCCATGGCAAATTCCTCGCCGGCGGTGCGCATGGTCGCCGAGCCCCAGAGATCCATCATGACGTTGTGCGGATAATCGCCGCGGTCCTGCAAATGCCGGGTCAATAGCGCGTCGGCGAGACGTTGACCCTGCTCGCTGGCATTGCGGCTCGGCACCGCGCGGGTATCGACGGTGTAGAGATTGCGCCCGGTCGGCAGCACATCGCGCCGTCCGCGCCATGGCGATCCCGCGGGTCCGGGCGCGACATGTTTGCCGTCAAGCGCGGCGAGCAAGGCTGCGCGTTCGCCCGTTGCGCAGGCGTCGTACGGAATTTTGGTTTCGGTTTCGACATGCTGCGGCGCGCGGCCGAAGACATGTAGCCCGTCGGCGACCAGCGTATTCTTGACGTCGCAGACAAAGCTATCGAGCCGCACCACGGATTCGAGCGGCGTCATGGTCGCGGTGAGCCCGCTGTCGCGATCGAGCCCGGTCTCGCGTGCGCTCTCGACGATCGCATTCGCCAACCGCTCGCGCCGGCGCGGATCGAGACCATCGGCGAGCGAATATTCATCGAGCATCCGCTCGATCGCGTGCAGTCCCGGCGGCAAGTGGCCGGTAGAGATCGGCGGCGTGATATGTCCGATGGTGACGGCGCCGAGCCTTCGTTTGGCGGATGCCGCTTCGCCGGGATTGTTGACGATGAACGGGTAAATCACAGGCGTTGCGCCGATCAAGGCGTCGGGCCAGCAGGAGGCCGACAACGCGACGGATTTTCCCGGCAGCCATTCCAGCGTGCCATGCGCGCCCATATGGATCATCGCACCGCATTGTTCGACCTGACGCAGCCACAGATAAAACGCGACGTAACTGTGCCGCGGCGCGCGCCTGATGTCGTGATATTCCGCGGCGCGCTCGGCGCGTTGGCCGCGATCCGGCTGCACCGCGATCAACGCGCGGCCGCAATGGATCGCCTTGAAAACGAAATCGCCGTTGTCGATCGCGGGATCGCTTTCGGCTGGACCCCATTGCGACTCGAGGTCGGCTGTCAGCGCTGGATCGAGGCCGGCCAGCGCCGCGCGGTAGTGTTGAAGTGGCCAGCGGATCGTTTCGGTCTTGAGCCGGTCGATCAGCGCCGCGCCATCGGCCGGCATGTTGGCGATGGCGTAGCCTTGATCGTGCAACGCGCTCAACATTTCGGCGCTGCTTTCGGGCGCATCGAGCCCGACCGCATGCGCCATCTGGTCGTCGCGGCCGGGATAGGCCGACAGCACGATGGCGATGCGCTTGTCGGCAGCAGCGGTTCGGCGCAATGCGATCAGCGCCTTGGCGCGCGCAACGATGGCGGCGATGCGGCCGTCGTCGCCGGCATGCAGCGTGCGCGCGTAACCGAGTTCGGGATCGGCGGTTTCGACCTGCTTGAACGAGGCGATGCCGGCGAAGATCCGGCCGTCGAGTTCCGGCAGGACGACATGGATTGCGAGGTCCGATGGCGACAGTCCGCGGTCGGAGGCGGCCCATTGCTCGCGGCTGGCGCCCGATAGGGCCACCTGCAGCACGGGCGCATCGACCACATCGAGTGGTGAGCCCTTGCCGTTATCGCCACGCGCCGAAAACGCCGTTGCGTTGACGATTACGTCAGGCGCGATCCGTGTAATCCACTCCCGCAACCAGCGGTCGCTTTCCGGATCCTTCAGACTGGTCGCAAACAGTCCGATCGGTCGCGTGCCGCGGCGTGCAAGTTCACCCATCAAGCGGTCGATCGGATCGGTGTCGGAAGCGGCCAGAATGGCGCGATAGAATATGACGAGGACGATCGGCGTGCCGTCCGGCGCAAGGTCCAGTTCGGAGGGCTCGACCACGCCAGTGCCCGGAACGAAGAAGCCATAGCGCGGCAGCGTGGCGCGGGCGACCGGCGGCACGGCGGGCAAACCCGCGGCGAGCGCGAGCTGTGCCAGTGCCGCGCGCGCGGAGTCCGATCCGCCGCTGTCGCACAGCGTCTTGAGCCGGCGCAGCGTCGAGGGCGGCAGGTTCGACGCGGCGTCGAGACGTGGATCGGGCTGGCCGTCGCCGGGCACGATCGCCAGCGCAATGCCTTTGGCCGCCGCCAGCGCGCTGACCTGTTCGACGCCGTAGCGCCAATAGTCGATGCCGCCGAGCAGACGGATCAGGATGCCGCGCGCGCCCGATAGCGTGTTCTGCACATAAAGATCGACCGACAACGGATGAGCGAGGCGACGGAGATTAGCCAGGCGTAAACTTGGCAAGGTCTCGCGGCCGCCGCGCCAGGCCGCCCCGAAGGCGCTGAGATCGCTGTCTGCAAAGGACAGCACGACAAGGTCGGCCGGGGCCTGGCCGAGATCCTCGGCCGCCGCGGTCTCCTCAAGTCCATGCCGTTCCCGCAGCAGGATGTGCATGCATTACCCCGTCAGCACGGCGGTGATGGCGTCGCGATCGAATCCGCGCTCGCCGATCACGACGATACGCGAGCGGCGTTCCTCATCGGCGCGCCAGGGACGGTCGAATTGCGTACGCACCCGCGTGCCGACGCCTTGCACCAATAGCCGCATCGGCTTGCCGGGAATCGCGACATAACCCTTGGCGCGCAGCACCTTGTGGTCGCGCGCGATCGCTTCGATTCGGGCCACGATCGTTTCCGTGTCGGCGCCGGACGGCAGTGTGACCACGATGGTATCGAAATCATCGTGGTCATGGTCGTCATGATCCTCGTGATGACTCGGTCGCGAATCGAGATCGTCTTCCGCCGCGGCCCCAATCCCGAGCACGACCCGCGGATCGATGCGGCCCTCACTCACCTCAAGCACCGGAATGCTGCGCGGCGCTTCCGCCAGCACGGTCTTGCGCGCCGCGGCGAGACGTTCGGGGCTGACCAAATCGGCCTTGTTGAGGATCACGATGTCGGCGCAGGCGACCTGGTCCTCGAACACTTCGCCGAGCGGCGTGTCGTGATCGATGCTTTCATCGGCGAGCCGTTGCCGCGCGATCGCCGCCAGATCCGGCGCGAACCGGCCGTCGGCGACGGCTTCGGCATCGGCCACCGCGATCACGCCGTCGACGGTGATGCGCGACCGCAAATCCGGCCATTCGAATGCCTTCAACAGCGGCTTCGGCAGCGCTAGTCCCGAAGTTTCAATCAGGATGTGGTCGGGCGGCTGCGGCCGCGCCAGCAATGCTGCGATGGTAGGCACGAAATCATCCGCAACCGTGCAGCACAGGCAGCCATTGGTAAGTTCGACGATGGCGTCCTCGGGGCAATTGGCGTCGGCGCAGCCTTTCAGGATGTCGCCGTCGATGCCGAGGTCGCCGAATTCGTTGACCAGGATCGCGAGCCTGCGGCCTTGCGGGTTCTGCATCAGATGGCGAACCAGCGTGGTCTTTCCAGCGCCGAGGAAGCCGGTGATGATCGTGACGGGTACTTTTTCGATCGACATGGCTGTTCCCTAAACCGGCTTCGGGGATGGCGGGATGCGCGCGATCACCCCCTTGCGGAAGATCGCCGGTCGCTCGCGCCACGGCACCAGGCCGTCTTCGGTGGCGGCGTAACGCGAAGCCCCGGTGAGCAGGTCATCGATCGAAGCTTCGCTGAGATCGCCATAGATGTAGCTCCAGCGTCCCGGTCCGGTGAGGGCGGCGCTGCAACCGCGATTGCAATTCGACAGGCATTCGGCTTCGACGATGCGAAAGCGCGGCGAATCATTCCGACCGCGTTGCGCCTCGGTCAGCGCGTCGTGCAGCCGCCGGCCGGCCTTTGGGGTGGTTTCGTCCGCTTCGCCGGCGCGACAGGTGACGCAGACATAGAGTGTGACTGCGGTATCGGAGGAAGCGGAGATCGCCTGTTGTGGAGACGCGTCCAGTGCAGATTGGTCCATAGCAAAGCCCGTCAATCGATGGCGCCCGCTCAAGGGAGCGGTTACCAGACAAGCGGCGAGCGGACCTGCACTCCGTTCGACCAACCCTCTCACTCCAGGACGCCCCGCCTGGAATGGCGATATGGCAGGCGACGGCAGGTTTCCTGGCTCACGGGTCATCGCCGGCACCACCTTCCCGGGTCAAAACCCAGTGGCTTCTGGTGCAGGCTTTCCGCTCACAGTTGCGGGGGCAGCTCCGGCTTCGCCTGAGATCCGGGAACTTCCCCAGATTTCCTGCGCCCGGTATTCCCTCTTAGTCCTGCCCGAAGACAGGACACCGTCGGCTACGGACTCATTCAGACGGAAACGCCGTCGAGTCAATCCCTCCGGAAACCGAGGCGGCCCACCTTGGCAGGTTGCCCAGATGGGTTTGATATGATCCTGTCGCCGCCCATCGGATCATACCGCAGGAACCCATGACCGAGATCGACGAGGCTGAACGGCACCGCGCCAAGATGGTCAAGCGCAAGGCGGTCCAGGACGCCGAAGAGGCGTCCAAAACCATCGCCAAGGGCCTGTTGATGGTCAACACCGGGCCCGGCAAGGGCAAATCGACGGCGGCCTTCGGCCTCGCCTTGCGTGCGCTCGGCCATGGCTGGCGCATCGGCGTGGTGCAGTTCATCAAGGGCCGGGCGACCGGCGAGCAGGCGGCGCTAGAATCGTTCGGCGACCGCGTGATCTGGCACACCGCCGGTGAGGGGTTTACCTGGGAAACCCAGGACAAGGCGCGCGACATCGCCGCTTGCCAGCGCGCCTGGACCATTGCGCAGGGCCTGCTTGATGATCCCTCCATCAACCTCGTCGTGCTCGACGAACTCAACATCGCGTTGCGCTATGATTATCTGCCGCTCGATGAGGTGGTGGCGCGGCTGGTGTCGCGGCGACCCGATCTGCATGTGATCGTGACCGGCCGCAACGCCAAACCGGCGATGATCGAAGCCGCCGATCTCGTGACCGAGATGGGCGCGGTCAAGCATCACTTCGCCGCCGGCGTCAAAACCCAGGCCGGTATCGAATTCTGATGACCGCGCGCGTCCTCATGTTCCAGGGGACCGGCTCGGATGTCGGCAAGTCGCTGGTTGTCGCCGGCCTGTGTCGCTTGCTGGCGAATCGCGGCGTGTCGGTGCGCCCCTTCAAGCCGCAGAACATGTCGAACAACGCCGCGGTCACCGCAGATGGCGGCGAGATCGGCCGCGCGCAGGCGTTGCAGGCGCGCGCCGCGCGTGTCGCGCCGTCGGTCGACATGAATCCGGTGTTGCTGAAGCCGCAAAGCGAGGTCGGCTCGCAGATCGTGGTGCAGGGACGCGTGGTCGGCACCGCGCGAGCGCGCGAATATCAGTCGCGCAAGCCGCAACTGATGGCTTATGTGCTGGATAGCTACGCAAAACTGCGGGAGCAATGCGATATCGTGCTGGTCGAGGGCGCGGGCTCGGCGTCGGAAGTCAATCTGCGCGCCAACGATATCGCCAATATGGGGTTTGCCCGTGCCGTCAATGCGCCGGTGGTGCTGATCGGCGATATCGACCGTGGCGGCGTGATCGCGAGCCTGTGCGGCACCGCCGCGGTGGTCGATCCGGAAGACGGGAAATTGATCGCGGGCTTCATCGTCAACAAGATGCGCGGCGATCCCTCGCTGTTCGCGAGCGGCATGGATTTCATCGCGGAACGCACCGGCTGGGCGCCGATCGGACTGGTGCCGCATTTTCGCGATGCGCATCGGCTGCCGGCCGAAGATGTCTACGGCCTTGAAGCCTCGCCGACATCCGTGCCTGATACGGCCGGGCCTCGCCTGCGCATCGTGGTGCCGGTGCTACCGCATATCGCCAATTTCGACGATCTCGACCCGTTGCGGCTTGAGCCCGGCGTCGAACTCATTCTGTTGCGCAACGGCGCGCCGCTGCCGGTAGATACGGATTTGGTGATTCTGCCGGGATCGAAGGCGACCATCGCGGATCTGGCGGCGCTGCGCGGCTATGGTTGGGACGCCGATATCATCGCGCATGCTCGCCGTGGCGGGCGCGTGCTCGGGCTGTGCGGTGGCTATCAGATGCTTGGCCGCAGCATCGCCGATCCCGATGGCGTCGAAGGGCCGCCAGGTTCAGCCGAGGGCTTGGGCCTGATCGAGGTCACGACGGAACTGGCCGGGGACAAGTCGCTGGTTGCCGTCAAAGGACGCACTATTGCCGACGACGTTGCGGTCGCCGGTTATGAAATGCATATCGGCCGAACCATCGGCGCCGGAACGCAGCGTCCGCTGTTGCAACTCGATGACGGTCGGTTGGACGGCGCGATCTCGGTTGATGGCCGCGTGGCCGGAACCTATCTGCATGGCTTTTTCGCCGGCGATGCGCAGCGCGCGGCGTGGCTCAGCCGGCTTGGCGCGCCCGCGAGTTCACTCGCCTACGAGGCCCTGGTCGACCAAACCCTCGATGCGCTGGCGGCGCATCTCGAGGCGCATCTTGATGTCGAGAAGTTGCTCAGTCTCGCGCGCTGACACGCTCAATCGCCAAATGCAGCGATGACCAGGCCGAGTGCTGCGACGATCGTCAGCGCGGCGCCGAACGCGGTGCGATAGATCGTCAGCGCGCGATCGATGTCTTGCACGTTGGCGTCCGCGCGGCCGTCGCCCATCCAGTGATCATCGACCAGAACTCCGTCATAGACCCGCGGACCCGCGAGCCGCAGGCCGAGCGCACCGGCCATCGCGGCTTCGGGCCAGCCGGCATTGGGCGAGCGATGCCGCCGCGCATCGCGCCGAAACGCCTGCCATGCCGATGACGCCGACGCGCCCGGCACGAGCGCGGCGGCGCCGATGAACATCAGCCCGGTCAAGCGCGACGCCGGCAAATTGATGAGGTCGTCCAATCTCGCGGCGGCCCAGCCGAAGGCGCGGTAACGCTCGGAGAGATGACCGATCATGCTGTCGGCGGTATTGACGGCCTTGTAGCCGATCATGCCGGGCAATCCGCCGATCAGATACCACAGCGCCGGCGCGGTGACGCCGTCGGAGGCATTTTCGGCGAGGCTTTCGATCGCGGCGCGGCAGATTGCGGCCTCGTCGAGGGCTTTGGGGTCGCGGCCGACGATCCTGGCGATGCTTTGCCGGCCGCCGGCCAGCCCGTCGGTCCGGAGCGCGGCAGCAACCGCGCGCACATGTTGATCGAGATTGCCGCCCGCGATCAGCATGGCGACGACCACGACGGCAAGGGCAACCCCGAAATACGGAACAGCGCGTGCGGCGATCTCCAGCACAAACCCGGTGCCGAGGCTGATGCCGAGCAGCAGCAGCACCGTCACGACGCCAGCAATGCGCCGCATTGTGTCCGAATAATCCGGCCGGTTCAGCGTGGAATCGATCGCCCCAATCAAGGCGCCGATCCACGACACCGGATGGCCGATTGCGCGAAACAGCGGCGCGGGATAGGCCAGCACGGCTTCGATGCCGAAGGCGACAATCAGGATCAGGACGCGGTCGGTCGGGTCGGCCATGGATGGCAACATGCACGTGCGGGATGAGAACTGGAAGAGGACGGCGGCCTTGCGGATCCATGGCGGCCGCATCGACATGGCCGCATCACTCTATCCGTCGGTGCCGCAACCATGGATCGATTTGTCGACCGGCATTAATCCGATTTGCTGGCCGGTGCCACAACTACCGCTCGCCCGGTATCAGCGTTTGCCGCTGGCGGCCGACATGGCACGGCTGGCGGCGGCCGCCGCCGAAGCCTATGGGCTTCCCGCGAACGCTGCGATCGTGCCGGTCCCCGGCAGCGAGATTGCGATACGGCTATTGCCACGCATGGCCCGCGCAAAGATGGTAGGCATTCTGGCGCCGACCTATGGTTCGCATGCGGCGGCCTGGCGTGATGCCGGCGCCGAGGTGCACGAGTTGAAGGCGTTGCCGGAACTCAGGCGGCACGATCTCGAGACGCTGGTCGTGGTCAATCCCAACAACCCGGACGGCCGCACCATTGCGCGCAACGATTTAATCGCCTTTGCGCAGGCCTGGACCATGACCGGACGACGGCTGATCGTCGATGAGGCCTTCGCCGATGTCCGGCCGGACGCGTCGCTGCTGGCGCTGCCGAAACTGCCGGTCGGCACCATGGTGCTGCGCTCGCTCGGAAAATTTTTCGGCCTCGCGGGATTGCGCGTGGGTTTTATCGTCGTCACCGAGCCCGACGCCGCGATCTGGCGCGGGTTGCTGGGCGACTGGCCGGTGTCGGGGCCTGCTTGCGAGATCGCGACATCGGCGTTGCGCGATGCGGCGTGGATCGCGGCGACGCGGACGCGGCTGGCGGCCGATCGAAAGCGGCTCGACGGTGTTCTCGGGCGTGCCGGCCTGAAGACACTTGGCGGGACCGATCTGTTCGGTCTGTTCGAAGCACGAGATGGCGTCGATTTGCTCGATCATTTCGCGCGCGTCGGAATTCTGGTCCGCGGCTTTGCCGCGGCGCCACAGCGCTATCGATTCGGGCTTCCGGCGGATGAGGCCGCATGGCAGCGGCTTGAGGCCGCTTGTACCACGCTGAAGTGACAGCGCCGTCATCGGATCAGGTCGCGCGTGCCTGCCGCGCGGCCGCTTCGCCGGCAAGACGGCCGAACACCGTCGAAAGCGTGACGCCGAGCCCTGCGAGATAGCCGTCGCCGAGCACATTCGCGGCCATGATCATGCCGGCCGCGAACACATTGCGCGCGGGCGTGTCATCGTGCTTGACGATCCGCAGCTGGTCATCGACCGCAACCCCGAAATGCGTGAAGGTCACGCCCGGCCGCAGCGGATAGGCCGCGAATGGCGGCGCTGCGAGCGCGATCGCGCCGCGCGTTTTCGGCGGAGCAAGCCCGGTGGTCTGGCGTTCGTTCAGCGGCCTATCGCCGGCTGCGTCTGTCGCGGCATTGAACTCCCGGACTGTCGTTTGCAGCGTCGCCGGGTCGAGACCAAGCTCGGTCGCGAGCTCCGCGATGCTGCCGGCCCGGATCGGCGCCAGCGCCGTCGGCAGCGCGCGACCAACACCTGTGGCATCCAGGATCAGATAGGCGATCTGGTCAGGACAATCCGCGATGCGCGCGCCCCATCGGGCAAAATGCGTCTTGCGGGCGTCCTCGCCCTCATCGTGAAATCGTTGGCCGTTGCGGTCGACGACAATGCCGTGCGGAATAGCGGTGATGCGGGTGACGATGCCGCCGTCGAATTTCGGCCCGCGGGCATCGACCGCGACCATGTGAGCGCGCGTGGGATCGCCGCCCGGCTTTACGCCGGCCTCGAGCAGCAGACGTAGCACCGTGCCCGTGTCATACGGCGTCCCGCGGATCATGAAACCATCGGCGGCGGGTCCAAAACTCTGGCGCAGCCAGTTGAGATTGGCCTGATGGCCGCCCGTGCACGCGACCATCGTCTTCGCGGCGACGCGCTCGATCCTGCCGTTATGCGCGACCTCGGCTTCGCAGTTGCCGGTGTCCTCGAAGGCCAATGCCACGACCTCGCTGTCATAGCCGATGGTCACGCCGAGCTTCAGTGCGGTGGTGGTGAGCGCGTTGATCATCGCCTTGCCGCCGCCGAGGAAAAACGCGGTGCGCCGCGAATAGGGCATTGATCCGCCAGATGGATCCTGCAGGCGGACGCCGTTTTCGATCAGCCATGGCGTGATGGTGGCGGAACCGCGGATCAGGATGCGCGCGAGTTTTTCGTCCGTTCCGCCGCGCGTGACCCGAACCAGATCCTTGAAGAAGGCGTCCTCGCCATAGGTATCGGGCACGTACCATTCGGAGCGATCATGCATCAGGCGAAAATTGCGCGCGTGACGGGCGTTGCCGCCGCGCAAGCGTGTGGGCGCGTGCTCGACCAGGCGCACCGAGGCGCCGCCGCGTCGCGCCGCAATCGCCGCGCATAGCCCGGCGCTGCCGCCGCCGACCACGAGAACGTCAGGGGTCTGTAAGGGTGCCGCTTCGCTCATGATTTCCTTAGCGCCGAGGACCCGCCCGCGCTTGCGCGTGCACCTGTATCATGCTCTCGTGGTTCCGTCTTTCGGTGCCTCGCAAGAGGTGAAACGGGAATGCGGTGCGCCTGCCATGACATCTTGTTTGGTGGGCAATTCCGCGGCTGCCCCCGCAACTGTAGGCGGATCGCCTGAGATCAACGACGTCACTGAACGCCGCCGAGGCGGCATCGGGAAGACGATCGAAGGCATTGTCCGCAAGCCAGGAGACCGGCCGCAAGACACGGATCAACTTGTTCGACGGTGGGTCGAAGAGAGGAACAATGTCTAGCAAAACGCCGTCCGCCGAATCCCATGATTGGCATATCGAGCCCGTCGATCCTTCGCTAGCGCCGCAGTTCAGGGCGCGGATCGACGGCAAGGCAAAACCGCTCGGCGCGCTCGGCCGGCTGGAAGACCTTGCGGTTCAACTTGGATCGATCTGGCATCCGCAGCCGCCGCGCACCAGGCGTGCCACGATGTTCGTGTTCGCAGCCGATCATGGCATCGTCGCCGAGGGCGTTTCGGCCTATCCCGCCAGCGTCACCGCCGCGATGGTCGCGACCTATCTGGCCGGCCGCGCCGGCGTCAACGCACTCGCGCGCGCGTCCAACGTCGATGTGCGGGTGGTCGATGCCGGCGTCGATGCCGATCTCCCCGCGCATCCGGATTTGATCGACGCCAAGATAAGACGCGGCAGCCGCAACGCACGGCATGAACCAGCGATGACCATCCAGGAAACGCGCGATTGCTTGGCGCATGGAGCCTCGATCGTCGCTGAAGCGATCGAGTCCGGCACCGATATCGTGGCGATCGGGGAGATGGGCATCGGCAACACCACGTCGGCGGCGTTGTTGCTGCACCGTCTTGGACAGATTCCGATGGTCGATTGTATCGGCGCCGGCACCGGTCTTGATGAGGCCGGTATCCAGCGCAAGCTTTTGGTCGCGCGCAATGCGGCGGATCGTAACGATACCAGGTCGCCGCTTGATGTGCTGGCCGAGTTCGGCGGCTACGAGATCGCGATGATGGTCGGTGCCATACTTGGCAGCGCCATGCATCGCCGTCCGGTGATCATCGATGGCTTCATTGCCGGCGCGGCGGCCTTGGTCGCGGTGCGGCTTCGGCCGGCCGCGCGCGGCTATTGCGTGTTTTCACACCGCTCTGCCGAGCGCGGGCACGATTGGTTGCTCGACGTGCTCAACGCAAAGCCGTACCTCGATCTGGGACTGCGGCTCGGCGAGGGGACAGGTGCCGTCATGATGGCGCCTCTGCTGCGGGCGGCAGGCGGAATCCTGACCGAGATGGCCGATCTTTCCGACGTCATGGCCGGCACGCTGGAGCCGTGGCCGGCGGATCGCAGCCAAGGCTGAATCTGGCAAGGCTGAATCTGGCAAGGCTGAATGGGATATGGCTGAAATTATCTTCGTCACCGGGCCGACCCGCAGCGGCAAGAGCCGCCGTGCGGTCGAGATCGCACGGGCCTGGGGCGACGAGGTCGTATTCATCGCGACCTATCGGTCCGATCCTGACGATGCCGAGATGGTCGAGCGGGTGCGGCTGCACCGCGCCGAACGCAACGCCAAATGGCGCACCCTCGAAGCAGCTGGCGATATCGCGCAGGCGCTGGCCGATCTGCGGCCGGCTCCATCCGGCGCGGTGGTCGACAGCCTGACGCTGTGGCTCGCCGATCGCTTCGACCAGGACGATGCGAGCCTGATCGCGGCATGGCAGCACCAGCTTGATCGCTTCAGCGCAGCGCCGCATCCGGTCATTATCGTGGGTGACGAGATTGGCTGGGCGCCGGTGCCGATCGACAAGGCGTTGCGTCGGTTTCGCGATCTGGCAGGCCTGCTCGGCCAACGCACCGCCGCGCGGGCGTCGGAAGCATGGCTGATGGTCGCCGGCTGCGGCGTGCGGCTGAAATGACGGGCGGCGAAAATCAGTCGAAGTTTGTCGGCCACTTTCAGGACTGGATCGACGATGTCAGCCTTGCCATCGGCCTGCTGACGCGGGTGCCGATGCCGCATCCGGTCGGTGCTGCGCCCGACGGCCTGGCGCGCGCGCAACGTGCGTTTCCGTTGGTCGGGGCACTGATCGGCCTTGTCGTCGGTCTGGTCGATCGCTGCCTGCTGGGACTGGGCATTCCGGCGCTGACCGCCGCCGCCCTTGCGCTCGGCGCCAGCGCGGCATTGACCGGCGCGTTGCACGAGGACGGCCTCGCCGATGTCGGGGATGGATTCGGTGGCGGCCGCGATCGGGCCGCAAAGCTTTCGATCATGCGCGACAGCCGGATCGGCACCTGCGGCGCGATTGCCCTGTTGGTCGGCTTTTCGGCAAGATTATCGGCGCTGGCGAGTTTGCCGGTCGCGGCGATTGTTCCGGCGCTGGTCGTGGCGCACGCGCTGGCACGGGCCGTCATCCCGGTGCTCGCGGCGAATATGCCGTTCGCCCGCGAGGACGGGCTTGGCAAATCGGCCGGGCGGCCCGACATCGCGAGCGCGGTCACCGCGGTTGTGATTGCGGTCGTGATGGCGTTGCTGTGCCTGCCGGCGAAGGCGGCGTTGCTGGCGGTGGTGGTGACGATCGCCGCTGCGGCGGCGATGGCGGCGCTGGCATGGCGGCAGATCGGCGGCGTCACCGGCGATGTATTCGGCGCCGCCGAGCAGGTCGTGGAAGCCGCTGTGCTGATCATGCTCGCGGCGCGGCTGTCGTGAAGGCATCGCCATGAGCGAGGACATCCGCCTGTGGCTGATCCGGCACGCGCCGGTCGCGGGACCCGCGGGCCCGATCCACGGCAACGATGCCCCCGCCGACACCAGCGACAAGGCGACGATCGCCGCACTGCGCGCGAAATTGCCGGCGCGTGCGGTCTGCTTTGCCAGCCCCAGCGTGCGGACGCTCGAAACGGCGGCCGCGCTGGGCTTGCGGCCGATCAACGAGGCAAATTTCCGCGAGCAGGATTTCGGCGACTGGACCGGGCGCCGCCATGACGATCTCGCGCGCGAGCTCGGCGTCGCCTATCACGACTTCTGGCGCGCCCCCGCCCACAGCAAGCCACCGGGCGGCGAAAGCTTTGCCGAACAGATCGACCGCGTGCGTGAGGGTTTTGCAAAACTCCCGGCGGATGACGTGATACTGGTGGTGCATTCCGGCACGGTGCGCGCGGCATTGGCCATCGCGCTCGATCTGCGGCCGGCAGCCGCACTGCGCTTTGCGATCGATCCGCTGTCGCTGACCCGGATCGATCGGCTGGCGGGCGGCTGGCGCGTGATAGGCGTCAACCGCTGAAATGCTTCGGGTGGAGAAACAGATGCGAAAGATTTTCGTCATCGGCATCGGGACCGGCGATCCCGATCACATGACGATGCAGGCGATCAAGGCGCTCAATCAGGTCGACGTCTTTTTCATTCCCGACAAGGGGATCGAGAAATCGGCGTTGCGCGATTTGCGGATTTCGATTTGCGAGCGCTTCATTGAAAACGCCGGCTACCGCACCGTCGGTGTCGATGTGCCGCAGCGGGCGACCTCCGGCGACTATCTCACCGGCGTCGAGGAGTGGCATGGCCGCCTTGCCGGTATCTATGGCGATCTGTTCCAGCGCGAGCTCGGCGAAAACCAGGTCGGCGCCGTTCTGGTGTGGGGCGACCCTGCGATCTACGACAGCACGTTGCGCATCATCGAACGTCTGCGCGCCAGCGGGCTCGCACTGGAGTTTGAGGTGATCCCGGGAATCAGCAGCGTGCAGGTTCTGGCGGCGAAACATCGCATCGCGCTCAATCGCATCGGAGAAAGCGTGCTGCTCACGACAGGCCGCAAGCTCGCCGACGGCTTTCCGAAGGAGGCCGGCAGCGTGGTGGTACTGCTCGACGGGGTGCAGGCATTTGCAGCATTGGCGGACCAGGATCTCGAGATCTTCTGGGGCGCCTATCTCGGGACCGACTACGAGATACTGCGGTCCGGCAAGCTCGCCGACGTTAAGGACGAGATCGCGGCGGTGCGCAAACAGGCGCGTGAGCGGCATGGCTGGATCATGGACACCTATTTGCTGCGCAAATCTGGCGACCTGCACGCTGAATTCAGTTAGGGTGCCGCGTGACGGCGCGCGATGAAAGAGACGATGATGCAATCCAGCGACATTCAAGCCGATCCTGAATTTTCTCAGGCCGAACGCGATGCCGTCTATAAATGCATCTTCAACCGCCGCGACGTGCGCGGCCAGTTCTTGCCCGATCCGATTCCCGACGCTGTATTGGCGCGGATTCTGAAGGCGGCGCACCATGCGCCGTCGGTCGGCTTCATGCAGCCCTGGGATTTCATTGTCGTGCGCAATCCCGCCATCAAGCAAAAGGTGCGGGATGGATTTCAGGTCGCCAACGAAGAAGCCGCCGGGATGTTCGAGGACGAGCGGCAGAAAACCTACCGCCGGCTCAAGCTGGAGGGGATCGTCGAGGCCCCGATCGGGATCTGCATCACCTGCGATCGCAGCCGCACCGGTTCGGTTGTGCTTGGGCGAACCCATCAGGCCGACATGGATCTCTATAGCGCGGTCTGCGCCGTGCAAAATCTCTGGCTCGCGGCGCGGGTGGAAAATGTCGGCGTCGGCTGGGTCAGCATCATCCGGCACGATGATTTGCGCGCCGCGTTGGGCATCCCGTCGTCGATCCAGCCGATCGCCTATCTCTGCGTCGGCTATGTCACGCATTTCTTCCAGAAGCCGGAGCTGGAAACCTCCGGCTGGCTGCCGCGAACGCCGTTATCCGATGCGGTATGGATCGATCGCTGGCAGCAGCGCGACGCAGCGGATCCGCTGCTGGGAAAGCTCTGATCGCAAGACCTGGCCTAGAGCAGGCCGCGATAAATGCCGGGTTCGGAGCCTCCGATGGCGACCGCGCCGACGGTTTTCGAATAAAACGCCGCCGGCCCGACCCCGCCGATGATGGCATAACCAAAGCCCTGTTGCTTCATCGCCTCGAGACAGGCGAACAGCAGGGCGGCTCCAATTCCGCTTTTTCGTGAGTTCGGTTCGACGCCGGTGGGACCAAAGAAGTTGCGGCATGTGGCGTCATGGCAGGCAAATCCGACGACCTTGCCTTGCTGGATGGCGATGAAGCAGGAAACAGGTTGGCGGCTGAAGGCGACGTCAACCTCGCTGGCCCATGCTTCGCTGAAGTTTTTCCGCACCCAGGCGATGACATGGTGTTTTTCAGGGGCCAGGGCGCGTCGCATCGTGATTCCGGCCTGCTGCAGCCGTTCGTAGGCTGCCTGAGAATTTGGCAGCTCGTAAAGTTTGACCAGCATATCCATGGCGCTACAGGGTCCTTAGTTCTTCGGGAGAAAGCTTTCGGACGCGCGTTGCCGCACGCTGCTGAGCGTTGAGCCCACCACCACGATCGAGAGCGTGGCCGCGGCGATGATATAGAATGCCGGCATCAATTTGTTGCCGGTGGCCGCGATCAGCCAGGTGACGGTCAGCGGCGCGAATCCGCCAAACACGGTGACGCCGACATTGTAGGAGATCGCCATCCCGGTGGAGCGCACGGACACCGGGAACAGCCCCGCGAGCAGGCCGGGGCCCGAGCCCTGCAATAGCCCGAACACGGTGAGCACCACGAACTGGGCCAGGAACAGCCGCCCGAAACCGGGCGCGGCCAGCACATAAGCGAACATCGGATAGGAGATCACCGCGGAAATCGCGGTGAACAGGAAGAACATCCGGTAGGGGCCATAGACGTCGGCGAGCCAGCCGCCGAGCACGCAGGTGCCGATGCCGATCGCGGAGGTGACGGCGACCCCGAGCAAGCCTTGCCACAGCGGCAAATGCAGCTGCTCGACCACATAGGTCGGCAAATACGTGTTCCAGATATACGTCAGCGATGTCCCGATGATGGTCAGCCCGATCGCTGTTATCACCGGCAGCCAGTGCCGTTGCAGCACCTCGCGCAGCGGCGCGCGCGCCACGTCGGCCTTGTGCGCCAGCAGCCGTTCGAATTCCGGCGATTCCGCCAGGCGATAGCGCACATAGAAGCCGAACGGTCCGATCAGCGAGCCGATCAAAAACGGAATGCGCCATGCGCCGTCCTGCACGGTCGCGGGCGAGAACAGCAGCAGCACCGGCAGCCCGATGCTGGTGGCGAGCACCCGCCCCAGCGCCTGCGACGACATCTGGAAGCTGCCATACATCATCCGCCGGTTCGGCGGTGCGTACTCCACCAGCAGCGCGGTGGCGCTGCCGAATTCGCCGCCGATCGAGATGCCCTGCACCACGCGCCCGAGCACGACGATAACAGGCGCCAGGATTCCGATGGTGGCGTAAGCGGGCGTGAGCCCCAGGGTCAGCGTGCCGAACGCCATCATCACGATCAGCAGCGACAGCGCGCGCCGCCGCCCATAGCGATCCGCATAGGCGCCGAGCACGATGCCGCCGATCGGCCGCACCACGAATCCGATCGCGAAGGTCGCGTAGGTCAGCATCAGTGCCAGATCGCTGCTCGCCGGAAAGAACACTTTGGCGATGATGCTGGCGAAATAGCCGTAAGAGACGAAATCGAACCATTCGAGCCCGTTGCCCAGGATCGAGGCCAACACAACCCGCCGCCGCATGCGGCTATCGATGTGGTCCGCATCCGCGGCCGGCTGTTGGTCCGGGAGGATTGGCAGGCGGGGGGCGAAAGATGGATCGGGCGTCATCGTTTTCAGGTCCACCGTTGCGGTATCGGATGCGGATGCGCCAAACTGATGCAGGTTGGTGGTCCGCACAACCAAAACCGGTTTGCCTCACAGGCCTGATTTTGATGATTTTGGGCCGTTTCGAGCAGCAAGAGCCTTGGATCCGGTTGCCGCCCTGGCTGTCCCGGCCGCGTTAACCAACGAGATTTGTTGCTTTTTGGGACTATTCTGACTAAAAGCCCGTCTTCAACGGAAAGACAGGCGATGGCCCACAATTTCGCGATCAACGACGACGTTCACCACCAGCTGCAGGGTCCGCAGGGCCGTGCCAATCCGAGGGAGCGTAGCGTCTATACCATTGTCGCTTGCCTGCCGATCGAAGCGGATCGACGCCCGCGCTATCGCATCAAAAGCAAGACCGAGAATGTCGAGCGCGTGGTGACCGAGGAACAGATCAGCCGTTTGGGCTGATCTGCGCGCCATTCGCCCCGATGCGGGCCGTAGATGCGGTTCCGCGGACACTTTTCCGGGGGGCAGCCGGCCGGGTTGAGTTATCGCTTGCTATATTCGCAGCGATAGCCTATATGCCCCTCATTCGAACAATCGATTTCCTTGTTGATCGCGCCGAACCGGCTCCCCTCCCCAAGACATCGCTTAAATCGGATTTAAACTCGCGCGAAGGTCGTGCGAGTCTAGCGGCGCATATGCGCATCTTGGAGAAGTTAAAATGTCTATCGGAACAGTTAAGTGGTTCAACGCGACCAAGGGCTTCGGCTTCATTCAGCCCGATGACGGCGGCAACGATGTGTTCGTTCACATCAGCGCCGTCGAGCGCGCCGGCATGAACTCGCTCAACGAAGGCCAGAAGGTTTCGTACGAAGCGAAGATCGACAGCAAGCGCGGCAAGACCAGCGCGGAAGACCTCCGCGCCGTCTGACGC
>Ga0302314_10007119_pt1 | contig 20154 bp, 17 predicted proteins | sample III_Palsa_N2_3_FD_200533 | JGI IMG/M metagenome (GOLD analysis project Ga0302314, IMG submission 200533) | Peat permafrost microbial communities from Stordalen Mire near Abisko, Sweden - III_Palsa_N2_3 | ecosystem: Environmental > Terrestrial > Soil > Palsa > Peat permafrost | place: Sweden... | reverse complement strand
CCGCCGCCATCCGGATCTCGATGTGCGCGTCATCCCCAATGACGCGGTCATCTCGGTCGAGGACGGCACCTGCGACGTGGCCCTGCGCGTCGGCCAGTTCGCCGGGGCGCAGGAGGTCTATTATCATGAGAAGCTGGTGGTGGTGTGCTGCCCCAGCCTGCTCGACGATCCTGAAACCAGGCCGAAGATCGCCGACTTGCTGCGCTTCCCCCTGCTCCATTCGGGCGATGCGCAAGCATGGAGCGATATTCTGGGACGCGAAGGGCTGGACGCCTCGCGCTCGCGCTTCGGGCGCAGCTACAGCCATGGCGGCATTCTGGTGCAGGCCGCCGTCGCCGGGCTTGGCGTGGCGCTGGCCCCCTACCCGCTCGCTTATGAGGATCTGGAGCGCGGCAATCTGATCGCGGCGGATTGCGCGCCGCTGGACTCCGGCATCCGTTACCGCCTGATCTATGGCCGCAACCGCGGCACCGTCAGAAAGATCTGCCTGTTTCGCGACTGGATGGCCGAGGAGATGGCGGCGCTGAACGCCCGCTTCGCTGACCTTTTCAGCGGATAGGCGCCGCGTCCTCGATGAACATCTGCACACTGGTGCGGCCCTGCCAATTGTCGATGCGCAGCGTGCCGGCCAGATGCAGCGGCGTGCCGTCATTGGCCAGCAGCGCATGACCCAGCTCATTGTCGGCGCAGCGGAAAGCGATGCCCTTGATCCGCCCGCCATTGGGGCCCGTCACCGTGCAGGCGACATGGCCTTGGCCGACGATGCGCGGTCCGCTGACGCGGGCGCCGATCAGCGCGAATTTCGGTTCGGCGTTGCCGGAGCCGAACGGGCCAAGGCGGGCTAGCGTCTCGACCAGATCCAGGGTCGCGCCGGCCGGATCCAGGGTGGCGTCCAGCTGCAGCAGCGCGCGCAGCGGCCCCTGCATCTGGGCATGCAGCCGCTCGGCCAGGAAATCGGTGAAGTCCTGCAACCGCGCGCGCTTGACCGTGAAGCCGGCCGCCATGGCGTGCCCGCCGCCCTTGGTCAGCAGACCGGCCTGGCGCGCGGCGATGATCGCGCCGCCGAGATCGAGCCCGGGGATCGAGCGGCCCGAGCCCTTGCCCTCGTCGCCCTCGAAGGCGATGACGCAGGCCGGGCGGCTATAGCGCTCCTTGAGGCGCCCGGCGATGATGCCGATGACGCCGGGATGCCAATCGTCGCCGGCGGCGATGATCAGCGGTCGCGCATCCTCGGGAAGGCTCTCGACCTGCTCGATGGCGGCGTGCAGCACCGCCGCCTCGATCTCCTGGCGGTCCTTGTTATAGCCGTCGAGCTGGGCGGCGATGATCGCCGCTTCCTGCGGGTCGTCGGTGGAGAGCAGCCGCACGCCCAGATCGGCCTGGCCGACGCGGCCGCCGGCATTGACGCGCGGGCCCAGCATATAGCCGAGATGAAAGGCCTCGAGCCGTTCCTTGACGCCGGAGATATCAGCCAGAGCGGCGATGCCCGGATTGGCGCGCTTGGCCATCACCTTGAGGCCCTGCGACACCAGGGCGCGGTTGACGCCGACCAGCGGCACCACGTCGCACACCGTGCCGAGTGCCACGATGTCGAGCCATTGCATCAGGTCGGGCGCCGGACGGCTCTGATAGAAGCCGGATTCGCGCAGGCGCTTATTAATGGCGACGATCAGCAGGAAAGCCACGCCGACGGCGGCCAGCTGGCCATGCGGGCTGTCCTCGTCGAGGCGGTTGGGATTGACCACCGCCAGCGCTTCGGGCAGCGACGGCTCGGCCTCGTGATGATCGACCACGATGATCGGCAGGCCGGACTCGCGGGCTACGGCCAGCGGCTCGAAGGAGGTGATGCCGCAATCGACGGTGATCACCACGCCGCAGCCCTTGGCCTGCAGATTTAGCAGCGCCGGCGCGTTGGGGCCATAGCCTTCCAGCATGCGGTCGGGGATATGCACGATCACGTCGGCGCCCACGGCGTGGAAGAAGCGGGTCAGCAGCGCCGAGGAGGTGGCGCCGTCGACGTCGTAATCGCCGAAGATGCCGATGATCTCGCCCGAGGCGATCACCAGGGCCAGCTTGTCGGCGGCCTTGTCCATGTCCTTGAGGTGGAACGGATCGGGCAGGCTGTCGCGCAGGGTCGGATTGAGGAAGGCCTCGACGGCGTCGAGTTCGATGGAGCGCGTCGCCAGCACCCGGCCCAGCAATTCGGGCAGACCGAGGCGCTGGCTGATCGAGGCGGCGAGCCGCTCGTCACCGCCGGTCAGCAGCCATTGCCGGCCGGTCAGCGAGTGATCGATCCCGAGGAGCGCGTCACTCATTCTCGATGCGGATCAGGCGGGGCGTCTCGACCACCGCCTCGAACTGGCCGATGCGCTCCAGCGCGGCATTCATCGAGGATTCCTTGGTATTGTGCACGGTCATCACCACCGGCACCGTCTCGCCCGGCGCGCGGCCGCGCTGGATGACGGCCTCCATCGACACGTCGGCATCCCTGAGCGCCGCCGCCACGTCGGCGAACACGCCGGCCTGGTCGAGCACCATCAGGCGCACATAATAAGCGCCCTTGTGATCGGCCATGGGGGCCGCGACCAGCGGCGTCAGGCGGTCGGCGCGGATGCCGAAGGCCGGCCCGCGGCGGCCCGCCGCGATGTCGATGAGATCCGACGCCACCGCCGAAGCGGTCGGGCCGGCGCCGGCGCCGCGTCCCTCGAACAGGGTGCGGCCGACGAAATCGCCCTCGGCCACCACCGCGTTGAAGACGCCCTCGACGCGGCCGATCATCGAGCGGATCGGCACCATGGTCGGATGCACCCGCTGCTCGATGCCCGCGTCGGTGCGGCGCGCGATGCCGAGCAATTTGATGCGATAACCCAGCTCCTCGGCGAATGTGATGTCCAGCGCCGAGACATGGCGGATGCCTTCGATCAGCATCTTGTCGAAATCGACCGCCGTGCCGAAGGCCAGGCTGGTCAGGATCGACAGTTTGTGGGCGGTGTCGATGCCGTCGATGTCGAAGCTGGGATCGGCCTCGGCATAGCCCAGCGCCTGTGCCTCGGCCAGCACTTCGGCGAATTCGCGCCCCGTTTCGCGCATGGTGGTGAGGATGTAATTGCAGGTGCCGTTGAGGATGCCGGTGATGCTGGAAAAGCGGTTGCCGGCCAGGCCCTCGCGCACCGCCTTGATGATCGGGATGCCGCCCGCCACCGCCGCCTCGAAGGCCAGGGTGACACCCTTGGCCTCGGCGGCCTTGGCGAGATCGGTGCCGTGCAGGGCCAGCAGCGCCTTGTTGGCGGTGACCAGATGGCGGCCCTTGGCGATCGCCGCCTCGCAGGTGGCTTTCGCGATGCCCGACGAGCCGCCGATCACCTCGACCACCACATCGACATCGGCCTCGGCCGCCATGGTGGCGGAATCGTCATACCAATGCAGGTTGGACAGATCGAGGCCGCGATCCTTCTTGCGGTCCTTGGCCGAGACGGCGGTGACGACGATGGCGCGCCCCGCCCGCTCGGAAATGACCTCGGCCTGCTGACGCAGCAATGTGACCACGCCGGCGCCGACCGTGCCCAGGCCGGCGACCGCGACCTTCAGAGGTTTGCCGCTCACGAATTGGCGACTTTCTTGTCTTCCGCCTCGTAATTACCGCCCTGCAGGAAGGTCTTGATGTTCTTGACCGCCTGGCGGATGCGATGGCGGTTCTCGACCAGGCCGATGCGGACGAAGCCGTCGCCATGCTCGCCGAAGCCGATGCCCGGGGCGACCGCCACCTTGGCTTCCTGCATCAAGAGCTTCGAGAATTCGATCGAGCCCATATGGGCGAAGCGGTCGGGGATCGGGGCCCAGGCGAACATCGAGGCGGGCGGACGCGGCACCGACCAGCCGGCGGCTTCCAGCCCGTCGATCAGCACGTCGCGGCGCGCCTTGTACATCTGGCGGATTTCCTCGACGCAATCCTGCGGGCCGTTGAGCGCCGCGGTGGCCGCCACCTGGATCGGGGTGAAGGCGCCGTAATCGAGGTACGACTTGATGCGGGTCAGCGCGCCGATCAGCGTCTTGTTGCCGACCGCGAAGCCGATGCGCCAGCCCGGCATGTTGTAGGTCTTCGACATCGAGGTGAATTCGATGCAGACATCCTTGGCACCCGGCACCTGCAGCACGGAGGGGGGAGGGTTGCCGTCGAAATAGATCTCGGAATAAGCCAGATCCGACAGCAGATAGATGCCGTGATGGCGGCAGAAATCGACGACCTGGCCGTAGAAATCCAAGGTCGCGACCATCGCCGTCGGGTTCGACGGATAGGAGATCACCAGGGCGACCGGTTTCGGCACCGAATGTTTGACGGCGCGTTCCAGCGCCTTGAGGAATTCATCGTCCGGCGTGACCGGCACATGGCGCACCGAGCCGCCGGCGATGATGAAGCCGAAGGGATGGATCGGATAGCTGGGATTGGGCACCAGCAGGATGTCGCCCGGGCTGGTGATGGCGGCGGCCAGATTGGCCAGCCCTTCCTTCGAGCCCAACGTCACGATGCATTCGGAGTCAGGATCGATCTCGACCCCGAAGCGGCGCTGATAATAGGCGGCCTGGGCCTTCCTGAGGCCGGGAATGCCGCGCGAGGCCGAATAGCGGTGGGCGCGCGGATTGCGCGACGCCTCGACCAGCTTGTCGACGATATGCTGCGGGGTGGGTTGGTCCGGATTGCCCATGCCGAAATCGATGATGTCTTCCCCCGCCGCGCGAGCTCGGGCCTTCATCGCATTGACTTCAGCGAAGACGTAAGGCGGGAGACGCTTGATGCGGTGAAATTCGGTTTCCATGACGCGGACGGGCTCTTTCAAGCAAGAAAGTTGCGGGAAACTTCAGGTTCTAGCTCGATAAAGTTTAATAGTCGATAATGATCTGAACTTTATCGCCGGATTTCCGCTCGGCCTCGGCGGCCGACCCGACGATCAGCTTGGTGGGGGGGACGCCCATACGCACCAGCGCCTCGGCCACCTTGCGGGCGCGCAGCTCGGCGAGGTAGCGGTTGGATTCGTGCGGTCCCTTGCCGGCCAGCACCACACGGTCGCTGTTGGAGAAGCCGACCACGCGGGCGTCGAGATGACCGTTGGCCAGCTTCGCCGCCTGCGCGAGCGATTTTTCGACATCCTCGGGCAGATCGGCCGAGCCTTCCTTGAAATCGACCGAAGCCACTTCGGACCAGCTGTCCAGGCGGGTGCGATCCACTGAATCGAGATCGCGCACGCCGTCGGGCAAGGCGACGGTCACGGCGGTCAGCGAGATCGGCTGCGCGGCGGGCGCGGCACCATTGAAGGCGATGTAATGGGTCTTGTCGCCCTTATCGAGCGCGCCGGTGATCTTGACCGAGGTGGCGCGGTCGGCCTGCAGATCGGCGATCATGTCGGTGCGCATCTTCTCGCTGCGCACTTCCGGACGGGGATCGGTCACCGGAGGGGGAAACGGCCCCTTGGGATCGCTGCTATAGATCTGGACCACCGGCACGTCGAAGGCGTCACGCACATAATCGAAGCCGCCCTTGAAGCCGCCGGCGATGTTCTTGGCGGTGTAATCATCGGACTCGCAGGCGGCCAACAGGACCAGGGGCAGCAGCAGCGAAAAGCGATAAGGAAGACGTTTCAAGGGATTAGCCCGTTCTCGGAATGATCTGATCGGAGTATATAGAGAGAAAACGCCCAAGGACACCCTTCGATGGACAAAGACGCGCCTGCTGACGGTCCGGTCATCGACAGTCAGGAAATGAACCGGGCGCTGGCCCGCATCGCCGAGCGTTCGCGCCGCGCCGTCGCCGATTTTCTCGACCGGCAATCGCGCGATTCGACGCTGGCCAATTTCTTCGACCCGCTGCATGTGGGCGACGCCTTCCTGCAGATGACGGCGCAGATCCTGGCCAGCCCGGCCCGTCTGGTCGAGGCGCAATTCTCGCTGTGGAGCAACTATCTGCAGCTGTGGCAGCACACCGCCCGTACCATGCTGGGCGACGCGTCCGACGCGCCGGCCGCCGAGGATTGGAGCCAGGGCGAGCTGTTCGATTTCATCAAGCAGTCCTATCTGCTGACCGCGCGCTGGATCCAGTCGCTGCTGCGCGCGGACAAGCATGCCGGATCGCCGCTCGGCCCGGCCGACGCGCAGATGGTCGATTTCTATACCCGCCAATTCATCGATGCGATGACTCCGGCCGGCTTTTTCGCCGCCAATCCCGACGTGCTGGATGCGGTGGTCGCCAGTGGCGGCGAGAGCCTGGTCAGGGGGCTCGACCATCTGCTGGCCGAGCTCGAACGCGGCAAGAGGCAGCTGGCCGGCGGCGCCGAGGCTTCGTCCCCCCGGCGCTCCACCTCGACCGGCAAGTCGGTGTTCCGCAATCGCTCGATCGAATTGCTGCAATACGCCCCCTCCACCGGGAAAGTGCATAAGACGCCGCTGCTGATCGTGCCGCCCTGGAACGCGCGTCATCATCTGGTCGATCTGGAACCGACCGCCTCGCTGGTCAAATGGGCGGTCGAGCGCTGCCACACCGTGTTCATCCTGTCCTGGGCGCCGCCCGAGGGCGAGCTGGCCAAGCGCGATTTCGCCGAAACGCTGCAGGAAGGCCCGCTGGCCGCCCTCGATGCGATCGAGAAGATCACCGGGGAAAAGCGCGTCAACGGCCTGGGCTTCGGTTTGGGCGGCACCTTGCTGGCCGCCACGCTGGGCGTGCTGGCGGCGCGCGGCGAGGATCGATTCGCCAGCGCCACCTATCTCGCCGCGCTGGTCGATTTCTTCGAGGCCGGCGAGTTGTCGGTCTTCATCAATGAAGAGACCATCCGGGTGCTGGATCTCAAGCGCACCAAAAAACCCCAGGCCGATTCGCGCACCCTGTCGGCCACCGTCGATCTGCTGCGCGCCAACGACATCATCTGGTCCTTCGTCGTCGATTGCCTGCTCGACGCCGCGACGCCCCTGCCCTTCGAGGCGCTGCGCTGGAATTCCGACAGCCTGTCGCTAACCACCGCGATGCAGGATTTCTATCTGCGCGCCCTCTATCAGCGCAATCTGCTGGCCGAGCCGGGCGGCATCGTAATGCAGGGCACGCCGATCGATCTCGGCGGCATAACCGCGCCAGCTTATGTCATGGCAGGGCGCGAGGATCGCCTGTCGCCCTGGCGCACCGCCTTCGCGGCGACGCGCCTGTTCAGCGGGCCGGTGAAGTTCGTGCTGGCGCCGTCAGGCCATGCCGGCTCGATCGCCAACCCGCCGGGCGAACGGTCGCGCGGCTATTGGACCAATGCGCGGCGGGTGAAGGATCCCGAGGCCTGGCTGCGCAATGCGGCGCGGCAAAGCGGTTCCTGGTGGGAGGATTGGGCCCGCTGGCTGGCGCCCTTGTCGGGGCCGATGGTGGCGGCGCGGAAGCCGGGGGCCTGAGAGGCCTGAGTGTGGATGGTCGCCCCTAAGGGGGGCGGCACAGCGTCGATCAGCGCCGCGCCCTACAATCAGGCCGCTTTGGATCGTGTTGAAACCCTTGTTTCAACACGAGCCGGAGCGGAACACTCACGCGGATCCCGTTCGACGGTAGCGCGATCGCTCCAACCGACATCGCCAAGCCCACCGTCAATGGCGCGCAAGCGCGCAGCCCTCCGCGTGATCACGGGGGAACATCAGCGTAGTGGATGGAGCGGGTTCCCCCGTGACCACACTACGGGCCCTGGAAAAAGGAAGAGCGATCGGACTCATCCTTTTCAGCGTAGATCAGCGCCGTGCCCTACAATCAGGCCGCTTCGATTTTGCGGTGAACTTGTTCACCGCGGGATCGGAGCGGAACACTCACGCCGCGGATCCCGTTCGACGTCAGAGGCCCCCCAAGACTTGACCAGCCCTAATTCCGCCCCAAATCCATTATACCAAAGGTGGGGCAACTACCTTGGATGGTCAGGATGAACGACGACCTTATACGGTTCGCTTTATCCCGCTTCGGAAACGGGCCCGTTCCCGACGATTTCGGAGCGCTGTCGCGCAAGCCCCTCTCCGCCTGGATGGACGAGCAGCTGGCTCTGCCCGCCGCTGACGATCCGGCCCTGCGCGACCGCCTCAAGGCCTGCCGTCTGCGCATCCATTACGGCGCCAATCAGGATGGCAAATGGCCGGCGGTCGACGAGGCCCGCCCGCTCGACCTGCTCGACCAGCCGATCGAGGCCGCCTGGCCCCTGCTCGACAACAACGCCAAACCACGCGACGGCGCCGAGCGCCGCCGCGCGATGGACGAAGTCATCGCCGCCTCTTACTTGCGCGCCGTCTATGCCAAGGCGCAGGTGCGCGAGATGATGACCCAGTTCTGGCACGATCATTTCCACGTCAACGCCAATGCCGACGAACGCATCATGGTGGCGCTGCCCACCTATGACCGCGACGTCATCCGCGCCAACGCCCTGGGCAACTTCCGCGCGATGACCGAGGCGGTGGCCGGTTCGACCGCCATGCTCTATTACCTCTCGAACCAATCCTCCCGCGCCGGCGCCGCCAACGAGAATTTCGCCCGCGAGCTGTTCGAGCTGCATACGCTGGGGCGCGACGCCTATCTCAACGATCGCTACGACCGCTGGCGCGAAGTGCCCGGCGCCCTGAATGGCGCGCCGGACGGCTATATCGACCAGGATGTCTATGAGGCGGCGCGCGCCTTCACCGGTTGGACCGTGGAGAACGGCGCCAATATCGACGCACAGCGCAAATTGCCCGCCACCGGTCGCTTCGCCTATGTCGAGGGCTGGCATGACGGCTATCAGAAGCGCGTGCTGGCCCAGGAATTCGATCCCTTCGCCGTCGCCCGCCATGACGGACAGCGGGTGCTCGACCTGGTCGCGGAGCACCCCGCCACGGCCCGGCATATCGCCACGAAGCTCTGCATCCGGTTCATCGGGCCCAATCCGCCCGACGCGCTGGTGACCAAGGTCGCCGAGGAATGGAAACGCCAGGCCAAGGCGCCCGACCAGATCGCCAAGGTGGCGCATCTGATCGCCACATCGCCGGAATTCGAAGCCTCGCGCGGCACCAAGGTCAAACGGCCGATCGCGCTGGCCGCCGGCTTCCTGCGCATGACCCATGCCGACTTCACCCCGACCGAGGGCTTCCACAATGCGGTGACGGCGGCCGGCCAGCGCCTGTTCGGCTATCCCGCCCCGACCGGCATGCCCGACGACAATGAGGTGCTGCTCGGCACCAGCGCGCTGCGCAATCGCTGGAACCTGCTGCTGGGCCTGGCGCAGAATTCCTGGCAGACCGGCGCGGTCAATCCGTCCTCGGCGTTCGCGCAGGCGCCCGACATGGCGGCCGACGCCTATGTCGAACGCTGGCTCGGCGTCTTTGGCACCGCCGCCGACCCGGCCGCGATCGCCTCCATCAGCGGGGTGCTCGGCCTGCCGCCCACCGTGCCGGTGGCGGGACTCGACCAGCGCCGCCTCGCCACCCTCGCCGCCGTCGCCGCCATGGCGCCGGCCTATCAGAGCGCTTGATCATGATCACTCGCCGCACTCTCCTCACCGCCGCCGGGGCAGCGTCGCTGCTTCCCTTGGCCGGCCTGCGCAGCGTCTCCTTCGCCGCCGCACCCTCCAACAATCAGCCGATCCTGATCGTCGTGCATTTGCGGGGCGGCTGCGACGGGCTGAATTTCGTCTCGCCGGCCTCGGATCCCGATTTCATCGAGGCGCGCATCTCCGAGCTGCGCGTCGCCGCTGACGGGCCGAATGCCGGCTATCAGCTCGCCAACGGCCCGGCATCCACGATCGATTTCCGGCTGCACCCCGCCGGCGGAGGCCTGAACGAGCTTTATAAGAGCGGCCACCTCGCCTTCGTCCATGCCGCCGGTCTCACCAACCAGACGCGCAGCCATTTCGTCGCCACCGATATGATCGAGCGCGGCGTGGCCAGCGACGCCGATCTGGCCCGCACCCCGACCGGGTGGATCACCCGCGCCCTGCAGGGCAAGACGGCCAGCAATGGCGCGGTCCCCGCGGTGGCGGCCTCGGGCACGGTCAGCGGCGATCTCGACGGCGCGCCCTTCGCCATGGCGATTCCCGACCTCTCCTATGGCCTGGCGCCAGCCGGCGGACCGCAGGTCGCCGCCGCCCTGTGGCAGCTCTATTCCGGTCCCGGCGCGGTGGCCGAGTCAGGCCGCACGGCGATGCAGACCATGGCCGGGCTCGATGTCCGCCTGCCGCGCGACGATCAGGGCAAGGTCAAGCCCTACCAGCCCGAGAATGGCGCGAATTACGATCCGGCGGCGGAGTTCGCCCGCCCGCTGAAGACCGTGGCGCAGTTGATCAAGATGGAGGTCGGCCTGTCGGTCGCCACCCTCGATTATGGCGCCTGGGACCATCACGAATATCAGGCCGGCCGCTTCAAGCCGCAGGTCGAACATCTGTCCAACGGGTTGGCCGCCTTCTGGAACGACATGGCGGCCTGGCACGACCGCATCACCCTGGTGACGCTGACCGAATTCGGCCGGCGTTTGCGGAGCAACCGCAGCAACGGCACAGACCATGGCCGCGGCGGGGTGATGATGGTGCTGGGCGGCACGGTGGCGGGCGGGCGTTTCCACGGCGCCTGGCCGGGTCTCAAGGCCGAGCAGCTCGACGAGGGCGTCGATCTGGCGGTGGCCAATGATTACCGCGCGGTGCTGAGCGAGATTCTCGACCGCCAGCATGGGGTCAAGGGAGGAAATTGGTTTCCGAATTACAAAACCGGCGGGAACCTTGGCGTTCTCGTGTGATAAAATGTGACAACCGTCAAAGACGAATGAATCCGCTTTCGCTAATATGTCATACTGTGGTGTCGGAACTTGGGCCGGCGGTGTAAATGCAAACATTGCGGATGATGACGGCGAATAATTCAGAACAGGCGAATGCCGAAAGGACCCGTCTCGAATTGAGACGATTTGTCGGCGCGTTGGGCGACCGGCTCGGCGAATTGGAAAAGCTGGCGCACCTGGCGCGCCGGTTCAATGTGTTCTCGGCCGATGAATATTCCGAGTTCAAACAACTTTTCCTGACCTTCCGAGATCTGTGCGACGAGTTCCAGATGCTGAGCCGCCTGGCGGAATCCTCGCTGGCCAATCTCGATCCGCGCGACAAGGACAATGCCGACGAGGCCGCCGAGATGGAGGCCACCTACCGCGAGCTTCAGGTGCCGATGCTGCGGGCGATGATCCGCACCAATCTGCGCCTGCTCCGGGTGTGGGACCACCGGCTGCAGGCCGGCGAAGGACTGCCCTACGGTTCGCGCGAGCTGTTCCGCGAGACGGTGCGCATCATCGACACGGCCCGCAACGAACTGCTGCGCCCGCGCTATATGGAATTGCTGGAGGAAGAGGCGCTGGAAGACGCCGGAAAGGCCGACAAGCTGCTGCGCAGCCTCATTTCCCGGGCTCCGCAGCTGTTCGATTTCCTCGAAAACAAGACGATAGACACCGAATTGATGAGGCTTATCAACGGCTTGCCCAATTGATTCAAGTCCCTTGAATGTGTTACATATTCATTTACAAATGACCGGCGGGCGAATACTGCGCCCCCTCGGTTATTAAGGGAATATTTACCTTAACAATCTTGCTTTCATCCCCTTGCGGCGTTAATATGCGACCGATCGTTCGGTAATATTCGCTAGCAATTCCGACGCTAAGGGGGCCCGATGCCGACGCCGTTATTGACGCGCGACCAGCTGCTTTCCCGTCTGTGCGACACCTTCCGCCATTATGGTTATGAGGGCGCCAGCATGGCGCGCATCGCCAAGGCGACGGGACTGGGCAAGGCCAGCCTTTATCACTATTTCCCCGAGGGTAAGCAGCAGATGGCCGCGGCCGTGCTGGACTGGTCCGTGCAATGGTTCGAGGCCCATGTCTTCGCCCCCCTGAAATCCACCCATCCGCCGCGCCAGCGCATCGTCTCGATGCTCGACAGCCTGTCCGACTATTACGCGCTGGGCCAATGCGCCTGCCTGCCCGCCTTGTTCGGCATGGCGGCCGAGCGCGAGCTGTTCGCCGAGGCGCTGAGCAGCTTCTATCAACGCTGGCTCGACTCCCTGGCGCAGACCCTGACCGATTCCGGCCTGGCGCGCGACATCGCCCAGCGCCGCGCCTATGACGCCCTGGAACGAATCCAGGGCGCCCTGGTGGTGTCCCGCGGCATGCAAGATGCCCGGCTGTTCGGCAATATGTCCCAGGTCCTGCCCGACCAGCTGCTGGCCGGCGCCGGACGCTCGACCGTCTGGACAACGCGCATACCGAGCATTCCCGCCCGGCCCATGATAACCCGCGTCGGCTGACATGCCGACGCCGGCGAGCCACGGCGAAACCTACATCCCCAAGCTCGTCACTCAGTTCATCGACCGGCAATACCATCTGCCCGATCTGCGCGCCGACCTCGTCGCCGGCCTGACGGTGGCGATCGTCGCCCTGCCCCTGTCGATGGCCATCGCCATCGCTTCGGGCGTCACCCCCGACCGCGGTCTCTATGCCGCCATCGTCGGCGGCTTCTGCGTCTCGGCGCTGGGCGGCAGCCGCTTCCAGATCGGCGGCCCGGCCGGCGCCTTCATCGTGCTGGTCGCGGCCACGGCCGAGCGCTTCGGCGTCGAGGGCGTGATCCTCGCCACCCTCATGTCCGGTGTGATCCTGCTGCTGCTCGGCCTGTCGCGGCTGGGCGGTTTCATCCGCCATATCCCGCATCCCGTCATCATCGGCTTCTCCGCCGGCATCGCCGCCATCATCTTCGCCAGCCAATTGCGCGAGCTGTTCGGCCTGTCATTGGCCGGCAAGGAGCCCGGACCGCTGCTCGACAAGCTGTCGGCGCTGATCCATGCCGCGCCGACCGCCAATCCCGCCGCTATCGGCGTCGCCTTGGCGACCCTGGCCATCATCCTGCTGCTGCGCCGCTGGAAACCGCTTTGGCCGGCCTTCCTGATCGCGGTGACGCTGGCCTCGCTGGCGGCCGTGGCACTCGGCCTGCCGGTCGAGACCATCGGCACCCGCTTCGGCGGCATTCCGCGTTCGCTGCCCGCTCCCGCCCTACCGGCAATCTCAGCGCGGGGCCTGCTGGAACTGTTGCCATCGGCCCTGTCCTTCGCGCTGCTGGGCGGGATCGAAAGCCTGCTGTCCGCGCTGGTGGCCGACGGCATGACAGGGCGGCGCCACCGCTCGAACGCCGAACTGGTGGCCCAGGGCGCGGCCAACATCGCCTCGGGCCTGTTCGGCGGAATCTGCGTCACCGGCACTATCGCCCGCACGGCCACCAATGTGCGGGCCGGCGCCAAGGGGCCGATCGCCGGCATGGCCCACGCGCTGTTCCTGCTGCTGTTCATGCTGGTGGCCGCACCGTTGGCTGGATACATCCCGCTATCCGCCTTGGCCGCCCTGCTGGCGGTAGTGGCCTGGAACATGGCCGAACGCCACGCCTTCGCCGCCCTGATCCGAGAGCGCCGCGGCGAAGCCCTGGTGCTGCTGGCCACCTTCCTGCTGGTGCTGTTTCGCGATCTGATCGAAGGAATCCTGGCCGGCTGCGGCCTGGCGCTGGTTTTGTATCTCTGGCGAAAGAGACGCGGGATAAGAAAACACCCGCCCGGAAGGTCGACGGGCGGGTGAAATTTAGACTTGTGAGAGGGAGGTTGGCCGACCAGGCCAACTCCGAGGTCAAGGCTAGCAAGATAGGTTGTGCAACGCAATAGACTTATGCAACTTTTGCGATTACGGGCCAGTTCTGCGCTTCTCCGTTATCACTGGCCTGCCGTCGAACCGGATCCTCAGGCCAATATCGACCCTACTTAGTACCGATCACCACGCGCCCGGCGCCGGTGACCGACTGGCTGACATGGCCGGTCAGCTTGGCGATTCGCACCTCGCCCGCCCCCACCATGCTGATATTGGCGTCGGTGACGACAGCCGCGACATCGATGTCGCTGGCGCCCGCCGAACTCAATGAAAAGGCGCCGATCGAGCCGTTGCCCAGTTTCACGACCGAATGGCCGCTGGTCTGAATATTGGCCGCGCTGGTGTCGATAGCATCGACGCTGAGATTGCCCGAGCCCGACAGCTTGGCGTCGAACACGCCCTTGACGCTCTTGACCGAGATATCGCCCGAGCCCGAAGCGCTGACCCGCGTCGCGGCGGCGGCCGGCAGCATCAGATTGCCCGAACCGTGCACCGAACCGCTCAGCGCGCCGGCATCGCCATCCGTGGCTTTGATATTGCCGCTGCCGGACAATTCCACCTCGGAACTCGGCGCATGCAGATGGGAGATGGACAGGTCGCCGGAACCGCTGATCCTGGCCTTGAGACGGCCGTCGACATCACCGATGTCGGCGGCGCCGCTGCCGGACAGGGTGATGGACAGATCCTTGGAATTGACGGCCTTGACGCCGCCGCTGCCGGAAAAGGTCATCGTCAGGACGCCGCCGACGGCGCCGATGGTGTAGCGGGCCACGCCGCCGTCGCTGATCTCGATCGCCGACCCATCCGGCACCTTGATCGCAAGTGTGAGTGTCGGCTTTTCGTAGAGCAGCCCCGACAGCCAGCAGCGCGCGCCGCCGACATCGATGGTCGCCGGTTCGCCGCCCGTGATCTTGAGTTGATCGATTTCCTCGCCGTGGTCGGCGCTGGCCGCGACCTTGATCTGGCGCGCCTCGCCGCCCGGCTGGATATCCACGGTCCTGGCGCAGGGGGTGGCGATCTTCAGCGAACCGCCCTGCACGCTCCAGCTTTTGTCCGCCGCTTGAGCAGAGGACATGGCCGAGACCAGCATGATCGCCGCACCCAAACCTAGCCAATGACGCATCTTCTTCCCTCCCGTTATTCTTATTGCCGGCGGGCGGGCTTACGCCCGCTGCGCCATCGCGGTCCATTCGGCCTGCGCCACATGGCGCTGATGCATTTCGAAGCCCATCGCCACGGCGCCGAAGGTGGCGGCGGAGGCCAGCAGGCTGGCGGCGAACAGGGCGGCATACACGGCCTTCTCAAGGCCCAGAACATTGACTTTCATGATCTTTCTCCTAGCTCCTCCGGAGACTTTCCCCCGGTTGCCAGGATGTATTTCAAGCGCCGTGCCAATGGCGGAAATGCTGGGTTTCACCCCAGTCTCCATAAAGCCGTTAACAGTTACCAGCAAAAAGTCGCAATTTTAACTATCGCGACTTGCCCGATTTCACTATTCGAGCGTGACGCCGCGGGCGTCATCACGCTACGGCGGGGTAGCCTACCCCGCACCCCCGGGGTCGTTCGCTTCGCTCCTCCGAGCGGGATGAAGACGTCCATGTCTTCAATGACATCCCGCTCACGCGACCTTCTCTCCCACCGCCTGCTCCAGCAACTGCACCACAGCCTGCCTCGACAGATCGCGGGTGATGAAGACGATGCGCGAGCGGCGGTCCTCGTCGGGCCAGGCCGGCAGAGTGACCGGCGGGTGGAACAGATGCTGCACCCCGTGGATCACCAGCGGCAGCTCGCTCTCGACGATATTCAGGATGCCCTTGACCCGCAGCAGATTCTCGCCGCGCATCGACAGCAGCACTTCGATGGCCAGGGCGAAGGGCTCCCACGACAAGGGCTGGTCGAAGGTCAGCACGAAGGACGTGACATGGTCGTCATGCCGATCATGAGCGTGATGATGATGATCGTGGCCCTGGTGGTAGTGATGATGACGATGATGCGTCGCGGTGCAGCCGGGACCGCAATCGTCCTCCTCGGCGGCCAGCGCCTCGTCATTGAGCCAGCCGGCGACGTCGGGGATCTTGTCCTGGCCGTTCCACAGGCCGCAATCGAGCAGGTCGGCCGGATCGGCGACGCCATGCGCCACGGTCAGGCGGCGCGCCGTCGGATTGAGCGCGGCCAGGCGGCGCTCCAGCGCCGCGACGGTTTCCGGCTCGGCCAGATCGGTCTTGGTGATCAGCAGCCGGTCGGCCACCGCCGCCTGCTTGACGGACTCCCGATTGGAATCGAGGGTTCGCTCGCCATTGACGGCGTCGATGGTGGTGATCACCCCGTCCAGCCGATAGCGCGCGGCCAGGAACGGATCGCTCATCAGCGTATGGATGATCGGCGCCGGATCGGCCAGGCCAGAGGTCTCGATCAGCACGCGCTGGAATTCCGGCACCTCGCCCAGGACCCGCTTCCGGAACAGGTCGCGCATCGAGGTGACGAGATCGCCCAGCACCGAGCAGCACAAACAGCCGCTATCGAGCACCGTGATCTCGTCGGAGACCCGGCGCACCAGCAGATGATCGACCGCGGTCTCGCCGAACTCGTTGATCAGCACGGCGCAATCCTTCAGCGCCGGCGAGGACAGGAGATGATTCAACAGCGTGGTCTTGCCGCTGCCGAGGAAACCCGTCAGCAGCGTAACCGGCAGCGTATCGCGAATATCGTCGGTCATTTGCCGTACAACTCCTCAGGACTGGTCAGGACCGGCGCGATCTCGCGGAACCCGCCCTCCTGCGCCTCGCTATAAAAGCAGGAGCGATGCCCGGTATGGCAGGCGACGCCCTGCTGATCGACCTTCAGCAACAGCGTGTCACCGTCGCAATCGACCAGGAAGCTTTTCAAGGTCTGCACCTGCCCGGAGCTTTCCCCCTTGCGCCACAGGCTCTTGCGCGAGCGCGACCAATAGCAGACGCGCCCCGTGCGCAGGGTCTCGGCCACCGCGTCGGCGTTCATCCAGGCCATCATCAGCACCTCGCCGCTGTCATGAGCCTGGGCGATGGCCGGCACCAGCCCGTTTTCGTCGAATTTCAGAACGGCCAGGACGGGGGCGGGATCGATGCTCACGGACAGACTCCTAATGCGAGGGATTCACATGGGACTTTGGAATTGTTCCTGTCAAGGGCTCGCCGGGAAGCCCGAACTGCACTAAGGTATAGGTGCCATGAATATGCTTGCCCCGTTTCCCGCCGCCCAGCACGACCATGACGATTGCGTCCGCGACGCGCTGGCCGCCGCCGAACTCTCCTGCCAGGCGCAAGGCGCCCGGCTGACACCGATCCGCCGCCGCGTGCTGGAACTGGTGTGGGTCAGCCACGAGCCGGTCGGCGCCTATGGTCTGCTCGACCGCCTCGCCGCCGAAGGCGTCAAGGCGGTACCGCCCACGGTCTATCGCGCGCTCGATTTCCTGCTGGAACATGGGCTGGTGCACCGGCTGGAACGGTTGAACGCCTATGTCGGCTGCGCGCACCGGCGGGGCCCGCACGCGGCGCAGTTCCTGATCTGCACCGGCTGCGGCCGGGTGGCGGAACTGGACGATCCCGCCATCGGCGCGGCCCTGGCGGGGGGCGCGAAAAGACACGGCTTCACCATCGCCCGCCAGACGGTGGAAGTGGAAGGTTTGTGCCCGGACTGCCGCACGGTGTAGACTTTCCCCGCTGCGGAAGCGGGGCCGTGCATGGGGATCTCACCTTATTGGGTTTCGGCGACGCTGGCGCTGGCGGCGCTGATATGCGGGGCCTTCGCCCTGCTGGCGGTGCGCCTGCCGATCTTTCCCGGCCGGACTCATTTCGTCATCACCCAGGTCGCCCTGTTCTGGTGGACCGCCTGCGACACCGTGGAACATCTGCAGTCGCGCCCGGAAAGCGCTCTCTTCTGGGCGGAAATGGCCAATCTCGGCATCGTGCTGGGGCCGACCTGCTGGGGCCTGTTCATCTGGAACTACGTTCATGGCCGGCAACGCCCGTCGCCCCGCCTCCTCGACTGGGCGGCGGGGATCTTCGCGGTGGGGATCTGGCTGATCGCGCTCACCAATGATCGCCACCATCTGATCTATCGCGGCGTAATCGCCGTCCAGCCGCCGCTGTTCGGCTACAGCCACGGCCCGGTATACATAGCCTACCACGCCGCGCTGTTCGCGATCGGCCTGCTCGCTTACGGCACCCTGCTCTATGCGATCGTGCAGGCTGACCGGATCTACCGGCTGCATTATATCGGACTGGCACTGGCAACGACGTTCCCCTGGCTCACCAACGCCGCCTATTTCACCGGCGCCCTGCCCATTCCCTTCGACATCACGCCCTTCACCTTTTTCCTGACCAACGGGCTCTTCTATTGGATGATCCGCAGGCGGCAGATGTTCGACCTGCTGCCGCTCGCCCATGGCCTGCTGCTCGAAATCATGCCCGATCCGGTGCTGGTGGTCGATCAACGCGACCGGGTGGCGGAATGCAACGCGGCCACCCGCCAGCTCGCCAGCGGCGGCCCGCTGGTGGGACAGAAGCTGGCCGACCTGCCGGCTCTGCGCGATCTGCTGACCGGACCGGAGACCGACGGCCGCGAGGTGGTGATCGGCGAACCGCCGCGGACGTTCGATGTCGGCGGCGTTCCGCTGTCTTATGGCGGCCAGCCGATCGGACGGCTGGTGATCCTGCGCGACGTCACCTGGCGCAAACAGGCCGAACTCAAGCTGCAGGACGCGATGACGGAGCTCGAACGCCAGCTCCAGGCCAATATCGACCTGCAACGCCAGCTCAAGGAGGAGACCATCCACGATCCTCTGACCGGCCTGCACAACCGGCGTTTTTTCGACGAGCTGGCGCCGGTGCTGGTGGCCGAGACCGACCGCTCCGGGCAGCCGCTGGCGGTGGTCATCATCGACATCGATCACTTCAAACGGCTGAATGACGGCCATGGCCATCAGGCGGGCGACGCCATGCTGCGCGCGGTGGGCGCGTTCCTGCGCCAGAACAGCCGTCAGTCCGACATGGTCGTGCGCTTCGGCGGCGAGGAATTCCTGGTGCTGATGCCGCATACCCGGACGGATCAGGCGCTGGCGCGCCTCGATGAATGGCGGCGGGACTTCGCGGGGCAGACGATCGACTATGAGGGCAGGACCCTGGCCGCGACCTTCTCCGCCGGGATCGCGCTCTATCCCGAGCATGCGCCGACATTGGACGAAGCGCTGCGGCGCGCCGATCTCGCGCTCTACAAGGCCAAGGCCGAGGGCAGAAATCGCTGCGCCCCCTGGGACGAGACGATTACCGCCTGAGCTGATCAGCGTTGTGCCGCCATAATCTGGCTTTACGCGGGAATGCCGTGCTCGATTCGCACGAGCATCATTTCCACTTCCCGAGCACCTTCTTCAGTATCGAGAAGGGAAAGTGGTGTTGCGCCGCCCAAAACGGAAGTCGGACGCCGAAGCCAAGCCAAGGCCTTTGCTTCATCGCCAAAGGTATCTTCAGCCATGGCAATTGCCTGGGCGGCAGGAGCGAAAATTGGAAATTGTTCCATGGACGCTTCCATTCGGCGAAACACGCGTAGGTTAGCGTGCATTTCGCCAAAAGCGCAATGTCAGCGCTTCGTCTTCAGCTTGATCTCGAACAGCCAGGGCCACATCTTGCCGGTGACGAACAGGCGATGACCCTTGGCGTCATAGGCGATGCCGTTCAGCACGTCAGGGTGTCCGGTGACCGGTCCCTGGCTCTCCAGCAGGCCGGTCAGATCGATCCAGCCGAGGATATGGCCGTTGGCGGGATCGATGCGGGCGATGCGGTCGGTCTGCCAGATATTGGCGTAGATCACCCCATCGACCCATTCCAACTCGTTGAGCTGATCGACCGGCTTGCCTTCGGCGGAGACGGGAATACGCCGTTTCTCTTCCAGCGTCTTGGGATCGAGCACCCGCAAGGACGACGTCCCGTCGCTCATGAAGATTTCTCGCTCATTGCGGGTCAGGGCCCATCCCTCGCCCTCGACCGGGAATTTCCGCAGCAGGGTGAAGGTGGCGAGATCCATCACGAAGCCGACATGATTACGCCAGGTCAGCGAGATCAGATCGCCGCCCCAATCGACGATGCCCTCGCCGAACACATCGGCCGGCAGGCGGGCGCCTTGCAGCACGTCGCCGGTCTCCAGTTGGACCTTGCGGATGGTCGAATGGCCCTCCAGGCCGGTGCTCTCATAGAGGACCCCGTCCTTGTAGAACAGACCCTCGGTGAAGGCGGTGGTGTCGTGCGGATAGACATGCACGATCTCGTAGCCCTGCACCGGCAGATCGGCGGCATGGGCGAAAATCGGCAGGATTAAAGCGAGAAGAACGATGAAGCGGGTCACGCGATATCCATTTTTTCGGCTTCTTCCTTGGTCTTCTTCAATTTCAGCCACATATGCTTTTCCAGCTTCTTGACCTGATCGTCGAAGTCGCGGATGTGGTT